>Ga0208827_1000060_pt1 | contig 109955 bp, 81 predicted proteins | sample Sb_taG_5_FD_187709 | JGI IMG/M metagenome (GOLD analysis project Ga0208827, IMG submission 187709) | Peat soil microbial communities from Weissenstadt, Germany - Sb_50d_8_FC metaG (SPAdes) (version 2) | ecosystem: Environmental > Terrestrial > Soil > Wetlands > Peat | place: Germany... | reverse complement strand
GCGAAGTTCTTCTCGAGCGCCGGCGAAGAAGGCGGCTGCGACTCGTTCCACTCGCGATTGTCTTTCGGTGTGGGATGGATGTTGTGGGTGGTTGGGTCATCGTTCTTGATCTGGACCGTCTGACCGGCCATCACACCGAGCACGTGCGGATGATAGCGGCATCCCTGCTGATCGAGCACCACCGGATCCTTGGGCACATCGAAGGTGCGGCTGCCCAGGCCATCTTTCACGTAGACGAAGACGTTGGCTAAATCGCCGCCATTTATCACGATGTTCTCGGCTTCGTTCATGCCTTTGCAGCCAGGATCCTGGCTCATGTCGATCTTGGCTGCCTTCGGGGCTGTACCGTCGAACTTAACGGTGCCACTGACCGTCGCCACGGTCGCGGGATCAATCGGAGTGGCTGCCGGCGCCGCCTGCTCCGCCGCAGTGTTGGAGGCCGGAGCTTCTTCCTTCTTGTTGCAGGCCCCCAGAATGAGTAAAGCGCACAAGGCCAGCACGCTGACTGCGAATGCTGCCCAACCTGTTCTCTTATTCATGATGTCGCCCTTTCTGTGAAGTAGTGCCGGCGTGCCGCCGGCTGTCGCGCGGGCGTCCTCGCCCGCGCGGGGAGTGTATACAGAGTCTGTGTCCAGTTGCCGAACAGGAGATTCTACCGCGAACCGCCGCTTGGTGCAGCCCGCGGCTGCGTTTCCGCCTGCCTCCGGACGCTCGGGCGTTGCACGGCAGCTTTCGCATGTGGCATGGATGCGGCCACGCGCCGCTGCTCTTCCGGCGTCAGCTGGAAGATATAGTCGGTCAGCAGCTTGCGGTGATCCCCCGTGTATCCATTGAACGTTGGCGGTGTTGGCCCGGCAAATACCCACTGATTGTTTTGCTCGCGGAACAGTCCCGAAGGCATCGAAGTGCCCGGACTGACAGCCTGCGGATCGGTGATCCAGCGCTCGACCCAATCCGGCTTCAGGCGCTCTTTCGCCAGCAGGAAGTTGGGCGCGGTCGCGATCTTGTCGTGATTCGGGTCTCCGGTCGCGTGACACTTCAGGCAGGGCGCAGCGGTGCTCGAGAACAGGCTGCGCGCCATGTCCGTCTCTTTCGCCGTCAGCACCGGCACCTGCTCGGGAATATACGGAATCGGCTGCTGCGACAACGCCTGGAAGAACCGCACCAGCTTGCGCAGCTCATTGTCCGAGAACGAAAACGTCGGCATGCGCACTTTCAAATACGGCCGTACGCCGTTGCGGTTCGTGTCGGTCGTGCTCAGCGCCGGGTTCGACAGGAACTTCCGCAGCCATTCAGGATCGACGCGCGCGCCTTCGGTCAGGAGTTTCGGCGGCAACTGCTCCTGCACATCCTGGTACTGTTTCAGCCCCATCAGAATCGTTCTCTGGCCCGGGATGAACTGGTGGCACCCCATGCAGTTGTATTTCCTAATCACCCACCAGCCTTCCTGAATGTCGTGCCGCGCGTCGCCCGGTTTGTACTGATAATTTGCGGGCAGGGAAGTCTCCTCGCTGCCCATCAGGAAAGTCGTGAGATCGAGCACGTGCTCTTTGGTGAGGTGAAGATTCGGCATGCGCAGAGCTTCGGTCTCGCTCTTCACCATGCCGGTGTCATAGACATTTGGCTCAGCCAGCTTGTGCTCAAAAAATCCTTTGTGGTCGTACCAGGGCTTGTTCGCCGGGCCGTCGGGCAGGCGAGCCAGATCGTCTTTATCTTTGATCGGCTCCGACTCTTTTCCGCCGCGCTGGGCGGGCTCGGTGAACAGAGCGAAATCAAGACGCTCGATCGGCTTGCTGCCCTCAAACGTTAGCTCGGTGCCGATCCGGCCCTCGTCTTCCATGCCAGCGATCTCGTGGCATCCGCCGCAGCCGTAGTACCGCACCCACTTCTTGCCTTCTTCTTTCAGCGAAGGATCATCCATGAACGCCGCGTTTGCATACGCCGACGGTTCCTGCTTCTTCTGCGTCATCAAATACGTCGCGATGTCTTCCGCGTCTTCCGGCGCCAGACGCAGGCCGGGCATCACGGTCATGTTCTGCACCTGCAGTTCGTGGCCGTCGTTGGGACATTTGCTGTGCTCAAGATCGAACTGGTAGGGCAGTCCTTTTTTCGCGTAGTCCTCGGGGCCAATGTCTTTCTTCTCATACGGGCAATACGGCCGGGTGCGCTCGCGCGCGTTGTGTATCCAGCGCACGAGATAGTCATAATTCGCCTTTTCGCCAACGCGCGTCAGGTTTGCGGCGAACGTTCCACCCTGCATCTGATCGCCCTCGCCGATCGAGTGGCAGGCCAGACAGCCGCGCGTCTCAAACAAGTCTTTTCCGTGAGCCGCGTTCCCCGGCTTGTGTTTGGGCAGAGGATCGGTGAAGCCCGATTGCCAGATGTACGCCGAAATGGCCTGAATCTGATGATCAGTCAAGCGGAAGTTCGGCATTTTGGTCGTGGGCCGGAAATCCGACGGCTTCTTCAGCCACACTGGAATCCAGTTCTTGTTCAGCTTGAGCCGGGCGTCTTTCAGGTTGGGCCCAACTTTTTTCTGATCCTGCATCAGGCTGTGCGACTGAAAGTCGAGCTGCTGTAAACGCCCGTCCAGCTTGCTGTTGTCCACTTTCAGGTCGACGGCTTTGGTATTGAGCGTGTTGGCTTCTTCGTTCGATTCGGCAGCGTCGGCCTGTTTCATCAGATCGGCAGTCTGCTTGATGTTGTCTTTCTTCTGGCCCTCGATCTGCTTGATCTGCTGCCCGATGGCATTCAGGTCTTCGGGCTCTTTGTCGTAGCCTTCATAGCGATGGCAGCCCATACAGCCGCGTTGCCGGAACAAATCCTTGCCGTCGTTGATCGTGGTCCATTGCACGTCGCCGCTGGTCAGCATCATGTCGGCGGAGTGGCAGGTCTGGCATCCCGCTTGCGCGTTCTCTTTGGGAAAGAGCGGCCACAGCCAGTGCTCGTAGTTTCCGTGCGCCTTCTCGATGCTGGTGGTGGCGCGGCCGTTGCCCTGATGGCAGGGCGAACAGCCGAACTTGTCTGGATCGTGAATCTGCAGCAGTTCGGGCGAGGTGTGGCTCACCAGCGCCTGCGCGTACTCATCCGGCTTCTTCTCGCCCTTGAGCGTCATGGACGCAGCCGTGATCTTAAGCGGTTCACGCGCGCTCATGTGGCAGGACTCGCAGCGGTCGACGATATTCGCTTCCGCTACGTTGATCTGCACGATCGTGGGATCCCAATCGGCCGCTTTCTTCTTGAGGCCGTCGATCTGCGCCGGGGTCAGATCGACCATGTGGTCGGTGATGTACTCGTCCAGCTTCGCTTTGGCGTCCGTAGCGGGTTTCAGAACGTCGCCCAACTCCAGGCTGAGCTTGGTGCGCTCGTCACGGATTTCGTTGTAGGTTTCTTCAAGTTGCTGGAAGGTGAATTGCTTCTTGCTGCCGTCCGGGAACTCGACGGTTGCAAGCTCAGCTTTGTAGGCGTCGATGTCTTTCTGCTTGCTGGCCTTTGCCGATTGGCTTTCGCTGGTTTCGAGTTCGTAGGTGAGGGCGTTGACATAGGCGCGCCGATCGGTGAAGACGCTTTGCACGGCGAGCAGGCGCGCGCTCGTAGCGTCAAGTTTTTCGCGAGCCTCACGAGCCGCCGGCGCGGAATCGTCGCTCGCTTTCTTCCAGACTGCATACAACTCGGTGTACTTCGAATTTTTCTCGACGTCTTTTTCCGATGCCTGCGACTTGGACTTCGCCGTGCTCAGGAACGCGCTGTAGCGCGTCTTCCATTGCTCCTGATACTCCTTCCACGGCCGCTGGCCCCAGGCCTCGTCCCACAAGGCCCAGAACAGCGTAATGACCAGTATCACCGTCGCGATGGCATAGTGCGCGGCGTACGACTTGCTGGTGATCGGATCCTGCTCGGGGGTGGGTTTTTCGGGCACCGAATCCTCCGAAACTTTGTCGTTAGTAGTTAGCCGCTGGTCGTTCGCTCAACTTCGCGGGGTCGTGGATCTGGCCGACGACTAACGACCATCGATCAACCACCAACGACTGGTTTCACACGTTGAACCAGGGCGTAATCCATACGTACTTGATATGCCACAAAAGCCGCAGAGCCATCTTCAGTGGCAGTGCAACCATGGTCAGCCACAGAAATGTCATGAGTGAAAACTGCAGCAAGCTCATGCGCTGGAAATCCTTGGGCATCTTGCGCCGGAAAAGCGAATACACGGCACCGCCGCCGACCAAGTAGAATCCGCCGACCACAATCGCTCCGAACGCTCCCTTGGCCCAGTTGGATGTGATCGGACCGCCCAGCCAGCGCGGAACTTCGTCGGGCAGATCCCGGTTCACTTCGTAAATCAATCGGTTGTGGTCCCACGTCTGCCCCGGCCAGAACCACTGCCAGCCCGGCCCGCGGATGAACGTGCCGATGATGATCATCGCGACCCAAAGAATGATGAAACCGAAAAGAAATGTCCCAATGGAGAAACGGCGCTGCTTCCAGGTGTAGTAGCCGCTGCCCAGCGGATTGGTATCGATATAGGGAATCACCATCAGGCCGATGATGATCATGGTGGGCATCACCACGCCCGCGATCCAGGGATCGAAATAGACCAGCATTTCCTGCAGGCCGAGAAAGTACCAGGGCGCCTTCGCAGGATTCATGGTGAGGTTGGGATTGGCGGGCTCTTCGAGCGGCGCGTTCAACGTGATCGACCAGACCATCAGAATGATGGTGATGATGATCGCAGCCAGGAATTCAATGCGCAGCAGAAACGGCCAGACGTGGACTTCTTTCTGCCATCCCGGCTTGAAGGGCCAGGTCTTGCGATGGTGCGTCTTGGCCATCTCGGGCGAGCCTTCGAGCTGCTCGATCAGCTGATCGTTGGCGTGCGCTTGCTTCCAGGCAAGGTAGATGTAAAAGATGAGCAGCGGAATGAGGCCGACGATCGGAACGTTGTCCGGGGCCGAACAGATTTCCCAAAGTTGTCGCCAATCCATAAGTTCTCTCGAAAATCTCACGAATCAGATGTCATCCCGAACCGGCGCGAAGCGGCGGTGAGGAACCTGCTTTCTTACCTGCGCCGGCACAAAAGCAGGTTCCTCACCGGTCTTTCAGACCGGTTCGGAATGACATCGCGTTGTATTGGCCAATCGCTACTCTCCTGCCGCTTTCGGTCCGCGCCGCGGCTTATCCGCCTCGGCTTCGAGCATTACCGGAGCCGGGCCAGAAATCCCGCCGTCTTTTCGCACGCGCCAGAAGTGCACGATCATCAGCACGCTGGCCACGATTGGAATGCCGATGCAGTGCCAGATGTACGACCGCAGCAGCGCGTTCGCATCGACGATCGACCCGCCGAGCAGCCCAAAGCGCACGTCGTTATACGGCGTCATGCCGAGCATCGATCCGAACGGCCCCTCATGCCCGAGCAGCGGAGTGGCTCGCGCCATGTTCGTGCCCACCGTCACGGCCCAGAAGCCGAGCTGATCGTCGGGCAGCAGGTATCCGGTGAAGGAAAGCAGCAGCGTGAACACCAGCAGCAGCACTCCAATGTTCCAGTTGAATTCACGCGGCTTCTTGTACGATCCCGTCAGGAACACGCGGAACATGTGCAGCCAGACGGCAATCACCATCAGGTGCGCCGCCCAGCGGTGCATGTTGCGCAGAATCTTGCCGAACGGTACGTCATGCTCGAGGTAAAGCACGTCGCGAAACGCCTGCACCTTGCTGGGGTGGTAGTAGAACATCAGCAACACGCCGGTGTAGGTCAGGATGATGAACAGATAGAACGTGATCCCGCCCATACCCCAGGTGTAGCTGTAGCGCACCGCGTCGCGATTGATCTTGGCCGGATGCAGATGCAGAAACACGTTCGACAGCACGCCCAGGGCGCGATTGCGCGGCGTGTCGTCGTGCTTGTGGCGGAAGATCGAGGTGTAGACCTGGGTTTTGGTCGGGTCTTTTAACCCTTCGATCTGTTCCTTGGCCTTGCTGGGGAGGTCGGTTTTGAGCGCCTGGATGTCGTCCTTCACCCCGGTCGTGACGCGCTCAACCAGCCCCACTTTCCCGTTCTTGCCGTTGTTTTCGTCAGCCATAAAATTGAATCATTCAGTCATTGAAACATTGAAACATTGAAACATTGAGTCATTTAGTCATTTAGTCATTTAGTCATTGATTCATTCTTCTATGCCAGCGAGGTCATGATTCAATGATTCAATGATTCAATGACTCAATGAATCAATCACTCAATAAGCTACACTCCGGTCAAGAACGCTCCTGGATCGTTAAAGTGACTCGGCTGCCCCTTGGGCCACGAGTACAGCTTTGCGGTATCGACCAGGATCTGCCCGTCGGGCGCGAGCTCGATCTTCGCGCGATCCATAGGCCGCGGCGCCGGCCCTTCAAAATTGATTCCTTCGTTGTCATAGCCACTGCCATGGCAAGGGCACTTGAATTTGTTTTCGCTCGGTTTCCAGTCGGGCGTGCAGCCCAGGTGCGTGCAGCGCGCGTAGATCACGAAAAGGCGATCCGGCGTGCGATCGACCCAGATCCGGTATTTCTGCTGAAACTTGGTGTCGACGCCGAGTGCAAATTCAGACGGATATCCGATCTTGAAGACCGTATTCGGCTCGAAAAGAGTGCGGGGAAGAAAGAAGCGGAAGAAAGCGAGGAACCAGGCAGTCAGGAACCCGGTCACCATGGTCCAGACAAAACGGCGCCGGCGCCGGTCGATTTCAGTCGAGGGAGCGGTTGTCGGCAGGCCCGCCGCGGCGGCGGCTTTCGACGTTCCTACCGCAGGCGTGCCCACATATTTCGTGGCATCGGTCTTCCCGCCCTCCGCCGCAGGTTGTGCTGACGGAGGCGCAGCCGGCTTCGCTGCCCCGGGATTCGGATTGACCTTGTCGGTCTCCGCCATGAGTTCTCACCCTTTCCTAGCAAAGACTAGAACTTCAATCACCAGCGGCAGCCGCGTACTCCGGTGTTGCCCACTGCCTCCCAAGGTTGTGAGGCAATAAAGACGATACTGGTTGTGCCAATGCCTCGTCGACGATTTGCGCCAGCGCCGCGATGAACTTCGGAGAGTCGTTCAGGCCTGCGCTCATCTCAAATTGGCTGATTCCCACGCGCGCCGCCAGTTCGCGGGCCTCATGATCGATTTCGCCGAGCGTCTCCACGTGATCCGACACGAACGCCACCGGCACCACGCACATTTCCCGAACTCCGTCAGCCGACAGCCTCCTGATCGTGTGATGCAGGGAAGGCTGCAGCCATTTGCTTGCCCCCACTTTGCTTTGGTAGCAGAGCGTGCGGTGGTTGCGCCATCCTCCACGTTGAGCGAGGAGTTCTACGGTCTCCTCGATTTGCCGCTGGTACGGATCGCCTTTCGCAATGACCGACATGGGAACGCTATGCGCGCTGAAAACGATTTCGGGAGTTTCCTGGCTGGAAAAGCGCGAAAGAGCCTGGTTCACCTTTTCCACGATCGCGTCCAAATACATCGTATTGCGATAGAAGGTCTCGGCGCAATGCACGGGCAGATCGTCGTGAAACAGCCGCCGCCATTCGTTCAGACTCGACCCCGTCGTGGTCGAGGAGTACTGGGGATATAACGGAAGCAACACGACTTCGTCGCACTGGGCCGCCCGAAGCTGCCCGATAGCCTCTCCCGTGAAGGGATGCCAGTAACGCATGGCGACAAAACAGTGCGCATCCACGCCCTGTCTGCGCAACTCAGCTTCGAGTGCGCGCGCCTGCCGCTCCGTGTGCCGGCGGATCGGAGAGCCTCCGCCGATCGTAGCGTAGTGGTGTTGAACCTTGCGGGCGCGTGTGCTGGAAATCAACTTGGCGAGCGGTTTGCGCCCGATGCGGGCGAAGGGGAAATCAATAATGTCGGGATCGCAGAACAGGTTATAAAGAAAAGGTTCGATCGCTTCCAGCGTGTCGGGTCCACCGAGCTGAAATAGAACTATCCCCACACGCCGTGTTGTGCGCGTCATTCCCCAGAATCCCCAGAACGGGCGAATTTACTCTTATCTGTGGCGAGAGTCAATGGCGGCGTGTGCAAAAGTTGAATGGATTCCGCGCCCAGGCCAGCTCACGCATTGCAAACCTCACGCCTGCCCATGCAAGCTGTATCCCATGCCAGAGTTGCCCGACATCTCGGCTTACCTCAGCGCCCTCGAAACGCGCATTGTCGGTGAACCGCTGGAGCACATCCGGCTGGCCAGCCCTTTTCTGCTGCGAACCGTGCAGCCTCCGCTGACGAGTGCCGAAGGCCGCAAAGTGTGCCGCCTCCGTCGCGTGGGGAAACGCATTGCAGTCGGCTTGGACGGCGACCTATGGCTGGTGCTGCATCTGATGATCGCTGGCCGGCTGCATTGGCGTCCGCCCAATGCCAAGCTGGCCGGCCGGCAGAGCCTGGCAGCATTCGATTTCCCACACGGTTCCCTTGTCCTGACGGAGGCCGGCTCGAAGAAACGAGCGTCGTTGCACGTGATCAGCGGCGAAGGAAACTTAGTTGCGCTCGACGCGGGAGGGATCGATGTCTTCTCGTCAACTCTGGAAGAATTCCGTGCGGGCATGACCGCCGAGAACCATACCCTCAAGCGTGCGCTGACCGACCCGCGCCTGCTGAGTGGCGTCGGGAATGCCTATTCGGATGAGATTCTGCACGCAGCGCAGCTGTCGCCGGTCGCTCTCACCAACAAGCTGACGCCAGAAGAGTGGCAACGGTTGTTCGCTGCCACCCGGCAAACTCTTCAGCTCTGGATTGATCGGCTGCGCGCCGAGGCCGAGCAAGCTTTTCCCGAGAAGGTCACCGCGTTTCGAAAAGACATGGCTACGCACGGCCGCTACGACCTACCCTGCCCGAGATGCGGCGACAAGATTCTGCGCATTCGCTACGCGGACAAGGAAACCAACTACTGCGCCCGGTGCCAGACCGGCGGGAAGATCCTTGCGGATAGAAGCTTGTCACGCCTGCTGGGATCGGACTGGCCGCGAACGTTGGAAGAGTTGGAAGCGCTGAAGCGGCGCTGACAAGGATATTGGATTGTTGATTGAAGATCGCTATTGCCCGAGCCGTGGGCTCTCATTCAACAATCAACAATCATGATTCAACAATTTCCCTCACGCGGGCGCGGGTTCGGGAGCGGCCTTCTGCATCTCTTCGATCACGGCGTCGGCAAACTGTGACGTTCCGGCCTGACCGCCGATATCGCGCGTCAGCTTTTCGCGATGGCGATAGACGTGCTCCAGCGCATTCCGGATCTGGGTCGACGCCGCGTGCTCTCCGAGATGCCGGAGCATCAGGAGTGCCGAGCGCAGCAAGGCTGTCGGATTCGCCAGATTCTTTCCCGCAATGTCGGGCGCAGACCCGTGCACCGCTTCAAACATGGCGCAATCGTCGCCCAGGTTGGCACTGGGCACGAAACCGAGCCCCCCTACAAATGCGGCACATAGATCCGAGAGAATGTCGCCGTACAGATTCTCCATCACCAGCATGTCGTACTGGTATGGATTCAGCACCAGCTGCATACAGGTGTTGTCGACGATGTGCTCGCCGTAGGTGATTTCGGGATAGTCTTTGGCCACGCCGCGGCAGCACTTCAGGAACAGTCCATCCGACAGCTTCATGATGTTCGCCTTGTGGATGGCGTGGATTTTCTTGCGCTGGTTCTTGCGGGCGTACTCGAAGGCAAACCGGGCGATGCGAGTGCAGGCCTTCTCGGTCATGATCTTCAGACTCTCGACCACCCCGGGCACCACTTCGTGCTCGAGCCCCGAGTACAGACCCTCGGTGTTCTCGCGAACAATGATGAGGTCGACGTCAGGATAGCGCGTGGGAATATGAGGAAGATTGCGGATCGGCCTGAAATTCGCATACAGTTCAAATTTCTTGCGTAACGCTACGTTGATGCTGGCAAACCCGCCGCCGACAGGGGTTGTGACTGGGCCCTTCAGCACCACCCGTGTGCGCTCGATCGATGCGATGACTTCTTTCGGAATGTACTCCCCGTATTTCTCATAGGCGTCACTGCCGACTGCGAACGTCTCCCACTCGAACTTCACCCCCGTCGCTTCCAGGATGCGGACGGTGGCCTGCGTGACTTCGGGGCCAATGCCATCGCCAGGAATGAGGGTCACTCTATGACTCATGAGCTTTTTACCGTAAAGAAAGGGGCCAAAGGCTAAGGCTCCAACTCTGACCACTGATCTCTATCCGCTCTTTGCCTTCACCAGGTCTTTCAACTCGTTCATGAACTCCTTGACATCCTTGAAATCCAGGTACACCGAGGCAAAGCGCACGTAGGCAACTTTGTCGTAGCGACGCAGCCGGTTCATGATCAGTTCGCCTAACTCGCTGGTCTTGCGCTCGCGTTCGGGCGATTCCATCACGAACGACTCGGTTTCATTGACGATCTGCTCTAGCTTGCTGATGGGCACAGGCCGTTTTTCGCACGCCCGGAGCAGGCCGTTCAGCACTTTTTGCCGGTCAAACTTCTCCCGCCGTCCATCTTTTTTCACCACCATGTACGGGATTTCGTCAATGCGCTCGTAGGTGGTAAAGCGCTTGCCACATTTCAGACATTCGCGCCGGCGCCGGATCGAGTCCGCTTCTTTGCTCTCCCGCGAGTCGACTACCTTGTCGTTGGCAAATCCGCAAAAGGGACATTTCATGGTTCTGGGGAATTGTAACAGTCGCACGACCGGGGAATCGGGGAGGGACGGACGCTTCGCCCGCCCATTTCCGGACGAGGGTCTGCCTCAGCAGGAAACAAAACGGCGCTCGCACCCCCTGCGGTACGAGCGCCAGTTTTTCCCCATGCCCTCCCGGTGACGGAAGGCCTGAAGCTTTCGACCCCCAAAGTTAGGCTGAAGGGAAGTCAAACCCAGCCTGGAGGGTCTGGATACAAGTTGCCCTAGCCGTCTTTCTGAGTTGTCAAGAAGTTGTCGGGGATTTGTAAAAAAATTTTAAGGAAAGGCTACATTTATGGGGTCTAAGGTTAGCGTGCCCCGGGGTCACTCTTCTCTAGACCACAAAATACTTCGCCCCGGGGTGGTGCACCACGATGGCCGACGTGCTTTGCTCCGGCTCGAGCAGGAACCCCGAGGTCAACCGGACCCCGACGCGTTCCTCGGGCTTCAGCAGCGCAAACAGCTTTGTCTGGTCCTCAAGATTAGGGCACGCGGGATACCCAAACGAATACCGCGACCCGCGATACTTCTGATGAAACAGATCGCGAATCTCCGGCGCATCTTCGCCTGCAATCCCCAGCTCCTCGCGCATCCGCTTGTGGTGCAGTTCGGCCAGCGCTTCGGCTGTCTCGACGCTCAGCCCGTGCAGGTAGAGGTATTTCGTGTACTCTCCGCCTTCGAACAAGCGTTGCGTTTCGACGCTGGCCTTGGGGCCGATGGTCACCAAAGACAGCCCGAGCACATCCATCTTCCCCGAGGATTTCGAGGCGAGGAAGTCCGCTATGGACAAACGCCGCCCTTCCCTCTGCCGCGGAAATGTAAAGCGCAACAGCTCGGTAGAGCCGGCGTCCCGCCGGCTGTCGCGGAGGTGTCCCGCCTCCGCATCCCCAGGCTCATACACAATCACGTCATTGCCATCGCTCTGAGCAGGGAAGTAACCATACACGACCGCCGGCCCAAACAATCCGGAGTCCGCGACTTCGTCTTCCAATCTCGCCAAGATCGGCCGAAACTTCTCCTCCACCAGCCGCAGATAGTCCGCCTGCGAAGCCGTCTTCAGCTGCCACTGGTTCTTGAACAGCGCGGTTTCATTGATGTAGCGGAAGACTTCTCGCACATCGTAGTTTTTGCGCACGCGCACGCCCCAGAACGGAGGGACCGGAATATTCGGGGCATCGCCCACGACCGGGCTTCTTTCCGCAAACACCGGACCGGTCTCCTCGTCTACGGCGGTGGCCTTGGCATACACCTTCACCGTTCGCCCTTCCCGCAGCCGCGTTTCGCGCGCGCCGTCCTCGGTAGCCAGATCCTCCATGATGTGCAGGCCGGCAAAGGCGTCGTCGGCATAGAAGACGCCGTTGGCATACTCGCGACGCAGGTCGTCCTCGACATACTTGCGAGTCAGCGCCGCTCCGCCGCAGATGACCGGGAACTCCAGTTTCTGCCGCTGCAGGTCCTGAATCACATACTTCATCTCCAGCGTCGACTTCACCAGCAGCCCGCTCAGACCGATGGCGTCGGCTGCATGTTCCTGCGCCGCCCGGATAATCGAATCCCCCGGCTGTTTGATCCCCAAATTGACGACCTTGAACCCATTGTTCGACAGAATGATGTCCACCAGATTCTTCCCGATATCGTGCACGTCGCCCTTTACGGTGGCGAGCACAATCGTGCCTTTCTGCGATCCGGCCTTCTTCTCCATTTTCGGCTCGAGATAGGCGACCGCCTGCTTCATCACCCCGGCGGAATCGAGAACGGACGGCAGCTGCATCTTGCGCGCCCCAAACAGGTCGCCTACGGTCTTCATGCCGTCGAGCAGAACGGTATTGATCAGTTCCAGCGGCGAGTAGTTCGACAATGCATCTTCCAGCAGCGTCTCCAGAGATTTCTTACTCTCGCCCTCGCCCACCGCCTTCTCGCCGTTGATGATGGCGAACTTCAGCTTGTCCTCCACCGACAGCGTATCGACGTGCGCCGTCGTCGAGGCGGCTGGCTTGCCCTTCATCCCGGCAAAATGTGCCATGTAGTTCTGCAGCGGATCGCCCGCCGATTCGTCGCGGAAGATCAGCTTGCGCGCCAGATCCACCTCTTCCTGAGGAATCTTGTACAGCGGATAAATCTTGGTGTAGTTGACGATAGCCATGTCGAGGCCGTGGTCGACCGCTTCGTGCATGAACACTGAATTCAGCACCCGCCGCGGGTAGGCATCCAGGCCAAACGAAATGTTGCTCACTCCCAGGATCGTCTTAACCGAGGGCAGTTCCTTCTTGATTCGCTCGACGGCCTTCAGTGTTTCAATGCCCGCTGTGCGGTACTCTTCCTGCCCAGTCGAAATGGGCAAAGTCAGCGCGTCAAAGATGAGATCAGTGCCGTCAAGCCCATATTTTTGCGTGGCCAGATCAAAGATACGATGCGCGATAGCCGCTTTCTTTTCCGCCGTCAACGCCATGCCGTCTTCGTCAATGGTGAGCGCGATCACCGCCGCGCCATAGCGCTTGGCCATGGGCAACACTTTCGACGTCCGTTTTTCGCCATCCTCCAGATTGATCGAGTTGATGATCGCGCGCCCAGGAATGCGCTTCAGCGCTTCTTCCACCACGTCCGCCTCGGTCGAATCCACCAGAATCGGCGCCGGTACGCGCGTCGCGATTTTTTCCAGAATCGAGCTGATGTATCCTTTCTCGTCCTCGCCCACGATGGCGCAGCACAGGTCCAGCATGTGCGAGCCGTCATTCACCAGCTTCTTGGCCAGCGCCAGAATGTCGTCGTATTTCTTCCCCTGCACCAGGTTCCGGAAGTGCTCGACCCGGGTGGTCGTGTTCATTTCCTCAGCCACGATCAGCGGCTTGGGCTCAAGATCAAGCGGCACCGACGTATAGGCGCTCGAGGCCGCCCCCACGCGCTTGGCCTCGCGCCTTGCCGGCTCCACGCCCGACACGGCTTCAACCACTGCTTTAAGATGTTCCGGCGTTGTGCCGCAGCAGCCGCCCACAACGCGAACTCCATAATCTGCAACAAAGTGCCTGTGATACTCCGCCAGCTCCTTTGGAGTAAGGGGAAACACTGCCTGGCCGCCCTGATTAATTGGCAGGCCAGCGTTGGGCAGCACCGAAACTTCCCGGGTCGAATTCAGGGCCAGGTAACGGACCGCGTCATTCATCTCCTTCGGCCCCGTGGCGCAGTTCAGCCCAATGATATCCACATCGAGAGGCTCCAGCGCAGTGAGGGCCGCGCCAATTTCGGTGCCCAAAAGCATCGTCCCCGATTCTTGCAGTGTTACTTGAACAGTTACCGGTAGACGCTTGCCCGATTTGCGCATCGCGTCCAGCACTCCGATGGTCGCAAGCTTCGCCTGCAGCAAGTCCTGACAGGTCTCGACCAGCAGCACGTCGACTCCGCCTTCGATCAATGCCGACGCCTGCTCTTCATACGCCGCGATCATCGCGTCGCTGGAAATGTGACCAAGCGAAGGCAACTTTGTGGACGGACCCATCGACCCGGCCACAAACCGCGGCTTGTCTTTGGTCGAGAACTGCTGCGCGACTTCCTTGGCCAGCTGCGCTGCCTTGACGTTGATCTCGCGCGTGCGATCACCCAGCTCAAACTCGGCCAGCACAATGCGAGTCGCGCCGAACGTATCGGTCTCGACTACGTCGCAGCCCACGCGCAGAAAATCGGCATGAATGTCGCGAATGATGTCCGGCCGGCTCAGCGCCAGCACTTCACTGCAGTTCTCCTTGCCCCAGTAATCGTCCAGGGTAGGGTTGCGCTGGTGGATGTTGGTCCCCATCGCGCCGTCGTAGATGACAACGCGCTCGCGCACGGTTTGTAGGAAATCAGCCATCGTTTCGTTCTCAGCTCTTAGCTCTTAGCCTTTAGCTCTTAGCATCATCCGTGTGGATCCGCGTGAATCCGTGGCCAAGAAGTTGCCGTGCCCGCCTAAGCACGAACGCCGGTCTCAAGTTAGACCGGCGCGTCGAAAGCGTTCGAACTCTAATTCGTTTCTCGAAGCCTAGCTCCCCGGCACCAGTTGTGCGGGCGCCCCGGCATCCACGTCGGCCTGATTGAAGATCGCGTTGGCTCCCATGTGTGCTGGCCGGGGGGCCAGCATCTGCTCCTTGCGATAGACGAGGTTGCTGGCGTTGAACGTGGCCAGCTCAAATCCATGCCCGTGCGTGATGGCGTCAGTCGGGCAGGCCTCCACGCAATACCCGCAGAAAATGCAGCGGTTGTAGTCGATGTTGTAAACCTTGGCGTAGCGCTCGGCCCCCGAAACGCGGTGCTCAGCCGTATTCTCGGCCGCCTCAATATAGATGCAGTTCGAGGGGCACGCCGCCGCGCACAAGAAGCAAGCCACACACTTCTCCAGCCCGTTTTCATCGCGCTGCAGCACGTGCGCTCCGCGGAAGCGGGCTTCAAAGCGCGCTCCCTTGAGCGGCCCCTTGCCGTCGGGATAGTTCTCGACGGTCGTCGGCTGAAACATCTCCATAAAGGTGATGCTCATGCCTTTGGCAATGGCCGCAATGTTCTTCAGCACCGGCATTGAATTTAGTATACCGGAAGTGCCCGAATCTCGGCCCGCTGCGCGACACAAGGGACAACAGCGGTGACCGCGCAAAAACAAAAGGCATCCACGTCTTGCGGGATGCCCAAGGTCGAGACCCCTTCGTTTTTAGAAGGTCAAGTGCAACGCCATCTGGATAAACCGCGGGCTGCCGATGGTGTGCTGAAGTTGGCCTAGCTGAAGCGCAGGTGGGCATTGGAAGGCTCCCTGGCCCGCACCAATGTTCGGACCCTGAGGCAGAGGAACGCAAGGCCCTATTCCGGTCTGAGGATTCAGGGGGCCAAAGATCGGTGGATTACGAAAGTGAGTGACGAACTCGACGCTATTGCTGGGAACGTCGAAACTCGGATGGTTGAAGATGTTGAAGAACTGCGCGTCGTACTTGAGCGAAAAGCGTTCGTTGATCTTGAAATTCTTAAAGATCCCGAAATCAAACCGGTTCTGGAAGGGGCCACGGAAGATGTTGCGACCTCCGCTCGCGTAAGGAGTTTCAAAGTAGTCGCACGCGCCGCTCACCGGGTCGCACGGCGGAGTACCAAAGTTGGCGTCTCCGGGCGCGATCAGCGGGGGAGGACCAAACGCGTTTACGTTGAGCACTGGCTTGAGACCATTGATGCCGGTCGTGCCTTGAAGGCGGGGATTATTGCTGGTGGACCCAGCACCACCGACCGGGACGATTGGATTTGTGACCGCATCATTGCCGCCGCCCCAGTAGATGCTGGCCGCGCCGCCGCTGAAATCGTTCACACTATACGGTTGGCCACTTTGGAGCGTAGTTACTCCGCTCATTCCCCACCCATTCACGACCTGGTTCAATACACCCTTCGCGTTATCCAGCTTTGGAAACTCATAGAGGTAGCTGACTGACAAAACGTGAGTGCGGTCGAAATCCGAGTTGCCGTATGCAGATTTCAGGTTATTGACATCGTTGCCGGTGAAAAACAAACCGAGTCCGCTTTGCTCATCAAGCGTGTGAGAGTAGGTATAGGATGCTGTCACCTGTAACCCTTTGCTCATGCGCTTGTTCAGTCCAACCTGAAGCGCATCGTAGTTTGATATCCCTCTCCCTTGGTAAGAAGTCGAGTTGGGGTCGTAACCAATAAACGGTGCGCGAAGGGCAGCGTTGCCAGTAGGGAATCCGTCAACGAGCGTCTGAACGTTCTCAGCGGCGACGCCCGGTACCTGCCAGCCGTAGGAGAACTGCTGCTCGTTCGCGCCCCCCACCAGGAGGTGATGCGACGGGGTAGCGAGCTGTGCCTGATTGAAGGGCAGAGGAATAATCTCATGCACGCCATGGTTTCCGACATAACCTAACGTCACGACCCAGGTGTTGACGGGTTGCCATTGTAGGTCGAGGGTCCAGTTCTCCGAGTAAGGAAGCTTGTTCGTAGGATCGTATCCTGCGAAAAACAATCCGCTGCACCCAAATTGATTCGTAGCTGTGCAGAAGGGAGTGGTTTGGTTGATGAGCTGAGCAGCGTTCGGGATGAGTCCGACCACGGTAGAAAAGTTGCTGGGCGGAGGCGCAGGAGGCGTTGTCCCGAAAGGCACGGCGAAACTGGCCGATGCGGGGTTGTTTGGATCAAACGCCGTGAAGTTCGGCACAACGAACGGCTCTGACATGGTTACACCGAACGGGCCGCTAATGCCTCCACCGGCGGGTTGCGCAAAATAGGCAAAGTACTCTCCTCGATCGTAGTAGAGTCCGGCTCCTGCACGGAGGACAATGTTCTTCACGAAGGTTGGGCTGTACACAATTCCGAAACGTGGGGCGAATCCCCACTGTTTTCCGGTGAGGGTTGAGTCGCTCACGCCTTTCGATCCGAATGCCCTGTTATTCCCTGCGATCACGAGACCGATGGCGTCCCCGTTGTTTCCAAACTGATCCGACCCGACATTGTATTGGTAATCTTTAGGATAGAAGTTCGTAAGCAGTCCGTTCTTCTCGATCAACGGCCCGTCCCAATCCCAGCGCAACCCTAAATTCACCTTAAGATTCGACTTCAGGCGAATATCGTCTTGAACATAGAGGCCGGCCTGACGGGATCGAAAATGGCGATTGGAAACTCCAGAAAACAACTCGGACGGCGATCCAGCCGACCCGCAAGGGTTGAGGAAACTGCACATATCCCCCAGCATAAAGCTCGAAAAATCGGCAAAGTTCAAACGAGCCGTTTGGGAGTCTTTGTTAATAACATTGAGCTGGATATAGTCGAAATTGAACCCCGTTTGAACTGTATGACGGCCGTGAACCCAGCCGAGATTGCTGGAGCCCCCGAAGTCGTTCTGAAAGATACCAGCATTGGCGAAGTTGGATGGACCGATGGTTAGAATATTGAAGTTGCCGTCCATGTTGCTGATGTTGATCTGCGGAAACTGGGTGTACCCGGGGATCGTGATGCCTTGGCTGGAAGGATTCAGGAACTGGTTTGTGCCCGCGTACGCGACTTCGCGTGTGAAGCCGAAGCGCTGTTCCCAACTTAAGTTCGGGTTTATAACGGTGGTGTTGTCGAGGGCAAATACCTGACTGCCAGCATGCATCGTTTGCGGAAAACCGAGCAGCGAGCTGCTTGAAAATGTATTGATGTTAGGATCTCTCTGGTAATAGTACTTGCCCGCCAAACGGTCCCTTGCGCCGAAATTGTAGTCGAGATTCGTAATTACCTGGTCGGCCCTGAAACGGGCTGGCGCGCCTTGCAGTGTGGTGTCGGCGAAGTGAGTTTGCAAGTTTTGCAGCTGGTTTGGATCTGTCGTTGCGTTGGGGACGAAGAAGCTGCCGTCAGGCGCCTTCTGGCTCATGATGTTAAGCGCCACCTGATTCATGTCCGCAGCCGTGCACAGACGAGGAGTATTTCCGCCACATGGCGGACCCGAAAAAGTAAAATCGTTTGTGAAGTAAGCGTTGACCAAGTTCGCGAGGGTGGCAGCCGACCGATCGCTCGTGAGGACAGGGCCGCTCAGCGTTGTGTTGTTGCTCTGAAATGGCGCTGGAACCGCGACCAGGGAGTTGCCCAACAACTGGTCTGTCACTCGTTGTGCCTGATAGGAACCAAAAAAGAACAGCTTGTCCTTTATGATCGGCGCCCCGATCATTCCACCATAAACGAGGCGGTGCAGAGGCGGCGTGGGAAACCCGGCATTCCTGTTGAACCACGGATTCGCGTTCCAGCCACCAGTCTGGTAGTAGTTCCACGCACCGCCATGAATGCGATTGGTACCCGATTGAGTTGTTACCTCAATGTGAGCTCCGCTATTTGCTCCCTGGGTTGCGTCGTACATTGCGGAATTTACGTGAAGCTCTTGGATCGTTTCAGGCGGAGGAGTCGGCAGTGCCTGGCCGATAGCGCCGTAGACTGATGTGCTCGTTTGGATTTCCCCGGTTTGCGAATTGCTGCCCTCGCCGACGTTAACCGCTACTCGTCCAGAGCTCAGCTGGCTTGAAGACTTGCCATTGAATATATTGTCGGCATTTACGCCGTTGAACTGGAAACTGTTGCTCGAGTCACGCTGCCCATTCGCCCAAATACTCTGGTTGCCGAATCCAGCGTTCGTGCCCGAGGTATTCAGCAATTCGGCGTTCACACCTGGACTAAGGATGGCGAGCTGCGTAAAGCTTCCGGTTCCAAGTGGGGAATTGTCGATGATGGTACTGTCGAGGACGTATCCGGTAGTAGTATCCGTCTCGTTGAGTAGCGGCGTCGCGTTCACTGTTACGGTCGATGAGACGGAGCCTGTCTTTAGTTGAGCGTTTACCGTGGTCGTGCGGTTGCCCTGGACGATGATTTTCGGGTAGTTCTCCGTCTGGAAATCCTGCTTGGTAAAAGTCAGCTCGTACGCGCCGATCGGAAGATCGGCGATGCTGAACGAGCCGTCGCTCTTGGTGGTCGCATTTACTTCGAGATTGGTGGCGACGGCGCGAGCTTTCACCGTGGCTCCTTGCACGACCGCGCCACTGGCGTCGGTAACGGTGCCGTTCAGCCCGCCGAGCGTTTGCTGGCTGAGCGCGGGTTGCGACCGTGACACGAAACTCAGCAGGGTGATGGCCGCAAGAGCAGCGCGGCAGAGTGTGGACAGGGAGGTCGGGACGAGCGGAGTAGACGTCATGGCAGCATCCTCCTGTGGTTTGAAGGTGATCTTATAGCAGACCGGGTCGGTCCCCTTCAAGATGCGCCGGGCGAGGGTAGTGCCTCAGAGGTCTGGTTCTCAGCGGGTCACGAATTTCCATGCCACGACCGCGATGAAAATGACTATCCCAGCCAAATAAGCCCAGCCTCGCCCTTTTTGGAGTTTTTCATGGTCTATCATGAAGTACCTCGCCTAAACCATGATGCCACAGGCGGATGCTAAAGGCGAGAACGTCTACTTTCAAACTGAGGCACTATCCGGGGGAGCGGGGATGAATTTTCCGTTAATTCTTCTTCAGGTACTTTCCGCCGGATTCATTCGATTGAGTCCCGTGAAACTGCCCGCCTGCTTTCGTCTTTGTACCACGCTAGCGAGTTCTGGGTCGCCGAAGTTGAGAACGCGTATTCTGTTGTCGTGGGGAATGAGCTGGACCAGAGCAGGAAGGCACGGATCGGCTTATGCGCCGATTGCCGGTTCATGCGGCAGATGGAATCCGACCGCGGATCCACGTCCTTCTTTTGCCAGCGCTCGGCTAGCGATGCAACGTTCCCCAAGTATCCGCGGTTGCCGGTGCAGCAATGCGCAGGCTACGAGCCGTTGAGTTCGGACGATCGACATCGCCGGGCCAGCACCACACAGCGTTGATCTGAACAGCGTTGATCTGAGCAGCGTTGACCCAGGCTGCGCTCTACTCGATCCCCAGCTCCTTCGCCAGCGCCTTCCATTTGCTGTCGACCAGAGCTTTGGTCTTGGCGTCCATCACGATTTCGTCGGGCCAGGGGCGCGCGAAGCCTTCGCTCGCCCACTTCCGCGTAGCGTCGATTCCCATCTTCGATCCGTAGTTGGGCAGGCGGCTCGAGTGGTCGAGCGAGTCCACGGGGCCCAGCGTGAATTGAATGTCACGCTCTGGGTCGATGTGGTTCAGCACCTTCAACGTCACGTCGGCGAGATTTTGCACGTCCACATCTTCGTCCACCACCACGATGCACTTGGTGAACATGGCCTGGCCCATCGACCAGATGGCGTTCATCACTTTGCGGGCCTGGCCAGGATAAGATTTTCGGATCGAAACGATCATCAGGTTGTGGAACACGCCCTCGATCGGCAAGTTGATGTCGACCAGTTCGGGGATGGTCAGCCTCATCAGCGGCAGAAAAATACGCTCGACCGCCTTGCCCATGTAGGCATCTTCCTGCGGAGGCTTGCCCACGATGGTGGTCGCGTAAATCGGGTCTTTGCGGTGCGTGATGCAGCTGATGTGGAAGACAGGATAGAGGTCTTCGAGCGAGTAAAACCCGGTGTGGTCACCGAAGGGGCCCTCGCCGCGAAGTTCGTCAAGATGAACGTGACCCTCGAGCACGATTTCGCTCGAAGCCGGGACCTCCAGATCCACGGTTTCGCACTTGACGAGATCGACGGGTGCGCCGCGCAGGAAGCCGGCAATCAGATACTCCTCGACGTCGGGCGGGGCCGGGACGATGGCGGAAAAAGTCACGGCCGGGTCGGTCCCGATGGCGACCGCGACTTCCATTTTTCCCGCTGGCCGGTCGCCTTCGACCAGTACGCTGCCGCCGGAAGTGCGCGCCATGATGTCGACGGCTGCGCGGGAGGCGCCAATGCCGGGCGGCGCCGAGCTTCGCTCTGGCTGGACAGCCGAGGCGGCTGTCCCTACGTGAATTGCAGCGCGGCGCAGAGCTTCCCGGTAATGCTCCGCCGCGACCTTCTGCCTCTGCCAGTGCATTCCGGTCGTGCGCTCGTCGTAGACCTGCATCCGGTACATGCCCAGATTGCGCTTGCCGGATTTCGGATCGCGCGTGGTCACGCAAGGCAGCGTGATGAAGCGGCCGGCGTCTTTCGGCCAGCATTGCAGGATGGGGAAATCGTCGAGCGAGAAATTGTCACGCTGGATAACTTCTTTGCACGGACCGTTCGCAACTGTCCGGGGAAAAAACTTGCCCACTTCGGTCAGCAGCGGCAGCATTTTGATCTTGTCGAGAAAACCCTGGGGAGTCTTGACGTCCATGAACATGCGGATGCGGTCGGAGATCTCGTCAAGAGAGCTCACGCCCAAAGCCAGCTTCATGCGCGATGCGGAGCCGAACTGATTGATGAGAAGTTGAGACCCCGCACGGTTCTTGACGTTCTGGAAGAGCAGAGCCGGACCGCCTGATGCTCCCTTGGAATCCCGGCTTTTCGACACGCGGTCGGCGATTTCCGCGATCTCAAGAATCGGGTCGGCCTCGGTCTGAATGCGCTTCAGTTCGCCGGCGCGGTCCAGCGCCGCGATCCATTGACGGAGATCGTCGAAGGGCAAAGGATCCTCTCGGAATGCGACGCCCGATTATAAGGGATGAGCGGCGGCAGAGACTTCTCTCACCGCCAAGGGGCGGGCAAAACAAAAGAACCACGAAGGACACGAAGTCTCACGAAGCCTGGTCTTCCGTCGCGTACCTTCGTGTCCTTCGTGGTAAAGACCGTTTCTCGAATCTATTTGCGCTGCTCGAGCTTGACCGAGGCGCTTATGGGCTGGCCGTCCCGCAAGACCTTCACCTCCACGACGTCTCCCACTTTGCTGCGGCGCAGGGCGTCGGTGAAATCGTAAAGATTCTTGATGGGCTTGCCGCCGAACTGAACCAGAATGTCTCCCGCCTTCAGTCCGGCCTTTGCCGCGGGCGAGTTTGGCTTCACGTCAGAGAAGCGCACGCCATTTTCGGTCTGGCCGAAATCCGGGATCGAGCCGAAATAGGGGCCGTAGCCACTGCCTCCGCCGCCCGCTGCCGGCTTGTCCTCGGCGACCACCTGAAATGCAGGAGCGTCGGCCGCGCTGGCCAGTTGCACAGCCACGCTGCCGACCATGTCGAGCAGGCGCGCGGCCGACGGCGCGTTGATCTTGTCCCAGGTGTCACTGGGCTTGTGGTAGTCAGAGTGGAGTCCAGAGAAAAAGAACAGAACCGGAATCTTCTTGCCTACGAACGAGGTGTGATCACTTGAAGCGTAGCCTCCGGCGGAATACTCAATCTTGAAGGGCGCATCTTTCTGCGCCTGTTCGAGAATGGACTTGAAGGTCGATCCCGTGCCGACGCCGCCGATATAGACCTTGTCATCTTTGATGCGGCCGATCATGTCCATGTTGAGTATGGCCACGGCCTTGTCGAGCGGCCGCGTCGGCTCCTTCACCCATTCCGCAGAGCCGAGCAATCCGAGTTCTTCCCCGGCAAAGTCCATGAACAGGATGCTGCGCTTGAGTTGGCCGCGCTGCGGGGCCAGCAGGCGGGCGAGCTCCAGAACTCCTGCCGTGCCGCTGGCGTTGTCGTCGGCGCCAGGATGAATCTGCCCGATCTGCGAGGGAGCGAGCGAGTCGAAGTTGCCCCGCCCGAGATGATCGTAATGCGCCCCGATGATCACGTACTCGTCGCTCTGGCCCGGCAGCCAGGCAAGAACGTTGTTGACCGTAGCGCGCGTGGTCTCGATGTCGATGTGCAACGACGCCTGCAGCGTGTCGGGAAAGGCGAATGAAGCGGGCTGTGAGCTGGAGTTGATCTTATCCTGAACATCCTTGAGCGACTTGCCCGCCGCCTGAAACCACGACTCCGCCACCGCGTTCTTGACCTGCACGAAGACGATGCCGATATTCTCCGGGCCGCTGACGCTGCCGAAGCGGGTGAGCAAGTCTTCCTCCCCGTCACCCAGTTTTCCGTTGAGCAGGATGACAGCCTTAGCCCCGTGATTGCGCGCGTTGATGGCCTTGGTAACCAGCTGCGAGTGGTGGGTCAGGCCATGGTTGCCGTTCTTCTCCGCAAAGCCCGACGGTTCGTAGCGCAGCACGACTACGATCTTGTCTTTGACATCCAGGCCCGCGTAGTCGTCGTAGTGGAATTCGTCGGCGGTCGCGCCGTATCCGGCAAAAACAAGGGGCCCAGCGACTCGCCCCGATGACGAAAAGCTGAAAGGAACGAAGTCCTCGTTGATCTTCAATTCCTTGTTTTCTTCTTTTTTGTTCGAGCCGCCAGCTTGCACCGCGAAGCGATTGTCCGACTTGAGCCGTGCTCCGGTGATGACCGTGAACGGTTGCAGGTAACCGTTCACTCCTGCAGGCGGTAGTCCGAGCTCTTTATAGCGCTTTTCAATCAGATGTTCGGCCCGCGTCAGGCCCTTGGTGCCGGCGCCGCGACCTTCCATCTCGGGCGAAGCCAGCGACTTGATGTCATTGAGATAACGTGCGGGATCGGCCTGCTGAACTGGAGTCGAGGCTGCCGTGAGCAGGAAGGCGGCGAGTGTGAACAGGAACAGATGAATCCGGCGGCGCGACTGCATGATGGGCTACTCCTTGAACTGAGAATCGTATGAAGGGACGAGGGAGGTGTCAACGACGCTGATCACCCCGGTCTGCCGCGGCCGAGTTTGCCTGAGGGTCCCTCCGTTCCTCCACCTTCGGTCCTGTGTTTGCGATCTCGATTTACAATTACGGTGCCATGAAAATCTTCTGTGTCGCATTGCTGTGTGTGTTGGGCTGTCTGGCTGCCTGCAACAAATCGGCTGCTCCGAGCACGCCGTCGAATAGTTCACCTGCGCCCGAGGCAAAATCCCCCGACGCCGTGCAGCAGAAGCTGCAGGAATCCTCCGGCGCCGGCGCCACGGATTGCGGTCGCCTCGATGCGCATGCAGCCGAAGCCCAGCTCAAGACGGCGAGCGACTGCGCCTTGCAGGCAGCGCAGGGCAAGCACTCGTTCTACGTCGCCTATGACATGCCCGGGATGACGGTCGGTGTGGCGGGCAACGATGAGGGCAAGCTCTTTGTCGTGCAGGCCCAAGGCGCGGCTGGCGCCCAGGAGGTGGCCGGCGGACCCTGCCCCGCGCAACTGCGCGTCGCCTCCAGCGGACGCGTCACCTGCTACGCCCCCGGCGACATGGGCTCGATGAGCCCCAGCCACGCCGCCGGCTCCATGCCACCAGGCATGGCTAATCCGCACGGGACCGGAATGACGAATCCCCATGCCGAAGCCTCTACGCCGAAGTAAGAAACACAGGCCGGAATGTGACCCGGGTGTCAGTCGGGGAATCGCGTCCAATGAGTTGTGATTCTAATCACACCCTTAAGTGACCGCGTTTGTTTGTCTTACCCCATGTCCCTGTGGACAATAGGCACGATATGCACTAGGGTTCAGCAACCGCCTCCGCGAGTTGGGGTAAACTCGTGGGATTGCGGTACTTATAGAAGGCCTATGTCGCTGCTGTGGCTCCGTTTTGCGCTGGCATGCTATTTCATTGGCTTGGTCTACGCCTTCGTGGCGCTCAGCCGAACCAGCGATCTGTTCGCCCGCATCGCCCTGCACGCGGCCAGCCTGGGGATGGTCTTCCACTTCGTATCTCTCGTGGAATTGTTCCTGTCGGGCCAGGTGGTTTGGGCGTCGGTGCACAACAGCGAGTCCCTTCTTGCCTTCCTGTCGATGACCTTCTTCATGGTCATCTATGCGATCTATCAGACGACATCTCCTGGGGTCGTAGTCTTTCCCATCGTCTTCTTCCTGACGTTTATCGCAGCTGTCGACCAGCAGCCTGTCCTGCTGACCTCGTTCGTCTCGCACAAGGGATGGCTGGTCGCTCACATTATCCTGATCTTTACGGGATATGCGGCACTGGTGCTCAGCTTCGGCGCCAGCCTGCTCTATCTCTTGCAGGAACGCCGCCTCAAGGCCAAGAAACCGACCAGCCTGATCTCGTTCCTGCCTGCGCTCGAAGTGATCGACCAGATCGGCTACCGCTCGCTGCTGCTGGGCTTTCCCTTCATGACGCTGGGTCTGCTGACCGGATCGATCGTGGCCATCACCACTTACGGCCATATGGATTTTCTCGATCCCAAGATCCTGCTGTCGCTGCTGATGTGGGTGGTCTACATGATCATGGTCTTCACTCGCTGGAATTCAGGATGGCGCGGCCGCCGCGCCGCCATCCTGGCCAGCTTCGCCTTTGTGGCAGCACTGGCCGCCTGGGCGGCCAACTACTTCTCCGCGATTCACAGGTTCGCCTCATGAGATACCAGCTCATCGGCGTGAATCACAAGAGCGCTCCGCTCGAAGTGCGCGAGCGGCTGGCGATCCCTGAGAAGCGCCTGCCCGACACCTGCCGCGAGCTTACGGCCTATCCTGGAATCGAAGAAGGCATGGTCATCTCCACCTGCAACCGCGTGGAGGTTGTGACCCATACGACCAACGGCTCCGCGGACCTGCGTGGATTTCTGCACGATCACTTCCATTTGAAGCCGGAAGAGCTCGACGCTCACCTCTACGAATTTCGCGAGAAAGACGCTGTGCGGCACGTCTTCCGCGTGGCATCAAGCTTGGATTCCATGGTCGTCGGCGAGGCGCAGATTCTCGGCCAGGTGAAAGAAGCCTATGCCACCGCCCGCGCCGTCGGCGCTGTTCGCGGACAGCTCGACCAGCTCTTCAGCCGCGCCTTCGCCGTGGCCAAGCGCGTGCGCACCGAAACCGCAGTTGGCTCATCCTCGGTCTCGATCGCTTCGGTGGCCGTCGAACTGGCCAAAAAGATCTTTGGCAGCCTGCACGGCAAGAACGTATTCATCGTCGGCGCCGGCAAAATGAGCGAACTCGCCGCCCGCCACCTGATGGCCCACGGCTGCGCCTCCATTTTCGTCGCCAACCGCACCTACGAGCGCGCCATCGGCCTGGCGCAAAAGTTCAACGGGCAGGCCATCAAGTTCGAAGATCTCTACTCCACCTGCGATCGCGCCGATATCGTCATCACCTCGACCGGCGCGCCCCACGCCATCTTCCGGCGCGAGCACGGCGAGCAATTCCTGGCCCGCCGCAAGAACCGTCCGATGTTCTTCATCGACATCGCCGTCCCCCGCGACGTATCGCAGGACATGGCCAAGCTCGACGGCATCTTCGCCTACGACATCGACGACCTGCAGCAGGCGGTCACGAGCCACGTCGCCGACCGCAGCAAGGAAGCGGAGCGCGCCGAAGCGATCATTGCGAGTGAAGTGGAAAAGTTTGAAGCCCGCGCCCATACGCTCGACGTAGTGCCGACGATCGTCAGCCTGCAGGATCACCTGGAGACCATTCGCCAGGCCGAAATCGACCGCGTGCGCGCCCGCATGGGCCAGTTGACCCCCGAGCAGGAAATCGCGGTGGAAGCGCTGACCCGCGGCATCATCAACAAGGTTATGCACACGCCGATCACGACGCTGAAGAGCGCGGCGAAAGAGTCCGAGGCCACCACGGTGGTCGACGTGGTGCGGCGCCTGTTCAACCTGCAGATCAAAGAGAAAGAAGCAGCCCCGGCGCCCGCGAAGAAAGACGAAGTGGGGACGCGGCAGTGACCGCCGCCTGATCGAATGATCAGAGTCCTTTTCATCCTCTGGGATTGCCTCTTTGTGCTTGCAGGATGGTACCTGTACCGGCATCCGCTCCTCTTCAAGAATGTTCGAAACGAGCAATGGCAGATGCGGACTAACAAGGTCATCGGGATCATGTTGATGATCTTTGGAGGAATCCTCGCGGTCGCGAACGCGGTGTTTTCATTCATCAGGATGTAAGAACGAGTCATACAAGAAGGAATTTGAACTTGTCGAATAAGCCCGCAAAACTCCGCATCGGCTCCCGCGGCTCCCAGCTCGCCCTCTGGCAGGCGAACCACATCTCTGCGCTTCTGCGCGCTCGCGGTCACGAGATAGAAATCGAGATCATCCACACCACCGGCGACAAAATCACCGACGTCGCCCTCGCCATGGTCGGCACAAAGGGCATGTTCACAAAAGAAATCGAAGAGGCCCTTGCTGCGGGACGCGTCGATCTCGCGGTGCATTCTCTGAAAGATCTCCCGACCGAACTCCCCAAGGGATTCGAAATCGCCGCCATCACAAAAAGGGAAGACCCGCGCGACGCCTTCTGCTCGCGCCACTACGCAAAGATCGATGACCTGCCTAAGAAAGCGCGCATCGGCACGTCCAGCCTGCGCCGCCAGGCGCAGCTTAAGGCCATCCGCCCCGACCTCGATATTCATCCCCTGCGCGGCAACGTCGACACGCGTCTGCGCAAGCTCGAACAGGGAGAATACGACGCGATCATCCTCGCTTCGGCCGGACTGAAGCGCCTGGGCAAGACGGAACTGATCAAGCAGGTCATCCCAGCCGAAATCATGTGTCCTGCCGCCGGCCAGGGCGCTCTGGGCATCGAAATCCGCGAAGGCGACGCCGTCACGCGCGAACTGCTCGCCTTTCTGAACGACGCCGCTGCCCGCGCCGCGACTACCTGCGAACGCGCTCTGCTCAACAGTCTCGGCGGAGGCTGCCAGGTCCCCATCGGCGCCTTCGCCGAGGTGCGGCCCTCAAGGACGGACGGCAAGGGAAACGCTGGATCCTTGCACGACCGGGAAGGGCACGAGTTTACTCGTGCCGATAAGACGTCAGGTGAGAACGCGGCTTCAGCCGCTGGGGACCGGATTCACCTGGACTCCATCGTCGCCGACCCCGACGGTTCGAAAGTTCTGCGCGACTCGCGCGACGGAGATGATCCCGAAGAACTCGGGAACGCAGCGGGGGCAGCACTCTTGGCCCGCGGCGGAGATGCAATCCTCGAAGCCGTCTATGGCCGCGGCCTGGCCGTCCCGCCGCAACCGTGAAGAGCGCATGAGCCGCAACGTCCTTCTCCAGCTTCTTGGGGGCTACGACCGATCCCACGCCCTTCGCCGCGCGGTGAATCTGTGGCCGCCCTTTCTGGGCGCGGGCATTCGCGTCAAGCACATCGCAGCCGACATGAAGGCTATCGATGTCGAAATGAAGCTGCGTTTCTGGAACGCCAACTACGTGGGCACGCACTTTGGCGGATCGCTCTTTGCCATGACTGACCCTTTCTATATGCTCATGCTGATGGCGAACCTCGGCCGCGAATACATTGTCTGGGACAAAGCGTCCAACATCCGTTACCGCAAGCCGGGCCGCGGCACCGTCCGCGCCGAGTTTCGCCTGACCGACGCCCAACTCGACGACATTCGTGAGAAGCTGAAGACGCTGCCGAAGTATGAACCTGTGTTCACGGTCGAAGTCAAAGACGAGCAGGGGACTGTGATCGCCGAAGTCGAAAAAGTCATCCACGTGCGCCGGAAAGACTCAGCCCAGCCGGCGGGCGAAGAGCCGCGAGGCGGCGCAAGAATGCAGCCCACCGCGTAAGCGGTGGGCTGGAGCACAACCCGAAACTCGGCCCCGGAAGGGGCGAAAGAAGCGCGTGTACATCCCTGAACATTTCCGCGTTCGCGACCACGCTGCCGCTTTGGCGTTCCTGCGCGCGAATCCGTTCGCCATCCTCGTCTCCAACGCCGACGACGGCCCGTTCGCCACGCACCTGCCGCTCGTCATCCGCGAGAGCGGAGAGCAGATCATCCTTCGCGGCCACGTCGCCAAGGCCAACCCGCACTGGCGCTACCTCGAGCAGCAACCGCAATGCCTGGTCATTTTCCACGGGCCGCACGCCTACATATCGCCAAAGAACTACAGCTCCCGCGAAGTCGTTCCCACCTGGAACTACGGCGCGGTGCATGCCTACGGCAAGGCGCGGATACTTACGGAGCCGGATGAACTGTTAGGAGTGCTGCGCGAGCTCATACCCATGTTCGACCCGTCCTATGCCGAGCAGTGGGCCAGCCTGGGCGAGTCGTATCGCGAGCGCATGCTCAGCCACATTGTCGGGTTCGAAATCGGAGTCACAAAGCTCGAAGCCAAGTTCAAGCTCAGCCAGAACCGCAGCAGAGATGAGCAGGAGAACGTCATCGCCTCTCTGGAGGCCACCTCTGACACCGCCATCTCCGGCACAGCCCGCCTGATGCGCGAACAAGGCCTCGGCCTGAAGAAGGAGCGCAAGTGATTTTTTGTGGCGCGGGCACTCCTGCCCGCCAACTCTAACCATGAGCAAGACGCCCAAATCGGCGACCAACCAGCAATTGCGTGGAATCCGCGTGCTAGTGGGCCGCGCCCGTCATCAGGCGGGCGCATTGTCTGTGGAGTTGCGCAAGCTGGGAGCGACCGTGATACAGATTCCATTTATTGAGATACGCAAGCCACGCTCGTTCACACCCTTGGACTCGGCGTTAGGGAATCTCGACACCTACGACTGGCTCATCCTGACCAGCGTCAACGGCGTCGAAGCAATGTGGCAGCGAATCGAGAACCTGCGTCTCTCGCCAAAACTGTACGGCGCACAAACCGGCGAAAAGCGCCACAACCGGGAAGGGCACGAGTTTACTCGTGCCGCAAAGCCGTCAAATCTCGTTGCGGCTTTAGCCGCTGAGGGCCGCCTGCGCATTGCCGCCATCGGGCCGGCCACGAAAAAAGCCATCGAACAACGCGGCGTCAAAGTGGATGTTGTTCCCAGGGAATATGTGGCCGAGTCCGTGGTGCGCAGCCTGAAAAAGCGAGTGAACGGCAAACGTGTGTTGCTCATCCGGGCCAAAGTCGCCCGCGACGTCATTCCGCGCAAACTGCGAAAAGCCGGGGCGCACGTCGACGTGATCGAAGCCTATGAAACCGTCGTGCCGCACAGCTCCCGTCAACGCCTGCAGGCTCTGCTCAAAGACCCGCTGCGCCGCCCGCATGTCGTGACCTTCACCAGTTCATCGACGGTCAGGAACTTCGTGAGACTGCTCGGTGGGCGACAGACCCCGGCATCGCAGAGGGCTCGCGGGCGAGAGCGCCCGCGCCACACGGCCCTCGGCGGCCTCCGCATGGCCTCGATCGGACCGGTCACGTCCTCGACCCTGCGTGAGCTGGGCTTGAAGGTCGACATAGCTGCGAAAGAATTCACCATCCCCGGCCTGGTCGACGCGATCGTCCGAAGCGTCGCAGATCGTCGCTAGCCTAGAGGCCGCAGAATAGCTCGTCTCTATGCTCCTCAGCGCCCTCTGTGGTTAAGTGGGTCACTCGCTCACGGTGCAAGCGCAGTCCGCAGGCACAACGTGCGCCAGCAGGAAATCCGCTACGCGCTTGTAAGCGTCGATCTGATTCTCCACCCGCGCAAAGCCGTGGCCTTCATTCTCGTAAACCTTGAAATCCACCGTGCCGCCGCGTTTCTTGATTGCATCGACGACCTGTTGCGCCTCCGACTTCGGGCAGCGCGGATCGTGCCCTCCGGCCAGCAACATCAGCGGAGCCTTGATCTGGTCGACGAAGTTGATGGGCGAGCGCTCCTCGTAGAGCGCTTTGTTCTTCGCTGGATCGCCCATGGTCGCCAGATCCGACTCTCGCAACTCGGGATCTTCATTCTGAATTTCCGTGAACCAGTTCACGAACGGAACAATCGGCACGCCCGCCGCCCAGACTTCCGGTGCTTTCGTCACCGCCATCATGCTCAGATAGCCGCCGTAGCTCGCGCCCATCACCGCAATCTTTTTGGGATCGAGATGCCCGGTCTGTTTGATCCAGTCGACGCCGGCCAGCACGTCCTGCAAGTCGCCGCCGCCCATGTCGAACAGGTTGGCCTGTTCGAACTCTTTGCCGTAGCCGGTGGACCCACGATAGTTCGGCGCGAGCACCATGTATCCCTGATTCACCGCGAACTGAATGAAGCGGTTGAAGGAATTCATGGTCTGCCCGGCGGGCCCGCCATGAATGTAGACGATAGCCGCATTCTGCCCGTTGCGCGCCATGTTGTAGGGCACATACAGAAATGCTGAGATGGTCCACTTGCCGTCGCGGCTGGGATAGTGCACAAGGTACGGCTCGACCATGTCTTCAGAGCGCACGCCACCAACCAGCGAATGCGTGAGCTGCTGCGACTTCCCCGTGCCCAGGTCATAAACCCACAGGTCGCCGGGTTCTGTCGGCCCGTTGTGGTAGTACAGCAACCTCTGACCGTCGGCAGAGAAGGCAGAACGCCCCCCTGCAGGCTCGTTCAGGCCCTTGGAGGTCGGCAACGCGGTGGCCTTTCCGGAAGCCAGGTCATGCACGTAAATATCTTCATTGCCGTCGACGTTTGCCGTGAATGTAACGTACTTTCCGTCAGGCGAGAAGGTGCGGCCGCGAATTTCCCACCTGTACTGCGACAGCCACTGAATCTTCTTCGAGGCAACGTCGAGCAGTCCGATGTTTTCGTATCCATTGGCGCCATTCGAGGTCAAAAGTACTCGCTGTCCGTCTGGTGAGATGTCGTCGGCCGAAAACCGCTGCTCGCCCGTATGCGGCGTCAGCAGCGTACTCTTTCCTGTCTCGACGGCGGCGATGTAAATATTCGAATCCGTTCCCTTGGCTTGGTCCTGTGTGTAGACGATGTACTTTCCATCCTTCGACCAGATGGGATTGGAATTACCTTTGTCTTGCGGCGTGTTCGTCGTGATGTGCTTCAGTTCGCGCAACACCGTGTCGTAGACGTCGATCTCATACGCGGCGGAAGCTTTCGGCTTCACTTCATAGGCGAGAAACCGCCCGTCGGACGACCATTTCGGATTCGATTCGGCGATATCCCGCGTTTGCGTCAGGTTTACGACTTTGCCGGTCTTCGGCGAGACCAGAAAAATATCCCACTGCTCGTCACCGTCGTAGTCGGACTGATACGCGATCCACTTCCCGTCGGGCGACCAGGCGGGCGCCGTCTGCCGCTGGTCGCTGATCGTCAGCTGCACGGGCCATCCGCCATCGGCGGAAACCAGCCAGATATTGTTGCGCCCGCTCATGTTCGAGATGAACGCCACCGTCTTGCCGTCCGGCGACCACGTCGACCGGCCGACCTGCCGCGTCATGAACAGTTTCTCAATGGTCAGGCTGCGCGCCTCCACCAGCGCATTGGGCTTGGAAGAAACTTTCTTGGGATCGGCGATGGCCTGCGGCTCGGGAAGGCGCTGAGCCGACGCCTCCGCCGCGAACACACCGACTACGATGGCAACTGCAATGAATCCAACAGAACGCATGAAATGGCGACCTCGAACGAGTACCTCAAAAGTCTAGCAGACGGCGATCGACAGCCCGAAAGCCCTGCCAGAGGCGGCTTTCAGCCGTCTGCCGATGTCTTGATAGAATCGACGCAAATCCTCCGGAAACGGTAGCTGCCCCATGCAGATTGTTGAACAACTGGTCGGCCAGACCTCGCCTCACTCCGGCGCACGCTCCCTGGGTAGAAACGTATAAACTCAATCTCGATGGCTAGGGCTGTGAAACTTCGTTGCTCGTTTCGGCTCGCAGTTCTCGCGACCGCTGTGCTCGCACTGCTGAGCGTGGCGAATCCATACGCTATCGCAGCCGATCGCGCTGCGGCGCAAGCTGCATCGCAGGATCAGAAGCCTGCGGCGGGCGGGCAGGGAGCAAACCAAACAGCCGGCGGCAAGCAAACCTCAGGCCAGTTGGAGCAGACCCCGCCCACTCCACCCCAGGAAGAAGTCAAGATCACTCCGCGCCAGGCCGAAGAACTGTTTCACTCCGTCGACGAGATCCTGGACTTCGACAGCAAGCAGACCGGCCTCCCCATCCGCAAAGAGGTCAAGCGCAAGCTCACCAGCCGCGACCAGGTGGTCTCCTATCTGACCAAGCACATGAACGACGACGACGTGCAGCGCTTGCGCCGGTCGGAGCTGGTACTCAAAAAATTCGGCCTGCTACCTCGCGACTTCGACCTGGAAAAGCTCCTGGTCGCCCTGCTGCGCGAGCAGGTCGCCGGTTACTACGATCCCAAGACGAAAACCGTCAATCTCCTCGACTGGGTTCCCATGGAGGAGCAGGAACCGGTGATGGCGCACGAGTTGACCCACGCCCTGCAGGATCAATTCATCGGCTTGCAGAAGTGGATGAAGAAGGGCGACAAGGATCTGGGCGAGATCAAAAAAGATCCCACGCCCGAGGACATTGAAAACGACGAGATGGATGACGCGCGGCAGGCCGTCATCGAGGGGCAGGCCGAAACCATCATGATTCAGTACGCCCTCGCCCCCGCCGGCCGGTCCATCACCGATGCGCCCGAACTGGTCGAGGCCATGGAAGCCACTATGGCCAATGGCACGCCGGACTCTGCCGTCTTCAAAGACGCTCCCATCTTCATTCGGGAATCGCTGACGTTTCCCTATAGCTATGGCATGGAATTCGTGGTCAAGCTCATGGTCAAGGCCGGGAAACAGAAGGCATTTGCCGGCGTGCTCCAAAATCCTCCGCACACTACGCGGCAGATCATGGAGCCGGATACTTACTTGTCAGGGGAGAAGATTGAGCCCATCCACGTGCCCGATTTCAAACGCGATTTCAAGGACTACCAGAAGTTCGACATCGGTGCCATGGGTGAGTTCGACGTAGAAGTGCTGGTCGACCAGTACGCGGGAAGGGAAGCGTCAAAGGCCGTCTATCCGGCGTGGCGCGGCGGATACTACTATGCCGCCCGCCCCAAGTCCGATCCGGTGGCGCCTCTGGCTCTGCTCTATGTGTCGCGCTGGTCGAGCGCGGATAAGGCCTCGGAGTTTGCGGAAATCTATGCTCAGGCTTTAACCCAGCGCTACAAGAATGTGACGGCGGTGGATGATCCCCCGCCCGGCAAGGTCGCGCCCGACGGAGAGACGAAAGCCAGTGTGCTGACCGGCCGGCACAGCTGGAAAACCGAGGAAGGCACCGTCGTGATCGAGGAACAGGGGGACACAGTGTTCATTACCGAGAGCCTGGACGCGGCAACAACGGCAACCCTGGAGAAGGAAGTATTCGCAAAGTAATTTTCGATTGCCAATTGCCGATTGCCAATACTCCTCGGTCGGGAAACCGCTCTTTAATCGGAAATCGGAAATCGGCAATCGAAAATCGAAAATTCTCCACTACCGCTTTTTCTTCCTATCCTCATCGTTTCGTGTTTCGCCCAAGAAATGCTGCACTTGCGCTGAAACCGTAAACTGCTTTCCTCCCCCCTCGATCGTCAACTTGCGCTCCTGCCCTGGCGTTCCTCCCAGCATCGACCACACCTGCCCCATGGTTGAGCCGCGCACCGGAATGCCGCCCACGGCGGCGAGAACATCACCGGCCTGAACCCCGTCAGGGCCTTGTGCTACCGAACGCTTTCCCTCAAAGTCCGCTACTTCGAGGATGGTGTAGCGGCCGTCGTCCTCGGGCCGCAGGACGAGTCCGACGACGTCGAAGTCGGGAAAGCTGGAGAAGCGCCCGAGATCGAAATAAACGGTGGAGTGAGCATAGTCCAGGCCCACGCGGTAGTTCAGCACCGCCTCGGAGCTAAGCAGTCCGATCGTGGCCACGCCAGCCCGCTTTTCGAAGAAATCCAGGATCGTTTTCGGCAACGCGACGACTGCCACATTGGTCAGGAAGAGCGGACCATACTGCAGGCGGTCGAGGCGCATGACCTTCCACCGGGCTTCCTCGTCCGCGCCCCACATGTTGGCCGATCCCACAGCGCCAGTCATGTGCGGCCAGTCTGGGTGTTTGTCGGCAAGTTGGTCGAAAATCTCTTGCGAGATAAAACTGATGTTCGACCCGATGTCGAGCGCCAGGTTGTACTTCTTGTTCTCGATCTGGCTGGGCACCTCGATCAGCCCGTTTTCCGTGACTTGTACCTTGCTGCTCACGCCGAGAAAATGAATAGAGCCAGGCTGGCCGATTGTGAACTTGTGCTCGGGAAAGTCGATCAGAACATCGTAGTGGCGCAGCACCGTCGATGGGATGTTGATCTCCACATTCATGCCGTTCGCCAGCACCGAAGCCGCGCTCACCGGCTTTAGGGGAATCTCCGCCTTTTTCACATCCGCAAGCGGGATCGTCATTCCATCGATGCGGATTTCGCGCGGCGGAGGAGACGAACATTCCTTGTCGTCGCAGGAGACGTTCAGCCCCAGCAGAGTGGCCAGATGGCGGGAGAGGTTCAGATCGGGATCGCCGTTATCCACCCAGGCGTGTATCCGCCGGACTGAGCCGTCAGGCAGAGGAATGTCAACGTCGATCACCACGCGGTTGTGGTCGATGGTAGCGGGAACGGTGACCGGATCGGGCGCGCTCGCCTTCGCTGTTTTGTCCTTCGCAACCAGCCCACCACACAGCACGAACAACGAGCAGACCACAACCCAAAACCTCATATTGAAATTGTAGCCGCGCGAACGCTCGCCTGCCTGCTGCGAGGGCGCCCGGGCGTCGCCGAAGCCCGCGATTACCTGTCTTGTTATAATCACCGGTTTGACTGGGCGTGCAGCGGCGCTCCGGAGGGGCATTGGCGCAGGCGGAAATCGGCATCATTGGCGGCAGCGGGCTGTATTCCATGCCCGGGTTGACCAAGGTCAAGGAAGTGGGGCTAAAGACACCCTTCGGCTCGCCCTCGGACGCTTATGTCTGCGGCCAGCTTGAAGGCCGAAAGGTCGCCTTTCTGGCCCGGCACGGGCGCGGACATCGCATCCTGCCCAGCGAACTCAATTTCCGCGCTAACATTCACGGCTTCAAGCAGCTTGGGGTCGAGCGCATCGTCTCGATCTCGGCTGTCGGATCGCTGAAAGAGGAGCATAAGCCGCTCGACTTCGTCATTCCCGACCAGTTCTTCGATCGCACCCGCCATCGCGTCGATACATTCTTCGGCAATGGCGTGGTCGCGCACATTGCCTTCGCCGACCCCGTGTGCGGCCAGTTGGCGGGTGTAGTTGAAGCAGCTTGCAAGCGAGTTGGCGTTGTCGGCAAGCACGGAGGTACTTACCTGTGTATGGAAGGCCCGCAGTTCTCCACTAAGGCGGAGTCCAATGTCTATCGCAGCCTGGGCATGGACGTGATCGGCATGACGAACCTGCAGGAGGCCAAGCTGGCGCGCGAGGCCGAACTCTGCTACGTGACGGTCGCCATGGTGACCGACTACGACTGCTGGCATCCGCATCATGATTCGGTGACGGTCGACCAGATCGTCGCCGTTCTGGTCAAGAACGCAGAAAACGCCGCGAAAGTCGTCCGCGCAACGGTAGCCGCCATGCCCCGCGAGCGTTCCTGCAAGTGCGGGTCAGCGTTGGCCCACGCCATCCTGACTGATCCCAAAACGATTCCGGCCGCGACAAAGAAAAAACTGAGCCTGATCCTCGGAAAGTATGTTGCCGCATCCAAAGCCAAGTAAAGTTTCCTTCGTGTACCTTCGTGTCCTTAGTGGTAAATGGGGTTCACAAGCACAAAGGACACGAAGCTGCACGAAGGAAATCTAAGATCAACCATGAGCATTCTCGTAGTCGGTTCCGTTGCGTACGACGACATCACGTCGCCCTCGGGCAGCGCGAAAAACATTCTCGGCGGAGCCGCGACCTATTTCTCGCTTGCCGCCAGCTACTTCACGCAAGTGCGCGCGGTGGCCGTGGTGGGCGACGATTTCGGCCCGGAACAAGAGAGAGTGTTTCACCAGCACGGCATCGACATTCGCGGCATCGAACGCGCTCCCGGCAAGACCTTTCGCTGGGGCGGCTCGTACGCCGGCAACCTGAACGAGGCCAAAACTGACTATACCGACCTGAACGTCTTCGAGCATTTTCATCCGGAGATACCCAGGGAGTACGAAGACACCGAGTTTCTGTTTCTGGCCAACATCCAGCCGACGTTGCAGGCAAATGTGCGCCGCAAGATGAACGGCGTGCGGCTGACTGGCTGCGACACCATGAATTACTGGATTAATGGCACGCCCGGGGAACTGGCCGAGACACTAAAGCTGGTGGACATTCTCTTGATCAACGACACCGAAGCCAAGATGCTGGCCAACGAGACCAACCTTCCCCATGCCGCGCACAAGGTGCTGGCCATGGGCCCGCAGGCGCTGGTCATCAAGCATGGCGAATACGGCGCCACGATTTTCTTTCGCGAAGGCGCATTCGGTATTGGCCATCACCCTTTTCGTGCCCCGGCGCTGCCCATCGAGGAGGTGACCGACCCGACCGGCGCGGGCGATTCCTTTGCCGGAGGATTCATGGGCTACCTGGCCTCGCAAAGAGAGGTCAGCCGCGAGGTGCTGAAGCGTGCCCTCTTCTACGGTGGCGTCATGGGATCGTTCGCCGTAGAGCGTTTTGGCACGGAGCGCCTCCAGTCTCTAACCCGCGAAGAAATCGAAGCCCGCTTCCAGATCTTTCGCGAACTGTCGCACCTGGAGTAAAAAACGTGTAGGGACAGCCGCCCCCGCCTGCCCTGAGCGGAGTCGAAGGGGCTGTCCGGTCGAGCGAAGCTCGACCCTTTTCCTCAGCGAGCATCCGTGCCAAAACCCGTGAAGAATTCGACTCCTCCCTCCAACTGGGATCCTGAAGTCCAGTACCTCCTCTGGCTCGCCACCTGTGTATCGGTATTTTCGTTCCTCTTCTACTTTCAGCGCGGCCAGGTGATGCTCTACGGCGATGCCATTGCCCACATCAACATCGCCCGCCGCGTCTTCGATTCCAAGACCCCCGGCCTGCTGCAGCTGGGAACGGTTTGGCTTCCACTGCCGCACTTGCTGATGATTCCTTTTCTGATTTCCGACGATCTGTGGCGGCGCGGCGCCGGCGGCTCCATGCCGTCGCTGGCTGCGTATGTATTCGCGATAATTGGAATATTCCGCCTGGTCCGCGGCTGTCTCTCCCGGGGTCGCGAACCGGACGCGGCAGCACGCGGCGCAGCCTGGGCAGCCGCTCTGGTTTTCGGGGCCAATCCCAACCTGATCTACATGCAGAGCACTGCCATGGGTGAAGCCCTGTATCTGGCCTTCTTCCTATGGGCGGTCGTCTATTGCAACGAATCTGTGCGCGGAGATGCCAAAGCCCTCACCAAATGCGGCTTGTGCCTGGGTGCGGCTTGCCTGACCCGCTACGACGGATGGTTTCTGGCGGCAACGCTGATGGGGACAGCTCTGGCGCGCAAGGTGTTCGCTGCCAGTTCGCAGCAAAAGCACTCCGGGTTCGCTGGCGCGCAACTGGCCAGGCTCATCCTGATTGCTGCGGCCGCACCGACCCTCTGGTTGGCATACAACGGAGTCATCTACCGCAACCCGTTGGAATTTGAAAACGGCCCGTACTCCGCGCAGGCGATCGAGCGAAAGAGCGAGACCGCCGGCATTCCGGGCCATCCCGGATCCGGCAACCCGCTCCTGGCAGGCTTGTATTTCCTGAAGTCCGGCGAAGTGAACGTCGCCGAGAACGAATGGCTGCAGCGTGCCTGGGTCCTGCTCGCGGCGGCTGGGCTGGTTGGCATCGCCTTGGCACTCCGACGGTCCAAACCGTCTGTCAAGTCGGATAACGGAAACTCGTCCGCGGCATCTGCCTGGACCATGCTCCTCCTGCTGGTCCCGTTGCCGTTCTACGTGATGTCGGTTGCGTACGGAGGCGTTCCCATCTTCGTCCCTCCGTTCTGGCCGCACACTTATTACAACGTTCGTTACGGATTGCAATTGTTGCCCGCGTTCGCAGCTGGCTTGGCAAGCCTTGTATACCTCGCGCAGTCCAGTTCGTGGAGTCGCAAGGCCCGCCTGGGAATCGTGCTGGCTGCGATCGCGCTCGCGGCCGCCAGCGATGCCTCAATCTGGCGCGCCGGACCGGTGTGCCTGCAGGAAGCCCAAATCAACATGCGGACCCGAAATCAATTTGAGGCGAAAGTCGCCGGCTGGCTGGAGAAATTGCCTCCCGATTCCACCCTGCTCATGTACCTGGGAGATCACGTCGGGGCCCTGCAGCAGGCCGGGATTCCGCTGAAGCGCGTCATCAATGAAGGCAATCATCGAGTGTGGAAGCAGCCGCGCGATCCCGACGGTTTGTGGGAACGCGCCTTGGCCGATCCCGGCCGCTATGCCGATTTCGTTATCGCCTTCGAGGGCGACCCAGTCTGGCAGGCGGTGCATGATCGCCATCTCAACCCGCTGGTAGAAATCCACGCCACCGGACAGGTGCCCGCCATCCTCTATCGCGCGCGGTAATCAGCCGGGTAACGGAGTCGCGTCGAATTGCGATGATAGAATCCGGCCATCGCTTGGAGCACGAGTGAGATCTAGCGTCCGCACCATTCCCTTCGTCAAAGCCAGCGCCTGCGGCAACGATTTCCTGTTGATCGAGGGTGCGGTCGCTCCGGCGGATGTAGCCGCCTTTACTCGCCGCATCTGCGACCGCCATGAAGGTGTGGGCGCCGATGGCGTCGAGTGGATGTTTCCGCACTTCTCTGTCGACGTCGAAATCCGCCTGGTCAATTCCGACGGATCGCCCGCGGAAATCTCTGGCAACGGCACCCGCTGCGTAGCCGCTTACCTGTGCTCCGAAAAAGGCAAGGAGCGGATTTCCATCCTTACGGGCGCGGGCACGAAGGTTTGCGCCCTGGCGTCCCGAAACGATTCCGAATATGAATTCGAAATCGAAATGGGTGCGGCGACGGTCGACGGCGAGCTCGCCCTGAAGACTCGCAGTGGTGAGATCCGCGGCATTCCAGTGTCGATGGGCAATCCGCACTTCGTGGTCTTCGTTCCTCAATTTCCAGACGACTGGCAAGGTAGGGCCGCGGCCATCCAGCGCTGTGCGGATTTCAAGCAAGGAGTCAACGTCGAATGGGTGGTCGTAAACGGGGCACATGATGTGTCAGCGCGTTTTTTCGAGCGCGGAGTGGGAGAGACCAGTTCCTCCGGCACCGGCTCGTGTGCGGCAGCCGTGGCCGCAATCGCGATGCAGCAAGCCGAATCGCCCGTGAAGGTGCACGCCCCCGGCGGAATGCAAACCGTGCGCCGCGAAGGGAGCAATGTTTTTCTCCGCGGCCCGGCCCGCATCGTCTGCCGTGGAGACTTCTTCGTGGATTGATCCGTGGATTGATCAGTGGGTTGATCCGTGGATTGATTGTTGAGTTAATCTGCTGATGTCGTTCGTCAGCCTCATTGCCACCCCTGGGAGCCATGTCGTCGAATCGTCAGTCCGTCAAGCCGCCCGCGCTTCGCCCCGGAGACACTGTCGGCGTCATCGCGCCCGCCAGCAACGTCAAGCGCGACGATCTCGACGCCGGTTGTGAAGCCTTGCGCCATGCCGGTTACCGTCCCGTCTATTTCGATTCGATTCTTGAGCAAGACCTGTATTTCGCGGGATCGATCGAGCGCCGCGTGCGCGAGCTGGAGGAAATGTTCACCCGCGATGACGTGAAGGCGGTCGTGTGCGCCCGCGGAGGCTATGGCGCCAACTATCTACTCAACCAGATTGATCTGCGCAAGATCAAAGCTCATCCCAAGATCTTCGTCGGCTACAGCGACCTCACCGCGCTGATGACATACTTCACCGACGCGGCTGGACTCGTAACTTTTCACGGCCCCATGGTCGCGAAGGATTGGTCGCACGCCGAGGGCGTCGACCTCGCGTCGTGGCAGGCTGCGCTGTGCAGTGCAATACCCTGGGATGTGGCTCTGAACGCGGAAGTCAAAGGTTTAGTCGAGGGCGAAGTCGAAGGTACGCTGTACGGCGGATGCCTTTCCATCCTGGTTGCTTCGCTCGGTACTCCTTACCAGATCAAGACCGCCGGCACGATTTTGTTTCTAGAGGATCTCGCCGCCAAGCCGTATCAGATCGATCGCATGCTGATGCAATTGAAGCTGGCCGGATTGTTCGACAATGTAAAAGGTATCGTCTTCGGCGAAATGCTCGATTGCATGCAGACTGCGAACCAGGGCTATACGCTGGAAGAGGTTGTCACGCGGATCGTGGGCGATCTGGGAATACCCGTCGCCTACGGCGTTCGCTCTGGTCACGTGACGGGAGGAAACATCACGCTGCCGCTGGGAGTGAAGACCAGCTTGAGCGTTCGACAAACGAGCGTCCGGCTTGGGATTCTGGAGTCAGCAGTCGAACTTAAATGATTCGTATCAGGGTATGCCTTTAGGCATACTGCATTGCGACGGCGCGGGTTCGCGCCTTTAGGCGCTGCGGCATCGAGAGAATGAACGCAGGAAAACATATCCATCTCATCGGCATCTGTGGCACGGCGATGGCCTCGCTTGCCGGCATGCTCAAGCAGCGCGGATTTCACGTCACCGGCTCCGACGCAGCCGCCTATCCGCCCATGTCCGACTTCCTGCGCGATCTAAGCATTCCCGTGGCGCAGCCCTTTGCTGCCGCCAATCTCGAGCCGCGGCCGGATCTGGTCGTCATCGGCAATGCCATGTCGCGCGGCAACGTTGAACTGGAGCACGTCCTCGACCAGCGCATCCCGTTCTGTTCCTTGCCGCAGTTGCTGCACGACGAATTTCTGCGCGGCAAGGAAGTGCTGGTCATTGCCGGAACTCACGGCAAGACCACGACCACTTCCATGCTGTCCTGGATCTTCCACTCCGCTGGGCTCCAACCGTCCTTTCTGATCGGCGGCATCGCCGAGAATTTCGGCTCCAGCTTCCATCTCGGCAACGGCAAACACTTCATCCTCGAAGGCGACGAATACGACACCGCTTTCTTCGACAAGGGCCCGAAATTCATGCACTACTTTCCTGACGCGATCATTTTGACCTCAGTCGAATTCGATCACGCCGACATCTACAAAGATCTCGACGCCGTCGAGACTGCCTTCAAGCGCCTGGTCAACCTGATTCCCGGCCGCGGACGGATCATCGCCTTCGACGGCGCCGTCGGCGACGCCACGGAAAGCGCCAGCCTGGAGCGCTGTCTGGCCAAGGCCTATTGTCCGGTCGAGCGTTACGGCGCAGGCCCACGCGCGCATTGGAAAGTTGCAAATCTTCGCCTTGAGCCCGGTCGCACCGCCTGGACCGTCCTGCGCAATCGCCAATCGTGGGCCGAGTTCGAGTTTCCGCTCGCCGGCGAGTACAACGTCTGGAACGCGACTGGGGCTGCGGCGCTGGCCTTTTCCTGTGGCGTTCCCAAAGAAGCAATCGCGCACGCGCTCCGCACCTTCAAGAGTGTGAAGCGGCGCCTCGAAGTGAAAGCCGAGGTGAACGGCATCACCATCATCGATGACTTCGCGCATCATCCCACAGCCATTGCCGGCACGCTGAAAGCTCTGCGCGCTCGCTACGCCGGGGCGCGTCTATGGGCCATTCTCGAGCCGCGTTCGAACACTCTGCGCCGCCGTGTACTGCAAAACGATTTAGCCCGCAGCCTGGCGCTGGCCGACGAAATCATAGTGGCCAATGTCTTCCGCTCCGAAGCCGTTCCCGAGGACGAGCGCCTGGAGTTGCCGGCGCTGGCCGCGGACATCGAGCGCAACGGCCGCCGGGCAAGGCTTTTGCCGGATGCCGATGCAATCGTCCAGGCCGTCGCTCCCGAAATGCGCGCGGGCGATGTCGTGGCCATTCTTTCCAATGGTGGCTTCGGCGGAATCTACGAAAAGTTACCCGCCCAACTGAAGAAGCTGGTGCAGACCCGATGAACCTCACGACTGTCGTCCGGAGATGGATGTGGCGCGCTCTGTGTACCGCAATGTTTGCGGGATCGATTGCCTTTGCGCAGTCCGCAGGCTCCATCACCTACAACGTCTCGCTGGCCTCTCCCGCGCAACATCTGGTCAAAGTGCAGATCACGCTGCCCCCGGGCGCCGCCCAACGCGAGCTGCAGCTCCCCGTGTGGAATGCCCTCTATCAGGTCCGTGATTTCGCGCAGTTCGTGAACTGGGTACGCGCGCACGATCGCTCCGGCAAGCCACTCGCAGTCCGCGAGCTCAATACAGGTCGTTGGCAGATTCAGGATGCGGCGAGTGGGCCTGTAGTCGAATATCAAATCTACGTCGATACTCCCGGGCCTTTCGCCGCCGAGCTGACCACTCATCATGCCTTCTTTAATCTTGCGCAGATCCTGATGTACCCGGTCGATGCACGCAGCTCTCCCCTGCACGTTCATCTCGACCACATTCCTGCCGGATGGCGTGTCGCGACTCCGCTCACGCCATCGACTGGGGCCGACTTCGACGCGGCAGGCTATGATCGGCTGGTCGACTCCCCGGTCGAGATCGGCGATTTCCGCGAGGCCGATTTCGACGAAGGCGGAGCTCACTACCGCGTCGTCGTCGACGCCGACTCCGCCGACTACGATATGGAAAAGATCGTCGCCGCCCTGCACAAGATTGTCGCCGCCGCGACGAGTTGGATGAACGACCGTCCCTTCGATACTTACATGTTCCTCTACCACTTCCCGCACGGGCCTGCGGGCGGGGGCATGGAGCACGCTTATTCGACCGCCATCGACATCAATGCTGACGTGATGAAGCAGACCCTGCGGGGGCTGACCAGCATCACCGCGCATGAATTCTTCCATCTGTGGAACGTCAAGCGCATCCGCCCCCAGGCCCTCGAGCCGGTCGACTACACCAAAGAGAATTACACTCGCGCCCTGTGGTTCAGCGAAGGTGTGACCAGCACCGCCGAGAGCATCATTCAACTGCGCGCCGGCCTGCTAGACGAGGAGTTCTATCTGTACCGCCTGGGCGCGCAAATCGCCGAACTGGAGCACCGTCCGGCACACCTGACCCAGTCGGCCGAGGAATCGAGTCTCGACGCGTGGCTCGAAGGCAGCTCTTACTACCGAAGGCCCGAGCGCAGCATTTCCTACTACAACAAGGGCGAATTGCTGGGAGTGATGCTTGACCTGGCCGTGCGCGAGGCCAGTCACGGTCAAGCTTCCTTGCGCGAGGTGTTGCAGTGGATGAATGCGAACTACGCCAGGCAGGGCCGCTTTTTTCCTGATTCCGACGGCGTGCGCCAGGCGGCCGAGGCCGTCAGCCACGCCGACCTGGGATGGTTCTTCGCCAGGTACGTCGCCGGCACCGACGAGATTCCGTGGAATGATTTCCTGAGCACGGTCGGCCTCTGGGTGGAACAGGAGACCACCACTGTGCCCGACCTGGGTTTCACCGCATCCCGCGACTTCGACAGCCCCATGACGGTTGCCGACGTCGCCCCCGGCAGCGAGGCTGAGCGCGCCGGCCTGCAGGTGGGCGATGTCATCACGCAAGTCCAGGGCAAGATTCCCGGACAGGAATTACGCGCAGAGTTGTTGGGTTTGAATCGCGGCGACTCCGTCACCCTCAAGATTCGCGGTTCGCGCGGCGAGCGGGAACTCAGGTGGAAAGCCGGTGGCCGGCAGGAAATCTCGTACGAAGTGAAAGACCTCGACCACGTGAGCCCGGAACAGCGCGCCCGTCGCGACGCCTGGCTCGAGGGTGAGGCGCAAACGGCGGGAGAGGCCGCCAAGTGATCCCAACTCCGAGATTGATCGCAACACTATGATCGCAACACATTGATCGCAACACTATGATCCGTACGATCATCATGCTGACCTTCTGGGGATTGGCCGCTCCCTTCGCAGGAGCGATCGGATTCACCGCCTCGTACATCATGGGGGACGTTCGCGTTCTCTATCGGCTCTTTATGTGGGGCGCGCAGGCCGGCGTCTGGTTGACCGGGGTACGTGTCGCTACCGTCGGCCTCGACCAACTCGATCGCTCCCGCAGCTATCTCTTCATGACCAATCACGTGTCGAATCTCGACCCGCCCATCCAGATGCCGTTAATCCCCAAGCGCACTTCCGTGATGGTGAAAAAGGAACTGTTCAAGGTCCCCATCCTCAGCCGGGCCATGCGCATGGGATCGCTCGTGCCCGTCGACCGTGGCAATCGCGACGCCGGCATTGAAGCCGTCGCTGCCGCCAAGCAGGTCGTGAGCCAGGGACTCAACATGACCATCTACGTCGAAGGCAAGCGCTCGTTCGACGGCAAACTCCTGCCCTTCAAAAAAGGCCCATTCTACTTGGCGATGGAGTGCGGCGTTCCCATCGTTCCCATGACCATCGTCGGCACACACTACGTCATGCCCAAAGCCAGATTCGCCATCAAGCCCGGCCCGGTGAAGGTGATTTTTCATAGCCCCATCGAGCCCAAAGATTTCGGTGACCGCGATTCGCTAATGGAAAAAGTTCGCGCCGTGATCGAAAGCGGCTTACCGGAAGAGTACCGGCAGGGAAGCGCGACCGCAGAGATCACCAAGGTTCGCTGAAGTATCCCCTGTGCTACCCTGTGTCCTCTGTGGTTATTCTTTTTTGTTTCTAACTGCCCGCGCAATCTCCGGCAGCCGCGGCAGGATCATTGAATACTTCAGCCACGCCTTGTGATCCACCGCCGGCGCTCCGCTGACCAGCGCCCCCGGCGCAATGTCGTTGGCCACGCCGCTCTGCGGCGTCACGATGGCCCCATCCCCAACCTTGCAGTGCCCGACCACCCCAACCTGCCCGGTAAGAATGACCCCGTTGCCGATCTCCGTCGATCCCCCCAGCCCCACCTGCGAGCAGATGAGCGCATCTTCGCCGACTTGCGATCCGTGCCCTACCTGCACCAGGTTGTCGACCTTCGCCCCGCGTCCAATACGCGTATCGCCCACGCTGGCCCGGTCGATGCACGAGTTCGCCTGCACCTCCACATCGTCCCCGATCACCACCGGAGCCGGCTGCGGAATCTTGTGCCATCGTCCCTCGGCAGTCTTGGCGAATCCGAATCCATCGGCGCCAATGACCACCCCATTCTGCAGCAGCACGTTGTTGCCGATGCGGCAGCCCTCCCGCACCACGGCATGCGCGTGCGCGAAAAAGTTGTCGCCGATCTTCGCTCCGCGATAGATCACCACATGCGCCAGCAGCACCGCGTTTGCCCCGATTACCACATCCTCGCCCACCACCACGTACGGCCCGATATGCGCATTCGCCCCGATCTTCGCCGTGGGATCGACCACCACCGTCGCATGCACCCCCGGCGCATACCGCGCCGGCGGATGAAACAGCTCCAGCGCCCGCGCGAAACTCAAATACGGATCCTTCGCCCGCAACATCGCCGCCGAAATGGCAGGGAAGTCCTCGCCCACGATGACGGCCGAAGCCTTGGTCGTGCGCGCCGCCGCCGCATACTTGGGATTGGAGACAAACGTCAACTCTCCCGGCCCCGCCCGCTCAATCCCGTTGAGCCCGGTGATTTCCGTGTCCGGCGACCCGTTCTCCAGCCGCGCGCCGAGAGCAGAAGCAATCGCAGAAAGTTTCATGGATGAATTTGATGTACGACGAATAGATCGTACACCACGGAAAGCGCATTGGAAGGCGCGAGTTCAGTCTGCCGCAAAGCGTCCGTGCCCTCTTCGAATACGTATTCGATCGATTTCACCAGACGAATTTGCTGCTGCAAAAAGAAAAAGGCCGGCGCCAATGCGCCGGCCTTCTTGCGAACGAGCTTAACCGCCCCCTACTGCACGTTGAGGACGAAGGTTGTGGTGTGTGAAGGCGAGCCGCCGCTGGCGGCAGCAGTCACTGTCACCGTGGTCATTCCGACCGGCGTGCCCGGGTCCATGTGCGTGCCGCCACCACCTCCACCGCCCCCGCAAGCGGGGACGGTAATCAGGAGCGCCAGAACCACCAGCGACATCAACACCATCCAGCGCCGTCTCCGCGTACCGCCGACGAGGAAGACGCCGCCCAACGCCAGCCCGCCGCCCATCGCCAGCACGGCCACGTAGTTCTGCCGCTGGCCGCTCATCAGAGCGACCGTGTGCGGTCCGGTGGTCTGCACGGTCATCGTGCCCGTGGTCGAACCGGCAGCAATCATTCCCTGAGTGCACGTAGTCTCCGCCGGCAACGTGGCCGGGACGCACGTGAACGTGACCGCCGAGTTGAAGCCCGTCCCGGGTGTAAGGGACAAATTCACAGTTCCCATTCCACCAGGGCTGGCGACGTTAACTGTTCCCAGGCCACCGTTTGGAAGGCTGAAGTCCGCTTGCACATTCACGGTAACCGGCGTGTTCGTCAATGAATTGGCGTAGTTCGCGTCGCCGGTGTAGGTGGCGGTGATGAGATCCGCCCCGGAGGGAAGGGTCGGGGGCGATGCCGTCGTGGTGACGCTTGCCGTGGCTGAGGAAGGGTTAATGCCCAAGCCCGAAATTACGCCCGAGAACGTGCCCGAGCCCGCCGTTCCGGTGACCGGCTGAGCTGTCCCCACCAGCTGGGCGTTGGAGAAGAAAGAAACGGTGCCAGTCGGCGCAGCGCCAAAACTAGGAACGGTCGGGGTGCCTGTGGTGATGGACGCGGTCAGCATGAGGCTACCTCCCACGGCGACTGTGGTTGCGCTGGGCGTAACCGTCAATGTGGTCGCAGCTGGCGAGATGCTGAAAGCCAGCGGTGTGGAAGGACTGGCGTTAAAGCTGGCGTCGTGACTGTAGTTTGCGGTGACCGAGTAGCTTCCCACAGGCAGCGTAAATAACCCTTGGGGGGTCGCGGCGGTGCTCACCCCGGGGTTCGAGGTTGATCCGCCGTCGAGAGGATACGGATTTCCGGGGATGGCTGGACCGCCAGCGTCAGTAAACGTCACCGTTCCCGTTGGGAATCCATTTTTTGACGCCCCGGAAACGTCGGCTTGCAGGTAAACCAGGTTGCCGTAGGAAGTCCCCGCTCCTAGGGGCACTACACTAACGGTGGTGCCGCTCAGCGAAAACGTCTGCGCCGTCAGGGTCGTCGTGCTGTTCTCCGGATTGACTTTCACCGCGACTGCCGCAGAGTCACTGGCAGCGAACGTTCCGTCTCCAGGATAGTGAGCCGTGACGTTGTACGAGCCGCCAGGCAGGGACTTGGTCGGCACTGAAATCATGCCCTGGTTTGTGCCGCTGGTCAGCGCGAATGATTGGAGTTGCACTCCGGTCGTGTTGGTTCCGTTCGGCGGGGCAACTCCTACGGTGGCAATCAAGCTCACGTTGCCCGTTGGGGTCCCGGTGCCGCTGCTTGGAGCAACGGTAATTGTAACCGTGTCAGAAGCCCCGTGGGCAATCCCCGTGGTCTGTGCTAGGCCGAGCGTCGTTTTCGTGGCGCGAAACGATCCCGTAACTGAACTCCATTTGGTTACCAGAACGTCGGCGTCTACAGAACCCAATCCGGTCGCTAAATCATAGCCTGTACCGGCGTCATACCCCGCTAGAACACCGAGTTGATCTCCCCCAGTCGAAGTGTTGCAGTTGGGAGAGCCGGTCACGCAAGGCATCCGAATCGTGCCCTGAGTAACGTCATGGAAGGCGGTGGGCTGCTGCGTCGCCATTTGATACAGCACGTAGTTTGCGTTGCCTTGCCGGCTGCTCTTCCCCAGCAACGCCATCTGCTGGTTCACCATCGCCATTATGCCCGCGAAAGCGGGCGCCGAGGCGGAGGTGCCGCCAATAGCAAAGAAATTCGTGCCATTCGGATCAGTGGGATTGCAAGACGATCCGCTTTGGACGGCGTCAACTTCGCAAATGATGTAGAAACTCCCGGAGGGAGACCCGGCAGCTGCAAACAGAGATACGTCAGGAATATCACGCTTGCCATCGGGGAGTGTTTCCGTCTGCCAGGAAGGCCGGGGATATCCACCCGAGCAACTTGCCACTGTTTGATTGTCGTTACTTGTGCAGTTGCTGAACCCCCCGGATCCGCCATCGGTGACTATGAAACCGCCCAGCTGTGAATTGTTGCAGTTGGCTTCGGCATTGTTGCTGAACCCGAGAAGGTCGCCGAACACGGAGTTCGTGCAGCTGTTATTCCATGTAGCTTCTGGGATAGGGCCCTTAGCAGAGGCTTGGGTCGTGGAGGCGTTAGTTGGGTTCCAGTAGGTTGCCTGATTCGTAAGATCGAAGAAATCCGTACCTCCGACCGACACATTGTAGGGCGTGTCGCCCCACCCCGTGACTTCGAGTCCAAACTGAGCCGGGGACGGCGGCGGGGCGCCGTGGGGATCGCAGCCCGCCGCGCCGTTGTCACCGGAGGACACCATCGCTGTGATACCTTGCGCGGAAGCCTGCTGCCAGAGCTGGCTATAAAACTGGTTACCGGCTGTGCCTGTGGCCAATTCACAAAGACCGTAGCTCATGCTCAGGACTGGGGCGAGATTGTTATCAACAATGTATTGGGCAGAAAGGTCAACACCCAACGTGCTGTCAGTTGTCGCCGAGACAACAAAGTCAATGGTTGCGCCCTTCGCCACTCCTCCGGACCACTGTACGTCGAGATCAGACTCCGTCTCGTCGCTGACGAACCCGGGGGACGGTCCATTGTGGATGATCTGCAGATTGGGTGCTGGCATGCCAAAGAAATTCCGGAAGTCGGTAACGTCTTGCGGATTGATTTCCGTCTCGGCCACGATCGCGATCGTCTGACCCGTCCCGTCGATAACGGTCGGAGTGGCGTTCCACAACGGGAGCACGTCGTAAATAGTGGCGAAATCGGCGGGGCCGACGCCGTAGCAGGTGGTGCCCTGCACGCCGCAGTTGCTGCCGGGGAACGTGAAGAGGGGATGTACGGGCTTCACCTCACCGGTTTCCTTCGATCGTGTAAATACGCCAAGGTCATGATGAAAGGCCTTCCCCGGAAAGTTGTGCAGCGACCGGACCCCTGCCACCACCGGCGTCAGCGCCGACGGAATGCTCGGGTCGCTCGCGTTGGCCCAGTGCTGCTCGCCGTTCACCAGATATTTGTGGATCGTGGTGTGGAACGCTGCCTGCACCTGGCTGGCGGAGCCGGAGAACTCGATCACGGTGCGTCCCTTCGCGGGCGCGGCGACCTGGAATCCGTGCGACTGCAGCCATCCCATGATCGTCTGCATGTCGCCGTCACTCGGGCCGAACGCTTTGCCGAACTGTTCGGGCGCGAGCCACTGATGGTAGTTGGGCGAGAACTTGTCCTGCTGGTCGTCGAGCAGCGTGCGCAGCGCGTGCTCCTGCGCGTCGCTGCGCTTCAGCACCAGCAGCATGCGCTCCATGGGCAGCGTGGCCGGGGCCGTGCCCAGGTCGTTCTGCGGCCGCGCCAGCGGATGCGTATTCCCCTTGAGCCGCGTAAGCTGTGTCTCGTCAACTGGCTGTGTGATCAGGGTCTGCGGCATGGGCAGGCCGGCAATGGCTGCGTCCTGGGCCAGGGCGGGCGCGCTGAGCAGCGCTGTCGCCAATATGGCCGCGCCAAAGATCGCCAGGCCGATCATTCCCACGCCGGGCATTCGCACACAAGGCAGAGCTGCGGTTCGAGCGGAAGTCGTAAGGAGGCAGGGATAGGAGAACAAGCGGGAGACCGCATCTGCTCGCATAGCAAACACACCTCGACACAAGAATTCAAGACGCCCAACGGAGATCGAATGAGATCAGGGGATGGGGAGGGCTCGATTCGTCCCGTTCCGGGAACATAGGCCCCCGGTGCCACTCACACTACATCAATTTCGTCGCGTATTTCAACGGATTTGATGGACAAGTGTGTCGTCAGAGTTAGTACATGTCCGTCGCCCAGTCTTACAGAAAATCGTGCCCGCGCAAGGTTGACGACAGCTTGCGAACTTGGATGCGGCTTCCCCTCCGGCAGAGGCCTGGAGGCCGGGACTGCCCTGGAGTCGGAATCGAAACCCGCCAATAGCCGAGCGAACGCGCCGGTGACTGTTACCCACAAGCGGCATACTGACAAGCACTTAGCCCACGAGGATCACTTGACCGGCAGAGCATTGCATGAACTTGTCAAATTTGCGAAACATGCCTCGAAAGAGTTGCCGAAGCAGGAGGACACTATGTGGCGCAGCATCCTTGCAGTTCTGCTCGTGCCGTCGCTGGCGGCGGCGCAGGCTCAGCAAACCACGTCAGCCGGAGCCGAGCCGCCCGCATCCCAGTCGTCAGGTGCGGCGGGCGTCATTCCGGCAAGATACGAGTCCCACACGTTCCATGACGGTATTCGGCGGGGCACGGAGGAAGAGGTGGCCATCCAATGGTGGCCAGGAGGCTTCCTGACCATCTCGAAATCGGCCGTCGCCGGGATCGTCCCACTCCACTTTGAGGTGCAAGCTGCCGAAGGGCTTCGGTTCAGCAGTTTCCGTTATCCGAAGGCCTACCCCCAGAGTTTCAAGTTTCAGGCTGATCCGGTACCCGTTGTCTTCTACCCTTCGATTCGTTTCAGCGTACACGCGGAGGCGAACGCCGCTCTCGGCTCGCGGGTTCTGATCGGGAGGATCACGTTCCAGGTCATCCATCAGGACTCAAGCCTGGGCCCTGTCGAACACTTCGACGTGCCGATTCCGGTCACGGTTGTGGAGCACGATGCACCCATCCACAGAGTCTCAACCTGGCCCTATCCGCATCACTCCGCAGGATTTTGGATTGGATTGATTCTGCTCGCGCCTTTGCTGATCGTGGTTATGGCGCCTTACTATCTGATTTGTTCGATTGGAGGACCCAGCCATTGCACGGACTAGCTCTTGCCGCGGACCAGGTCCTACTCGTTGAGGATTACTCTTCGAGCGCTACTCCTCGAAGGCTACTCCTCGAACATCGGCACCTGGCGCTGATCCTGCGCTCCACGGCGCTGCCGGCGCGTCGCGCCGATCACGGCCAGCACGGTCAGCGATTCCAGGGCGGTGCGGGGCACGAAGATGCGCTGCGTGTTCGAGCGCTGGTCGGGCGGGCTGATGAGAAAGCCTTCCGCCAGGGTCTGCGCCAGGTCGGCCGGCATGAGTCCTTCCAGCACTTCACTGTCCTTGAAGCGCAGGCGCACCCACAGGCCCTCCGAACGTGGCCGTGAGGTAAATGTCTTGCGGACCAGCGATTCCGAGTCGCCGAACTCGCGCACAAAGTACACGCCTTTGATCTCCCGCAGATCGACGGAGATGACCGTGCCCGACGTATTCAGCAACTCGAGCTTACCCTCATGGATGAACTGGGCAGGGGACACGTAGCCCGATACCGAGTCGCGGTCCATCTTGCGGACGATAACTTTCTTGTGCGTTGACGGCATTGAAAAGCAGGGTCGAGGGACTAGAGTCCAGGGATGAGGTTCCATCCGGTCTTGCTAGGCTCTAGTCTCTAATCCCTAGTCTCTGCCTTCGATTTTCGCACTTTTCTTGCACAATCTCGCGGAATCGCCCTTGGCAGTAGCCAAAATATAAACGTTGTGTTATTTTCTTAAGCTTGCCGCAAAGATTTAGACTCATCTAAGTACTGTGTATTTAGTCACTTGCATCCAGTGGTGGAGGCCGGGCCGGATGCGGGATGCAATGACCTGTGGAAATCCTGTGGAAAGGCCGCATGGGCGGTACTCGGCGGCCGGTGGACAGCGGGAACTTGCAGCCGCTGCTGGCCACAGATCACTGGTCACTGACCACTGATTTGAGAGCGAATGGCTGATTACATCTACACGATGGAGCTTCGGTTGACGCCGGACCAGTTGAAAGGCGTCGGCCTGGTGCAGGACGTAGCCCGCGCCGCGGGCATGAATCTCTACCTTACCGGCGGCGCTATCCGTGACATCATCAGCGGCTTCAGCATCCGCGACCTCGATTTCACCGTCCAGGGCAATCCTCTCAAGCTGCAGAAGGACTTGGAGAAGGCCGGGGCGAGGATGGCCGCGGTCGACGAAGACGCGCGCACCATTTTCATTTCACTGCCGGGGAACGCGCGCGCTGAAATCAGCATGGCGCGCACCGAGCGCCACGAAAAAACCGGCAAGCCGCCGATCGTTACGCCTTCCACGATTCACGAAGACCTGCGCCGCCGCGATTTCACCATCAATGCTATGGCGCTCTCCCTCAACGAAGGTTCGCGCGGACTGCTGCTCGATCCCTTCAATGGTGTTGCCGACATCGAAGCCAAGCTGATCCGCATCCTGCACAACTATTCGTTTCTCGAAGATCCTTCGCGCCTTATCCGGGCCACGCGCTTTGCCGCCCGTTTCCACTGGCCGCTCGAAGAGCGCACGCAGGCCCGCTACGACGCCGCCAAGGAAGGCAAATACATCGACTACATCCTGCGCAACTCGATCGGCCACGAAATCGCTGCGCTGGCGCACGAAGATGATCCGCTGCATGTGGTCAGGATGCTCGAAAAGGAAGGCTGGCTGGAAGTCCTGCACGACCGCTGGAGCAGTGCCAAGGTCGACACCAACGGCATCAGCGCCCTGATGAAGACGCGGCAGCAGATGGTCGACCTGGGTTATGCGCCTGATGCCGGGCCGGCGGTCATGTATTTCCTGACGGCGCGCTTGTCCGAGAAAGACATTTCCGACCTGCAGCGCCTGATTCCGCGCAAGGATCTGGTCGAGGCCTGGCGCGACATCGAAGATCACGCCAAGGAACTGGCCAAGCGCCTGATGGGCAAGGAAGCTGCCACTCCTTCACGCACCTGGAATCTGCTCTCGGAAGCGCGGCCGGAGATGGTGCTGTTTCTGGCGGTAACCGCGAAGCAGCAGTCGGTCGAGCAGAAGATCAAGAATTTCCTCACCAAGTGGCGGCAGGTGCAGCAGAAGATTCCGTTACCCGAGATGACCGAGCTGCTCATCACGCCGCAGCTGCCGGAATATCCCAAGCTTGCGCGCGAAGTATTCATGCTGCTGCTCGATGGCAAGCTGCGTTCCCGCACCGAGACGCTGAAGTTTCTGAAACCGTTCGCGCCGCCTCCGCCTCCGCCTCCACCCGCGCCGCGCCGCGGACGTGCAGCCAAGGCCGCAGCGGCTGCGCCTGCGCCGGCCCCAGCCGTAAAAGCAGGGAAGAAAGGCAAAGCGGCCGTACCCACCCCCGCCTCAGCGGCTCCGCCCGCTGCTCCGCCGAAGCCGGAACCGAAGGCGAAGGCGCCCGCGCCGGTAAAGGCTGCGAAATCGGCACCAAGGCCGGCCAAGCCGGCAGGTACCGCAAAGAAGCCCGCACCCAGGCCCGCAAAGAAGTCGAAACCCAACAAGGGCAAAGGCAACAAACGCGGCAGGAAGTAGGCTGTCGAAAGTCGGTTCTACCTCAGGCAACCTTTCTTGCCCGCCGGGCTTATAATCTATATATGCGGTGCACGGCTGCCATCGCGGCGTTTGCACTGTTTCTGGCGGTGCCTTTGTGGGCGCAGCGCGGAGGCGGTCACGGCGGCGGTTTCGGTGGCCATGCCGGTGGTTTCAGCGGCGGGCACATGGGCGGAGGCCACTCCGGATTCAGTGGCAGCCATTTCGGCGGCGGCCATGCAGCTTCCGGAATGCGCGGTAGTTCCCGTATTTCCCGCGGCTTCTCTCCCCGCTCCTTCTCGCGTCCAACGTCTTCGCGTCCAAGCTCGTTGCGCGCTTTCAATGGCCGCGGTCCCTTCCTTCACAATCGCTCCAGCGATCGTTTCCGCGATCGCGATCGATTCCGTGACCGGGATCGTTTCCGCGACCGCGATTTCTTCCGTAACCGCGGATTTTTCAACAACTGCTGGGGCTGGGGATGCTCGCTCTACGGGTATCCGTGGTGGGGCTACGATCCCTGGCTGTGGAATGACGACTCTTCCTACGACCAGAGCTATGACCAGAGCTACCAGCAGAACCTGGCCGATGCTCGCGACATGGACCAGGAGAGTCTCGACGAGCAGCGCATGCTGCGCCAGGAAGAAGCTGACGGTGACCAGGACGCTTACGCGCGGCGCCCGCCGGCTCCCGCACCTGCCCCGGCGCCGGAGCCTGCTGCGATCCAGCCCGCCACGGTTCTGGTGTTCCGCGATCAGCACAAGCAGGAAGTGGAGAACTACGCCATCGTCGGCCGCACGCTGTGGAGCTTCGCGCCGCAGCGTACCCAGAGGATTGCCCTGGCGGACCTGGACATCCCGGCCACCGTCAAAGCCAACGACGACCGCGGCGTGACTTTCAAAGTTCCCGGCACCGATGCGCCCCCGCCTCCGGCGAACATGCAGGGACAACCTCCAGCACCCGCCGCGCAGAGCCATTCGTCCGTTTAGGGCCCGGTTTTCCCCTTTCGCACCCCAGTGCGACACTTGGCCGCAGAGCGGTTTGCTTTTTCTGCCAGACCTCGTACATTAGATTCAAGCATTTACCACACCGGGGAATCAGCAGGAATACGGGCGCGCCGGGAAAATACTCGCGCCTGGATGGTAAAATTAACGAATACCCAATATGCCTCTAAAAAGTCTGTTTCTGAATCCGCCTTCGTTTGAGAATTTCGACGGAGGGGCGGGCTCCCGTTGGCCCGCGACGCGCGAGATTGAAAGCTACTGGTATCCCGTCTGGCTGGCCTATCCCACGGGCATGCTGGAGGGCGCGCGGCTGCTCGATGCCCCGCCCCACCACATCTCCGGCCAGGAGACCATTCAGATCGCCAAGGACTATGAGTTCCTGGTGCTGTTCACGTCAACTCCCGGCTTCCCCGGCGACATTCGCCTGGCGCGCGCCATCAAGGACGCGAACCCGAACATCAAGATTGCTTTTGTGGGTCCGCACGTCAGTGTGCTGCCCGAGAAGTCCCTGCGCGACTGTCCGCAGATCGATTTCATCTGTCGCAAGGAGTTTGACTTTGCGGTCGTCGACTACGCCAAGGGCAAGCCGCTCGAAGAGATCCCCGGCGTGTCGTTCCTGAAGAATGGCCAGATCGTGCACAATCCCGATGCTCCGCAGATTCAGGATCTGGACGCGCTGCCGCACGTCACCGAAGTCTACAAGCGCGACCTCGACATCACCCGTTACAACGTCCCGTTCCTGCTGAATCCCTACGTGTCGCTCTACACCACGCGCGGCTGCCCGGCGCAGTGCACCTTCTGCCTGTGGCCTCAGACGCTGAGCGGGCATCCCTGGCGCAAGCGGTCTACTGACGATGTGGCGCGCGAAATGGCCAGAGCCAGGGAACTTTTCCCCAACGCGAAGGAATTCTTCTTCGACGACGACACCTTCAACATCCAGAAAGCGCGCACTATCGAACTCTGCGAGAAGTTAAAGCCGCTCGGTTTGACCTGGTCGTGCACGTCGCGCGTGACCACCGACTTCGAGACTCTGAAAGCCATGAAGGAAGCCGGTTGCCGCCTGCTGATCGTCGGCTACGAGTCCGGGGACCCGCAGATTCTGAAGAACATCAAGAAGGGCGCGACCGTCGAGCGTGCCCGCCAGTTCACCAAGGATTGCCACAAACTGGGCCTGGTGGTTCACGGCGACTTCATCATGGGATTGCCCGGCGAGACGCACGAGACCATCAACAACACCATCAACTTCGCCAAGGAACTCGACGTCGAAACCATCCAGGTTTCGGTTGCGCACGCCTATCCCGGCACCGAGCTGTACGATCACGCGGTGAAGAACGGTTTCTTCGTCGGCGACAAAATGGTTGACGAGGGCGGACACCAGCTCGCCCACATTCAGTATCCGGGCCTGCCCGCCGATGAAATCCTCGCCGCCGTGCATCGCTTCTACGATGAGTATTATTTCCGTCCCAGGGCCGTTTACCGCATCCTGAAAAAAGCCGCATTCGACGGCCACGAGCGCAAGCGCCTGTACAAAGAGGCGAAGGGGTTTTTGAAGCTGCGCGCCGCCCGCAACAAGATGATCAAGCAGCATGCGGAAGCGGGCACGGCGGCCGCAGCGGCAAAAGCGTGAGCAGTACTCAGTTGAGAAGTACCCAGTACCCGGTCTCAGTACTCAGTTACAATCACGCCGGCACTGGGTACTGAGTACTGGGTACTGAGTACTGTCGTCCAGTGACCTTTCGCAAAAATCTTGTGCTGGCCGGAGTCACCGTCTTTGCCGCGGCCGGAGACTCCATGCTCTCGCACGGCATGAAGCAGACCGGCAATATCTCTCTCCATCATCTATCGAGCCTGATCTCCGCGGTGCTCAACCCGTTTGTCGCGGTGGGCATTCTTCTTCTGCTCGCTTTCTTCGCCTCCTACATGAACGCGCTCTCCTGGGCCGATCTGACCTATGTGCTGCCGGCCACCTCGCTGGGCTACGTCTTGCTCGCGCTGATAGCCCGCTTTGTCCTGCACGAGCAGGTGAGCCCGCTGCGCTGGCTCGGCATCGCGCTCATCTCAGCCGGAGTCGGTTTTGTCGCTGGAGGCCCCGCTCTGACACACCACCCGCACCCGGAGCAAGGCGTCGTGGCAGAACCTGAAGCCGAACTCTCCCGCAGGGCAGCGGCCCCTAAATAATAGGCTCAGCCGCAACTCGGTTTAGAATCTAGTGAGGCCCAAGAAGTACTCGGGTAGCTGGAAGCTAGCAGCCAGGAGCTAGAAGCTGAATACCGACACCATCGCCGTGGCTATGTCGGGCGGTGTGGATTCCTCCACCGTCGCGGCCATGCTGCGCGCCGACGGCCACAATGTCATCGGCCTGACCATGCAGCTCTGGAACCAGCGCCGCCTGGCCGGGCGCGAAGGCATGCCCGAGTCGGTGCAGGGCCGCTGCTGCTCGCTCGACGACGTTTACGACGCGCGCCGTGTGGCCCAGCAGATCGGCATCCCGTACTACGTGGTCAATCACGAGGATCGCTTCGAGCGTGATGTGGTACGGCCGTTCGTCGAGGAATATCTGTCGGGACGCACGCCCATTCCGTGCAGCCTCTGCAACAATCACCTGAAGTTCGATCAGCTGCTGGTCGTAGCGCGGCAGATCGGCGCTGAGCGCGTGGCCACGGGCCACTACGCCCGTGTCGCCTATGACGAGGCGCGAGGGCGCTGGTTGCTGAAGCGTCCCGCGGACCGAAGCAAGGATCAGACGTACTTCTTGTTTGGCCTTACCCAGGAGCAGCTCAGCCGAACGCTGTTCCCGCTGGGCGACATGCACAAGCCCGAAGTGCGCGAACTCGCCCACAAGCACGGCCTCGCGATCGCGGAGAAGCCCGACTCGCAGGAAATCTGCTTCGTCCCCGGCGGCGATTACAAGCGCTTCATCGACGCCTACCTCGCCGAGCAGGGCGAGAGCTTGCCTGACACTGCCGGCGACCTGGTTACAACCAGCGGCGAAGTCATTGGCGAGCACCCGGGCATCCACAATTTCACCGTGGGCCAGCGCAAGGGACTTGGCGTCGCCACAGGCTCGCCGCTGTACGTCATCCAGATCAGCGGGGCAGAGAAGCAAGTGATTGTCGGAGGAGAAGATCATCTCTACTCGAGCACGCTGCGCGCTCGCCGCGTGAATCTGATTGCGGTCGACGAAGTACGCGATCCGATGCGGGTCGCCGTGAAGATTCGCCATCGCCACGAGCCGGCTCCGGCGCTGATTGAGCGCGCAGGTGACGACGAAATTCTCGTCACGTTCGACGAGCCGCAGCGCGCCATCACGCCAGGGCAGGCCGCAGTGTTCTACGATGGCGACATCGTAGTCGGCGGCGGCTGGATCGTCTGAGGGATCCAAGCCCAAAATCTACCAACCTTCCTGTCATCCTGAGCGAAGCGAAGGACCCATGTACTTTGCCGGGCAGCGTCTCGACTGCAGGCAGGTTGCATAGGTCCTTCGCGGCAAAGAACGCCGCTCAGGATGACAGCACATCCTCGTTTGCCCGAACTCTCCCGCGAAATATAATTCCCGCATGTCTTCCGCCAACCCTGCGCTCCCGCTGCCGGAAACCCCGTTCTCGGTAACTCCTCCTTCCTTCTGGTCCCGCGAGTCGTCTTCGCTGAAGCAGGGGATCAAGACCGGCCTTGCCGGCACGATCACCTATGCCATCTATGCCGGATGGCATCTGCCGCAAGGCTACTGGGCGGTCTTCGCCGCTCTGGTCGTGACGCAAGCGAACCTGGGCGCATCATGGAAAGCGGCCCTCTATCGAACCATCGGTTCGACCGCGGGCGCGCTCGCCGCAGCGCTGCTTATTCCCATGCTGGGGCGCGGAGCGATTGGCGTGCTCATCGTGCTCTTCCTTCTGGCCAGCTTCTTCGGATATCTCACCGCGCTGCATCCCAGCTTCAGCGCCGCCGGATTCACGGCCGCGCTGATCCTTGTCTTCGGCGGCCAGGGAGAGCCCTGGCACGCGGCCTGGCTCCGCGTGCTCTACACCGTGGAGGGCGCATTCATCGCGTTCGCCGTGGGCGCGCTACTCTGGCCGGTGCACGCGCGCGAAGGCCTCCGCCAGAAGCTGGCCAAGATCCTGGAGGGAGCCGGCACGCTCTACCGCGCCGTCACCGCCGCCGCATTGCAAGGGATCGACAACGAAGAGCAGGTTCACCGACTCGACCGCCAGCTGCACGAACTGCGCCACGGCATCACGCAACAAATGGACGAAGCCCGCAGCGAGCTGGCTTTCACGCGTTTCAACCAAAGCGCTTATCAACGAGTCGTCGATTTGGGCGATCAGCTCCGGCGGCGCCTCACTGCTATGGCCGAAGACAGCTCGCTGTATGTACACGCGCAGGTCAATCCCGGCCTGGTGCCTTCGCTCCCCCGGCTGGCGGAGCGAACCGCGAAGGATTTTGTCCTGCTGGCGGAGGCTACGCGGCATCCGGGCGCGCAGGTAAGTTCCTCCGGACTGGACGATGCCATTCGCGACCTCGATTCGGATCTGGCGAAACTCCGCGCCCAGCGCGCGACGGCTCCGTTTGCCCTCGATCGTATGTTGCCCTTCTGGGCGCTCGTCTTCAACTTGCGGGAAATTGCACAAGACCTGAAGCAACTTGAACTAGCCCTGCAGCAGCTTGCCTGAACCGCTCTGCTTGTCGGTGATAGGCGCATGTTCCCATGCGCTTCCCATGTTGGGCTGGTCCGAAATGCCTAGCCCAGCCTCTCCCTTGACGCCGTTCTCGCCCAGGAGTACGTTTAGGCCCGCTCGGGAAACACAACATAACAATCCATCCTGACTAAGGAGGCGTTTATGAAGTGGAAGGTCTTAGGGACCGCAGCGGCAGCCGTGTTGCTGTCGGTGCTGGCGTTCGGCCAGGCGGCCGCGCAATATCTGGATGTCGAAGTTGTGCAAGTAAAACCGGAAAAGCGGGCGGACTTTGACGCCATCACAAAAAAAATGGTGGCAGCCAACCGCCAAAACAAGGGTGACAATTGGCTCGCTATCGAAACTGTCTACGGAGAAGGGAACCGGGTGACCTTTATCAGCACTCGCAGCAGCTACGCGGAAACAGAAACTGCTTCGGACGTCTTCTACTCCGCGCTGCAAAAGGCGTACGGCAAAGCCGGCGTCGACAAGATGTTTCAGGAATTCAGCCAGTGCGTGAGCAGCACCCACTCGGAGCTGCGCCGCCGCCGCTGGGACCTGAGCAGCAATCCTCCGGCAGACCCCGCGGCTGAGGCAAAGCTGATCGGTGATGCGCGCTGGCTGCGCACCGTAACCGTACACGTCAGGCCCGGCCAGGCGGATGCGCTCGAAGGCGAGCTGAAAGAGATGAAGGCAGCGCGGGAGAGGACTTCGCCGCCCGTCACCACCCTGGTTTCACAGTCCGTCGCAGGCCAGGACGGCAGCTTGTACTACGTGACTACGGTCGAGAATTCCATGGCCGGATTTGACTCTATTCCGCCTATGCAGAAAGTGCTGGGTGAGGAAGGCTACGCGAAATTCGTCAAAATCAGTGCCGATGCGGTTCAACGTGCCGACACTGTCATCAACCGCTTCCTGCCCGACCTCAGCAATCCTGCGGAGCAGATCGTCGCGGTCGCGCCGGACTACTGGAATCCCAAACCCATGGTGGCAGCCAAGGCGAAACCGAAGACTGGTGAGATGGTCAACGCCGCCGAGAAGGCCAAGGCCGAGGATAAGAGTAAGTAATCAGGGACAGTTTTTCTCCCCAGACCAGGGAGTACCGCCGGCCGGCTCGCAAGTTCGAGTCGTCCGGCGGTTTTTCTCGTGTAGGGGCGGACGCATTCGTCCGCCCCGCGAGCGAAAGCGAGCGTTCGGGCGAGCGCTCAGGTCTTTGGCGGAAGCGAGCGCATCGGCAGGTACCCGGAAAGAATGGCTTTCCCCCGGACGAAGGCGTCCGGGGCTACACGATCTACTGCAATCCGGCCTGCGCCAGCATCTGCTGAAATTGGCTTCTGGTGCGCATGTCGATCGACTGCGAGACTAGCTTGCCCTCGCGATCGTAGACGAAGCTCTTGGGAATCCCTTCCACCTGATAGAGTTCATTCACTTTTCGACCAGGATCGAGCATGACGGGGTAGCTGATCTTGCGATCGGCAATGAAGGGTGCAACCTTGGCGGTTTCCTCGTCGGAGATCGCCAGCACGACGAACCCTTGATCTTTGAACTTGTCATAGAGAGCCTGCAGGTCGGGCATCTCCTTACGGCAGGGCGGGCACCACGTCGCCCAGAAATTTACCAGCACAACCTTTCCCCGCAGATCCTGCAAACGCCAAGTCTTGCCCTGGAGATCAACGAGGGAGAAGTCAGCTTTCTGGCGGGCGGCATCAGCGGCCTCGAGTTTTGCCGTAGCCTCGGCAAACTGAGGGTCGCTCGAGGTTGCGCTCATATGCTCGTAGCGGACGAGTTCGGCCAGTTCCTCGAAAGCGGAGTTTGGCCCACCGTCTTTCCCCCGTCCCGCAGACTGTTCGCGCAGCGCCGTGGCCAGGGTGGTGGTGACTTCCTGCAGCGTGTCGCGGCCGAAGTCTCCTTCGGTCGCACGACTAGCAAGGGCGCCTGCCAGCTGAACCTTGTTGGAGCCGGCGGGCAGTTGTCGAATCTGCAGCGCCAGGTCTTTGGTAGTGCGTGCGCGGGTAGCATCGTCCAGCTTGCGCAGGCTTTTTATCTGCTCAAGGATCGGCTTTTCCTGATCGCTCCAGACAATCTTGTCCTGCGCCCGCAGGGTGGCGGCGGCGAACAGCAGAAGGCCACTCAGCAGGACAACGAGCGGGCGCGAACCAGCAGACAGACGTACTCCACCCATAAGAGAATCCCCACGCGAAGGAAGAAACAGTACTTCGGTCAGATGAACATCTCGTCCTGCGGCACGGGGCGCCGCTCCTCGCGCCGGTCTCCGTTCTTGCGGGCGCGGCCGCCGAAGAGGAATTCCAACCCCACTGTGATTCCCTGCATCAGTCCGGAGATCTGGCGGACGGGCGAAATCACCGTTTTGTGCACCATGTCGGAAGTCTGCTCTACGCGGTCGAGCGTGCGGGTCATCAGCTCGTCGGCGCGGATCACCTGCAGGCGGCCGCGGTCCACTACGTCACTCACCGCCGCATCTATGCGCTGCACCTGTGTGCGCAGGATGGTGGTCGATTCCTGGAGATTGTCGGCAATGGTCTGAATTTTGGGGCGGATATCGGTCAGCATCGCCTGCGCCTGCTCGACTGTGGGCAGAACTTTAGTCTTCACTTCGGCGGCAAGCGCTTCCATGCGCTGGCTGCTCTTGCGCATGGTGAAGTACATGGCCGCCAGGATGGCGGCCTGCAGCATGACGGCGATGCCCGTCAGCAGGATGAACAGACTGAGCTGGTCCATAGTTGTACCTCCACTGCATGACCCTTGCGCCGGGCCCGGGAGGAATGCGCGCTTGCGGGCTTACAGATTCTTTGCCCCGCCTGTGTCCACCGTGGCCTCGTGATACGCCTGGCGCCCGGCTTCATACGCAGCGCGAAACTGGTCTTTCTGCTGAGTCACAACATCGCGGCCACGATCAGCCCACTGTGAGGCCTGGTCGCGGACATCCCGAGCCCGATTGCGCACGTAGTCGCGGCCCTCCTCGGCGCGCGCCCGCAGCACTTCCCGCGTCTCGCTGCCCGAACGCGGCGCATAAAGCACTCCCACCAACGCACCTAGACCCAATCCTGCCAGAAACCATACGAAACTATTGCTGTCACGATCCGACATGGCTTTACCTCCAATCAGTGCCTCAAAGCGGATGGTAGCATCCTGAGTCGGGGAATACAATTGCGCGCCCATGGCGCGGGCGAGGAATCCGAAGGCCGCTGGGGATTTCATTCGTGCACCTTCGGGCCCCTATGCGGTGGAGGATTCTGCAGGTCCTTACTGCTTGGGAGGGGCTGGCTTCTGAGCCGGTGCGGGTTGGGTCTTGGTCGGCTGCGATTTGACTCCCGAAAGGACGGAAGTCGGCCCGCGCCGCCGGGTGGCATACACCGAGAGCGTGATGGAGGTCAGCATGAAAATGACGGCCGACCAGGTCGTGGCCTTCGACAGAGCCGTGGCAGCGCCGCGCGTGCCGAAGGCAGTCTGGCTGCCTTGTCCGCCAAATGCGGCCGAGATGTCGCCGCTGGAGCCGCTCTGCAGCAGCACCACCATAATGATGAAAAAGCAAACCACCACGTGAACCACGGTCGCAAGATAGAAAAGAAACATAGCTTTAGATTTACCCGTGTGAAAGCGCGTTTGCCCGCTTCCTCAATTGTCCGGTCGGGATCGCCTCGGGAGAAGCTTTGGCGACGACTGCCGGCGAACAGAAATTATGGTGCGGAAGGGGGGATTTGAACCCCCACGCCTTTCGGCGCCACCCCCTCAAGATGGTGTGTCTGCCAGTTCCACCACTTCCGCACTTGTAAATCACTCGTAATCAATATCTTAGCAAGTTCATCGGGTGAGGGCGTCCCCGACTGCACCGGATTTTGCACCGACTACGTGCTCGACGCGCTCGCCCTGCCGCTTGCCAGCCCCGCAAACAACTTGTGAGCCGCACCTATCGCGTCGGGCGTAGCGCACAGTGGTCTTAATGTTATCGTGTCCCGCCACATACTGCAACGTAAAGGGCTCCCTATCGCTTACCCGCTGCTTGGGTTCACGGGGTTCATCGAACTGACTGCCCTGGTCTGGTGGGGGATCGAGTTGTGGCGCACCATGAACGTGGCCGGAAAGAACCGGACGAAGCCGCTGGTCATGCCTTTACCACTCGGTGCGAGGTAGGCTTTCCACGCCGGAGTGAGACGAACTGGTTTCCTCGCCGAGATGCTCCGGTACAATAACGACCGTGCCGGAATCCCCATGCACACCTGGCCAGACGCTGGCGAAGGTTCCAATTTTCTCCGGACTGACGGAGGCTGAGCTGGCCTTCCTTGCCCAACGAGCGGTCCCGCGTCACTACTCTGCGGGCCAGACCGTGTTCGGTGAAGGAGAAAGTTGTTCCGGACTCTATGTTGTCGAGTCCGGACAGGTGCGCATCTTCAAGAGCTCTGCCGGCGGTCGCGAGCAGGTTCTGAGCATTGATGGTCCGGGCAGTTCCATCGCTGAGTTACCCGTGTTCGATGGAGGGAACTACCCAGCCTCGGTTGCCGCGGTCAGCGATGCCACGCTCCTGTTTGTGAGTAAGCAGGATTTTCAGGCATTGTGCCTCGCTCATCCTCAGGTAGCCCTTAAAGTATTGCGGGTGGTGGGTGCGCGTCTGCGCCGGCTGGTCGGGATCATCGAAGAGCTTTCATTCACCACGGTGCGCCATCGTCTGGCTTCTTTTCTCCTGCGTCTCGCCCAAAAGGAAGGCAAGCGCACTCCTGAAGGTGTGGAAGTCACCATGCCAGTCAGCAACCAGGAATTGGCGTCGCAGATTGGCACAGTGCGCGAACTCGTATCCCGCAATCTCTCCCGGCTCCAGGCAGAGGGAATGATCAAGATCGATGGCCGCACGGTGATTTTCCGCGATTTGAAGGGCCTGGAAGCCGAACTGCAGTCTGCGCCGTAACCAGAGTGGCATCTGAGGTCCTCCTGCGCTCGTCCGCCCTTATCTTCCGCTGTGTTATGCGTGGGTGTTTTGCGCCTCACCAGCTTTTCTCATCGCCGTGACAAAAGTCATCGGCACGGCGCCGCTAGTCCGCTACCTTCGGAATATCAAGCGTGGCCATGCGAAATGAAGCCGGGCCGCGAGGAGATTGCAATGAGCGCCACTGCTGAGAAAACGGTTCGCGAACTAGCCCTGGAAAATCCCGCGGCGACCCGGGTGCTTGAAAAGTTGGGCATTGACTACTGCTGCGGCGGCAACAAATCCCTCGAGGAAGCGTGCCGTACAACGAATCTTCCGATGGACGAGGTGCTGGACGCGCTGGAAATGGCGGAGCAATCTGCACGCGCCGTCCAAAAAGACCGCAACTGGCCAACGGAATTGCTGGCTGATCTGGTGGAGCACATCACCAGCACTCATCACAAGTACACCCGCGAAGAGTTGGCTCGTCTTGGTCCGCTGTTCGACAAGGTCTGCTCCGTGCACGGGAAAAATCATCCTGAACTACTGCAGGTGCGAGCCAGCTTTCAGGGCCTGGCGCAGGAACTGACCACGCACATGATGAAAGAAGAGATGGTGCTGTTCCCGTACATCGTGAGAATGGAAGAGTCCGTCATCCAGAAGGAACCGGTTCTGCCGCCGCCTTTCGGCAGCGTGCAAAACCCGGTTTCGATGATGGAGCATGAGCACGATTCCGCGGGAAACGCCTTGCGCGCGATGCGTCAGGCAAGCGTCGGATACACGCCGCCCGGCGACGCCTGCATCAGCTTCCAGACTTTGTACAAAGCCTTGGCAGCGTTTGAAGCCGACCTGCACCAGCACATTCATCTTGAAAACAACATTCTGTTTCCGCGTGCGATTGCGATGGAAAAGGGACACGGATCCTAAGCGCATTCTGCCTACCGGCGCCGCCGAAACGTGTTTCGCAGGATTGACCTGCGCCGTTGAGACCTTGTAGCCTGTCGGCCCATGTCCGCGGGAAGCGAAATCGCTGTGAACTCGGCTATCGCTGCCGCCGAACTGCCGCGCAAACTCGGACTGCTCGACTCGCTGGCCATCGTCATCGGCGTCACCATCGGCGGAGGAATCTTCCTGGTGCCGAATCTGGTGGCGCAGCAGCTGCGAACTTCTTCCGCAATCCTGGCGGTCTGGGTGTTTGCCGGCGTGATCTCCTTTTTCGGAGCGCTGGCCTGCGCCGAGCTGGGCACCGCATTTCCCGCCACGGGTGGCCAGTATGTTTTCCTTCGCGAAGCTTACGGCCCGCTTGTGGGATTTCTCTGCGGATGGTCTATGTTCGTCGCCGGCCGCACGGCGCAAGTGGCGTGGCTTGCCGTGACTCTATCGCTCTACGTCGCTTATTTCGTTCCGTTATCCGTCATGGCCTCAAAGATGCTGGGTATCGGCGTGATCGCGCTCTTTACCGGCATCAACTATTGGGGCGTCAGGGCGGGAGCCTGGGTGCAGAAGATATTCACCCTGGCAAAAGTGGCGGGGCTGCTTTTGATCATCGGCAGCGCCTTGCTGTGGAGCGGCAAGGCTGCGGCGGTTCCGCAGGTAACCGGCGCCGCATTCTCCGTGAGCGGCTTCGGTGTCGCCCTGATAGCCTGCGTGCTGGCCTGCGATGGCTGGGTGCAGCTGAGCTTCGTCGCGGGCGAGATTCGCAATCCACAGCGCAACGTGCTCTGGGCGCTGGCTCTGGGTTCGGCGGCATGCACCGTCATTTATGTTTTGGCCAATGTGGCTTACCTGCGCGTGCTCCCCATCCCGCAGATTGCCGCCAGCGATCACGTGGCCGCGGCCGTCGCCGAGCGCGTGCTGGGCTCTTCGGGTGGAAAGCTGGTTTCACTGATCATTCTGATGTCGATTGTCGGGACCCTGAACGGCTGCTTTCTGACCAGCCCGCGCATCTACTTTGCGCAAGCGCGCGACGGCCTGTTCTTCCGCCGGTTTGCCGCCGTGCATCCGCGCCACGAGACACCCGGCTTCGCCATTGTGGCGCAGGGGGTCTGGGCGGTAGCGCTCGTGATCTCCGGCTCCTACGAATCACTGGTCGACTATGCGATGTTCGCGCTCTGGCTCTTTTACGGCGCGATGGTCGCAGGGGTGATCGTGCTGCGCATCCAGCGCCCTGATCTCGCCCGTCCGTATCGCATGTGGGGATACCCGGTGACAGCCGTGCTGTTTCTGGCGATTACCACGTGGTTTCTGATCAATATGATTGTCACCCGGCCCAAGCCGTCGCTTGCCGGCCTGCTGCTGATTCTGGCAGGAATTCCGGTTTACTTCTTCTGGGCGCGCGCTCGCAATAAAAAAAGGCCGGCGTAATCAGGCCGGCCTGTGATGCGGCGTCACCGCTTTGAGAAAAATTAGTCGCCGGAAGGCAGCAGCATCTCCTCCGGACCCGGATCGATTGTCACCGGCACGTGCGGGCAGTCGCCGAGGATCGGCTGGCAGCCTGCGTCCGGCCCATGCTTGGGATGAACCAGCGCCTTCCGCTCCGAGAACTGCTCGGCCTCGGTCGATTCCGTCAGCGCGATGGTCGACGCCAGGCCGCCGGTGATCACCTGCTGCACCTGGTCGAAGTATCCCGTGCCCACGAAGCGCTGATGCTTCACCGCCTCGTAGCCGTACTGGGTTTCGCGGCTGAATTCTTTTTCCTGCAGCCGCGAGTACGCGGTCATGCCCGCCAGCTTGTAACCGCGCGCCAGTTCGAACATGCTGAGATTCAGCGCGTGGAAGCCCGCCAGCGTCACGAACTGGAACTTGTAGCCCATGCGTCCGAGTTCTGTCTGGAATTTGGCAATCGTCGCCTCGTCCAGATTCTTCCGCCAGTTGAAGCTGGGCGAGCAATTGTAGGCCAGCACCTTTTCCGGATACTTGGCATGAATCGCCTCGGCAAACTGCCGCGCTTCTTCGAGATCCGGATGCGAAGTCTCGCACCAGATCAGGTCAGCGTACGGAGCGTAAGCCAGGCCGCGGGCAATGGCTGACTCGATTCCGCCGCGAATGCGGAAGAATCCTTCCGAAGTGCGCTCGCCGGTGCAGAATGCGCGGTCACGCGGATCGATGTCGCTGGTCAGCAAATGTGCGCTGTCGGCGTCGGTGCGAGCCATGATCAGCGAAGGCACGCCCATCACATCGGCCGCCAGCCGCGCCGCAACGAGCTTCTGGACCGCCTCGGTGGTCGAGACGAGAACCTTGCCGCCAAGGTGTCCGCACTTCTTGGCCGACGAGAGCTGATCCTCAAAGTGAACGCAGGCCGCGCCCGCCTCGATCATGCCCTTCATCAACTCGAAGGCGTTCAAGGTGCCGCCGAAGCCGGCTTCCGCGTCGGCCACGAGCGGCGCAAACCAGGTCTCTCCCGGAGCAACTTTGCCTTCAGCGTGGTGAACCTGATCGGCGCGCTGCAGCGCGTTGTTGATGCGCCGGCAAAGATTGGGAACGCTGTCGGCGGGATACAGGCTCTGGTCAGGATACGTCGTCCCCGCGTTGTTCGCGTCGGCTGCGACTTGCCAGCCGCTCACGTAGATCGCCTTCAACCCGGCCTGCACCTGCTGCACCGCCTGGTTGCCGGTCATCGCGCCCAGCGCGTTGACGTAAGGCTCGGTCTGGAGCAGCGTCCACAGACGCTCTGCGCCTATGCGCGCCAGCGTGTGCTCGATGTGGATCGAGCCGCGTAGCCGCAGCACATCCTCGGGCGAGTAGGGGCGCTCGGTACCCTTCCAGCGCGGATTGGTCGCCCAGTCGTGCTCTATCGCTGCCTGGGCCAGCACATACTGCGCCGCGCGTTCCTTCTCGCTCAAGGGATACTCGTTGTGGGTTGAGGTCTGCTTGTGTCCGTTTCCGTTGCCTGACATGTAATTCTCTCCTGACAAAATTGGTCTTCAGTTCGCTAGTTCTTGTTCTTAGGGTGAGTGGCTATACCGGGTTGAATTCTCCATTGACGATCATGGCTTCGCTGATTTCGCGGGCGCGGCGAAAACGCTCCGCCTCTTCGGGGGATGCGCCCGCCGGAAGCTCGCGCAGCAGGCGATCGAGTTCTTCGTCGAACAGCTCGGTGATGAACTGCGGCGTATGCTTCACCGCCCGCCCCTGCTCATCTTCGATCTTCACCAGATCGCGGTGCAGCACGCGCTGTGCAATCATGAGCCGATAGATGCGGTCGGTCGCCAGATCTTCCATGTAACCGTCGAGCAGGCTTGCTCCCCGGCCGCTGAGCACGCCGTGCCGGTAGCGGATGACCGTGCGCACCGCCGCCCGCGTGCCGTTCACCGTGCGCGTGCCCACGCCCGTCGGCAAAGGCCGCAGATCGGGATAGCGGCTCGCACTCTTGGGACGCGCCTGCAGCTGGTTCGGGTAAGGGAACTGCGCCACCGCGATGGCGTTCTGGTCGGGATGTCCCGTCCAGGCGCCGTCCATCAGGCAGTCAGCTTCGTTCTTCTTGTCTTTTTCGAGAACCGCTAACGCCCGAGCGTTCAACTCGGCATCCTCTCGGCTGGGATAGAGGGCAGTCATGCCGCCGATCGCAAGGAATCCGCGCGAGTGGCAAATCTCGGGCATCAGCTCGCGCAGGTTCTGGAAGAACGCGACGTTGTAGGGAATCGTGTTGCGGTCGGGCAGCACCCAGTCAGGATCGTCGAGGTTGAAGTGGATCAGGCTCGCCATGTAGTCCCAGCGGCCCAGGTTTAGCCCAATGATGTGGTCGCGCAGGTTGTAGGCAAACTGCTCCATCTGAAAAGCCAGCGGATGCGATTCCACCAGCGCCATACACTTGATGTAGTTGGGCGGCAGGCCGCGCCACGCCGCCAGCGCCTGGAACAGATCGCGCCACCACAGCGCCTCTTCCGCCGACTCCGACTTCGGAATGTAGATGCAAAGCGGATGCTTCAGCTGCGCTGGATCGATCAGATAGAAAAGTCGCGCCACGTCGAACAGCGAGGCGGAAACCAGTTCGTCGGGGATCAGGCCGGCCTGGTTCAGGTGCAGGCCGCGCGGCCGAGTGAAAATAACTGTGCTGCTGGGCTGGATCGTGACCGTCTTCTGGCGCTTCTTGTCGTAATAGCTAAGTTCGCCGCGCAGGCAAGCCAGAATGTTGGCCACTCCGAGCTGATGATGCGACCACTCGTTGGCGCAGGAATCTTCGAGATCGAGCATGACGCCGGGAGCACCCGAGTTCAGCATCTTGACGCACAGCTCGGCGTCGTCGGCGGGGCCGGTCATCTGGTTGCGCTGGTCGCGGCACCAGTCGGGCAGCGTGACCCGCCAGCCGTTGCGCGCAGCCTCGGAAGGGAAGCGGTGCGCCGGCTTCGAGCCTTCCAGCGACGCCTGCAGCACTTCCACGCGCTTAACCGCCAGCTCCTGCTGGCGCGGGGTGAACGTGCGGTGCAGCGGCAAAAAAAATTCCATAAAGCCCGCGGGCAGATCGCGGGCGGGATCGAAATCGGGGGGCGCGCTGTTGACCGGGACCAGCAGCTTGTCGGTTTCCGGAGCGGCGACTGCGGTGGGTGTCATAACTTCAGCAACTCCTGGTCAATCTTTGTTGGTCAATCTCTGTGTGCAATAGGGTGAACATCTATTCACCATACTGGCGGATCGTAGAGTGCGCCCGGCGGTCCGTCAAGGCTGATGTGCAACATACAGAACATACATTCATTTTGTTGGCCGACTCAGGTTTTGCTACCATAAGCCTTCGGCCATGTCCTCGAACCACGAATCGCCGTCGGTTGCGGTCGAGCGCGCGCTGGCCATGCTGGAGGCCGTGGCGCAGGAGCCAGAAGGCCTGTCGAACGCGGAAATCAGCCGTAAGTTGCAGATTCCAAAGAGTTCAGCCAGCTACATCCTGCGCACCCTGGTCAACCGGGCTTATCTGAACCGCGACAATGAAACGGGAAAATACCGGGTGGGCCTGAAGATTCTCAGCCTGAGCCGCGGCGCGCTCAGCGGCCTCGATGTGCGGGAAGTTGCACTCCCCATCATGCGCCACCTGACCGAACGGACTGGTCTAACCTGTCACCTGGCGATTCTGGATGGTCCCGAAGCGGTCTACATCGAAAAGGTCGAGCCGCAGGGATTCCTCCGTGTCGACACCTGGGTAGGCCGCCGCATGCGGGTGCACGCCACCAGCGTGGGCAAAGCCCTGGCCGCCCACATTCCGCAAGAGCAGTTGGAGAAGATCCTCGTCGAATCCGGCATGGAGAAGCGCACGCCGAAGACCATCACGACCGTGCCGCGTCTGCTGAAAGAGCTGGAAAAAGTGCGCGCGCAGGGCTATGCCGTCGACGATGAAGAGAACAATCTGGGAGCGCGCTGCCTGGGCGCTCCCATCTTCAACCAGAGCGGCGCGATTGAAGCCAGCCTCGGGCTGAGCGGCACCATCAACCAGGTCAACGGCCACACTATGGCCCGCATCGTCGAGGCGCTGAAGGACGCCGCACGCCACGTCTCCATGCAGCTCGGTTACCGCGCGCCGCGCAGAATAGGCAGCGCCTAGATCCACGTAGCGACAGCGCCCGTCGCCGGCCCTGAGCGAAGTCGAAGGAGCTGTCCGGCGGAGCGAAGCTCCGCAGTGCTGGCTAGATTCAAGGTTGAAAACTTCCCATGACCAGCGACCAATCGATCCCGGAGATCCTCCAGCACTACACCGACGCTGACGAGGCCTCGCGCCTGCGCACGGGCTGGTTCCAGCTGGAGTATGCGCGCACCCAGGAGCTGATTCTGCGTCACCTGCCGCCAGCTCCGGCAACCATCATCGACGCCGGCGGCGGAGCTGGCGTCTACGCCTGCTGGCTCGCAGCCCGCGGATACGAAGTGCACCTGATCGATCCCGTGCAGAAGCATGTCGAGCAGGCTCGCGCGGCATCGGGGCGTCAGCCCTCGCATGCGCTGGCTTCCGCCGAAGTCGGCGACGCACGCCGTCTTGCGCACGCCGATGCCAGTGCCGACGCCGTCCTGCTGCTCGGCCCGCTCTACCATCTGGTCGAAAGGGAAGACCGCCTCGCCTGCCTGCGCGAAGCGCACCGCGTGCTTCGTCCGGGAGGCCTGGTCTGTGCTGCGGCCATCAGCCACTTCGCTTCGCTATTCGATTCGCTGGCGCACGGTTTTTTCGACGATCCGGAGTTTGCCCCGATCCTGGCGCGCGATCTTGAAGACGGCCAGCACCGCAATCCGACAACGAATCCGATCTACTTCACCGATGCGTTCTTCCATCGCCCCGGCGAGTTGTCGCGCGAGTTGCTGGGGGCAGGATTTAAGGTTGCAGAGATTTCAGCGATCGAAGGACCGGGCTGGCTGGCTCAAGACTTCGACCGTTTGTGGGCCGATCCGGTGCAGCGCGAGCGCCTGCTCGCCGCTGTCCGCAAAGTCGAGCATGAGCCATCCGTGCTCGGCGTGAGCTCGCACATCATGGCCATGGGACGGAAATAGGCGCAGCAACTTCTCTCTCTTGTCACTGCGGCGCGCGAACACCCGAGCTCAGGCTGCCACGACCACCGGGCGATACGTCAGATTGACGATGCGCGGATTCACCAACTGCTCCACGTCCGCCCAGGCCATGCGTATCAGTTCGCGATGCGTGCCCGCGTTGAACGTGATCTCCTCGTTCTCCGCAAGGCTCGCGTCGGCATAAACCGGCATGTTGTAGAGGTTGCCGAACGGCGGCATCGCTCCGGTTTCGCAGTCCGGGAACGCGTCCTTGAATTCGCGTTCGGTCGCGAGTTCCACCAGGTGCGCATCGGCAGCCGCCCGCAGCAGATCCAGATCCACGTGCAGCGACGCCGGCACCACAGCCATGGCCAGTGTGCCGTCAATCTTCACCATCACGGTTTTCGCCAGCTTCTTGCCCGACAGATGAACCAGCGCGGCAATCCCCTGGGCCGTGTAAGCGACCGAGTGGGAAATCACCAGGTATTTCACGTTGTGGGAGTCCAGAAAGTCACGAAACTTGGTCAGCGGCATAAGACCTCCTCGCTGATGGAAGGGAAACGAAGTTGAGGGGTCCGCTTGCGCGGGTTTCTTTGCCGCCACCATTCTATTCCCGGCGCAAAGTTCTGCGGTGACCACGATCACGCACTTTCCAAGGCTGCGCCCGCCCACTGCAGGCAGGAGAAGAACAAAAAACTGGTCACTGACCACTGCCTACTGCTTTCAGTACTTCACAATCGCCGCAAACGACTTCGGATCGAGCGACGCCCCACCCACCAGCGCTCCGTCAATCTCTGCCTGCGCCATGAGTGACGAAGCGTTGTCGGGTTTGACCGAGCCGCCGTAAAGGATGCGCAGCTGCGCGGCGAACTCCTCGCCAAAGACTGTTGCCGCTTCGTTGCGAATGAGCGCATGAGCGTCGGCTGCGATCTCCGGCGTGGCCGTCTTGCCCGTGCCGATCGCCCACACCGGCTCGTAGGCAACCACCAGCTTGGCCGCTTTCTTCGCTGAAATCGCATGAAACGCCCGCACGCACTGGCGGCGCAGAACGTCGTCGGTCATGCCGGCCTCGCGCTCTTCGAGCACTTCGCCTACGCAGCAAATCGGAGTGAGGCCGGATTCGAGCGCGGTTTTCAGGCGCAGGTTCACCGTATCGTCGGTTTCGCCAAAATATTGCCGCCGCTCGGAGTGGCCGACGATGACGTGCGTTACCCCCAGGCAAAGCAGCATGGGCGCGGAAATTTCACCCGTGTATGCACCGTCGGCTTTCCAGTGCACGTTCTGCACGCCGACCGCGACGTTGGACCCGCGGGCCTCTTCAATTACCGCGTCCACACTCGTGTAGGGCGGACAGACCACAATCTCGTCGCGCGTGTGTCCGGCCACCAGCGGCAGAAAGTCGCGGACAAAGGCACGAGCCTCGTCAGAAGTTTTGTACATCTTCCAGTTGCCGGCGATCAGCTTTTTTCTCATGGATGAACCTTTTCGATGCGGAATGAGGAAGTGGTGCTGCCCAGTTTTTCGGCCGCCCGTTCGTAAGCCCGCACCGTCGAGACATCAAACAGCACGAACCGGCAGCGAGTCACGTGCTGGGTTTGGGCAAGTGCTTCGACGGCAGCGGAAATCGCGATGGGTGCAGCCTCTGTTACGGGATACCCATAGGCTCCGGTCGAGATGGCCGGAAATGCCAGAGAGTTGAGCTGATGCTCGTCGGCCAGGCGAATGGATTCGCGGTGACAGTTGGCCAGAGTTTCACCGACGCCGTGATTGCCGCCGCGATAGATTGGCCCAACCGTGTGGATGACATATTTAGCAGCAAGGTTTCCGCCGGTGGTGATGACCGCGTTTCCCGCCGCCAGCCGTCCAATCTTATTCACAATCTGCCGGCACTCGGCAAGGATGGCCGGACCGCCTGCACGATGAATCGCTCCGTCAACTCCGCCCCCTCCGAGTAGTGATGAGTTGGCGGCGTTCACGATGGCGTCGACCGTTTCTTCGGTGATGTCGGCGGGGCCGCAGATCTCAATCGTCTTGTTCGCGTCGAGCAGAAGGCGCATGGCGAGAGTTGACACGGCAGTGTCCTGAGTCGTTCTTGGAGCGCTCGCTACACGGTGACCCATAATCCTGTCATCCTGAGCGAAGCGAAGGACCTATGCACTCCCCGGCCGTTTGCATAGGTCCTTCGCTTCGCTCAGGATGACAATAGAAGAATCGGCGCCTTTGCGGGACGCGTGATGCTCGCCGCCATAGCGCTCTTGTCACTTCTTCTCCGTCAGCGCCTCAACTCCGGGCAGCTTTTTGCCTTCCAGAAATTCCAGCGAAGCTCCGCCGCCGGTCGAGATGTGCGTGATCTTGTCGGCGACGTTCGCAGCATGCACCGCGGCCACCGAATCGCCTCCGCCCACGATCGAAATTGCTGCGGCATTCTCGGCCACCGCCTGCGCGATCTTGAATGTGCCGCGCGAGAATCCCGGTACCTCGAACACTCCCATCGGCCCGTTCCACACGATGGTGCGGGCGCGCGAAATCTCTTCCGAGAACAGCTCAATCGTCTTTGGGCCGATGTCGAGCGCCATCTTATCGGCGGGAATCGGCTGCCCTTCGCCAATCTGCTGAATGACGGCGTTGGCCTCCGGCTTCAGCGCGACGACATGATCGACCGGCAGCAGGAACTTCAAGTTGCGTTTCTTCGCTTCCGCCAGCAACTGCTTCGCTAGCTCGATCTTGTCGGCTTCGAGCAGAGACTTGCCTACTTCCTGGCCCTGCGCTTTGAGGAACGTGTAAGCCATGCCTCCGCCGATGATCAGCGCGTCGACCTTGTTCATCAGATTCTGAATCACGCCAATCTTGTCGCTGACCTTGGCTCCGCCCAGAATCGCCACAAACGGCTTTTCGGGATGTTCGAGTGCCTTGCCCAGGTACTTCAGCTCCTTTTCCATGAGCAGCCCGGCGGCGGACATCTTCACGAATTTGGTGATGCCGACGGTCGAGGCGTGGGCGCGATGCGCCGTGCCGAAAGCGTCGTTGACGTAATACTCGGCCAGGCTCGCCAGTTGCTTGGCGAAGCCGGCGTCATTCGCTTCTTCTTCCGCGTGAAAACGCAAGTTCTCCAGCAGAAGCGTCTGGCCTTTTTCCAGCTGCGTCGCGACTTCTTCGGCTTCTGGTCCTACGCATTCTGGCGAGAAGCCGACGTTTTCCCCGCGCGCCAGTTCCTTGTCGAGCAGCATGCGCAGCCGCTCTGCTACAGGCTTCAGGCTCATCTTGGGATTGGGCTTGCCCTTGGGTCGTCCCAGGTGCGAAGCCAGAATCAGTCGCGCCCCGTGGCGCAGGGCATATTCGATGGTCGGCAGCGTCTCGCGGATGCGCGTGTCGTCCATGACGCGCCCGTCTTCGAGGGGCACATTGAAGTCCACACGCATAAAAATGCGGTTGCCATTGAGCGGAAGATCACGAATGGAAAGCTTGGACATTGGCTGGAGTCCTCTTGAGATGTTGGAAAGTAGCGCCGCCGTCCCCGCCGCCACTGCGGGGGCGAGACGCCCTCGCGACAGCCGGCAAGATGCTGGCGCTACTGAATCACAGGCCCTTGCCGGCGATATAGTTGATCAGGTCGCGCACGCGGCACGAGTATCCCCACTCGTTGTCATACCAGGAGATCACCTTGACGCAGTTGCCGCCGACCACCATGGTACAAAGGGAATCCACGATCGAAGAGCGCGAGTCGCCCTTGTAATCGGACGAAACCAGTTCGTGCGTCTCGTAGCCCAAATAGCCCTTCAGCGGCCCGGACTCGGACGCCTTCTTCAGCGCGGCATTCACCTCATCCTTGGTCGTCTTCTTTTCGACCCACACCACCAGGTCAACCACAGAAACGTTCGGCGTGGGCACGCGCATGGAGAATCCGTCGATTTTGCCAGCGAGCTCCGGAATCACCAGCTTGAGCGCCTTCGCAGCGCCCGTCGATGTCGGAATCATATTGATCGCTGCCGCCCGCGCCCGCCGCAGATCCTTATGCGGGAAGTCGAGAATCACCTGGTCGTTGGTGTAGGAGTGAATCGTCGTCATGGTGCCGCTGACGATCTTGAATTCATCCTGAATGACCTTGGCCACCGGCGCCAGGCAGTTGGTGGTGCACGAGGCGTTCGAAATGATGTGATGCTTCGCGGCGTCATATTTCTCGTGATTGACGCCCAGCACCACAGTCACATCTTCATTCTTTGCCGGAGCGGAGATGATGACCTTCTTCACCGGGCCGCGAATGTGCTTTTTGGCGTCATTGGCATCGGTGAAGCGTCCGGTCGACTCGATGACGACCTGCGCGCCCACCGACTCCCAGGGCAGCGCCGCCGGGTCCTTCTCTTTGAATACCTTGATGGTCTTGCCATCGACCGTAATGCTGTCGGCCCCGGCCGAAACCTCGTTGGGCAGATTACCCAACACCGAGTCGTACTTGAGAAGGTGCGCCAGGGTTTTGGGATCGGTCAGGTCGTTGACCGCGACGAATTCCAGGTTCTTGTCCTTGAGCGAAGCGCGCAGCACATTGCGCCCGATGCGCCCAAAACCGTTAATTCCAACTTTGACTGCCATGTGGTTCCTCCGTCGCTTATGAAGGCGTGATCAGATGCGCTTGCAGTTTGGTGATGTAAACAAACAATGCTAGCAGGGAAGTGGAAGCGACGTAAATGATGGGTGAGACTTTGGTGCGGAGGCAGTTCCCATCACGGAATGGAGTGCGGCGGATCACTGACAACTTCGCGTGGCCTTCGACTGAGCCGGCACACGTTTTCGAGAGGTCGTCGGGACGGCCGGACCTGGGCCGTGAATCTTTGCCGAAACGGTTCTTCTGTGGCAGACTTCGCGAGAGGCGTGACCAGAGCATGTTCGGCGCGATCGAGGCGGGCGGATCAAAATTCGTTTGTGGGGTCGGCAACGGTCCCGAAGATGTGAAGACGATTCAGATTCCAACCACGTCGCCGGAAGCCACAACCACGAGTGCCATCGGGTTTCTCCGGCAGTGCGGCAGCACTGAACTACAGGCGGTTGGCATCGGATCGTTTGGCCCTATCGACCTGCATCGCGGCTCGCCGACATTTGGCCATATTACGACGACTCCCAAGGCGGGATGGGAAAACTACGATCTCGCGGGAGCGGTCCGCGAGGCACTGCGCCTACCAGTTGGCTTTGATACGGATGTAAACGCCGCCGCTCTTGGCGAGGCGCGCTGGGGAGCAGCGCAAGGACTTTCGGACTTCATTTATGCAACCATCGGCACCGGCATTGGCGGAGGTGCGATGGTTCATGGTCGCGTGCTGCACGGTCTGGTGCACCCCGAGATGGGACATATCCGGATTCCTCATGACTGGGAGAAAGACCCCTACCCCGGTTGCTGTCCATTTCACGGAGATTGTCTGGAAGGCCTCGCCTCCGGTCCGGCTATCGAGGCTCGCTGGGGTGTGCCAGCCCCGGACCTACCCGCAGATCATCCTGGATGGGCCTTGGAGGCTCACTATCTGGCTCTGGCGTTAGTGAATTGGGTATGCACCTTGTCACCGCAGCGCATCCTGCTCGGAGGTGGAGTGATGCGGCACTCGCCGCTATTCGAAATGATCCGGCGGGAGTTCGCGCTTCTCCTCCAAGGCTATATCCGGGCCGGTGAACTGACCCAACGTCTCGACCAATACGTGATACCTCCGCAGCTGGGTAATCGCGCCGGCGTCCTCGGCGCTCTGGTTCTGGCCCAGCAAGCCTACTCCGACCGCGAGTGTCAGCAGAACCCATGAGAGTCATCCCGGCTTTTCTCAGGAGCGCTTTGCGTCGCGCGTCAAACCCGCCACCGCGGCTTTCATCCGTCCCTCGTTGATTCCGATGCCAGACCAAAGGTCGTTCAACGCTTCTCATACGGGTGGAAGATGTAGTCCTTCGCCTTCACGGCTGTATGGCACGCGTGCCCGCAGTCTGAGAAACTCTTGGGATCGGCCGTGAACTGGTCCGATGCAGCTTCGTAGTTGAACACCGCGTATCCCCATCCGCCGCTTTTCGGAAATCTCTTGGTGTCCTTTTCGATAACGAAAGCCTCAACAAAGACGTCGGGCACATCCACGACGAACGGGGCCTCGGTGCTCTTCTTCGGCTTCCACTGGAGCTTCACGATCATGGAGCCATCCGGGAAAGGCTGGCCGTTGCCCGGAATGCCGGCCTTGTACGCCTTGATCATGGTCGGATTGGCGACGATCACCTTGAGCCTTTCGTCGGTCTTGGCGGAAGAGACCACCGACCAGTCCTCGTATCCCCTGAAGTCGGAGAACGCGATTCCGCTCGGCGATTTCAGCGAGTACTTGTCCTTGTCCTGGCTTTGGGCGTAAAGGACTGCAGCGCCGAAGACGGCGAACACTGCCACGGCTGTCGCGACGATGATAAAGCCGGCGATAGGTTCCACCTCTCTCTTCTGTTCTTGTTGCTCTTGCGCTACAGATTTCGTCATAAGTTCCTCCATGGTGTGTTCTCCTTCGCAAAAAGGCTTGTAAGCCCGATCAACGCCCATCTCGACCGATTGCGATTAAGCCAGAGCTGAAGCGAGTAAAGCAATTAGACGATAGTATCGACGACACTTTCGGGTCAGCGCGGAGGGAATTTCCTCCGCTAGTTTTCTTCTAGATGTTGCATGTCCACTAAAGGCTTCAAGCCACCAACAAGATCTTCCCGATGCCACCCTTCTCTGCTGCCGCTTGAGCCTCGGCCGCTTCACTGAGTGGCAGTTTCTGGCTAATCGGGATTACCAGCTTGCCATCTCGCACCGCTGCGGCCATGAACTCGAGCGTTTTCCTGTCGAATTTCGAGAATACCGGCACCACCTTTACAGATGGGTACTTCGAGGCGTTCTGCGGCGCCCCGACAACCGATGCGTACACTCCTCCCGGCTTGACCTTCGTGATCACCTTCTCTGCGGTTTTTCCGCCGACCGCATCCGCCACTGCATCGAGCGGCGGAAGATTCGCAATCGCGGTGTCGTCGTCGGTTGCTACGAACTGATCCGCGCCAACAGTCTTCGCCTCATTCATCTGCCTCTTCAAAACCCCCGCGATCACGGTCGCCCCGCGTTCCTTCGCAGTGAATACCGCCGAACGCCCGACGTTTCCCACAGCACCTACGACCAGAACCGTCTGGCCCGCTTTGATTCCCGTAGCTGAAAGGAGCTGGTTGCCGGTCGTCGTCACCAGCGGCAGCGCCGCCGCCTGGATCAAATCAAGTCCCTCGGGAACTTTCGCTAGAATCGCGGCTTTCACGACGCAAAGTTCGGCGTAAGTATTGTCCGCCATAGCGAACACCCGGTCGCCGACGGAAAAGCCTTCCACTCCCGGCCCAATCTTGACCACAGTCCCAGCAATATCGACTCCGATGAGCCCCGGGAACTGGATGGGATAGAAATCCTTCGTCAACCCTGCACGCCGTTTGTAGTCGATCGGATTCACGCTCGTGGCAGCGACCCGCACCAGTACTTCGCCGGGACCCGCCACCGGATCAGGGTAGTCCTCGAACTGGAGCACTTCAGGACCGCCATATTGGTGCACAACAACTGCTTTCATATTTCATCTCCTTGTAGGGCGTAAACAGTCACTAACAAGACCTACTTAGTGGGAAACGACGCACCGATCCTGGCGCTCGACATTGGCTCGTTCCCGCTGAACTTCGGCATTCGCCCACTTCAGCACGTCCCAGATCTCGCACTGCAAGTAAAAGCCTGACGAGATAGAAGGCGCTATCACTCCTTCGCTAACGGCATCGTGAAGCAGTTCGTACGCTGCTTCGTAGCCCGGGATCTGCACCCGCTTGGCGAGTTCGATCAGTTCTTGCATCGGAAGTTCACGTTCAGCAATCATCGAAAGCAGTAACATAAGCCCGTCGGGACCCGCGAACCGGTCAAGAGCTAGTCCCTCCACGATGGCACGGTTCTTTCTGAATTCGTCTCGCGGATTGTACTGACATCCGTATGGCTCGCGCCATCCTGGGCTGATGTTGCGCCGGTGCACTAACCGCAAACCGCTTACTTTCGGTTTTCCCTTAGCGTCCTCAGCCGCAAGCCACTCCACCCAGCCTGCCTGCAGATCTGACACCACTTCGCCGCAACTATCACATCGCCAACCGAATCGAATGGATTTTTCTCTGGGCATAACATTCACCAAATCCTTCCCCGACGAGGTGGCGTGAGTTGAGGTTCCACAAACGAGTCGATCCTCACCTGACGATGCGCCGACTCTCTGACCAGTGGATTCCTAGCTCTGCACTCGGCGTTCGCGCGTCCCAGCGCCTTTGGCGGCAGCCTCTCTTCTATTCTTTTGAGGATGAATGCCCAGGTCGTGCCATGACGTTTCCGCGAGGTTGACGTCGTAGTGATTTGCGGCTTTCTCGATATTGGCGAATGCCAAAGGCATCGGAAACATCGATGACTTGATCGAACCGCGCGACCGCGTTACGCACATGCTGTGCGTCGGTCAGCGGTTCCTTACGCTGCTTCGGAAATGCGCAGACGCTGTCGGGTAAGTCGCTCTGCATCGTCAGCCGTCCGTGTTTCTCGTGAGGTTTCCAGGTCGCTTCCGGCATGTCTTAGCCATCCTTTCTTTTCTTTAAGTACTGGCCAGAGGGGGAACGCAGAAGTGATCGCGGGTCAGGCGGCGCGCTCGTGTTCCAGTACTTTGACTTCGCGCAATCTACCGGTGTCCACGTCGAAAATGAGGCCGCGCACGGGGATGTCTTTGGCAATCTCGTTTTCCTCCTGACAGGCGAGCGGTGCGGCCAAGCCTGTTCTAAGCGTCGCTCTTCCGACCGAATCGGCGGCAATGGAGCGATTACACCCGAGGTGCTCCGGCGAATCAATTGGACGATGGTATAGGCGATACCTTGGTATTGGCCCGTGGAACAAAGTACATGTGCTGATCAGCTCATCACCGTCCGGAGATCCATGGTCCTGGATCTGTTGCCTTGTTGCGCAAGGCGCCGGACGCGCTCGAGCCAAAAGATGTCTTGGTTGCGAGCCGGACATGTCGCAGAGATCGCTTCACGGCTCGCCGCCGCGCTCGTGTTCGGGGACCTTCGTCAACAACTTCGCGCGAAGAGAAATCGACATAACCGAAGGCGGCGCCTCCGCATCCGTGACGCTGCCGGACAAGCAAAGCGTTAGGCTTCGGATCCTGCGGCAGCATCCGGAGAACTGTTTACGGACCAGCGCTGAACGACAGCAAACCGCGATGCTAACAGCAAAGTCGTGAGGGCTGGCACTGGGTGCGGAGAAGCCCGCGACAGCGTGAAGGGCTGCTATTGAGGATTTATGGGTTACTGCCACGTAATCCGTGGATGGAGTTGGTTGCGGGGGGTGGATTTGAACCACCGACCTTTGGGTTATGAGTTCGTCGTCAAGCGATGTTTGAACAGGTTGCGCCGTGTGACTAGGGCTGTTCGAAGACACTTCGGGGCGAAGAGACGAGTCTAGTGTGGGGTTGTTGTTGGTGTTTCCCGCCACCGCTCAATTTTGTAGCTTGCTGAATACGGATATGCGGACCCAGCCGGTGTTCCACCGTAGTTTTCAGGCGAGGGGCCAGCAGAAACCTGCCCTCTTACTTTCCAAGATCATGTCGTGGCTGTCGAATCAGTTTTTTCTGACCGAGATTACTGAAGCTGTATACCGATCGCCACGTAGCAACGAGAGGCTATATTCAATCGCAACACTCTGGGCATCGTAAGTCGTCTCTCGGATGATGAGTAGCGCGTTTCCGACCGTAGTTTGAAGTATCTCCGCTTCTTCTTCTCCGGCAACGACTGCTCCGATCACCTCTTCCGCCCATTGCAGCTTGCGCTTGTAGATCTGCTCGAAAATGGAGTAGAGGGACTGTTTTTCCAAATCTTGCTTGTCGATGCCCGCGAAGATCCGCGCGGGAAGGTAACTTGTAACTACGGCCACAGGTTCATCGTTTACGGACCGTAGGCGTCTCGCCCGGTATACGCGCTCTCCCGGGCTCAGCTTCAGGGCCTGAGCTACTTCCAAGTCAGGGTCTTCGAGACCTATGTTGAGCAGGCGGGCTGAAGGATTAAGCCCCCGCCTTCGCATCTCCTCGCTGAAGCCGCGAAGCTGCTGAAAATTCCAAGGCACGCGTCCGGAGCCGACCACCGGGCGCTTACCCTTTGCAATCAGCAACAGCCCTTCGGATCGAAGTTTCTGAAATGCCTGACGGACGGGCATCTTGCTGATTCCGAGCGCCTGGGCAATTTCACCCTCGGAGCAAAAGGTCTGTCCTTGGCTCAATTTGTTCTTTTTGATCAGCTCACGCACATGGTCGACAATCTGCATGTAGTAGGGTACGAAGCTGCCGTTGTCGATGGTGAGGCCCAGCCGCTCAACCGTTACGAAATCAGGTACTCCAGAATGCTGCACGAGAGAGCCCTCCCTAGAGTAGAAGACAACATAGTATACAACGTATACATCATGCGTTTCAATCCTCTTTTATCAGTGTCGTCGGGTCGATAGTATATGAAAGACGAGTATACAGCTAACCATCGTATTATCAATTTATTAGATTAATTCTCCAGCTCGAATCTGGGGTTTCGGTGTGGCCCGCCGCAGAAGAATAAGCTTGACACCATATATGCATACGAGGTTCATGTATTTTCACGGGAGATTACTTTATGGGTGCCAAGACTGCCTTCCGCAGCTGTCAAGGTTTCATCCGCTGCACCTGTTCGTCTCGGAGGCTAACGCGCTTTATCGCTACGACTCTGTTCTTGTGCGCGCCATTCACCGTGAAAGCTCAAGTGGAATCGGGCAAAGTGGTCGGCACGGTCAAGGACGCTTCTGGGGCGACCGTAACGGCGGCCGCGGTGACCGTCACAAGAACCCAAACGAATGCGGAGAGTAAGACCGAAACCAACAGCCAGGGTGACTATGTATTCACCGAACTGAAACCTGGAACGTACACCGTGAAAGCAGAGCGGCAGGGTTTCAAAACGGCAGTTGAGGCCGCGTTCAAGCTCGATATCAACCAGGTCGTACGTGTGGATTTCACTCTCGTCGTGGGCTCAGTCCAGGAAGAGGTCATAGTCAGCGCGGCGGAGCCGCTGGTGGAATCGGAAACCTCCTCAATCGGCCAAGTGATCGATGAGAGCCGCGTCCACGAACTTCCCCTCAACGGACGAGATTTTATTCAGCTCGCATATTTGAGCCCGGGGGTCAACAAGGGGCCTGCAAGTACCGGGAGCACAGGGAATGTACAGCAGGGCGACATTCCTGAGGACGAGCGCGGAAACGGATCGATCCAGGTGAATGGTTTGTGGGCGACCAACAACAACTACCTCTTAAACGGATTTGACAACAACGAGCAACAAATCGGTTTCGAACTGATCGAACCTCCCGTCGATGCGATCCAGGAATTCAAAGTTCAAACCAACAACTTCGGCGCCGATATCGGGAAAGGTGGAGCGGTCATCAACGTGGTGACGAAGGCGGGCACCAACCGTTTCCACGGCAGCGCCTTCGAGTTTCTGCGCAACTCCGTCATGGATGCAAAGAACTATTTCGACGATCCCACCCAGCCCATCCCGCCCTTCAAGCGCAATGAGTTCGGAGGTTCGTTTGGAGGGCCAATCATTCGAGACCGGACCTTCTTTTTTGTTGACTATCAGGGCCGGCGTATCCGCACCTCAGACACGTTTCTTTCTCCCGTGCCCAATCCGGCCGAGGTTGGGGGAAACTTTTCCGATCTCTTAAACGGCACATCCCCGACCATCATCGTTGACCCGGTGACAAACACCCAGTTCATGGGGAGCGGCTCACAGCCGAACGTAATCGCGGCCTGTTCGAGTCCTGGAGGCCTCAGTCCTATCGGCCAGGCGTGTCTCGATCCCGCTGCGCTCAATGTGGTTGCGCTTTTCCCGGCGCCGTCAGCCGGTCTCGGCAATCTCTTTCGTTACAATCCCGTCGACCGGAACAATCAGGACGCATTCGACGTTCGCGTCGATCATCAGATCAGTTCCAAGAATAGCTTTTTCGGCGTCTTCAGCTACGGTGACGTCAACGATCGCAAGCCCGACCCATTTCCAGGAATCGCCGGGGGTGGTTCATTTACTGGCAACATCAACAACAAAGCGCTGCTGGCAGGTCTAAGCGATGTACATGCGTTTTCTGCTAACAGGGTTAACGAGTTGAAAGTCGGCTATACCCGTTACGTGGTCGATGCCGCTCCTTTCTTTGGAGGGCAGCCGCTTGCGACTCAATTGCGGATTCCCGGAATCAATGATCCGAACAACCCCCTAACGGGTGGCCTCCCTAACATCCAGATCAGCGGTTTGAACCCTTTGGGCAACGGCGATTGGTTCCCTGAAATACTGCACGAGAATAATTATCAGTTAGTGGATGCGTTTACGTACATCCACGGTCGCCATTCCTTCAAGATGGGAGGCGACCTGCGGCGCCGCGAGCACGGTTTCTTTCAAGTCCAGAATGCCCGCGGAGATCTCTTCTACACCGGCCAATTCACCGGTGAACCCTTGGCCGACTTTCTCATCGGTTACACGCAGAGTCTTTTCCGCGACGCGCAGACCGGGGCTTACGGCATGCGCTGGTGGGAGTTCGGCACCTATCTGATGGATGACTACCGCGTTTCTTCCAAGCTCACGCTCAACCTTGGAGTGCGGTATGACGTATACACGCCCATGGTCGAACAGCACAATCGCCTCGCCAACTTCGATTTCACGAGCGGCCTGTTTGTTGCACCCGGAGTTACGCCCGGCACGAGTCGCTCCGGCGATGTGGCCACCAACTGGAAGAACTTTTCTCCGCGCATCGGATTTGCATATTCCCTGGGCAGCGACAATAAAACTGCTGTGCGCGGCGGCTACGGCATTTTTTACGACATGCAAGCGGACCAGAACGATACCGAACTGGCGTACAACGACTCGCCTGGCGTCTATGGGAGCCAGTCCTTCACTGCGTCTCTGGGACCAACTCCGGTCATGATTCTCTCCCAGGGCCCGGCTCCCATTATTTTCTCGAGCATTACAAACCCCACTGGCCGCGCCAGCGCCGCCTACTTCCACAACCCCACGACCTACATTGAGGAGTGGAACCTGAACATCGAGCGCCAGCTAATGAAGGACATGGTGCTTCAGATTGGATACGAAGGGACGCGAGGCGTGCACCTGACTTACTTGAGGAACTTGAACCAGGCCACGACGCCGACCTGGGAAAACTTTTCCGGCCCCACCGGCAACGAAGGAAGGCCCTACGTCTCCACTGTTCCCAATATCGCCGCCATCCGCACCGAGGGTCACGACATCAGTCTGGTCAATCACGGCTTGCAAGTGCGTTTTGAAAAGCGATCTTCGCAGGGATGGAGCATGCTCAACAGTTACACCTACCAGCACACCATCGGTCAGGCCGCCGAGAGCGAAACGCCCAACTCTGATGGGGAACCGCAAGACACTTACAACATGCGCGCCGAGCGCGGAAACGTGGCCCCCGACTTTCGTCATCAGTTCACTTCGGCGTGGTCATATGAGATCCCGTTTGGTCCCGGAAGACGCTTCTTCAACGGTTCAGGCCCCACGCGCTGGCTGGCTGGAGGCTGGCAGTTGAACGGCATTATTTCGCTCTACTCTGGCCAGGCAGTCACGCCCTATTTATCGTTCGATCCCACCAATACTGGTTCGGGCGGTCCGCGTCCCGACCGGGTTGGCAATCCATATGACTTCTCCAACTCGCCCTGTGGCGCTCAGCAGAGTGTCAACTGCTGGTACAACCCAACGGCTTTCGCCCTTCCTGCGATTGCACCTGGTCAACCTACACCTCCGGCCGGAACGTCATACGCAGCAATGTTCGGAAACGCGGGCCGTGGGAGTCTTCGCGGTCCAGCCTTCTACGATACTGATTTCTCTGTCTTTAAGGACTTCAAGTTAAGGGAGAGGGGCCAACTCGAGCTGCGGGGCGAGATCTTCAATCTCTTCAACACTCCACAGTTTGCGCTGCCCAACAACTTGGTTGACACTCCAAACGCCGGGCAGATCACGAGTACGTTGCATGAGTCCCGGCAGATCCAGGTCTCGGTGAACATTTCGTTCTAGGACTTTATCCGAGCCAGCTCGAAGGAAGTTCCTGGTTCCTCGGTGTTTAGCTAGACTTTGCCGCAAGCGAACCTGGGGAGGGCATGAACGCATGCAATTCAGAATGGTTCGAAGATTTTCGCTCGTCGTGGCCACCTTTTTCTTCACTGTCTTCCCATCGTTTGTTCTTGCCGGTGAGAGTCCCAAGTCCAACGACAGCGTGGTCGCTGATTCCGCAAAAAACTTGCCCGCCGTCCATCTCGATGGCAATTACTTCTCCCGCGACGGCCACCGCTTTATCCCGGTGGGCGCAAACTGGGTTCCGGCGAAAGCGGCTATGCAATGGCCCACACAGTGGGATCCGAAAGCGATCGAAGCCGATTTCGCGCGCATGCACGAGCTCGGATTCAACACGATTCGTCTCGACTTTGTTTGGGCTTGGATCGAGCCTCGCCCCGGCGACTACAACCCGGAAGCGTTTCGCGATCTCGATTTCCTGATTTCCCTGGCTCATCGCTATCACATCTATCTTCATCCCAGTCTCTTAATCGGTGGGGAAGTAGGCGAGGCGTATTGGGATGTGCCATACCGGCAGGGTAGGCACCCTCACTCTGATCCCGACATGCTGCGGATCCAGACCGACCACGTAGGCGAGCTGGCGCGCCGCTACGGAAAAGAGACTGCGATTCTCGGCTGGGATCTCACCGACGAGCCTCCGTTTTGGATTGTGCCTGATAGCACCACGGACGCGATGGCGATCAATTGGACGCGGCTGCTTTCCTGGTCGATCCGGCGTCACGATTCGCTGCACCCGATTGTCGTCGGGACCAGCATGGAGGATGTTGGGCGCGGTCCGTTTCGCCCCGATAACCTCCGCGAAGAAGCCGACTTTTTCAGTGTTCATCCTTATTCCATCTATGCGCCCAAGCTTTTCCCCGATGCCATGCTTTCCGAGCGCGGCACTTATGGATCTGCTTTTGAGACCGCTCTATCAGGTGGCGCCGGACGTCCGGTCATGGTGCAGGAAATCGGGGCTTCGTCGGCCCAATATGATCCGGAGCAGATCGCAAAGTTTTTTCGCGCCAGCCTGTACTCGGGGCTGGGCGCAGGAGCGAACGGATTTCTCTTGTGGTGCTATACCGATGCAGCGCCGGAACAGTTTCACAAAGTCCCGTACCTGCGCTCTCCCCACGAAACACAATTCGGCCTGACCACCTGGGATGGTAGAGACCGGCCGTCCGCCAGAATGTTCAAGGAGTTTGAGGACATTGTTAGCCGGCTGGATCTCACCGGCATCGAGCCTGCTCCGGCAGAAGCCGGAATTATCGTCCCCTATGAGTGGTCAAAGCCGCATGGCGATTTCTCTCACTTTGGCTTGACCGGGCCCGAAGTGGTTCCCTATACCACAACGGACGAAGGCGCGAATGTAGCCGGACAATCGCAGTCAAATTTCAGCGAAGAAAATCTCTGGATTACCGGTTCGTGGTTGTCCTCTTTCGTGCTGGCACGGCGCGCTGGGATGAAGGCGGATTTTCCGCGGGAGTATGACGACTGGCAGAAGCGCCCGTTGTTGCTGATGCCCTCGCCATTGACCAGCACCGACAGTTTTCTGGTCCACGTGCACTCGGACTTCTGGGAAAAAGTCAAGCAATACGTCTCGCAGGGAGGCGCGCTCTACGCCTCGGTGGCAGCGGATGCGGCCATGCCCGAGATGGAATCATTGTTCGGGGCAAGACTAGTGGATGCCAACCCGAAGGACGATATCACGCTGAAAATTGTCGCCCCGTTCGGCGATCTGAAAGTGGGAGATACCTTTCATTACTCGGTTCCTTCCGCGACCCCGCGTTCATGGGGTGCGATTCTCGAGGTCAAGGGCGGTACGATCATCGCGGTTGACCAGGACAACCGTCCGGCCCTGGTCGCCAATACTGTAGGGTCGGGCAAGACGCTCCTGAGCGCTTATCCCTTGGAGAACTATCTCGCGAATCTGCCAGCGGCTTTTGACAAGCCCGAGACCACTCACCGACTCTACGCAGCGTTCCGCGAATGGTCCGGCGTCAAGCCGCTCTTCCGCAGCGACCACCCGTCGGTGGAGGTCTGCGCCCTGAGCGGTGGAACTCACGGGTACGTGGTCGCAACCAATCACGGCTCGGCTCCACAAAGCGTCACCATTACTGCAGCGGGCCCGTTGCATTCCGTCGCCAGAATCACTCCCCAAGGGACAATGCCAATCCAGATTGACGGCGCTACCTTCAAGGTCGACATAGCAGCTTATGAGGGGGAAGTCTTTGAGTGGAAGTAGCCGCTAACACAAACACGAGAAATAGGAGAAGCCATTGATTGGAGCGGTGGATATTGGCGGGACTAAGATCGCAGTTGGAATGATTGACAACGACGGCAGAGTCCTGGCCTGCCTGGAATGTCCAACGGATGCCGATCACGGTTATCCCGATGCTTTGCGGCGCATCACAGACATGCTCCGAGCCACTGCCCGGACTGCAAACACGGAAATTTCTGGTATTGGGATTGGATCTACCGGACCTGTTTATCCGCTTACGGGCGAGTTCGGTGAGGTCAACTTCTTTCCCCATTGGAAGGGGCAGAATCTTGTCAGAGATCTGAGCCAAAGCTTTCAAGCGACCGTGGCGATCGAAAACGATGCTGACGCCGCTGCTCTTGCTGAAGCGGGGTGGGGTGCCGGCAAGAACAAGAGCAGATTGATTTACGTGACAGTCGGAACTGGAATTGGAACAGGGCTTGTTCTCGATGGACAGCTTTACCGTGGCGTAGATCAGTCTCATCCGGAGATCGGTCACCATGCCATCGACCCTTCTGGGCCGCTTTGTGGGTGCGGGTTTCGCGGGTGCTGGGAATCCCTTGCTTCCGGTCCGGCGATGGTCGCGTGGGCGGAGAGCAACATGCCGAAAGACTACCCGCACCGCGATAACTTAACGGCCAAGCGGATTTGTGAACTTGCGCGAGATGGAGACGAGTTCGCCCGGCGAGCTGTCGACCGGGAATCTCGCTACTTAGGGCTGGGAGTGGCCAATTTGGTCACTCTGTTCACGCCCGACGCCATTGTGCTCGGGGGCAGCGTCATGAAGAGCGCCGCGCTCTTTTTGGAAGAGATTCGCAGAACCATATCCCGCAGCTGCCGTCTCGTCCCGCACGAAAAGACGGAACTGACTCTGGCTTCCCTAGGCGAGGCCGCAAATCTGATCGGCGCCGCCCGGGTGTGGCATCACCGGTTTGAACCAAAAGGCGGACATCGTGCTTGAAGACCTCGCAATCATCGAAGGCGAATATCTTCGGGACCTTCTTCACCAATCCGAGGCTCTGGAGAACACTCTCGCCGGCCTGAGAACCTCCAAGCCGCTAGAGGACATTGCAGCACGTCTGAACAAAGGCAAATTCCAGAGAGTCGTACTCACTGGCATGGGCTCCTCGTTCCATGCCCTTCACCCACTGAATCTAGAACTCGTCAGCCACGGTTTTACTGCCCTCATGGTTGAGACGTCCGAACTTGTGCATTACAAAAATCGATTTTTTGATCCCAAGACTTTGATTGTTGCCGTATCGCAGTCCGGGCAAAGCGCAGAAATGGTACGGCTGGTGCAAACGAACCACAAATGCTGCACCGTAATCGCGGTGACGAACACGCCCGGCAGTGCACTGGCCAAGCACGCTAATGCCACCTTGCTCACCCAGGCAGGCTGCGAGTTTTCCGTCTCCTGCAAAACCTATGTGACCGCATTGATGGCGTTGAAATGGCTGGGGGATATCCTCTGTGAACGCGAGCTGCGGCGAGCACGCCAAGAGTTGAAGCGTGCCTGTCCCGCCGCCGCCGCCTACCTCGCGGATTGGAAGGACTATGTCCGCACTTTGGCGCAAGTGCTCAAGAACACTCGCCACTTGTTTCTGGTCGGTCGCGGAGCGTCGTTGGCCACGGTGGGCACGGGCGCATTGATCGTGAAGGAGTCCGATCACTTTCACGCCGAGGGCATGAGCAGCGCCGCTTTCCGGCACGGGCCCTTTGAAATGCTGGGAAGCGAAACCTTCGTGCTCGTCTTCGCCGGCGATGCCAAGACGCGGGACTTGAACCAGCGCTTGCTCCACGATATCCACCAGCAGGAAGGACGCGCCGAAATCGTCGATAAAGATGCTTCTTTGTCTTGCTGCCGGATCGGTGAGTACGGTTCCAGCGTCCGGCAAATCTTGGAAATTCTGCCGGTAGAGATGATCACCCTGGCGCTCGCGCTGCAGGCGGGGCGTGAACCCGGCCGTTTTGAACTAGCGAGCAAAGTTACAACCACGGAGTAAGAGCGGGAACAAAGGATCGGTCGATATGGCACGAAATCGCTATCTGGTCGGCTTGGTCTTCCTGACATTCTTTGTGATGTCGCTGTTGACCAACATCTTGGGGCCGATCGTCCCGGACATCATCAGCAGTTTCGGCGTGAGTCTTACGGCTGCGGCACTTCTGCCTTTCTCGTTTTTTATTGCTTATGGCGTGATGTCAATTCCAGCGGGCTTCTGGGTGGAACGCTTTGCAGAGAAGCGGGTGATGATCGCAGCTTTCCTCGTTGGCACCATCGGATCGTTGAGCTTCGCTCTTTTTCCTACCTACCACGTTGCGGTTGGGTCGCTGTTCATCATGGGTGCGGGAATGGCGACACTGCAAGTTGCCATCAACCCGCTGCTGCGGGTGGCGGGCGGCGAGGAGCATTTCGCGTTCAACTCTGCGTTCGCTCAGTTGATATTCGGCACAGCCTCGTTTGCCAGCCCGCGAATCTACTCCTATCTCGTGGAGAACCTGGGCAAACCTTCTGCCAAGGGCAGTCTGCTGCTTGAGACCCTCGGCAAGCTCACTCCGCCCGGGCTTCCCTGGGCATCGATGTACTGGATCTTTGCAGTCGTCACGGTGTTGATGATTGCCGTGCTCGGGTTCACACGCTTTCCTCGGGTCGAACGCACTAGCGATGAAGGAGCCGGCTCCCTTGAAATGTATGGCAGCCTTCTTCGAAAGCCGATGGTGTGGGCGTTTTTCCTGTCTGTCTTTGCCTATGTGGGATGCGAACAGGGAACTGCCGATTGGATGTCGAAGTTTCTCGCACAGTATCACGGCTATGACCCGCATACCACCGGAGCAACTGCCGTCTCCTGGTTCTGGGGAATGCTCACGGCGGGCTGCTTTATCGGCATGGGGCTCCTCAAGCTGTTCGACAGCCGCAAAGTACTGATTGGATTCTGCGTAGGTGCCTTGCTTTGCCTTACAGCGGCGCTGTTCGGCCCCGCCCGCGTTTCTTTGATTGCCTTCCCGGCCATTGGGCTGTTTGCTTCGATCATGTGGCCAGTGCTGGTTTCGCTGGCGTTGAATTCGGTTTCGGAGCACCACGGACCTTTTGCTGGAATTTTGAGCACGGGAATCATGGGCGGTGCGGTGGTACCACTGATCATTGGTCGCATTGGAGATTTCGCCGGCCTCCGTACTGGCGTCGCGTTTCTATACCTGACGTTCGGGTGTGTTCTTAGCGTCGGCTTCTGGGCCCGGCCAATCATCACGAACGCTACGATTTTGCACCGGGATAACGCAGCCGAGACTGTGCCGAAGCAGACGGGGTGAAGTCCACATGACGTTGAAAGAAAACCGCGGACGAGTAGGCGTGCGGCGACAAAGGTGGACGGCGGCTGGCATGACACTCATCTGCCCCAAGGCCCTCCTGTTCGGGTTGTGCGTGGCTTCCTGTGCTCAGAGCCCTGTTCCCCCGCCCATCCATGGTGTGACCGCCGACGATAAGAATGATGTTCGTGACAGTGCCTTCCTCGCGAAGTTGCTGGACTCGCTGCGACATCTGTCGGTGAAGCCGACAGTGAGGATCGTCTATGCACCTGGCAACAAGGCGGGAAACTTCTCCGCCAGTTCCTACCTGGACGCCACGAAGCAGATCAGGAGTGTGGGATACGTCTTCGGCCAGCCTCTGGATTCCTTTTACATGCACTGCTTCACGCCGGCTGAGCACCTCAGCCGCTTCCAAGACTATGTGAGCACGCTGGGAGCGCAGGTCGACATCTGGGAAGTCGGAAATGAAATCAATGGCGAGTGGCTCTTCGGCGATACCAAAGACTGTGTGCCGAAAGCGTCCGTGACTTCCACCTCCCAGGCCGAAGTCACGACCAAGATGACCGAGACCTACGACTACCTGAAGTCTCAAGGGAAAGTCACGGCTCTCACGCTTTACTACAACACGCCGTGCAAGAGGCCTGCCGCCAACGAGATGTTCGCGTGGGTGGACGCCAACGTTCCCGCACGCATGAAAACAAAACTGGACTATCTGCTGGTGAGTTACTACGAAGTGGACTGCGACGGGTACAAACCCGACTGGGAACGCGTCTTCACTCAGCTCGCGACCATGTTTCCAAACTCCAAGTTGGGGATTTCGGAATTCGGATGGTCGGATACGAGACAGTCCGACGCAACCATCAAAGATTTGGTGCAGCGCCACTACGCCATTCATCCCAAAGTTTCGAACTGGGTGGGCGGAGGCTTTTATTGGGAGTTTGCCATCGACATGGTTCCTTACGATCCAGCTTCCGATTCGTTGTGGAGCACGATCAATACGGCGATGGCGAACCAGAAGTGAAGTAAGAAGCAAGCAGTGAACTTCGATGAGGAGCGTACATGTTCGGCCCCGTTCATAAGCTTCGTGTTCTGCTTGGAGTAACCCTTTTCGTGCTTGCGGCAGGAGCCGGTGTTTATGCGCAGGATCAGCCCAAGGCTGTGCCTTACCTCAAACTTACAGCTCCGCGCCATGTGCTTTCCGATGCGCAGAAGTGGGAAGGAGACCAGTTTCCTCACACCATGTCGGTGCTGGAGCTGAAGCGGGGAGGATTCCGCTACTGGGGATGGTATGGGCTGAACGAGGGCCGGGGCATCGGCCTCGCCCGCAGCAACGACCTTTTGAATTGGACAAAGTACGAGCAGAATCCGCTGTGGACGAATGCGCGCTGGCCCTCGGTTCTCGCAGGGGCCGATCCGAAGCACCCCGACGTGCTCTACTTCGCGATCACCCGCGAATATGATACTCCGAGCAGCCACATTGTGCTGGCCACTTCGCGTGACGGGATTCACCTGACGGAAGAGAAAGTCCTGGTGCACGGCGTTCCCGATCAGCGCAACCAGAATCCTAGTCTCTTCCGCGATCCTCGCAGCGGATGGTTCTATCTCACGTTTTACCGCGGCAATGACAAGGATCACTTCGAGATCATCAGCAAGAGCGCCAGCTCCGTTGTCGACCTGGACAAGGCTCCGGAAAGACTCTTGCTCAAGTCCACAACGACGGTGGCGGCTCCTACGCTGCTTTACGTCAAGGGCCCAATGAGCGCTAATGGCAAGAAGAGTGGAATCTACTATCTCGCCACGGAGATCTATCCGCACCGCTACACCGACGACCCGGAAGGCGAGTGGCAAGTAAAGATTTTCGCTGCGGATGCGCCCGATGGCGATTTCCAGCCAGTCGACGGAAATCCCATCATGCGCGGCCAGCGCGCGTGTTTGTTTCAGCACATTTTCGACAGCCGATTTTATGGATATGACTGCCATTTAGAGACGCCCGATCACTGGGTGCTTGAGGAAGTCGAAGCGCCGTTGCCACAGAAATGAGAATTGGACTGTCACCAAGCAACGGAATTGGAAGAACGAGGAGATCCCTGATGAATCAACCTACATTGTCCCATGTCCTGTTACAGCGTGAGACTCTCCGACGAGCGTCGCTGGTGCGGATTCTCTGCGGAGTAGCGGCGTCAACTCTATTCGTATTGCTCGCCCTTTTCGGACTCGCTGCCCCAGCACAAGCGCAGCTCTATACAGGCTCAGTCACCGGTGTCGTCACCGACCCTTCAGGAGCGTTGATTCCGGATGCCGACGCGACATTGCTCGATGCGGAGAAGGGGTTCACCTTTACCACTAAGACCGATGCGAAAGGGCGGTATCTGCTTCGCGCGGTGCCGCCCGGCACCTACAACCTGACTGTCAAGGCCGTCGGGTTTAAGGAGCAGACCCACAGCGGGATCCAGGTGGACGTCAATCAGAATGTGGGCGCGGATTTTGCTATGCAACTCCTCGGCACCAAGGAAACGGTCACCGTCTCCACGGCAGCTCCCTTGCTGGGCACGGAAGATGCTGTAACCGGCCAGGTAGTGGACCGGAAGCTGATCAATGATCTGCCGCTGAACGGACGGGTGGTCACAGATCTGGTGTATCTCGCGCCCGGCGTTACCGAAGTGGATGCCTCCTGCAAGGGCTGCTACGCCACCAACGTCATCGTCAGCGGCAGCCGCAACGCTACCGCCGACATCCTCATGGATGGCGTGACCACGACGAACTACGAGCAAAACAGCGGTATTCGGGTGGAAACCTACGTACCCCCGGTAGATGCCGTGGAAGAATTCAAGGTGCAGGAGTCGAATTTCAGCGCCGAGTTTGGCTTCGCCGGCGCTACCGTCATCAATCTGGTCACGCGCTCTGGCAGCAACAGCTTTCATGGAAGCGGGTATGAGTTTCTTCGCCACTACAAAATGGACGCGAACAACTGGTTCAACGATCAGCAGGGAATTCCCAAAGCACCGCTGCGGCGCAACGACTTCGGTGGCACCTTCGGGGGACCGATCTGGAAGAACAGGACGTTTTTCTTTTTTGACTACCAGGGCACACGCATCACCCAGTTAGCCGGGCCATCCTTTTATGGCGTGCCCAGCGACGCCGAGCGGAAAGGCGACTACGGTGAGATCTGCGGCGGGGATGGATCCAATGGTCCTGCACCGGGCGCAACGTTCGATCCGACGACTGGCCAGTGCTCCGATCCGAACGGTCAACTCTGGGACCCCTATGCTGGAACATATGATCCTGCGGTTGGCGGTGCGAGACGCGACCCGAAGGCATTCATCCCGTTCAACAACCTCGCGACCTACACCAGCACAGTGGATGCGAACCATCCCGGCAATCAGAACCTGGTCGGCACTCCTTATAGCCTCCCGTCGGGGCCCGGAAACTTGATTGATCCGGTCGCCTCCAAACTTATGCAGTACTTTCCGGAGCCCAACGTGAATGTGGGGAACGCGAACTACAACCCAGTCACCAATCGCGTGGATTCGGGATCGGTCAAAAACAGCGACAACAAGTGGGACCTCAAGATCGATCACCGGTTCAGCGAGAAGAATCTTCTCAGCGGCAAATATTCACAGGAATGGAGTTCTTCCACTCCGTTCAACTGTTTTGGCAACATTGCCGACCCGTGCAGCAGCGGTTTGGGCACAGCGACAGCTCACATGTTCGCCTTGAACGATGCTCACACTATCACGCCAGCCACGTTGCTTAACGTTTCCTATGGCGTCTCACGCGGCACCTACTTCTTTCCCAGTATTACCGGCAGCTTCCCGAAAGGAACGGACCCCGTGGCCCTGCTCGGAGAGCCTTCGTATATGAAGTCCTCGGGCTACAACTGGTTTCCAGCTGTCAGTGTTGGGGAATACAGCTCAGCCGGACCGTACAACAGCATCGGCACGGAACTCTACAGCTACGCCAAGCTGGGCGAAGAAACGCATCACTTGATCGGAAGCTTGAGTTGGGTGAAGGGCCCGCACGAGCTTAAGGTTGGCGCAGAAGGGCGGCTCCACCGGCTGAACTTTACCCAGCCCAACTACGCCCCGGGCGGCTACTTCAGTTTCGACCAGACGGGGACGGCGAACTACGATCCCACCTGCATACCCGGGCCCAACGTGAGCTGTGTGCCGTTAGGTGGGGATGGCATGGCAAGTTTCCTGATCGGCGCCCAGCCCAACGACTGCTGCGGCATATACGAGATTCCGAACTCGGTGGCCAGCCAGAATTTCGAGTTTGGCGGATTCGTGCAGGACAACTGGAAGAAGAACGACAAACTGACTCTCAATTTCGGCCTGCGCTACGAGGTTGTGCTGCCTCGCACCGAGCGGAACAATGAGCTGAACTGGGTCGATCCAAACGTGCAATCTCCGATCACCCTGGATGGCAAGAACCTGACCGGTGGCGAGATTTTCGCCAGCCCTCACGACCGGCATTCCTATGCGGCCGACTTCAAGAATATTCAGCCGCGATTTGGTTTCGCCTATCGGGCATTCCACAGCACCGTGGTTCGAGGCGGCTACGGCATTTACTTTTCGGCATGGCGAGGAGCGGTTGCCGGGACCTCCGGTGTGGGCCAGCAAGGATTCGATCAAGTGACGAATTTGGTGGCCTCGTTCCAGGGGGACGGAGCCACACCCGCCGCGCGGATGAGCAATCCCTATCCCTATGGTCCGATCAAACCACCGGGCAGCAGCCTGGGTCTATTGAACGACGTGGGCTACGGCGCCTACGGACCCATCCGTGGCATCAGCAACGCTGTGCCCTACGAGCAGAGCTGGAGTTTCGGTGTCCAGCACGAGATGAAATGGAATCTGGTTCTCGACGCGGCCTATGTGGGCAAGAAGGGAACGCACCTCTACTTCGCCAATGCAGGCGGCATCAACCATCTGGGACCGGAGATCGAGCACTATACCAACGCCCAGATTGCCGACCTGAGTACCTACGTAAACAACCCTTTCATCGATCCCACCCAGTCGAACGCGTCGCAGCTTATCACCGATCCCAACAATCCGCTGCTCGCCAACCAGACTATCCAGAAACTACAACTGCTGCTGCCCCACCCGCAGTTCTTTGGCGGATTCTCGGGCGACGAGCCGCCGATCGCCAACTCGATCTATCACGCACTGCAGGTCCGGGCGGAGAAGCGCTTCTCGTCCGGCTTGGAATTCCTCGCGACCTACACCTTCTCAAAATCCATCGACGATGCCTCGTTGACCAGCACCAACAACGTGTACCTGGGAAGTTTTGCCAGCCTGCAGAATCCGAACAATCCGGGTGGGGAGCGGAGTCTCTCTTCGTTCGACATTCCCCAAATCTTGCAGTTGAGCTACACCTACGAGCTTCCCATCGGCAGGGGCATGCTTATTGGAGGCAACCTGCACCCCGTGCTCAATGGGATTGTGGGCGGATGGCGCACCAATGGCATCTGGCGTTTCAACAGCGGCCGGCCCATCAACCCCATGCTCTACGGTACCCTCTCGCAGAGCCTTCCGACTTACGGGCAGCAGCGCCCGAACCTTATTGGTAAGCCGAAGCGGAATGGCGGGACGGATTCGGTCTGGATCAACCAGTACTTCGCCACTGTAGACGGGAGCGATTTCTTGGCTCAGCCGGCGCAGTACGCGCTGGGCACAGCGCCGCGAGCCCTGGGGACGGTGCGCAATCCGGGAGCGGGGAACGCCGACCTCTCCATATTCAAGGAGTTCGGCCTGGGCGCGATGCGTGAAGGGATGCGCATCGAGTATCGTTTCGAGAGCTTCAACACCCTCAATCATCCACAATTCTGTCCGCCGGACACGACCTTCGGCGACCCCAACTTCGGCAAGATCTTTTCCACCTGTAACAATCCGCGTGAGGTGCAAATGGCACTGAAGCTCTACTGGTAGCGGGCACAGCGAATGAACCGGAGCCCTCGAGAGCTTTCGCATTGGCTGAGAGTTTCGCTGCATCTGATCGACTCCAACCAAGACGCAGTCGATGAGCGAAACGACTTTGGGTGTTTTGCGACCACGGGAGTGAACACGCCTGAGACGATGTCTCCAATCCTGGGTGCCCTGAGAGTCAACTTCCCAGAAGCCGACTTTGCGGTACCAATCCGGCCAACTTCCTTGAAGTCCATTTCTGAATAGCTTTCGGATCGCCGACAAGGTGACTATTGGTCGTTACGGACCCCGCTGGACTTTCCATAGATCTGCTGCCCACCCACCCAACTTTGCAGCACCTCAACATCCTTCAGTTCGTCCGTCGGAACGCTGAGCACGTCGCGATCAACCACGACGAAATCGGCAAGTTTCCCGGGAGCAAGTGATCCTTTGAGGCGTTCTTCAAAACCTGCATAGGCGCCATTGCGCGTGTACAGCGTAAGGGCCTGCTCGATGGTGATGCGCTCCTCGGGCGCGAGTACTTGTCCGGTCTGCAATTCCTTGCGGGCGACTGCAGCCCAGATGCCCCACCAAGGATTGAGAGGCGTGACATCCACATCCGATCCCGCTGCCTCAAGCACTCCGTTGTCGAGATAGGACCGTGCCGGGTAGGCCCACCGCACCCGCTCGGCCCCGTACTTCTGAAACCAGCTTCCGATCCAATAGACGAAGGGGGGATTGCCATCTACGACTACGCCAAGTTCATGCACGCGTTTCTGGATAGCAGGCGTCGATATTCCGGCATGAACGATCCGAAAGCGGGCATCCTTCAGGTTAAGTTGCTTGATCACTGCGGCGTAAGAGTCAAGCACCTCATCAATTGCGCGATCACCGATGGCGTGCGTCTCCAGTTGCCAGCCGGCAGCGGCCGCAATCAGATGAGCTTTCTGCATGTCCTCCGGCTTCCAACGCAGGACGCCGAGATTGTTGGGTTCGCCGATGACTCCTGGAGGGTAGATCGCGATGGTGCGGGCGCCCATCCCGCCATCAGCAAACATCTTGGCCGCGCCAAACTTCAAGCGGTCATCGCCAAAGCCGGTGTGCACGCCCATGTGCGCCAGCTTTTCGGCGTCGGCAATGCTTCCGATTTGGGGCGACATCTGCACGCGGATCTTTAGCCAGCCTCGTGCGTATGCATCCTGATAACCGCGCATCTCATCAGAGCTGATGAAGATGTCATGAAGCGTGGTCAGACCCACTTCGGCCGCTTTCTCGGAGATGAGCTTGGCGGCGCGCATATCGATATCCGGAGGGTCTTTGGGAAGCAGCCCGGCCAGCAATTCCATCGCCGTGTCCTTCAGGACGCCCGTTGGCTCACCGGAATGATCGTGCTCAATAACACCTCCTTGGGGATCAAGCGTGTCCTTCGTGATACCTGCGGCCTTGAGCGCAGCACTATTGACGGAGCCAAGGTGTCCGCTCACGTGAACCAGATAAACCGGATTGTTGGGTGAGACAGGATCGAGGTCCTGACGAGTGATGTAGCGATGTTCCGCCAGTTTTGAATCATCCCAACCCGAACCAACGATCCAGCTGCCAGCGGCGGACGTTTTGGCACGCTCACCGACTGCATTCACAATCTCGGCAATCGAATGAACCTTAGGGTAGCCAGCGTCGATTTGCCCACGCAGAATGCCTTTCGTCCACTCCATCACGTGGGTATGGACGTCGATGAGGCCCGGCAGAACCGTGCGCTTTCCTAAATCAACGACGTTGGTCCGCGAACTGGCACAGCTCGCCAGTTCGGCATCATTTCCCAAGGCAAGAATCTTGCCGGCGCGCACGGCCATAGCGGTCACGATCGGCGGCGAATCCATGGTGACGATGTGCCCGTTCCTGAGTAACAGGTCGGCGTCCATACAGGTGCCCGCGATTGCGGGCGCTGACATTGCACAAGCAAGAAGGATCGGAATCAGCACGAAAACACTTAGACGATTCATCGATTGCCTCATTGAAGGGGAATGAATTCGGGTATTACCACACGTTAGAAACAGTGCCAACACTAGAGTCTGCTTCATCGAGTCCTATCGAGCCAGTGTACGAGTTCAAAATGTCGCCGGGGTATTGACCCAGAGCAACAGAGTTTCCTTATCACTCAGGCTCTGCCAGCGATGGGCGTGAGTACTTTCAAAGTACAAGCTGTCCCCGGGTTCTAACACGTACCGCTCCACCTCATCCAGCCAGACTTCCAGCTTCCCTTGCAAGACGTGAATGAACTCTTCCCCTTCGTGATCGTAGGAACCGCCGCTACCGGCGCCCGGCGCGATGCGAAACAGGTGAGGTTCCATGATCTTGTTTCCGGAGGCCAGCAGTTCCATTTCGACTCCGGAGTTCGGCTTCAGGACCTTGCGATCGCGGGAGCGCACCAAGCGTCGGGAATTATCCTCATCCGCGAAAAACGATAAGACATTGGTCTTGTAACCTCTGGCTAGTTTCTGGAGGGTCGCAATGGAGGCGCTTGAATAAGCGCGCTCCAGCGAACTGAGAAAGCTAACGGAGACGCCGGTGTTGCGCGCCACCTCTGCCAAGGTCATCCCCAGTTCACGGCGCAACTGTACCAGACGGCGGGCTATCGCCTCCCGCTTGCGCTTCTGGCCTAACGATTTTTCCCGGACCGCTCGTTTTTCGTGCAACATCGCTGCGATTCCGGCTGGATTCACGCCCTGCACCGTTCGCAGATACCGGATCTTGCGCAGCTTCCGCAGGGCCTCGCGCGAATACAATCGATACCGTCCCTGGCTGCGAACTGCATTCAGCAGGCCCATCCGCTCCCAGTTTCGGAGCGAGGACGCACTGACCCCGAGCATGCGCGCCGCCTCCCCGATGCGGAAATACACAGTTGGCTTTTTCAACTCAACTTGCCTCATCGCTGACGTATTCTGAGCAAGCGCCGCGCCGTCGTCAAGAGAAAGTTGCAGGAAACCTTACAACCTTACTAGAAAAACAAACGCATCGGGAGGGCAGTAATCGGCAATGTTCGACTCTTGGCAGCTTCGTCGTCAATTTCCCTTGACAAAGGTTGCAGGAACCTTGCTAAAGTATGCGCAATTTCGTTTTTAAAGAAGTTGCAGTCATCTTTTAGTCGAGCACTCGATCGGAACTCACTACGGAGGGGGATCATGAGTCGCTTAGGAAAGATGCCGAGATGGCCTGCAGTCGTGGCTCTGTTTCTTGCATTCTCTGCAACAGTACTGGCCCAACTCACGGAAGGCACCATAGCCGGAGCCATAACCGACGCCAGTGGCGCTGCCGTGGCTGGGGCAAGCGTTAGAATCACCGATCTCCAGACCGGCTTCACCAACGACACCAGTACCGACAATATCGGCTACTATCGCCAACTGCATCTCCCGCCCGGCGCCTACCGGATTCGGGTGCAAGCGCAAGGCTTCAAGACCACGGTTCTCGAAAACATCACGGTCAACGTGGACACGACCACCCGAGCCGACGCCAAGCTGCAGGTAGGCGCTGCCCAGGAAACCGTTGACGTCACGGAAGTGGTGAGCCTGGTGCAGACCGAAGAGGCGCGGCTCTCGAATACGGTTACGAACCAGGAGATCGCGAACCTTCCCCTGAACGGAAGGCAGGTCTATCAGTTGGTGTCCTTGGAACCCGGCGTTAGTCAGACCAATGCGCCCGTCATATCGAACGTGCCTTCACCCACCTCGTCCGTGACGTTCGATTTCGGCTATACCGCCAACGGCGCCACACCGCGCGGCAACAACTTCGTTCTCGATGGCAATTCGAACAACAATGAATGGCTGGGCGGAACGCCCCTCATTTATCCGTCTCTGGACGCAATTCAAGAATTGCAGGTCCAGACACTCAACTTCTCGGCCGAATACGGCCGCAACAACGGCACGGTCGTGAATATTGTGACCAAATCCGGCACCAACAATCTTCATGGCTCAGTGTTTTACACCGGAAGGAATACGGCTTTTGATACTCGCGACTTCTTTAATCAGGGCGGGAAGACCCCGCTCCAGCAGAATCAGTTCGGGTTCTCGGTGGGCGGTCCCATTGTCAGAGACAAGACCTTCTTCTTTGTCGACTACGAAGGCTCGCGCCTCAAAGATGGCGCGCCAGCTTTGTTCACCAGCGAAACTCCCTCGTTTCGGCAGTTGGTGACCACAAACAATCCTGGCAGCTTGGCAGCCATGTTCTACCATGATTTTCCTGGCCCAGCCTGCACAGGTTCAGCCTTTGGCCTGGATAACCAGTATTGTCCTGCTGTTTCGTCGCAGCTTGAGCGCAACCAGGCTGACCAATACCTTGTCCGCCTCGACCAACACCTGGGTACGCATGACCAGCTATACGGACGTTGGGTGAATACGCTGGCGTCAGGAGATGTGGCACGTCAGGAATTGGAGGGCGGAGGTACGCGCGGTTTTAAGGCGCCTTTCGACGGTTTCTTTGCCGACCTGAGCCTAGGGGAAACTCACGAATTCTCCACCCGCACGCTGAATGATCTTCGGGTGGCCTACTCCAGGAACAACAGCCGAATCGACTTCGCGCTTCCTCCCAATACATTGACCGGCGCCGCACTGCAAGCCGCGGGCGCGCCTCCCGATTCATTTGGACAACTGGTTTTTGACGACGGGGTAGTCCCTATAGGCGGAGAAGTGTTTGTTCCGCGCAAGTTCATCTTCAACACCTATGCGCTCAGCGATACGCTCACTCACATCATCGGCCGGCATGCTTTGAAATTTGGTTTCCAGGTGCGCCGCATCCAGGAGAACAGCGACTATCAGCTCACATCGAAGCCCTTCTTCGAATTCTCCTGCATCGATAGCGACACCTGCTTTAATAGTTTCGGCGGCGCAACTCCCACCACGCTGGCGAACCCAAAGGGAGACTTGCCCTACCTGGAGTCAGCCCTCGTCAACCGCATGAATTGCACCGGTTCGCCGTCCCCACCTTGTGGTCAATTCACGGACACGCCACGACATTTCCGCTGGACCCAGTACGCCGGGTTTGCCCAGGACGACTGGAAGGTCACCCCGCGGCTTACCATGAACCTCGGGCTGCGCTATGAACTCTTCAAATCTCCCACCGAAACAAATGGGATTCTTTCCAACATCATCCTTGGTCCGGGAAGCAATCTGTTTCAGCAAATCGCCAACGCCTCCGTCGGCCGCGTAAGCAAACTTTGGAATACCGACAAGAAAAACTTTGCCCCTCGAATCGGATTGTCATGGGACCCCAGGGGCAAGGGCGAGACGGTCGTTCGCAGCGGCTTTAGCATCGCTTACAACGAACCTTATTCCAATCTTTACACCAACGCCTCCCGACTGGACCCTCCGGACGCGATCACAACTTTTGTGGATCCCAACGCTTTCATCGGAACGCCGGGATCAGTGGTCTACGGACCTGGTGCATTTCCCTTCGTGCCGAGTCCGAACTTTGCCGGTCCCACGCTGACCAACGGAGGGATCGGACCCGCCGTGAACGGTGTCGCCATTACGCCGAGCGGAGTAGACCCCAATCTGCGTACCGCCTATTCCATGCAGTGGTTCCTCGGAGTTCAACACCAGTTCCTGCATGACTTCGGCTTCAGCATGAACTATGTTGGCACACGGGGAGTGGGTGGATACACGCGAGAGGACGATAACCGGTTCGACGGAGACATCTGTCAAACTCTGGCCAATGGCTTCGGTCCTACTTGTACCCTTTTTAACCATCGCCTGAACCTGGGCTGGGGACAACTCACCTACGTCGCCAATGAAAGTCAATCGATCTACCACGGCCTGAATGCTCAACTTCGCAAGACCTACAGCGACGGGTTGATGTTCTCCGCGAACTATACCTTTGGGAAGGTGCTCGACAATGTCACCGAGGGCGGATTGGGAGATTACTTCAACACAAATGGATATGGCGGGCTGTACAGCGGCGTGCAGGACGTCCAGAACCAGGGAGGCGATCGCGGCCCCTCAGAGTTCGACGTGCGACAGCGCTTCGCGTTCTCAGCGCTCTGGGCTTTGCCTTCACCAAAATCCAATGCCGTCCTCAAGAATGTTGCGGGCGGCTGGAAGTTGAATTCGATCATCAGCCTGCAATCCGGACGTCCTTTTGATGTGTACTGCGGGCTGGCATGGTTCAGCGGTTGCGACTTCAATATGGATGGCCTGGCTTACGACCGCCCCAATCGCCCCGCAGGCATCAACACCAGGGGATTCAGCAACCGGCAGTTCGAGAATGGGCTTTTTGGAGATCCAGCGCTCACTTTTTCTGCAACAGGCGATAGCAGGACCTCTCAGGCGAGTCAGGTCTTTTGTCCCAACGGTCTCAATTCCATTCTCGATACGCTTTTCCTCAACCCCGCGCTCACTCCGTGCCTGCCGGTCGGCACCAACGGGAATCTGAGCAGGAACGCATTTCGCGGACCCGCGTACAAGGCGATAGACCTCTCCCTGTTCAAGGATGTAAAGGCTGGCGACCGTTTCACTGTGGAGTTCCAGGCCGAGGCCTTCAACCTGTTTAACCGGGTCAATCTATACAATCCGATTGGGGACATGGGAAGCCCCGAATTTGGCAAGTCCACGTCGGCGTTCCCAGCGCGGCAGATTCAGTTGGGAATGAAACTCATGTTCTAAGCGACAATCGTGGGAGCGAACTTGCGTCGTTCCCACAAGTTCGTGTGCAAATGCGCGGGGAGGGATGCCACCTTACGTGAGCGTTACGTGAGATCCAAAGGCCCCAGAATGACTTCCATCCCGTCAAATGTTGACCAGATCGACTTGACTGCAGGAAGTGTATTGTTGAGATGGTGCTCAGCAATCCTTCTTGTGATTTTGTCAGCCTGCGGGGCGATCGCGCAGAGTTCGCAAAGTGCTTCGCCTTTCGGGCCGCCTCTTTCGGGATCAGGCGACATCCATAGGATCGTACTGAAACGGAGTCTGCTGATCAGCACCACCTCGCCGCCTACCCCGGTTGACGACAGTGCTGGCTTCGCCATTCCGGAAGGAGCTGCCGAACCCGCAGAAGTGTTTGAGGGCACGCTGACTCTCAAAGACACGGGGCTGACTGGAAGTTTTTCCTTGCTCGCGGATATCTTCAGCCTGGTTTCGAATGGCGATTCTCCGTGGAAGCACCTTCCGGCCGCCCCGATCCAGTTCGTCCAGCGGGGGAGTCATCTAATCCCGGTGCAGCAGGGCCTCGTGATTACGGGAAGTCCGGTTTGGAACTACATCATCGGGCCTGGACGCGTGTGGCAGGAACGCGAAGACGACGGATACGCGCGTGCAGCATTTCCTTTCGCCCTTATTCAGCGCAACCAGAATTGTGTTCACAACGGCGAGATGACGTTCTTGTTCAGCAACACCAGAAAACCCAACATTTCGACTGTCTACTATCAGATCACACAAGAAACGTGTTACCCCATGAAGTTCAACATGTGGGGTACTATCTCAGCAACCTACACCCCGGGCCCCATCGCGAACGCGCAAACCATCGCAGCAAATCAGGCACAGGAGTTTTCCCACCGGATGCCCCGGAAGCCACTAAGCGAATTGGGGAGAGATTTCAAAACGTCAGGTATCGATGTGACAGCGTTCCTAGCTGCTTACAAGCGAAAAGAAGATGTGACGACGTATGGCGTGGTGGTTGGCGGCACGAACTATACGACCGAGTGCCCGACGCGCTTCGGTGAATATGCGTTTTGCGACGAAATGCGTTTGCCGTCGTACTCGATAGCGAAATCCGTGTTCACGGGGGTGGCGTTGATGCGGCTAGGGGAGCTCTATAGCCGTGACATGTACGCGGAGTTAATCAAGAACTACATCCCGCAATCCAAGGAAGGCGGAAACTGGGACGCAACTACATTCAACAACGCTTCCGACATGGCCACGGGCAACTATAACCTGCTGGGCTACGAAGCGGATGAAGATAGCCCGGCAATGGACGCGTTTCTCGTCGACGAGGGCTACGAAGCGAAATTGCAGGATGCTTTCGCGATTCACAAGCAGTTTGCTACCCCAGGCACGAGGTGGGTGTATCAAAGCTCAGCTACATTTGTTCTGATGCAGGCGATGAATGCGTATCTGCAGAAAAAACGGGGAAGCAGCGCAGACCTGTTCAACATGGTGCGCGACGACGTCTACGTCCCCTTACATGTGAGCCAGGGCGGCTTAACGACAATCCGCACTGAGAACAGTCCTACCGGTGCGCCGAGCGGGTATTACGGATTGTTCTTCATCAAAGACGATGTCGCAAAAATCGGAAATTTCCTGAATAACGCGAATGGTGTGGTCAATGGCATTCAAGTGCTCGAACCGTTGCGGCTGAAAGAAGCGCTATTTCGCGCCCCAGCCCCGGCAGAACTGGGAGTCTCCATTGAGGATAGCAACCCGACATCATTGTTAGGCAAGCCTGGCTACGGCGGCCCTGCTGTCCCGGGCAGCCGACGGTACGCACATGGGTTCTGGGGTCGTTACGTCAGCACGCAGGAATTTCCTCAGTTTTCTAGCAATTTCTGGATTGCCTTTATGAGCGGTTATGGCGGCAACATTGTGGCGCTGCTGCCGAATGGCGTTACATTCTACAGTTTCAGCGATGGCAACGAATTCCCATGGACCGGCGCCGTTTCCGAGTTGGCCAAGCTCGCGCCAGTGTTTAAATGAGTGCAGTTGCAGCCGGACGCAGGTCAGGGCTCTGTCAGAAGTGAATCCGGCCGGATCACAGGCAATCCCGAAGTAATGGAAGTGATGCCCCCGGATTGGTCCGGACAAACGCGCTTCGGGGAAGTTGGCTGGCTTGGTGCCGTGAAGTCGACCCCGACAAGATCTCCGAATACCGGGACATTTTGACGAGAGACTAGCGAGCGAAGGGAGGTAACCCCAAGCGCTCTTATTCGCGGGCTACTGTTCTCAACAGCCGATAGATACGCTTCCCAATCTCCTTTAAAGTGATCTGTGAGCAACGTTCCTGGCGCGTGCAAATGCGGGTCCCAACGATTCCAAACCGAACCGCGCACATTCCAAATCATGGTGACCATTCTAAGGTCAGAGGCTCTCAAAAGCGCAAAAAAGCTCCACCCCGAAGGGTGAGCGCAGGTGAAACGAGCATGTAGGTGCGCAAGTCCCAGCACCACGAAGCTTTACGACCGGCGGCCATAATCCACTGAGGCCGCGAAATGATAACGTCCTATATCATTCATGATCCGGATGGGCCTGAGCACCGGCTTGCGAATGCTTGAACCTGAAATTCGGCACACAACTAGCGCACAGCCAACTCGAATGATCAGGTTTCACGTGCGGACGAGAGAGCGTCCGACTGATGGAATGTCAGTCGGAATCTTCCTAGAAGCCGACTTCTGGCCCGGAATAGTTGAGGGATTGTATGCGTCTCTCGGTTTCGGAACTAGGTGTTTATGGATGGATGATCGCGCAGGGCGAACGCTCCCCGAGCGGCCACCAATGGATCTCAGTAACTTTTCTCACAATCCTATTCTTCAATCCTCAATGAATCATCTTTCTCCATAAAAGCGCGCCGAAGTTCCCCTTCCTGCGATACGCGGCTCGGTACGTGCGCGGACCTCCGAAAGCTAGCTGGCGTTTGCTGGAGGTTACTGACCGCGAGGTTGTCTTCGTAGCGAAGGACAGCAAGCGAGGCTGCCGGTCACAACACGACTGCTGCAGGTTTTGATTCATTTAGATCGATTTTCTCTTTCCGTATAGGTCAGGCGCATCAGCATTGCGACCCTGCTCGACATGAACACCAGAAGGGGACACTTCTAATCAGTAGTGTGGACAAAACTCGCAATAATCTCTTGACACGAGGACAGATTGAAGAGACAATGCGCCCCGTACGACCTACCAGCTAGACGCTTCTGCAGGGAATAGAGAGCAAAACAGCACGCTAAGCTCTGTGGAAGCCGGGCCCTTGGCCGACCGGTGCTACCCCCAGCATACCGGTGTCTCGATCACGGCCACTTCACGACCCAGAGCCGTTGATGCAGATCGTACTGAAAGTCCAATGCGCGCTCCTCGCTTGCTTCACCGCTTTGGCTTCCCTTCAGGCACTCGCCCAGACCGTGACCGTCACTCCTACCAGTTTGTCATTTGGCAATCAAGTCGAGGGTACGACCAGTTCTGTCCGGAAGGTAACCCTGAAAAATGGTCAGAGCTCGGCGATTACTATTACCAGCATCACCTCGAACTTATCTGACTATGCGGCCACTAATAACTGTCCCGTCAGCCCAACAACTCTGGCCGCCGCGGCCACTTGCACGATCTCGATCACTTTCAAGCCCAGCGCCCTGGGGGCTCGCTCGGGCACTCTCACAGTTGCGGATAGCGGAGGTTCCAGTCCGCAACTAGTTACGCTCAGCGGTACTGGAACTGCTCCTTCTCTCGTCTCGATTTCGGTGACACCGGCGGCACCGTCGGTAGCGGCAGGCCACACGGAGCAATTTACTGCCACGGGAACCTACAGCAACGGGACCAAGCAGAACCTGACCAGCACAGCCTCCTGGACTTCCTCGGCGACAACGATCGCGACTGTGAGCAGCGGCGGACTGGCCACGAGCCTGGCTCAGGGCACGGCCACGATCACAGCGACATCGGGGACGATCACGGGTACTGCCACACTGACGGTCACGGCGGTGGTATTGGCTTCCATTGCAGTGACTCCGGGCACGGCATCGGTGGCAGCGGGGTACACGCAGCAATTCACCGCGACGGGGACGTACAGCAACGGGACGACGCAGAACTTGACCGGTTCGGCAACCTGGACTTCGTCGTCGACGACGATCGCGACTGTGAGCAGCGGCGGATTGGCCACGGGCGTGGGTCAGGGATCGGCCACGATCACAGCTACCTCGGGGACGATCCATGGTTCCGCCAGGCTGACCGTAACTGCGCGGGTATTGACAGCAATTACGCTCGCGCCGGCGTCGCCGTCGGTACCGGCTGGAGAGAAGCAGCAATTTACTGCAACGGGGACGTACAGCAACGGGACGACGCAGAACTTGACCGGTTCGGCAACCTGGACTTCGTCGGCGGCGACGATCGCGACTGTGAGCAGGGGCGGACTGGCCACGAGCCTGGCTCAGGGAACCACCACGATCGCAGCCACATCGGGAACGATCCAGGGTTCCACCGCGTTGACGGTCACGGCGCCGGTATTGACATCGATTTCGGTGACGCCGGCGGCACCGTCGGTAGCGGCAGGGCACACGGAGCAATTTACCGCCACCGGAACCTACAGCAACGGGACCAAGCAGAACCTGACCAGCACAGCGACCTGGACTTCGTCGGCGGCGACGATCGCGACCGTGAGCAGCGGCGGACTGGCCACGAGCCTGGCTCAGGGAACCACCACGATCACAGCCACCTCAGGAACGATCCAGGGCTCCGCCACGCTGGCGGTCACGGCGCCGGTATTGGTTTCCATTGCAGTGACTCCGGGCACCGCATCGGTGGCAGCCGGGTATACGCAGCAATTCGCGGCGATGGGGACGTACAGCAACGGGACGACGCAGAACTTGACCAGCACGGCGACCTGGACTTCGTCGGCGGCGACGATCGCGACTGTGGGCAGCGGCGGACTGGCCACGAGTGTGGCTCAGGGAACCACCGCGATCATAGCTACGTCCGGAACGATCCAGGGTTCCACCACGCTGACGGTCACGGCGTCGGTATTGACATCGATTGCCGTGACTCCCGGCGCGACATCGGTCGCAGCGGGGTACACGCAGCAATTCACCGCGATGGGGACGTACAGCAACGGGACGACGCAGAACTTGACTAGCACGGCGACCTGGGCTTCGTCGGCGGCGACGATCGCGACTGTGAGCAGCGGCGGATTGGCCACGAGCCTGGCTCAGGGAACCACCACGATTGCAGCCACTTCAGGAACGATCCAGGGTTCTGCCACGTTGACCGTCACGGCGCCGGTATTGGCTTCGTTTGCAGTGACTCCGGGCTCGGCATCGGTGGCAGCCGGGTACACGCAGCAATTCACCGCGACGGGGACGTACAGCGACGGGACGACGCAGAACTTGACCGGCACGGCGACCTGGACTTCGTCGGCGGCGACGATCGCGACTGTGAGCAGCGGCGGACTGGTCACGAGCCTGGCTCAAGGAGCCACCACGATCACAGCCACCTCGGGTGGGACGATCAGTGGCTCTGCGAGTGTGGCGGTAACGGCGCCGGTTCTGGTGTCGTTAGCGGTGAGCCCGGGGAGCGCGTCGATTGCCAAGGGGACCAGCCAGCAGTATGCGGCGATGGGGACGTACAGCGACGGCAGCA
>Ga0208827_1000053_pt1 | contig 124401 bp, 106 predicted proteins | sample Sb_taG_5_FD_187709 | JGI IMG/M metagenome (GOLD analysis project Ga0208827, IMG submission 187709) | Peat soil microbial communities from Weissenstadt, Germany - Sb_50d_8_FC metaG (SPAdes) (version 2) | ecosystem: Environmental > Terrestrial > Soil > Wetlands > Peat | place: Germany... | reverse complement strand
GCTCTTAAGTGCGATGACGGTGATCGGCACCGACATTTTCAGCTTGTCTTTCAGTATCAGCTGTCCAAAAACTGCCCGCATCTGCTCCATCCGCAGAGCAACTTCCCGCCCGCGTTTTTCCCCCGCATCGGTAAGCACGGAAAAATGCGCGGAATGCACTTCGATCCACTTAGGCTCATCCTTAGCGAATGCCCGAGGCGAGAAACAACCCGCGATCAGCAGACTCAAAATAACGGGGCCGATACCAAACCTGCGCTTCACGGTAGAGTCCTTCCCCGAAAATGCTAGCATGCCAGGCAGCAACATCGCCGCAGAGCAGCGCAAAAAGAAGCGCAACACGAATAACCGATGGAGAGACGGGCGCCCTCGCCCGTCCGCCTTTCACCTTGGCCCCACCCCGGTTCACACGTTACACTCTCGTCCGTGACCACGGCCCCGTCTTCCCGTCTCGCTTGGCTCGACTGGATGCGCGGCCTGGCCTGCGTCCTGATGTTCCAGACGCACTGTTACGACGCATGGCTAGGCGGCAACGCCCGCAAAACCAGCTTCCTCAAAGGATCGCAACTCCTCGGCACTCTGCCCGCGCCCCTCTTTCTTTTTCTAGCCGGAGTCTCCTTCGCCCTGGTCACCGACAAACTCATTCGTAAACGTTTGACCCCCGCCGAAATAACCCGCACCATGCTCCGCCGCGGCGCCGAAATCTTCGCCTTCGGACTGTTGTTCCGCCTGCAGGAATTTCTCATCGCCTGGGGATGGGCGCCATGGTCCGACTTACTCCGCGTGGACGTTCTAAACATCATCGGCCTATCCATGATCCTGATGGCGCTAACCTGCGGCCTCACCCTGACCGTCTGTGGAAGAAGGCGCGTTTCGCATAAGGATATGCCCTTAAGCCGTTCGTATCAGGGGATGATCGAGAAGCCAGCCCCGGAGGGGCATCCGAGCTTAGCCCAGCGCTTTAGCGCTGGGAAAGGTGGAAGGAATGATTCAAGTCCCGGAGGGACGACAGAGTTATCGAGCATGGTCGTTAGCCGCAGCGGTTCTGTGTTAGTAGCCGCTGCCATCGCCGCCGCGGCTCTAATTGCCCTACTAACTCCGCCCCTCTACACCACCTGGCGACCAACCTGGCTGCCCTGGCCGCTCGAGTCCTACATCAATGGATGTCACAACCTGGGCGCTCCCCAGCCCTGGCTTTTCCCCCTCTTCCCTTGGGCCGCCTTCGCCTTCGCCGGTCTAGCCGCCGGTTTTATCCTCTTCAGCGACCAAGCCCGCGCCCACGCCGCCAAAACCCTGGCCTTCTTCGCCGCCGCCGGAGCCGCAGCAATCGTGGCAGCGCGCCAACTCGACCACTCCTCCTTCCATCTTTACTCCACTTATGACTACTGGCACACCAGCCCTAACTTCCTAATGATGCGTGTAGGTCTCTTGTTAGTGATTGCCTTCCTGACTTATGCCTGGTGCCAATGGGGCCTGGCCACCCGCGGCTTCAGCCCGCTAATTCAACTAGGCCAGACGTCGCTCCTCGTCTACTGGGTCCACATAGAATTCGTCTACGGACGCTTCGCCCTGCTTCCCAAACGAGCCGAATCCATCCTCACCGCCTCGCGAGGATTGCTGGAAATTTTTCTATTCATGCTGCTCCTCTCGCTCCTCCGCACCAGAATCGACTGGAAAAGATTCGACTGGAGGAAGATCAACGGGAAAAAGATTAGCCGGCGAGTCCAGCCCGTGTAAGCGTAGGCATAAGCAACGGGAGCCCTGGCGCGCTGTTGTCAGTGTGGGGACTCTAATTCACCACGCCTCAATAATCGGGTAGGTCTCAGGGTAAAATCAAACCTGCGGAGCCTGCGCCAACTCCACGCTTGGCGCGGCTGCGTAAGCGAAGCGACGATGGCCGCCCATCCCACATTGTCAGAAAAAACCTCGTCTCGATTTGCACCGAACGTGCTGGGTTTTGAAAGAATATGTCAGATTATTGTGCTGCTGATGGGAGCGCGCTGTGCCTTCGCTGGCCGTAATCTGCCCGTTGGAGCTGACGGCGTTGCTTACCTGGACGTTGCCCGCTCCTACCTTCGCCACGACTGGCACACCGCCGTAAATGGATATTGGGGGCCGTTATATTCATGGCTTCTGGCTATCGGGATGCGGTTTTTTCACCCCGGGATCCATACCGAATTTGCCATGGTCCGCACGCTTAATTTTGCACTCTTTACTGCTGCCGTCTTCACGTTCAGCAGGTTCTGGCGTGCTCTTGCGGACTGGAGTAAGCGGATCGGCGGCGACGAGAGTTCAATTCCTTATGCCAGTCCCATGGTCTGGATTGGGCTCGGGTATTTGTTGTTCGTCGTGAACTTCATCTGGCATGTGGATGAAGTAACCCCCGACATCCTGGTGGCCACGATCGTCTTTGCCATTGCCGCTGTCCTGTTCAAGCTCAACTTCAAGCTAAACGATAACCGGCAACACAGCATCCCAGCATATGTATGGCTGGGCCTGTTACTGGCCATTGGTTACTATGCCAAGGCCATTCTGTTGTATTTTGCGGTCTTTGTCCTGGGAGCGATGGTGATCCAGGGTTTTCGCTCCAGGATCCTACGAGGCCCGATTACTGCGATTATAGTTTTTGTGGTATTGGTGTCACCCTTCGTAGCCATCCTGTCACGCACGGTCGGCCACTTCACTGCGGGAGACGCCGGCAGATTGAACTATGCCTGGTTCGTGAATGGACCGGAAACGAAAACGTGGATGAAGGTTTCCTCTGGCTATGCGCCACTTCCGTTTTATCCCGGTTCAATCGCCCTGGATTCACCGCGTGTTTTCCGTCTTCCCTCAATCGATGGAGTCACATATGCGCCCTGGTACGATGCGGCACGGTTTGACAGGCGCAGCCATCCGGCCTTTGACTTGCACGCTCAGCTTCGGCAGCTTGCCGTGAATCTTCCGTTTCTCAAAGACCAAATCCTTGGTGCAGGAGCGGCACTCTTGGTGCCTTTGCTGATTCTCGTCTGGTATGCACCAAGGGCGTCACTCCGCCACTTTGCCGCCACCTGGTTTTGTACCTTGCCTGCGGCCGCCGTGATTGGGATGTATTTGCTCGTCCACTTGGTGCAACGATTCGTGCTTGGCTTTTCGTTAGTGCTATGGGGTGCCGCTTGGGCGTCGGTTTTTGTGCCCTCGGGACTGCAACTCTTGGCACGCCGGGCAATGCTGGTTGGGACCCTTGTCTTTGCTGCTTATTTGATGCCCGGGCTGCTCCACTACGTCGTTTCACAGCGAACGGAATCGGTCGGGCGCGACATGGCTATTGCCGAGGCCATTTCCCAACGCGGCATCGCGCCGGGCGACGCGGTCGCGAGTATCGGCGACGGACAAGAAGCCTATTGGGCGCAGTTGGCAAGGCTTTCAGTTGTGGCTGAAGTTTGGTCGATTGATTCCGCGCGGTTCTGGTCGGCGCAGCCACCCGTGCAGCAGGCAGTCCTTCACTCGATGGCGGATGCCGGCGCGAAAGCGGTGGTTTGGCGCGCCGATTCCGATCAACCCTGCCCACCCCGGTGGCTATCGCTGCCTGAAAATTCCGGCTGCATGATTTCGCTGCCTTGATTTCGTAAGCCGCGGATTCCCTGTGTCAAGCACGGGATTCCATGGTCGCGTAACCGCTTGGGACTCTCCTTACCTATCACCCCACCCCGGCCGCCGACAACTGCATGATCGCGTTCCCCATCAGCTTCAGCCCCGCTCCCCAATTCTGACGCGCGCTGGCGCCGTCGTTGCCGTAGCCGCTCACATACAAGGTGCAGTAAAATCCTTCACGGACGCCACCTTCCTCCCTGTAGTAACACCGCCGCACGCACACCTCCACCGCCGACGGAGCCTGCGGCGCCTGTCGCAACAACTCAACCAGATTCCTAGCAAACTGTTCGTGATCGGACAAGGATTGGCGCGACAAGGATTGGCGCGACGAAGATTGGCGCGACGAAGATTGGCGCGACGAAGATTGGCGCGACGAAGATTCGCGGGACGAAGATAGACGCACATCAATCCTGGAAAACACCACATCCACATAACTCGCGAACTTGTGCGTCGCGTCGTAAATCTCTTCCTCCGCGCTCAGCTCAGTCGTCGCCCACGCATCGCACTTCGCCGTCTCCACCATGCTCCGCGCCGAGTTCATCGCCCGAAGAAATTCCCCCAGCTCGGGAAACTTTTCCGCCTCCTTGATCCTCGCCATCAACTCCGGACGCCGCTTCAAGTCAACATGAGCAAACTTGCCCGCCGGATCTGTCCACGGAAAATCCAGCGCCGCATCTTCCCGCCCCAGCTCGATCGAGAAGTCGGCATCCATCAGAATCCGCGCAGGAAGTTCACGATCTCTTGCTCCGCCCAATAACCGTCATCATAACGACCATCGCTCGCATTCCCCACTCCCGCGGGCGATCTGCGGGGGGACGCGGCAGCTGCTCCGATAAACGCGCAGTGCCCGCCATCGCCCGTCTCGACGAAGGTGATGTTCCTGTTCGACGAAATCTTCCGCCGCGTCTCCGCCGTGATGCGAATGAACGGATCGTTCGCCGCGTACAAAATCAACGCCGGCACCGCGATCCGCTCCACCACGTGCGCCGCCGAAGCGCGATCATAGTAATCGTCGACGCCCGTGAAGCCGCAATAGTAAGCCGTCACCTTGTCATCGAACTCGCGCAGGCTCCGTATGCCGCGCAGGCGGCTCACGTCGAACTGTCCGGGAAAGAGCCGCGCCTTCTGAAGCATTCGGCGATGCAGCGCCCATAAAAAATACTTTTCGTAAATCCGGTTGGCCGGTTCGTGCAGCGCATCCGCCGACGTCGCCAGATCAATCGCCGGACAACAAGCCGCGACGGCTCGAAACTGCGGCGGCGACTGCGATCCCCATTCCCCCGCCAGCTTGAGCACGATGTTGCCGCCCATCGAGAAGCCAACCAGGGCCAGGCGCGAAACGCCGTCGCGCGCAATGACCTCGCGCGCCACCGCCGCGACATCATTCGACAGCCCCGAGTGATAGAGCACGGGCGCGAGCGCGTCCGTGCCGCCGCAGTTGCGCTGGTTGTAGCGGATCACATTCATACCCGCAGCCAGCGCCTTCTCGGTGACGCCGAGCATGTACTGCGAGTCGCTCGACCCTTCGAGCCCGTGAACAATAACGATGGTCAGCGCGTGTGCTCGATCCGCTTGCCAGTGGCAGTGGCAAAGCACCTGAACGCCGGGCTCCACTTCGATCAACCGTTCCTCGGGCGCAGGCAGATGAAAGCGTCGCGGGATTAGAAAGCTGGCAACCGTCTGCACATGCCCGCCGCGCAACCAGCGGCGCGGTTTGAAGGGACGCGTCCCCTCGTGTGTTTGCGAAGTACCCACGCTTTGATTTTAAATAGGAGACAGCAATTTTCTTCGTGGAGTTTTTACATGCCCATCTTCGAGTACGTCTGCAAGGAATGCCAGCACGAGTTCGAAGCTCTGGTCTTCGGCAAACAAAAAGCCGAGTGCCCGAAGTGCCAGAGCAAGAAACTGGAGCCGCAACTCTCCGTGTTCGCCGTGTCGGCGAAGAGCGGAGCAACGAGCCAGCCGTCGATGCCGGCGGGACCCTGCGGGTCGTGCGGCAACGCTCGCGGGCCGGGGGCCTGCTCGCTGAAAGACTTCGACTAAGTCCTTTGTTTGCGTTCAAAAGTGTTCCACGTGGAACATAAGTGCGATTTATAATAGCGGCCAGCTATAGTGCGATGGCGGTTGTTTACTCGATTATTTCTCGCCCCTGCAATGTAACTTCGGGAACTCGTTCGCGTGTAACTGATGTGATATTTCGCTTTGCGGCGTTCGTGGGTATGATCCGTTTGAGTCGTTAAGCTGAAATCGGAGCGGGACTGGGAGCGGGAATGGATCGGCGAAAAGAGCGCAGACTGAACCTGGAGTTGCAAGTACGCATCTGGGGCATGGACAAAATGGCGCGGCCTTTCGCGGAGATTGCTCGGGTGCGCAACTTCAGCAACCACGGGGCGGTTCTGATCGGCTTCCGCTCGAAGGTGCAGACGGGTGAAGTGCTCGACGTGCAACTTGGCGCGTCGCGGGCGCAATTTCGCATTGTGTGGATGAGTCCTTCGGGAGAGGCCGGCATCGAGGCTCTGGAATTCGAGGAGCCCATCTTCGATATCGGCTTCGGCGTCGGCCTGCCCACAGTTTTTGAGCTGGTGGGAACCGGATAGGCCTAAAGCCGAACGGCATTGATCGGCCAACTAACGTGGATTCACGTGACCGGTTCCCACTTTCGTTTCTTCGGCAAGAAATCTGGCAAACACTTCGTTGGATAAGAGACGGCCGCGGGCCGTGAGGCGCAGGATTCTGCCTCTCTGTTCGAGGAGGCCTTCCCGCACGCATTGCTGGATCGCGGCTTCCCAAGTTGCGACGGCATCTCGGCTGACCGTAGGTCGTGAAGGCGACAAAGAACCCACGGATTTTGCTGGGTACCGACAAACAGCAGGTCCTTCGCTTCGCTCAGGATGACAATCCAATTTCAAGAAGCTCGCTGGTTCGAACACCGAACTGAACTCCGTTTGAAGGCTTGCTAGATCGACGCCGCGATTGAGGCGCAGACCGAGAAAGAAGCATTCTTCAATAGCTGCCTGCTCGGAAACCGGAGTCACCGTGTGCGGCGCGCGATTCATGTAGGCGTCGAGCGAGTCGGGAGTTGCGAAGCGGACGGCCTGATGCCGGACGGCCTCGTTGTCGTCAGCGGCGATCGCGGATCCGGATTTGGCGTGATCTAGGGCAGCGGCGGAGCTGCGCTCGGCTTGGACCCTTCGACTTCGCTCAGGGCAGGCTCGCGAGGGCGCCCGTCCCCACACGATCCGCTCCAGCATCGAGTGCGCATCTACGCCGAAGCCGAGGTAGGGCTGGCGCGTCCAATATTTCAAGTTATGGCGCGACTCGTTACTTTGTGACTCGCCGTTTTTCGAATGCGTTGCGGTGCGGGCAAAGTTGGAAATTTCGTACTGCGCGATGCCGGCGGAGGCTAGCATCTCACATGCCTGCTGGTAGAAATCCGCGGTCGCGTCGTCATCGGGCACGAAGTGGGCGTGGTAGCGGGCGCCTCCAGCGATCAGTTCCCTTCCCAGACGAGAATCCTCGTCTACTTCGAGCATGTAGACGCTCGCATGCGGAACGCCCGTGGCAATCGTCTCCGATAGCGAGAAAGCCCAGCTATCCGCCGTCTGGTGCGGCAACCCGGCAATCAGGTCGATGTTAATGTTGGCGAGGCCGGCCTCCCGCAAGCGACCAATCTCTTCGAGAACGGTCGAGCGTTTGTGCAGCCGTCCCACGGACTGCGCTTCCTGATCGACAAACGACTGCACGCCCAGGCTCACCCGGTTCACTCCGCATTGCAACAAGGTTTCGATGAGAGCGGGAGTGAGCGTGCCGGGAGCGCATTCGACCGTAATCTCGGCATCGGGTGTAAACGCAAATTGACCACGCACGGCGGCAAAGATGCGCCGCAACTGCGCGGCGTCGAGGATCGACGGAGTTCCTCCGCCGAGATAAATCGAGTCGGCGGTTTCATCGTACGTACATCCCAAGCCGGTCGCAAGCTGGCGCGAGTTGGCGATATCTTCGAGCAGGCGGGCAACGTAATTTTCGTATGCCGACTTCGAGAAGACGTCGGAGGCGAAGTTACAGTAGCTGCATTTGGTCCGGCAGAACGGGATCGAGATGTAGAGGCCGAGGGGCATGCTTTCCTTTATTCTATGGGACGGGGCCGCGGGCCGTGTTCCCTTGCGGTGGCATAGAATGGAAAGAGGGGTCCCTCAACAAATCGTACGTGGCACGGTTACGAGAACAAATATGAGCGCTGAGCAGATTGATCTTTTATGCAATCACTGCGGCCAGGCGTTTTCAGCCTTTCTGCACGAGATGGCCGATCACAATGCCAAGGTCACATCCTGCCCGAATTGCGGGAAGGTCCATGATGTCAAGCCTCCGAAGACTGCCAAGCCGGTTGCGAGGTCGCGACCGATCAAAAAGACTATCAAGACGATTTAGCAGGCTGCGGAAAAGGCGCATTGCGCGCCGCGGTCGCCCTCGGCGGCTAAAGCCGTCGCTGAGAACAAGCCAGTTATCGCAGCGGTAAACCGCTGCGCCACCCAAAAGCAAGAACAAGATCGAGTTTTTCAGCAATTTGTAAAGCCGCCATTGATTTTGCGGCTCTTACGGTGCGGCTGAAGCCGCACCCCTTCAAAACAAAATCAACCCGAAATTTTTCCGCAGCCTGTTAGAGTGCTTCTTACTCTTCGCTTGCTTATCTCTTCATTGTTTGTTTTCCGGCTTGCAATGGAAAAAAATGCGGGCGGCCTCGCGGCCGCCCGCTTCGCAGTGTTTAGCTTGCCTAGTTAGTTCGAGGTCGTCTGCGGCGGTTCACCCACAAGACCGGCAAAGAACGCTAGATTGCCTTTGTTGTTGGGGTCTTCCAGCAAAAGACCGCGCGTGACCAGCGGCACCGCTGTGGTGTCCCCGGCCAGCGCGCTCAGGCCGCTCAGATTAAAAAACAGAGTGCCGTTGCCGGTGTGAACGGTCACCGGCCCGCCGGCAGCGTAGCCTACCAAGCCGTTGTTCGCGAGCTGGAAGGATCCGGCGTTGCCGTTGCTAACAGTGACGCTTCCCGGCACGAACAGGCCGTAGACCCCCTGGCGCCGCAGCGAAATCATCTCCGGCGTAAACGTGGAGTTCACGTAGCTTCCGCCGATGAAGATTCTCTGGCCAACTTCAATGGAAGTGTCGTTGAACAGTGCGTTGGCTAGCGGGCCATCTAGGAAGCAGATCTCATACTCGCTGTTGGACACCGCGCTGATGTCGATATTGGGCTGGACGGTGTCCACCACGCTGACGAGGTCTGCGCCGGTTTCGCCCACCCACATCGTTACAGATTGCGCTTGGCCCGCACCGTTGTTCGTCACCTGTAGAACGCGCCCGGAGAGGAACGATTCGGAGGTGGTGATGACTTCTACGCCGCTGGCCATCAGGCTGCCATCCGCCTGAAATGCGCCTTGGACCCCGACAATCGCCGGAGCGGCGAGGTCGGTCATGTTCCAGCCACTGTTGAACTGCGTGCTGTCGTTGACATACACCGTCAATTGGCGCCCGTAAGGCCCTTGCATGACAAATGAGTTATTGGCGGTAGTCACCGAAACCAACCCACCGGTCAGATCCGTAACTTGGCCGTCAGGATCGCTCGCCTTAGTCGCTTTTACATAAATGACCGGATTCACGGCGCCGGAGATTTGTCCGTTGCTGACGGCCAGGGATTGCCGGACGTCGAATTCCATTTTCAGGCCGGCGAGACCATTGCTTCCCACAACCATTGGTGTGGGGAAGTTAACCGTCATGGTGTAAGGAGACTGGGGCAGCGTACCGGGCATCGGAGTTACTACCGGCGGACTCTGGCTCATATCCACCCAGGAAATGACCGGGTTCGCCAGCACGAAGGTCGCGCTGCTGTAAGTGTCGGCAGGAACGGAGTTGAAGGCAAGCGGCGACCGCAGGCCTAAGAGGCGGGCGAAATCCACGGTAGTCGGGGCCGAGATCGCCTGCGGCGAATGGTTCTGGCCATTCAGGGTAATGGAGTTGATGGTGATGTCAAGGCCCACTACAGAGGGCAAGGGCGCATCTTCGCCGGTAACGAACACGTTGCCGGACTGCGATTGTCCCGGACTGGGGGTCGAGGAGTTAGAGGCGCAACCAACGAGCATCAAGGTTGCAAGCAGGATGGTAGCGGTCAATGCAAAGAATCTTTTCATGCCACACTCCGAATGAATAAGTTTTGGGGGGAGCAAACTATTTGTCTTACGGATATGGAAACACGCCTAATTCAGGAATGTCGCGTGACTATGGTGTATTACTTTTGGGAAGTCGATCCGCGCGTCCGCCGCGATTGCCATTGCTTTTGAGTAAGTTAGATATGCAGCTGGGAGGGAAGGCCTGCTCGGACATGTACCGCGGAACCGGCGCGGAGCCGAGCTTTGCTCGGCCTGGACCCTTCGACTTCGCTCAAGGCAGGCTCTCGGAGGGCGCCCGTCCCACCACCAGCCGTCCTCACACTAGCCTAATCTTTTCCATCCCGCTCAGCGGTTTGGCCATCTACTTGGGGTAATAGTTTTGGGGTAATCTTTATTGGGGAGATCTTCAATTACGGTGATCTCTCGCGCCACCGATGGCCTCCAATCAAGAAGAAGAAGTATTAGGGAAAGCGTACGACGGCCGGCTGATGCGGCGGCTGCTTACTTATCTGCGTCCGTACAAGTGGCACGTGGTGGTGGCACTCGGGGCGATCATCCTGAAGTCGGGCTTGGACGTGCTGGGGCCGTTTCTCACCAAGATTGCCATCGACAAATACCTGGCGAAGTCGCCGAACTCCCACTCCTATTCCCATTCTTGGATTGGCGACCGGCTGAGCGACGCTCCGCTGACCGGCATCGCGCAGATTGGCGGGCTTTACGTCGGGATTCTCATCTTCACTTTCACGCTTGAGTTCATCCAGACGTACCTGATGCAGTGGACCGGGCAGAAGGTGATGTTCGATCTGCGCAGCCAGATTTTCCGCCACCTGCAGCACATGCACGTCGGGTTTTTCGACAAGAACCCGGTGGGCCGGCTGGTGACGCGCGTGACCACCGACGTCGATGCGCTGAATGAAATGTTCACGGCGGGCGTGGTCTCCATTTTTGAAGATGTCTTCGTGCTGGCCGGCATTATCGCGATCATGATGAAGATGAACTGGAAGCTGGCGTTCATCACCTTCGCTATGCTTCCGCTGATCGTGTACGCGACCAAGATTTTTCGCGACAAGGTGCGCGATTCCTACCGGCGCATCCGCACCGCGATCGCCCGGATTAACGCTTACTTGCAGGAAGCGGTCTCGGGGATGCTGGTGCTGCAGCTTTTCAATCGCGAGAAGCGCGCCTTCAATAAATTTTCCGACATCAACGCTTCGCACATGGAGGCGTTCAAAGACGCCATCATGGCGTACGCCGTGTATTACCCGGTGGTCGAGATACTGTCGGCAATTGCCATCGCCAGCATTATCTGGTTCGGGGGGAATGATGTGATCCGGGGCGTGGCGACGCTCGGCGTGCTGGTCGCGTTCATGCAGTACGCGCAGCGGTTTTTCCGTCCGATTCAGGATCTGAGCGAGAAGTACAACATCCTGCAGTCGGCAATGGCGGCGGGAGAGCGCGTGTTCAAGCTGCTCGATACGAAAATTGAAGTGACCTCGCCGGCGATCGCGAAGCGTCCGCAGGGGCCGGGGCGGATTGAATTTGACCATGTGTGGTTTGCGTACAACGTTTCAGCACATACTGGTGGAGCGATGGGCGTCCCTTCGGCAAGCTCAGGGCAGGCTCTCGCCCGTCCGGAGGGTCCTAGTGTGGTGGCGGGGCTCCGCCCCGCCGGGACGGTGCAAAGCCCCGTCACCACACAAGCTGCTTCACAAGCAAACGATCCCGACTGGGTACTGCGCGACGTGAGCTTTGTGCTTGAACCGGGCGAGACCGTCGCCGTCGTCGGGCACACGGGGGCGGGCAAGACTACGCTGATCTCGCTGCTGATGCGCTTCTACGACGTGCAGCGGGGAGCGGTGCGCATCGACGGCGTGGATATCAAGGAGATGAACCTCGACGAACTGCGCAGCCGTTTCGGCGTCGTCTTGCAGGATCCGTTTCTATTCAGCGGCACGGTCGAGGGCAACATCCGGCTGGGAACGGCGCGCATTCAGGACCAGGACGTGGAGCAGGCGGCGGAGGACGTCAACCTCGCCGACTTCATCCGGAGCTTGCCGGGAGGATTCAAGGAGGAAGTGCGCGAACGCGGCTCGACGCTCTCGACCGGACAGAAGCAGTTGATTTCGTTCGCGCGCGCGCTGGCGCATAGTCCGAAGATTCTGATTCTCGATGAAGCGACTTCGAGCGTGGATACGGAGACCGAGTTCCGGGTACGCGACGCGCTCAACCGCATGGTGGAAGGGCGAACGGCGCTGATCATCGCGCACCGGCTGTCGACCATCCAGCGCGCCGACAAGATCATCGTGATGCACAAAGGCCAGGTCCGCGAGATGGGATCGCACCAGCAACTGCTGGCCCAGCGCGGGATTTATTACAAGCTTTATCAGCTGCAATACAAGGATCAGGAGATCGGTGTGGAGCGGGCGCCCTCGCCCGCTAACGCCGACGACTGAACGCCGCTTTCATTTTGCCCCGTTACAATGTTCCCGTGCGGATTCTCATCTCGGCCGGCGAAGCCTCGGGCGAAATGTACGGCGCTCAGCTGATGGAAGCGCTGCGGCGGCGTGTAGCCATTCCTTCTCGTGTGGGGACGGGGCTCCGCCCCGTCCAGGGGGGGCAAAGCCCCGCCTCCACACAAGCCGTGCGGCTTGAATTCTTCGGCGCGGGCGGAGAGCGCATGGCTGCTGCCGGTTGCGAAATTGTTGTCGATGCTAAGGACCTTGCGGTCGTCGGCATCACTGAGGTTATTAGCCATCTGCCGAAGATTCTTGGGCTCTATCGGAAATTGATTCGATCGGCCGATGAGAAACGCCCGGCGCTCGCCGTCGTCATCGACGCACCAGCTTTTAACTGGCGCGTGGCGCGGCAGATGCGTCGGCGCGGCATTCCGGTGGTTTACTACGTCTGCCCGCAGTTCTGGGCGTGGCGGCAGGGACGCGCGAAGTTGTTGCACAAATACGTCAATAAAGCGCTGGTGATTTTTCCCTTCGAAGAGAAGTTCTATCGCGATCGCGGAGTGGACTCAACGTTCGTCGGACATCCGCTGGCCGACGTGCCCGCGCCTGCGATTACTCGCGAAGCTTATGCGGCCGCGAACGGGATCGACGCCACGAAGCCCTGGATCACGCTGATGCCGGGCAGCCGCCGGAAAGAAGTGGGCATGAACCTGCCGACGATCCTCGACGCGGCGGATCGCCTGGAGAAAGATCGTCTGGAGAAGGATCCTCTAAAAAACGATCGCCTAGAAGAAGATCGTCTGGGCAGCGGTTATGAATTCCTGCTGCCGGTGGCGCGCACGCTCGACGCGGCGTTTCTGAAGGGACTGACGGAGAGGCGGCAAGCCGCGTCTCTACGGGGGAATGTTCACTTGGTCCCAGAGGCGCTACCTGCTCTGTTTCACTCACGCGCCGCGATTGTTGCCAGCGGCACGGCTACGGTCGAGGCCGCCCTCATGGGCACTCCGTTTGTCATGGTTTACCGCGTATCTCGGGTGACCTACGCGCTGGGCAAGCCGCGTGTGAAAGTTCCTTACTTTGCGATGGTCAACCTGATTGCCGGCGAAGAAGTCGTCCCCGAACTGGTGCAGCACAAGTTCACGGTGGAAAATGTCGTCACGGAGTTGAACAGGATCATCCCTGATGGCGAGCCGCGGGCGCGCATGATCGAGCGGTTGGCGGCGGTGAAGGCCAGACTGAAGCAAGGGAGCGGCTCGGGCGCGCATCCTTCGGAAATGGCGGCGGAGATCATTTTGCAGGAGATCAGCCGAATGTGAACAGTAAGTCCAAGGCCGCGGACAGAGCCTGCCCTGAGCGAAGTAGAAGGGAGTGCCCGCGCCAAAGGAAACCCAAACAAATTTCGCTAACCCTTGTCGGCACAGCATCTTTTGCGGGAAAATTAACATCTTAGAAACTGTAGCCCTGCCAGGAGACTCTACTTGAAGCTCTGCCACTCTCGACCAGCGCGCCGGGCGCTCTGTCTATCTGTTGTCTTTTTTCTCGGCTTGTTTCTTAGCTTGGTCGCGAACCGGCCGGCGCTGGCAGCCGAGAAGACGCGTCTGCGCGCGGACGACTACCAGATCGACATCGAACTCCTGCCGCAGACTCACAAGCTCACCGCGCACGCTACGGTAAAGGTCACGGCGCTCGAAGACCTTAGCGTGGTCACGTTGCAGTTGAACAACGCGCTGCGCATTACCAAGCTCAGCGACGCCAATAACAAGCCACTTACTCCGGAGCGCAACACGCAGGATTCGACCGTGCGCTTCGCGCTCACGAGCGGCCTAGCAAAAAATACGACCACCACATTTTACTTCGAATACGAAGGCACGCTGGAAAGCGCCGACGACAGCCCGGTTCAGGGATTGAAGCTCGCCTATGTCGGCCCGGATACCAGTTACCTGCTTTACTCCGGACTGTGGTTTCCGGTCGCGGGCTACGGCGTCAACCGCTTTACTGCGACGATCAGCGTTACGGTGCCGGCGCACATGGTGGTGATCGGCAGCGGTAAGGAACCGTCCGCGGCGGTAACTGCAACATCAACATCAAAGAAACCCGCGGCCGTGATTGCGAACTCCAAGACCTTCACTTTCGCGTGGGACAAGCCGAGTTTCCCGGGCACGATCATTGCGGGCACCTTCAAGGAATTCAAGAGCGACGAAGCGGGTATCGACTTGCACGTGTTCTTCAAGCCAAATAAACAGGACCTGGGCGCGGAGTACGCATCGACGGCGATCAAGGAATTCACGTACTTCGTCACCCAGTACGGAGTCGCACCCTCGACGCATTTAAAAATCGTTGAAATCCCGGATGACACGGTGCCCTCGGCGTGGGCGCCTGAAATCGCAGCGCTTTCGAGCCGCGCGATCACGGAGAAGACCAACTACCGGTTACTGGCCAATACGATTGCTCATCAGTGGTGGGGCGTCTCGGTGAGTCCGGCGTCGAAAGACGACTGGTGGATCAGCGACGGCTTCGCGCGCTACTCCGAAGCTCGCTACACAGAGAGCGCGGCGGGCGCAGCCGGACTCGGGGAAATGGTGAAGGACATGTCGGTGGGCGCGCTCGCCTATGACAGCGTGCCGCTTTCAAGCGCCGCCAAGCTGGACTATTTTTCTCCCGAGTTTCAGTCTCTGGTCACCGACAAGGGGGCCATGATCCTGCACATGCTGCGCTGGGTTGTGGGCGAGAAGAAGTATCTGGCGATCATGCGCGACTTCGCCGCCAAGTATGCGGGTAAGTCCGCCAACACCGATGATTTCCGCGAACTCAGCGAGAAAGTGTATGGCGAAAAACTCACCTGGTTCTACTCGCAGTGGATGGATTCCACCAGCGCCCCCGAGTTCAAGGCCAAGTACACGTTCTACCGGCTAGGCAACAACAAAGGCTTCCGCATTGTTGGCGCCATCACGCAGGATCTGGATCTGTTCCGCATGCCGGTTAATTTGAGAATCGATACCGACGGAAGAACGGAAGAAAAACGCATCGAAGTGGTGGGCACAGATTCTCCGTTTTCGGTCGAAACCTTTGGACGCCCGCGAAGGATCACGGTCGATCCCGAAAACCGCGTGCTGACCAACTCCAGGGACATCAAGCTGCGTTCCTCCATCGTGCGTGGACAGGGCCTGATCCAGCAAGGCGATCTGGCGGGAGCGCTGAGCGAATTCAACAAGGCGCTCGAAGTCAACAAGAACAGTTCGCTCGCTCACTACCGGGTCGCCGAGGTGTTTTACATGCAGAAGAATTATCAGGCGTCGGCGAACGCCTACCGCGCATCGCTGAATGGCGACGGGGAGCCGCGCTGGACCGAGGTTTGGAGCCACTTGCAACTGGGCAAGATTTTCGATGTAACCGGCCAGCGCGAACGCGCCGTCAATGAATACCGCCAGGCCATCCAGACCAACGACAATACCCAGGGCGCGCTCGAGGAATGCCGCCGCTACATGCAAAAGCCTTACGAGCGGGAAAAAGGAAGCTAAGCTATCCGGCGGTTGGCCCCGGTCACGCCTGCGCGGGCAGGGTGAGTTCGAACAATGCCGCTGAAGCATTGTAAATGCGGTATCGGCAAGAGACGCGCCTCCTTGACCCGTAACCGGGGCAGCGCGTACAGTCTTAAGCAAGGGTGGGGTGTTTATGTCCAGCGAAGCCGGCAAATATCTAAAATTTGGTTCCGTCACCGTGCTGATTCTGCTCTCGCTCGGCTATCTTGCCTACACCGGCGTGCAGGACAGCAAGAGCTACTACGTCACCATCAAGGAATTGAACGGCATGGGAAAAGAGGCTTACGCCAAGCGTCTGCGTGTGGCGGGAAACGTGGTGCCGGGATCGATCAAGCGCTCCGGAACCCGCGTGGATTTCACGCTGAAGGAAAATGACCTGACGCTGCCCGTTTCGTATACTGGAACCGAAGCTCCGCCCGACACTTTTAAAGACGACTCGCAAGCCTTGGCCGATGGCAGTTTCGGACGCGATGGCGTCTTCCACGCCAAGCAACTGCAAGCCAAGTGCGCGTCGAAGTACGCGCCACAGCCCGGAGCCACTCCGGTCGCTGAGCCCGGCAAGAGCATGTCGCAGGCCCAGAGTTCCGGGTCGAGCGGGATGGCTAATTAGCCTCCATTCCTTATTCCTTTGACTGAGAACACGCCGCTCCCCGCCCCCGTCAGCGTCATCACTGTCTCGAACCTGATCAAACAGTTTGGCCGTTTTGCCGCGCTGCGCGGCGTTACCGCGGAGTTTTCCGGCGGGAAACTCTACGCCATTCTCGGCGATAACGGCGCCGGCAAGACTACGCTGCTGCGCACCCTGGCGGGGCTCAACCAGCCGTCGAGCGGGCATATCTCAATCCTCGGCTCCAGTAAGTTTCACGACATCTGCCAGCAAGTGGGCTACATGGCGCATCCTTCTCTGCTCTATGACGAGATGAGCGGGATGGAGAACCTGGAATACTTTGCCCGGCTGTACGGAATCACCAGCAGCACGCGCTGCGTGGAGGTCATTCGCGCGGTCGGTCTCGATCCCGATCTCGTTCGCCCCGTCGGCCAGTATTCGCAAGGCATGAAGCAGCGCATGTCTTTGGCGCGGGCTTTACTAAACGACCCCAAAATCCTTTTGCTCGATGAGCCCTTCTCGAATGTGGACACACATTCCGCAACGGAAATGGTCCACCTGCTGGCCCGTACCCGCGATCAGGGCAAAACGCTATTCATCGTCACCCACCAGGCATCGTTGCTCGAGGGCGCGGCCGACGAGTTCGTCTGGATGGAATCCGGCAAAATTATTGGGCGCACGCGGGAACTGAAACGGCCAGAGAGTCGTGGGGAGCGCGCGGGAGGGGACTTAGCGGGGAGAAACTTAACGGGGGAAAAGTTAAGATGACCGCGCCCTCCGGCATCACCCGCGCCACGCTGCTCAAAGACCTCCGCCTGGAGTGGAGATCAAAGGACGCCATCAACTCCATGCTGTTCTTTTCTCTGCTGGTGGTGGTCGTGTTCAGTTTTTCGTTCGATCCGAGCGCCGAAGAATCGCGCCAGATCGCCGGCGGCCTAATCTGGGTGGCGTTTCTGTTCGCGGCGGTGGTGGCGCTGAATCAGACCTGGGCGCGGGAGATTCGCAACCAGGTACTCGACGCCTACCGCGTCTCGCCCGCTCCAGCGAACTCGCTGTTCATGGCAAAGACACTGGGCAATTTTATTTTCGTGACCGTGCTGGAAGCGCTCATGACTCCGTTGTTCATCGTGTTTTATCGGCTGCGGGCGCTGGGCCCGGCGTGGCAACTACTGGTGGTGGCGGTGCTCGGGACCTGGGCGCTGGTAGTCAACGGAACTTTCTTCGCCGCCATGTCCCTGCGTACCCGCAGCCGCGAGATTATGCTGCCCTTGCTACTGTTCCCAATCTCGATCCCGGCCCTTCTCGCCATGGTGCAATCCACCACCGCTATACTGAACGGCGAAGGCGCGCGTTTCTGGATCGTGTTGCTTGGAACCTACGATCTGGTGTTTACTACGGTGTGCTTGCTCTTGTTTGAAACCGTCTTGAACGCGGAATGAACGAAGAATTGAGACATTGAATCATTGAGTCATTGAATCATTTAAAGCATTATAGATTTTTCAATGATTCAATGACTCAATCAATCAATGATTCAATGACTTTATGAAGAAAGCCTTCCCCATCTTCGGCGTGCTGACCGCGATCTTGCTGAGCTACGCGCTTTACCAGGCGCTGGTGGTTGCGCCCACTGAACGGACCATGGGCGACGTGCAGCGGATTTTCTACTACCACGTGCCTTCGGCGTGGACGGCGTTCATCCTCTTCTTCATCAATTTCGGAGCCTCGCTCTTCTATCTGATCAAGCGCCGCCCGGCTGCCGATATCGTCGCGCTGGTCAGTGCTGAAGTCGGCGTCGTTTTCTGCACGGTGGTGTTGGTCACGGGCCCGATCTGGGCGCGTCCGGTCTGGGGCATCTGGTGGACGTGGGACATGCGCCTGACCTCGACGCTGGTGCTGTGGCTTATCTATGTGAGCTATCTTTTTCTGCGCCGCTTCTCTTCCAGCGGAGAGACGCCCTTACTGGCGGCTTCCCTGGCGGTTCTGGGCGCCTTGTGCGTGCCCTTCGTTTATTTTTCGATCTGGTTTTTCCGCACCCAGCACCCGCAGCCGGTCATGGGCGGAGACGGATCGATCGATCCGCGCATGCTGCACGTGCTGCTCATCAACTGGCTAGCATTTTCCTGCTTCGCTTTTATGGTTTGCTGGTCGCGCTATCGGCTGGAAAAGTTGCAGCGCGACGTCGACCACGCCCATGCCCTGGAATCGCTGTTGGCCCCCCGCGGGAGTGTGCGATGAGCGGAAACACACGGTACCTCTTTGCTGCCTACGCCGTCACCTGGATCATCCACATCACCTATTTGTGGACCATCGTCCGCCGCTACGCGCGCCTGAAGCGAGAGATCGAGGAATTGAAGAAAACAGATGTCAGGTCTTAGGTCTTAGGTCTAAGGCTCGTGGTTTTGTCACCGAGGTTTTTTCCTGAGACCTTGGACCTGCCTTTTTCCTTGCAACCATTTGCCGCTCTTTTTGCTTCTCACTATTCGGTCCTTAGCGTCTGCCCAGCTTGACAGCGTATCTGTTGGATGTAAAAGTATTTGTTTGGTTTAATTCCAGTTCTGGTGACAGGTACGCATCCGCTTCGTAGGGGGCGTCGAGCGGCAGCGGTGTTGGTGCGCCTTCTTGTTCTCACCCCACGCAATTGGGAAATCGGAGGAGCTTCGTGAATCGGAATTATCCTGTGTCGGTAGGAAGATCGGTGAGACGTTCGGTGACAGGAGATGGGATGAAGGCTGCGTTTCTGGCCGCGGCCATGCTCGCCACCGCATGCGTCGTGTTTTATCTTGGAACCGCTGTACACGCCGCCAAGAGCGGCGGGCAAGGTTCTGCCGAGCAAAGTTCTGCCGGGCCCCGATCTGCCGACCAAAGATCTGCCGCCCACCAGACGCCTCCGGCGACGGCGCTGTCGCTGCCGCTGTTCTTCGAGCAGAACCAGGGTCAGACCGCTCCTCAGGTCAAGTTCCTGGCACGCGGGGCCGGCTACGGCCTGTTTCTGACCGCCGACGAAGCGGTGCTGGAACTGCAGACTCCAGCCGTCAGCACTCAGCATTCAGCTCTCAGCTCTCAGCTGTCAGCTGTCAGCTCTCAGCGTGCGTCCAGATCTGTGATTCGCATGAAGCTCGACGGAGCAAACTCTTCCGCCCACATTTCCGGCGCCGAGCCGCTCCCCGGCAAGAGTAGCTATTTCATTGGAAACGATCCTTCCAAGTGGCGTCATGACATTCCGCAGTTTGCGCGCGTGGAGTATCAGGCGGTTTATCCGGGCGTCGACCTGGTGTACTACGGCAATCAGGGACAGCTCGAATACGACTTCCGCGTCGCGCCCGGCGCTGACTCGAACCAGATTACGCTGAGCTTCGAAGGCGCTTCCGCGCACATTACTTCCGCGCACATCATTTCGATTTCGGGGGATTCGGTCGATTCCGGCGATCTGATTCTTTCGACAGAGCAGGGCGAGGTGCGTTTCCACGCGCCGAACGTCTATCAGCCCGCCACGCCCGAGTCCGGAAATGCGTACGGAAACGCCCGGAAGACAATCGCCGGAAGCTTCCGCCAGCTCGCCGACAACAAAATCGGTTTCACTATCGGAGACTACGATCACAGCCGCGAACTCGTCATCGACCCGGTTCTAAACTATTCGACCTACCTCGGCGGCAGCAAAGTCGAGGGCGCCCTGATCGGCGGAAGTCCCCTGAATCTGGTGAAAGTCGCGATCGACTCCGCTGGCTTTATTTATCTCGCGGGCTCAACCACCTCAACCGACTTTCCCATGCCCGTCCCGCCCAACACGAATAACCCGATCCAGTCGCAGCTTGGCGGTGCGGGCGCGCAGAACATCTTCATCGCGGTGATCAACCCGACTCTGCAAGCGCCCACGCCGGCCAATCAGCAACTGGTTTATGCGACCTATCTGGGCGGATCGCAAGTTGCAGGTCAGCCGCCCGAAATTGACAGCCTGGCGGGAATCGCGGTCGACACGACCCGCAATATCTATGTTGCCGGTACGACCACTTCTAGCGACTTTCCTACCACCAGCAACGCACTCCCCCAACCAGGCCCGGTAAGCGGGACCCACGGATTTCTCAGTGCACTCACCCTGACCTCCGTCCCCGTGGTTTACAATCTCGCCTATTCCACCTATCTCGCCGGGACCAATGCAGCGGGCAATGCAGTGGATATAGTCACCGGACTCGCCATCGACGCCGTTCAGAACGCCTACCTCACCGGCACCACCACTTCGAGCAACCCCGCTACCACGCAATACCCATTCCCCGCTAGCCCGAACGGCTTTCAGACGGTGTCGAACTCTCCCGGGAACCTCCAGTTCTTCGCCAGCAAGATCAGCACGACTTCCAGCGGTTACCAGAGCATGCTCTACTCCACCTACTACGGTGGTGGGTATCCGTCTGCGGCAACCGGAGTGCCGATAATTGCGGTGGGAGGCGGCATTGCCGTGGACCCTCCCCCGAACACTTCTCCCAACATGTATTTCACCGGCACCACCAACATGCTGAACCAGATCCCGAGCGGTTTGGCGCTGGCGTCGTTTCCGCTCTTCAATGCGCAGCAGTCGTGCCTCAACGAATCCGGCAAGAATAATTGCACCTCGCAAACCCCGACGACTACTCCCGACGCCTTCGTTTCCAAAATCAACCCGAGCCTGGCTGCCGCCAATCCGGTCTACGCCACCTATATAGGCGCCAGCGGTAATGACTATGGCAACGCCATCGACGTGGACACCTCCGGGAACGCCTATGTCACCGGTTGGACGGACTCGACCGACTGGGTTTGTGGCGCCTGCAGCGCGACTGCATTTCAGCCCACTAGCGGGTCAATTAATGTGCCGGGGGGGCAAGACGCCTTCATCGTCAAGATCGGCAATCTGAGTGGGTCGACGTATCCGATGACCTACTTCACTTATCTCGGCGGCTCGGGCAACGACATCGGGCAGGACATTAAGGTAGACACGGTGCAAGCCGTCCACGTGGTGGGCTCAACCACATCCACGGACTTCCCCGCCACCATCAATACCTATCAACCAAATCTCGGCGCCGGCGCGACCGAGAACGCCTTCGTCGCGCAGATTTCAACCACGTCGGGGGGCACTGTGACAAACCCCATTGGCGATTACTCATCCTATCTGGGTGGCAACAAGTTGGACCAGGGCACAGGAGTCGCCATCGACCCTGTCTACGGCGCGACTTACGTGGCCGGCATCACCCAATCCTCGCTCTTCCCCACTACTTCTAATGCATACCAGCCGCAGTTGAACGGGACGCAGAATGCCTTCGTGAGCAAGATCGGCAACAGCAGCAATCTCCACATAACTGTCCCCAATCCATCTCCCTTCCCGGCGGTCGCGGCCGGAAACCAGGTGGTGTTTACTTTCGACATCACCAACAACGGAACCGACCCGGCAAACCAGTTGGTTTTTACCGTGCTAGGATTGCCTACCAGCGGCCTGGCATCGGCGCCTACAGCCCAAGTCAACAGCGGTCTGGGAAGCTGCAACGCGGTGCAAGGGCCGTCGATCACCTGCACGATTCAGACCCTGGCTGTGAATTCCCAAGCAACCGTCCAAGTCTTCGTAACCCCGTCCATTCCTGTCGTCAATCAGACAATCACTATCTCGGGCAACGTCAGCGCGAACGGCGGTTCAGTGGGAGCGTCCATGCCGCAGCAAATCGTGTACGTCGTCGACTTCGAGATCAGCGCTTCGACCCCGGCCCCCATTAATGCCGGCGACATTGCTACGGTCCTGGTCACCTTTACTCCTACGCCCCTAAAGGGCTTTGGCTATAACGCCGTCATCACCCCGAGCCAAACCACGTCGCCGTCGATGGTCACCGCAGCCACTCCCACCTTCTTGCCCCTTACGGTCACGCTTGCGGGGACCGCTCCTGCAACTACGACCCTGAGAATCGCTACCGTGGCTCGCCCCGTGATCACCGGCAGCAGCTTCTTCCGCCGCCGCTCGTTCTACGCCGCCTGGCTCCCCATCGGAGGCCTGAGCCTCGTCGGACTGGGGATTGGTGTTCGCCGCAAACGTCGCCGCTGGTTAGTCGGAGCAGTCCTGTGCCTGATCGCGGGCATAATCCTGCTGCAGCCGGCCTGTGGATCATCAAACAACAGCAACACTCCCCCCACTGCCGGGGGCACGTTGGCTGGAACCTACATCGTCACCATCAACGGCTCTGCCGGAACGGGAGCGGTACACACCTATCCGGTGACATTGACGGTGAACTAAGCCAACGCAAGGCGCCCTTTTCTAAACTTCTCGAGTGGGGCCTCCGCGACGGCGGAGGCTTCATTCTTTAGACGCGCTCCGTGGCATCCCGCGTAAGCCACTGCAACCAAACCGAATTCAGCGCTTGACATTATTTCATATTGCGATATTATTATCGCGATTTGGCATATATGACGCTCGGCGAAAAAATTCGCTACCTCCGCGAGGTCGAAGGTTCCCTCCGCGGATTAAATCGGCCCCTCACCCAACAGGAGTTGATGAAGGGCATTCAAGCCGAGACCGGCAAGACCATAAGCCAGTCGTACCTCTCGCAGATCGAGCGCGGCAAGCGTCCGCACATGACGCAATCCTCGCGCACTTTACTGGCGCGCTTTTTCAAGGTTCATCCGGGCTTCCTGGTCGACGACCCCGAGGGCTATCACACCGAGCTCGTCAGCGACTTGCGCACCACCGAAGGTCAGCTCGACGTCTGGCTGCTGCAAGGCTCGGAGCGTTTCGCCAGCGACCCCGAGGTGAGCGACGTCCTGATCAAGGTGGCGCGTGACCAGGACACTCGGCGCTGCCTGTTGCTGCTCGGTGAAATCCTGAACACCCCCGGACTCGCCGACCGCCTGTTCGAAGCTCTGCGTCCGGAACTCGCGCGCGCCACCGGCGCGCCCAGGAGGCGAAACCCGTGACCTGGTCCGATTTTTACTTGACTTGTTTCGCCGTCGGCTTTTTGTTGAGCGCGGTTTTGTTCATCGCCGGCGGACTGCACTGGCATCTGCATCTGCCGGACCTCCCGCATTTGGGGGGGGATGTTGGCGGGCACGTTCTCACTGGCGACGCGGCGGCGACCCACGGGAGCGCTGGCGACGGTACAGTTGAACACGCGGGGCACGCGCCGCCTGTATCGCCGTTCAACCTCATTACGCTGACCGCATTTCTGGCCTGGTTCGGCGGTACGGGATTTCTGATCACGCGCTTCTCGAGCCTTTGGTTCGCGCTCGGCCTGGCCATCGCCATGGGGGCCGGAATCGTTGGCGCCGCCATCGTGTTCCTGTTCCTGACGCGCGTGCTGATCTCGCACGAGGAGAACATGGACGCAGCCGACTACGAAATGGTCGGCGTGCTGGGACGAATCTCGATGCCCATCCGTGAAAATGGCACCGGCGAAATCATCTACTCGCAGGCCGGCACGCGCCGGACCTGCGGCGCGCGCAGCGAAAACGGCAGCGCGATCGAAAAGGGCGAGGAGATCGTAGTCACACGGTACGACAAAGGCATTGCGTATGTACGGTTGTGGGAGGAGATGAGCAACGAGGAGCTAACGGCTAAGAGCCAATAGCGCGGTTAGACCAGTTGCGAAGAAGTAGGGTTTCGTATCAGGGCATCGCTTTAGCGATGCCGCAAGGTTTTCGAAATTAGGCGCCCCTTTCGGGGGCTGGAGCAGCGAGCAACGATTTTTCAGGAGGCGATATGTATCTCGGCATAGCAATTGAAATCTGGGTCATCGCGGGACTGATGGTTCTGGCCATCCTGTTCCTGATGAGCATGCTGGCCCGCTTATACCGCAAAGCGGGACCAAATGAAGCGCTGATCGTCTACGGCTTTCGCGGAACCCGCGTGGTTCAGGGTCACGGCACCGTCATCTTTCCGATGGTCGAAAACTGCCGGGACCTTTCGCTCGAACTGATGTCGTTCGACGTCGCCCCGCAGCAGGATCTCTACACCAAGCAGGGCGTCGCCGTCACCGTCGAGGCCGTCGCTCAAATCAAGGTGAAGTCCGACAAGGAATCCATCCTCACCGCGGCTGAGCAGTTCCTCACCAAAACCGATCAGGAGCGGGAAGGCCTGATCCGCCTGGTGATGGAAGGCCATCTGCGCGGCATCATCGGACAGCTCACCGTCGAAGAAATCGTCAAGCAGCCCGAGATGGTCGGCGATCGCATGAGGGCTACCTGCGCCGACGACATGAACAAGATGGGCCTCGAAGTCATTTCTTTCACCATCAAAGAGGTGCGCGACAAAAACGAATACATCACCAACATGGGCAAGCCCGACGTCGCTCGTATCAAGCGCGACGCCGACGTCGCCACCGCCGAAGCCGAGCGCGACACCGCCATCAGGCGCGCTATCGCGACTCGCGAAGCAGCGGTTGCAAAAGCGCAAGCCGATCAGGAGCGCGTGCTCGCGGAAACGCTCTCCCAGGCCAAGCAGGCTGAATCGCAGCGCGACCTCGAGGTCAAGAAAGCGCAGTACCTCGAAGTAACGAAGAAGCAGCAGGCGCAGGCCGACAAGGCTTACGACATTCAAACCAACGTCATGCAGCAGCAAGTCATCACCGAAAGCGTGAGAGTGCAGCAAGTCGAAAAAGAAGGACAGGTCAAAGTCCAGGACGCCGAAATCAGTCGCCGCGAGAAAGAACTCATCGCGACCGTATTGAAAGGCGCCGAGATCGAGCGCCAGCGCATCGAAACGCTGGCCGCCGCCGAAAAGCAACGTCTGATCGCAGAAGCCGAAGGCCACGCGTCCGCGATTCGCGCCCAGGGAGAAGCCGAGGCCGAAATCATCTTCAAGAAAGGTGAGGCCGAAGCGAAAGCCATGAACGTCAAAGCCGCGGCCTATCAGGAATATAACCAGGCTGCGGTCGTCGACAAACTGATCACCGGGCTGCCAGAGATAGTGAAAGCCCTGGCCGCGCCGTTAGCCAATGTGGACAAAATCACTATCGTCTCCACCGGCAACGGCGACTCCGCCGGGATGAACAAGATTACCGGCGACATCACTAAGATGGCGGCGCAAGTGCCGGCCTTGTTCGAAACACTCAGCGGCATGCCGCTAGGAGAACTAATAGGCAAGGTGCGGCAAATCGGCGACAAATCACCGAAGCCGGAGGAAAAGCAGTAAGTGGAGCGACGGGCCGGGTGCCCCACTCATTCGCGTTCTTTGCGAATGAGTGGGCTCCGCGAACGACGAACGACCGATTTCAGGAGGTATCTCGTGCCAGAGGAACTTCATCACGCCAGATCACTCGCCCTGTCCGTCGCCCTCGGAGCCGCCATGGGCGCGGCCATCGGCGCCGCCACCGGACATATGGGCGTCTGGGTCGCAGCCGGAATCGCAGCTTATATCGCGATTTCCCTGGTAGGCGGCGCCTGGAGCAAGAAACCAAACGACCAACGACGAACGACCAACGACTGAAGCAAAGGAGCCCCTTATGGCATTACTCGAACGCGTTTCCACCTTAGTTCGGGCCAACCTCAACGACTTGATCGACAAAGCTGAGGAGCCCGAAAAGATGATCAAGCAGGTCATCCTCGACATGAACAACCAGCTTTTGCAGGTCAAAACGCAGGTGGCCATCGCCATCGCCGACCAGCATCTGCTCGAAAAAAAGAAACTCGAAAACGACGACAAAATCCAGGAGTGGATGCGCAAGGCCGAACTGTCGGTCGACAAGAAGCAAGACGACCTGGCCCGCGCCGCCCTGCTCCGCGTGGAAAGTTATCGCGACCTGAGCTTGAACTTCGCCCAGCAGCTCGAAGACCAGAAAGCTCAAGTCGAGAATCTGAAATCGGCGCTGCGCAATCTCGACCAGAAGTTAGCCGAGGCCAACGCCAAAGCGGATCTGCTGATCGCGCAGCACCGCCGCGCCCGCGCCGCTAACCGAGCCACTGACGCGCAGTCCGGTATGAGCGCCAACACCAAGTCCGCCACCTTCGATCGGATGAAAAGGAAAGTAGCCCGCGAAGAAGCCATCGGCGGAGCCAAAGCCCAACTCCTGGCCGACGACGTAGAAGACCGCCTCGCCGCCCTGGAAAAAGAAGACCGCATCGAGCAGTTACTAACCGAGCTAAAAACCAAGCGCGGAGCATGACGGAAAATCATGTCGGAAAGAGCGAACAAGGCCCGTTTGATTGGGATGCTCATCGGCATAGCTGCGCTCATCGTGGCTTTGCTATGGAAGCGTCTTAGGTAGCACGCACGCCGGGGCGGACGAAGCGTCCGCTCGTGCCAGGTACGGTGGCACTCGTTGGAGGGACAAGTGATCTGGTGGTTTGTGTACGGGGCCATCGGCCTTGGGCTTGTGGCCTTCATGTTCTTTTTCGTCGGAAGGATTCGCTCCAATTTGGCTTCGGGACAGCGTCTGCCTCTGAGCGACTACGTGGCCGTCGTTGGCGCCGCGCTCAATATAGTGTTTCTTGTAATTGCGGTTATTTCGCTCCGCGTGGCAGTCACGACGTACGATGATGCGAAGCGATCCGGGGATGAGCAGACAAAAGTCCTACAGGCCTCCCGTGATGCCCTCGCCGGCGTGGCACAGAGCCTTGACAAGCAGGAAAATACTCTGGAGAAGTCGAGGCAGGCACTCGACTCGTCCGTCAAGTCGGCCATTGCGCAGCAGGATCTGCTTTTCCAGGGCGTAGCGAACTCGAGACAGCAACTGCGCTTGCTAAAAGAGCAATGGGCACGCGAACTTGAGCAGCCGGACATCCAGGCCGCTCTGGTATATCCCCAGAGCCCGTCAATCATCGTCCGCAATGCCTCCAAGGTTAAACCGATCAGGACGGCGCTCTACCAGATCATCCTATTCAACGTCGACAAGCCTCAGGGAAAGCGCTTCCCAATAGTGGAGACAACCGCTACGACTGTCGATTTCATCCCACCGGAGGATCAGTACCTCCCCGCACAGTTAGCCCTAATCCCCGCACCGGGCGATCCGCCGCCGGTCAAGGGAGATCGTCTCTTTGGCTACCTCAGCATTTCGTGTGCCGATTGCAAAAAACACAGGGCGTATTGGGTCTTCATGCGGTATCAGGAGGAAGGCTGGTATTGTGAAGGAAAGGGTCCTGATTATCCATTCTGGCAACTGGGGCCGGATAATATTGAAGGCTACGTGTCGGAGTTCCTGAGACGTCCGGACCTGACAAAGATGCCGAAACCATTGGAGTGAAGACGCTCGCGGTGCGATGGGCACCCAGCCCGTCCTCAGTCCCCCCGCTGCAACGGACCTGAGAGGTAGCCATGCGCAAGATCTTCCATTTCGACTCGCCCGCCGACCCCTACGTAGCCGACGCCGCCGTCCTCTGCTTGTTTCGATCACCGCATCGGCATTGCCGGTTGGATATTGAACCTCCCACACACACCGCTTGAGCAGTATCTGGATCGCCTGCCAAGTTAATGTCTGAAAAGACTCCAAATAAGTGGTGGCACATTTTGTTGCGTAAGTTAGAATGCAGGACGAGGATCCGTATGCGCAAAGTCTTCCATTTCGACTCACCCGCCGACCCGTACGTAGCCGACGCCGCCGTCCTCTGCTGCTTCGATCACCGCATCAGCACGGCCGTGCGAAAGTTCCTGAAGAAGCAGGGCATCGAGCGCGCCGACATGATCACCGTCGCCGGAGGAGCCAAGACCCTCGCCTCCCCGCGCAACAACTTCGAACAGGACTTCATCCTCGAACAGGTCCGCATGTCCGTCTACCTGCACCAGACCAAACGCGTCATGGTCATGACCCATTCTGACTGCGCCACTTACGGTGGCCTGGACCATTTCAAAGGCGACCGCCAAGCCGAAGCCGAACATCATCGCGGCGAACTCCTCCGCGCCGGAGAACTTCTCACCGCAGACTTCCCCGGCATTTCGGTTGAGCCCTACTTCGTGAAGTTCGACGGAATCTGGGAAGTAAAAGACGCGGAGTACCTGGCGTCCACGCCGCAGAGAAAACCCTCGGATATCGCCCGCAAGATCGCGTAGCCGGGTGGCCGGACTCCGCGTCCATCCAAACCCTGGGCCGGGAAGGCCGTTCAGCCTTTGGCCCAATCCTCCCATTCCAGCCCCTTGACCCTGCCGAATTCTCTCCCATTGGCGGTAATCAGCGTTAGTTGATGACGCAATGCCTGGCCGGCAATCAGCAGGTCGTAAGCCCCGATTGGTTTTCCCACGGCTTCCAACGCCGCTCGCACTCGGCCCGCAACTTTCGCATCCTCGGGCTCGAAAGCCAGCAGGCTCACTGGACCCGCGAAGAATGTCTCCACCAGTCGCGCATTGGCTTCCGGACGGGCACTCTTCGCAACCCCATACCAAAGCTCAAAAGCTACGACGGAAGAGACTATCACCTTCGCGTCCTGAGCCAGTGCCTTCTGCAACCGGGTCCGGACCGACGGCGCCTTATCGTTGATCAGCGCAATACAAGCGTTGGTATCAAGCAAATACTTCACTTGAAGATCTCGCGGCGCGGCGTTGCGGGCTGGTTCCTTCCTTTGCCGAGGAACTGTCCTTCCCTGACCCGGTCGAGTTCCGCAAACCACTCGCCGGGTTCGGCGATCAGCGGCTCCAAGAGCACTCCCTCCGCCAGCCGGCGCACGCGGACCTGACTGCCCTCAAAGCGAAACTCGCGGGGCAGCCGCACGGCCTGGCTGCGTCCATTGCGAAACAGCTTGGCAATTCCCGTCTCAGACATCGGCAATTCCTCCCTCAGTAGTATATACCATGAATAGCGACCATGAACTCTATCAATGGTATATATCACACTGGAGGTCTTGCAAGGAAGATTACGCGCTGGCTTTGTCGAGCAGCGGCACCGGCTTGTCGCCTGACGCCGACGTCTCCAACTCCAACTGCTCCTGTCCGCTGAGCGCGGAAACTTTTCCCCGATAACTCTTCAGATGCCGCTGCGCGGTCTCGAATGCTTCCTGCGCTTTGTTCAAATTCTTGCCGACGTTTTCAAACTGGTTCTGGAAAAAGTCGAACGACTTCTGCGCCTTGGCCAGTTCGGCGCGGCTCTTCTCGAAGCGGCTGGCGACTTCGTACCATTTGTGTACCAGCGCAATCGTGTGCAGCGTCATGAGCAAGGTGTTGGGCGAAACGGGAAACACATGCTGCTCATTCATCCAGTCGCCCAGTTCACGGTTGCGGATCACTTCCATGTAAAGCGTCTCGCTCGGCAGATACATGAGCGCGATTTCCGTCGTGCCATTTTCCGGCTGGATGTACTGCTGAATGCGCTTGGCCTCCGCCTTCATCACGCGCACCAGCGCCACGCGCGCCGCCTCGATCTCAGCCTTGTCGTTGCTCTCGAAGAGGGCAATCACCTGCTCGCGCGGAAACTTCGCGTCGATGGGCAGCTTGCGATCGGGGAAATAGATGACGGCGTCGGCGCGTCCTCCGCCCTCGCCCGGCGATGACTGCAGCGCGAACATATGCGCGGGCAGGAAGTCGGCGAGCAGCCGCTCCAGGCTCGCCTCGCCGAACTGGCCGCGCAGATGCGGAAGTTTAAGCAGGTTGTTCAGATCGTTGATCGAGTGGCCGAGCGCGCCAACTTCACGTAGCTGCTCTTCCGCGGCCTTCAGGTGCTGCTGAACTTTTTCGAACTGCGCAAATCCTTCCTTGATGTTCTGATCGAGTTTCTGCTGCACCTGCTCAGTGATCGCCATCAACTTCGAGTCCACGCGATCGCGAATCGAGTCGAGGCTTTGCGCGGTCTGCTGATTCAGGCTCTGAAATTCGCTCTTCAGTTGCTGCGTGGTGAGCAGAAGAGAACTGGTCATCTCGCTCCGGCCATCGCTCAAGCTCCGGTTTTGCTCTTCCCTCCCCGCAGCGAGCTGCTGCTCGACCGAGCTTCGGATCTCTGAAAAGCCTTGCTGGATGCGGTCTGTGACCTGCTGGCGAAGGTCCCCTTTAGTCTGCTCCAGCCTACTGGCCATGTCGGCAGTGCTGACACTGATCTTCTGGCCAAGGGCGGTATTGAACCTTTCGAGCTGATCTGCAACTTCCGCTTTTACATCCACTTGCGCGGCGGCCGAAACGCGCCGCAACAGAACAGCCGAGAACCCAAGCAGGACAAGGGTTCCGGCGAGCACGGTAACCAGCAGTATGGTCTCCATAGTAAGTAGCTGAGCTGAATTCTAGAAGCTAGCGTGAGAGATGGAAAGCGGAACTTTGCCGGCGATCCCCGCGCCGAAACACCACCCCAAAAATCATGCTCCGGGCCCTTTTGGTTTCATTCGCGATGTTGGCGGTAAATCCGGGCCCTTGCGCGGCAGAAACAATTCCGCCAGCAGTCGATATTCGCAACGACGCGCGCAACGACGTTGGCAACGAAGCTCGCAACAAGCAACCCGCCCCCCACTCGAAGTCGGCGGCCGGATCATCCTCCGATGAGGATTCCGCCGCCGAGAACGAATTGCTGCAAACCGCCAACAAGAGCCGCGAACTAGCTGGCGTGCCTCCGTTGCGCATGGAAGAAAGTCTGCGCGAAGCGGCGGGAGCGCACGCCCGCCGAATGGTGGAGAGCGAGCGTCTGGAGCATCGTTTGCCCGGTGAGCCCTCCCTGCTCGAAAGAATTGCCCAGGTCAGCCCGCTAAGAATGGATCGCGCCGGAGAGAACATCGCCGACGCTAGTTGCGCTCCGGGCGCGAATAATGTCCTGATGCGCTCGGCACCGCACCGCGAGAACCTGCTCGATCGCGGATTCAATGTCGCGGGCGTCGCCGCCATCTGGAGCAAAGGGCGGCTGTATGTGGTCCAGGATTTCGCGCACGAGGTGCCATCGTATTCCGCGCAGCAGAGTGGAAAATTAGTGGGCCAGGCCGTCGATGAGATGCGTCAACAGGCAGGACTGCCGCAACTCGTCCAACTCACGCCGCCGAATCTTGACGAGGCCGCGTGCTCGCTGGCGAGAGAGAATCGTCCAAACGCTCATCTGCTCGCGGCCGCCTACGACAATCGAAAAATTATCGCTTACACCGAGAGCCGTCCGGAAGTCCTGCCGCCGGGCGCATTGCGGCTGCTGCGCGACCCGGGCGTTCGCCAGTTTGCGGTGGGCTCCTGCTATGCGCGCAATGCGGCGTATCCGACTGGAATGTATTGGGTCGCGATTCTCCTCTACTGAAATCTGCAAACGAATTTTTTCATCCTGACGTCTTCCCCTGCACGCAGTCCTGCCATGTTGCACCATGCGGCAATTCAGCCGCTGCAAACTCCAGATGAACAACACGGCGGTTGGAGGGCCTCGTCGCAGGCGGGGATGAGTGCAGGATTAAAAGCCGCATCAAGATGGCATCTCCGCGAAGGACAGCGCACGCAACGGCGCTTTCTTTCGATCGCCTCTGAATCTCGCCATCGGAAAGAATTCCATCTCGATGGGACCCGGGAACCACTCGAAGAGGACCGTTGTCCGCTCCGCAATCATCCAGGTGAATCCGGATAGCGAGCATTTGTTGCAGAACTGCAGGGGCAGGTCGGACATGAATGGCGCCGGTTTTGCTCGACCATGGCCCCCAGCCCTCGATGGAGAGCTTTTCGCAAACGGCAATCACACAGTCTTGATGCCAAGTAACCTTCCAGTTCGCGTCTGGATTCTTGTTGAAGAAGAGTCCCCTCACTGCGAAGCACTTGTCTCCAAGCACGGATACAACCGGCCTCCTCACCTCAGCGGAACCTGCGATGTTTCGCACGATTTGATTGGAAAGGAGGTTGCGAATTCCATGCTGGTCGGCGTCAAGTGCCGTTTCCAAAGCTCGAATGGTCTCCCCGGATACACAGCGGTGAACGATTGCATACCCGTCTGCTTCGATTTGGCGCTTGGTCGCGTCCATTGCAGATCTCGAAAGTCTAACTCGGCAGTCTGGCTCGCGGCATTCGCGGGCGAGGGCGACCGCGCCACACGAGCACTATGCTAATCTGCGAACATCTGATCGTTTTAATCTCTGGCCCGCCTGTATGGAACCTTCGCGTGTTCAGCGAAGCGGGTCCGGAACTGCAAGCTGTTTGCAGATTCGGATTGCCGCGGGGTTCTCAACTTCACGGTGTCTCGGTACGGTACCGGTGCGTTGTGCGGCTGGATTATGGTACACGCTGTGGTTAGCACCTTCGCGAAGCAGCACGCAGCCGTGTGACTCCAAGTGGCGAATCAAAATCAACGCGCTTCACAAATCACGACACAGGAACCGTGATCTTTTCGCGGGCAACTTTTTTCCCCCGATGAGACTTGCTTGCTAGCTCACGATTAGCCGCAAGCAAGAGTTCGATGGCATCGCGGAGATTTTCACGTGCCTCTTCCAGCGTGTCACCTTCTGAAATCGCGCCCGGCAGCTCCTCCGTGTAGGCGACGTAACCGCCACCTTCGGACTTTGGGACTTCTTCGTAGACCGCACTAAGAGTCAAGTTTATGAGACTATTCTACCTTTGTTCTTCTCTGCCCACGGTAAGAGCCAATTCTATGCGATATGCTTTGGGGAAGAAATTCCCTGATGAGCCAGTTGCTGCCTGCCGAGATCACGGTTCGGGAGGCGCTGGAAAGCCTTGGATCGAGCGGAGTCCGAACGTGGCTGGTGATGGATCGACGAGGTGTGATTGGCGTGATCAACCGTGCGCGGCTGGAGCGCGAACTGGCGGAGGTACGGATAAGAAGCTCGGTGAACTCACGGATGCGCTGGTTTTTCCGCACGTCCACCCCGACCAAACGCTTGATTTGGCGCTCGAACGCATGGGCGCCAACCAGATCGAAATCCTGCCGGTGGTGAACCGCGTTGATATGCACAAGTTGGAAGGCATGGTTACGCTGCGGGATGTGCTGGATGCGTACGGTGTGAGCCGCGACTGAGCGGCGGAATCCAAATTGCCTCCAGCTTCATCTATGCAGCATGAACCTGGATAGCATAAACCTGGATAGCCTGAACCTGAATAGCCTGAACCTGGATAGCCTTTCCGTAGAGCCCCTCTCTTCAGCGCAACCGCTCGGCGGAAGCTTGGCGGAGGAATCGGTGCGCGCCGCTGCTGCCGAATCCGGAGACGCTGGCCTGCTCGACTCCTACTCGCGGGCGGTCACGGCTGCGGTTGAGCGAGTCAGTCCGTCGGTAGTGAACGTTGAAGTACAGCAAACGCTACTCCAAACGAGAGGCCGAACTCGTTCGGGTGAGCCCCGCGAGCGCCGTGGAGGCGGCTCCGGCTTCGTCTTCACCCCCGATGGATTGATTCTCACCAATAGCCACGTCGTACACGACGCGACGCGGATCGAAGTGACATTGGCGGACGGACGGCGCGCTCCGGCTCACACCATCGGCGATGATCCAGCGACCGATCTGGCCGTCATTCGAATTGATGTTTCCGGATTGCAGGCTGTTCAACTGGGAGATTCGCAACTCCTGCGGCCGGGCCAGATGGCGATTGCGATCGGGAATCCATATGGGTTTCAGTCCACCGTGACGGCGGGCGTAATCAGCGCGCTGGGACGGTCGCTGCGCTCGTACTCGGGGCGCCTGATCGAGGATGTGATTCAAACCGACGCGGCCTTGAACCCCGGAAATTCTGGCGGCCCGCTCGTCGACTCGCAAGGCCGAGCAATCGGCGTCAACACGGCGACGATTCTGCCGGCGCAGGGAATCTGTTTCGCGATCGGCATCAATACCGCAAAATTCGTCGCCAGCCGTTTGCTGCGCGATGGGCGCATCCGGCGAAGCTACATCGGAGTCTCGGCGCAAACGGTTCCGATTCACCGCCGGGTGGTGCGCTTCTATGGTTTAGCGCGAGAAACCGGCGTGGTCGTGGTTGGCATTGAAGACGGCGACCGAAGCCCGGCGCGGACCGCAGGCTTGCGCGAGGGCGACGTGATCGTGGCGCTCGACGACAAACCAGTCGCCGGAGTGGATGACCTGCATCGCTTGCTGACCGATGCTCAAGTCGGTGCGCGGTGCGCTTTGACGGTGATTCGCCACACCGAGAGGCTGACCCTTCCCGTCTTTCCGCAAGAGGCTGTGTGATGGTGGAGCGACGGGCGTCTCGCCCGTCCTGCTAGCGCCTTCAAGAGAGTAAAGGCCGGGCGGGGACGCCCGGCGCTCCACCGACAAACTCGGAAGGCCCTATCGCATTGCACACATTGGATTTCGTGTGTTAGCTTCGACTCGGAGAGTTCCGCTTTGCGACATACGGTTCCGGCTGGGATGGACCGCAAGGAGAGCGACGTTTACCTGCGCCTCGATTCGGCGCGTCTTCCCCAGCATATCGCCATCATCATGGACGGAAATGGGCGCTGGGCCCGGCGCCGGCACATGCCGCGCGTTGCCGGACATCGCGCCGGTGTGGCCGCGGTGCGTTCGACGGTCGAAACCGCGGCCCGCATCGGAATTCCGGCGCTGACGCTCTACGCCTTCTCCGAGGAAAACTGGAAAAAGCGTCCAAAGACGGAGGTCGATTTCCTGATGCGTCTTTTGTGTCGCTACCTCAAAGCGGAAATCAAGACGCTCAACGAAAACAATGTTCAGTTGAAATACATCGGGCGTCAGCACGAGTTACCGGAGTCGGTGCAGCGCGAGATGGAAGAAGCGAGTTGCGCCACGTCCGGCAATACCGGGATGCTGCTGACACTGGCGTTGAACTACAGCGCGCGCAGCGAGATCGTCGACGCCTTTCGCTCGCTGGCGGAGGCTGCCGCCCGCAATGGCGGCCTCGATCACATGGAAGTCGACGAGCAGGCGATTAGCGACCATCTCTACACTCGGGGACTGCCGGATCCGGACTTAGTAATTCGCACCAGCGGCGAGATGCGGCTGAGTAACTTCCTGCTCTGGCAGCTTGCCTATGCGGAGATCTATGTGACGCAGACGTTGTGGCCTGATTTCCGCGGCGTTCAACTGCTCGAGGGGATCGAAGTTTATCAGAAGCGCGACCGCCGCTACGGCGGCCTGGGCCCGGACGGGCACGCTCCGCGTCCTACGTCGCTCCGGGCCCACGCCGAGGCGAAACGTTGATGAGCACTGCTCGTGTGGGGACGGGCGCCCTCGCCCGTCCAAGCCGAGCGAAGCCCGGCAGCTGCCGGAGATCACAACAGCTCTGGGTTCGCGACAGGCGCAGCATGATCCGTAGTGTGATCCAATGATCCAGCGCGTCGCGACCGCCGTCATTCTAATCCCCCTAGTTTTGCTGCTGGTTCTGAAGGCGCCGCTCTATGTGCTGGCCCTTGTGGCCGGAGCGGTCGCCCTGCTGGCCATCGTCGAGTTCCTGAAGCTGGTGACGCACTATGCAGTCCAGCCGCTGGGGCCGGAGACGTATGTCTTCGTCGCGGCCTTCTTCGTATTTGTGATGGTCGCTTCCACCAATCGCACGCCGCTGGTTGAGACCACGGCCATGCTCTACGGGATCACGCTGGCGACGGCGCTCGCACCCTTTGTGTTTCTGACCGTAGCAATGAGAATGAAGCGCTCCAACCTGACCAGCGGCTATCCGGCGGCCGCCGCTTCGGCGTTTGCCTTCGTGTATATCGCCATCCCGATGGCGCTGCTGGTCGCGATCCGACAGCAGCCGGCGGGAGCGATCTGGACGATCTACACGCTGCTCGCCGTGTGGGCGGGAGACATCTTCGCTTACTTCGTGGGCAAGTCGCTGGGACGGCATCGCATGTCGCCCGAGATCAGCCCGAAGAAGACCTGGGAAGGCGCGGTGGCCTCGATCCTGGCCAGCGTAATCGTCGGCACGCTGTGGATTCAACACGCGCCCGGAATCAGTTCCGCGCTGCTGCGGGTTGGATTGATTGACCGCCGCGATGGCATGTTCGGCCTGGAGCAGCCACCCCTTTGGCCCATCATTCTACTGTCGGCGGTGGTCAACATCGCGGCGCAACTGGGCGATCTGGTCGAGTCCCTCATGAAGCGCGGCGCCGGAGTGAAAGATTCCGGCACGATTCTGCCCGGCCACGGTGGCATGCTCGATCGCATCGACGCCATGCTGTTCGCAGTGCCGGTGGTGTGGGCGTACGGCGCGTGGCGGCTGTTGCAGTAGGGAGGAGAAGCACTCCAATAGCCCGCTCACTGGAACGCTTGCGCGGTCGTGTACAACGCAACCAACCCCAGCAATAGCACCGCCTCCTCGAACTTCTCCGACCACACATGCAGACGGTCGAATTCCCTGCGCAGCGGATTGTCCAGAGGCACGCTATCGATCACTCCAACCTCGGCGCGAAGGGCGTGCAGTTTCGGGGAAATGGCGAATTGCGAGATCACGGTCAGCAACAGCATCAGCACGATCAAAAGGTGCCGCGCCGCCAGCGGTCGCGCATTTCCCGCAGCCATCCGGCTGTAGAGCATGGACGCGATCAGAAAAACAATTCCGGAAACGATGGCCATGTAGTGCAGTAAATCGAGCGAGCGCCCTACGATCGATCCCGCCAGGTGGCGGGTGGGGAGAAGTCCGGGTGAAAAAGCGGTGGGCGCTTCGACGAACGCGAGAAAGATCACGCCGCCAAGCCAGACCACGAGCGACAACAGCATGAGGAACCGGAGAAATGACATGAGCGAGATTATAGAACTCGTCGGGCTGATCTAAGAGTAGCGATTCTTTCGGCAGCGTCCAGTTGGTGGTGGACCTCGAATTCCGTGTAGGGACGGGCCGTGTGGGGACGGGCGCCCTCGCCCGTCCAAGCCGAGCGCAGCTCGGCAGCTGCCTAAGGCCACAGCAACCCTGGACTCGCCCTAGCGCGCAGACTCGCACGAATCCCATCGCGGTAGATCTGGGCGAGCGGTGCACACGAATTCCTTCTAGCTTCTACAATAGAGTACGACTTCGTTTAATCCTCATCTTGGGAGATTGAAATGCAACGAAAAGCGAGTGCAGTGTGGAAGGGTGGTCTTAAGGACGGGAAGGGGACGGTTTCGTCTACCAGCGGCGTCCTTTCGAATACGCCGTATTCCTTTACGACGCGGTTTGAAAACGCTCCGGGGACGAATCCGGAAGAACTGATTGCGGCGGCGCATGCGGCGTGCTTTTCGATGGCGCTGTCGGCGCAACTGGGTGGCGCGAACCTCACGCCGGAGAGCATCAATACGGCAGCTACCCTCACCATGGAGAAACTCGACGCGGGCTGGGCCATCACGGCCGTGCACCTGGATGTGGTTGCGAAGGTGCCGGGCGCGAGCGCGGAAGCCTTCAGCACGGCAGCGCAGAATGCAAAAGCGGGCTGCCCGGTATCGAAGGTGCTGAATGCGAAGATTACGATGGATGCGAAGCTGGGCTAGAGGCATGACCGCGTGATGAGTCTTGCGGTGGAGGGTCGGGCGTCTCGTCCGTCCAGCAGTATGGCGGCCGGGCGAGGACGCCCGGCTCTCCACGAACGAGCTTGCATCTAACTTTGCTCGCGCAAAACTTGGCGCAGCTTGTGATTGATTTTTACCGCTTCCTGCGCGGCCTGATCGATCAGTTCGACCCAGCGGCGTGAATTCTCGGGCGGCCCTGCCTGCGAAATCAGGTACGTGGCTTGCACGATGGTTTCGAGCGCATTGCTGAGATCGTGTGCCAGTGCGCGGAGTTCCCTTGCCAGTTCTGCGGGGATCTTGTCGGAAGCATTTCCCATGGTTGAGGGCGGCTTGGCACCTTGCAAATGACCTAGCACGGCGAAGGTTATGACGTTGCGCTCGTTTGACAGCCAGACGCCAGCCAGTAGATAGTAGTGTAGTCGCCTTTGAAAAGCTCCTACCGATTTTTTCTTCTTATGCGGATATGGCGGAACTGGCAGACGCGCTAGGTTCAGGTCCTAGTGATCGCAAGGTCGTGGAGGTTCGAGTCCTCTTATCCGCACCAAAAACAGCTTTTGGCCGTTAGCTCTTAGCTCGAAGCCCGTAGCTCGCAGCTTTTTCCTCACGCCCCAGCGGAGAGCCGGTGTGTGCTGCGGTTTTGCGCTATCCCGTACTGGCGGATTTTATAGAGCAAAGCTTTATAGCTGATCTGCAGCAGCGCCGCGGCTTGTTTGCGATTCCAGTTTGTCTCTTCCAGGGCGCGGGCGATGGCTTCGGCCTCCGCTTCATCTTTGGCGTTGCGCGACAGCGACTTCAGGCCGCCGCCGGATTCAGCGCCCGCGACTGCGGTTCTGCCCACGGCGTGGGCGTGCAATCCTCCACCGCCATCGGGCCGGGGCTGCAACTCGGATGCCGCGAGCGTTTCGTCTCCCAGCACCAGGTAGCGCTTGATGAAGTTGCTCAGTTCGCGCAGGTTGCCCGGCCAGGAATGCCGCAGGCATGCCTCCATCAACGCGGGCGAAAGTGGCAACGGGGAACGGGCGTAGGAATCCGACATGCGCGACATGAAATGCTTCAGCAGAATCGGAATTTCTTCCTTGCGGTCGCGCAGCGGAGGCAGCAACAGGGTGAAAGCGTTCAGGCGGTAATAGAGATCCTCACGCAGACGCTTGGTGGCGAGCGCTTCTTGAATGTTGATGTTGGTGGCGGCCAGGATGCGGACGTCGACTTTGACCACGGTGCGGCTGCCGAGGCGGGAGAACTGCTGGTCCTGGAGGACGTGCAGCAGCTTGGCCTGCAGCCCCGGCGGCATTTCGCCGATTTCGTCGAGCAGGATGGTGCCTTTGTTGCAGAGTTCGAACTTGCCCGGCTTGGCGTGCGTGGCGCCGGTGAAGGCTCCCGCTTCGTACCCGAACAGTTCGCTTTCCAGCAAGTCGGCGGGTACCGCCGCACAGTTCACTTTGAGGAAGGTGCGGTGGGCGCGCGGGGAAAGCTTGTGAATCAGGCGGGCGAGCACTTCCTTGCCGGTGCCGCTTTCACCGAGCAGGAGCACCGGGATTTCGACGTTGGCGACGAGTGCAGCCTGGGAGCGAATCTTCTTCATCGCCGGGCTGGCAGCGATGAAGAACACGTCGTCGCAAAGTTCTTCGATCTCGCCCGCATAGCTCTCACCCTTGGCCGTGCCGACGCACTGCGCAATGACCGCGTCGAGTTCGGCTTTCTGGAACGGCTTGGTCAGATAATCGATCGCGCCCAGGCGCATGGCCTGCACGACTTTGCGCGTGTCATTCACGCAGGAGAGCATGACGACTTTCAATCCCGGCTTAAGATGGCGGAGTTGTTCGAGAGTCTGCAGCCCGTCGATGCCGGGCATGAGGAGATCGAGCAGCACCAGGTCGGGCTGCAGTCCTTTCTGGACGCGCTCGACCGCTTCTTCTCCGGTGCTGGCGGTTTGCACCTTGTGCTCATCCACTTCCAGCAGCGTGCGGATGTAGCGTAACATTCCCGGTTCGTCATCCACCAGCAGGATGTTGGCGCCTTCGCTCATTTCACTCCTCGTGGCGGACCATTCAGAATTGGTTTCAGGGGAATAAGAAAGGAGAACTTGCAGCCTGTGCCCGGTTCGCTTTCGACCCAGATCTTGCCGCCCATTGCCTGGAGAAGGCGGCGGGAAATGGCGAGTCCAAGGCCCATGCCCTCGGCCGATTCGCTGCCCGGCAGACGGAAGAAATCATCGAAGATTTCCAGGTGAAACTCCGGCCGAATTCCCGGGCCGGTATCGGCAACCGTGACTTTGACCGCGTTCGGCACACTCGTCGACTGGCGGCGGCGGTCTGCGTTGGCGGCGGACTTACTCACGCTGCGACGCTCCCACATGTGGGGCTCGGCGTGCAGCCAGACGGTGCCACCCTGCGGAGTGTACTTGCAGGCGTTCTCCAGAAGATTGGAAATCACGCGCTGGATCTTGGGCGCATCGAATGGAAATGTCGTCAGTTTGTCATTGGCCAGGAAATACAAGGCGAGACCGCGCTCCTGAAACCGGATTGACCAAAGCCGGCAAACTTCCGAGAGGCAGGCGTTCATGTCACCTTCCACGTACTGCATGCGCAGTTCGCCGGTTTCGAGCACGCTGAAGGTCAGGAAGTCCTGAATGAATTGCTGCAAGCGCTGTCCGCTGGAAAACATGTCGCCCATCACTTCACGCTGGCGGTCGTTGAGCGGTCCGAGTTTCTGGCTCTGCAGCAGTTCTATGTAACCGTTGAGGATTGCCAGGGGCGTCTTGAGGTCGTGGGCGGCAGAGGCCAGAGCGTCGGCAGTCTTGCGGAAACGATCGCGCAATTGTTCGAGCTCGCTTGCCGCGTCGTCCGCAGAGCTGGGCGCCGAAGCCCGCGCCGCGGCGGTTGACGGCAGGCTACTTTTGGGACCACTGCCGGGCGCGGAAACCGCTGGGCTTTTGTCGGGCGTCGAAGCCATGGATAACCAAGTAAACAGTATTAGGGGAGGGGAGCCTGCTACCTCAGAGTAAGGGGGATGTTTTGATCCTATGTCAGGTGCTCCAGACTGTCAATTGGAAACGGCCCCAAACCAGGCACCGAAGCGAAAAACCTTGCAGCTTTTTGACATGACCAAAAGTCAATTCATGAAATCGACGGGGTGAAGCCGCTTCGGCGATGTCCGTGTCGGTGGCGCGGTTTCGGGTGATTCCAGGCAGGCTCGGCTTCTCTGGGAGGTTTGGCCCCTAAGATGCGGTCTTACGGTGTTTATACCTCTCTTATGGTGGTCCAGACACGTGTCTAGTACCTTACTGAAGAAGAAAGAACGCAAGTGGCCACGGTTGCAGCTCGCCATTCCGGTTTTTGTCCGCTCTCGCGACGGAAGCGGCAAGGATTCCCTGGAATTTGCCACGGCCCTTAACATCTCTCCTGGTGGTGCTTTGGTGGTAGTTCGCCGTTCTTTGCCGCAATCGGCACCGATTTCACTGGAGATTCCAAGCGCTCCCATCGGACCTGTCAAGGGTTTCAAGACCTCTTTGCGGATTATGCAAGCGAAGGCGGTGTGGATTGCGCACCTCGATGACTACCATCTTCTAGGCCTGAAGTTCGCCCGCCAACTGAGCACCGACGCGGCGGGTGTTTCCGGGAAGAGAAAAGCTGGTTCTGCGGTGTGAACTATTTTTCCTATCTCAACTCTGTCTCAGAATGGCACTTTGGGGCCATGCCCGGTGTTCTGGCTTCCGCGATATCATCACTCTAAGCCATTCATAAGTGAGCGCTTACCACAAGGGTTCCAGCTCGCTCGGCTCTCTTCTCCAGTTTGGTGCTTGGGATGCACTTTTAGTGCATGCGGCTTGACACTAGCCGCACTGGGGGCATTTGGTCTTATGACGACACTTTCGGTAAGTGCGCTGGCACAATCGCTCGGCGAGGTTCCCCCTGACAACATCATTTTTGGCCACTCTGAAGTCATGCAAGCGGTTCGTTCGCGACTGGGCAAAGTAGCCGCCGCCAACGTTCCTGTCCTTATCACCGGCGAGAGCGGCACCGGAAAAGACATCATTGCCCGGCTCATTCATGGGCTGTCTCCGTGGAAGATGGGTCCATATGTAAAGGTGAACTGCCCGGCAATTCCGGGAACACTTCTGGAAAGCGAACTGTTCGGCTACGAAAGAGGAGCCTTCACGGGCGCGGTTGGGTCGAAGCCAGGACGGGTCGAGCTGGCCCACCGCGGCACCTTGTTTCTAGATGAAATTTCCGAGCTTGACCCATCCTTGCAATCGAAACTTTTGCAGCTTTTGCAGGATGGGCAGTTCTGCCGCATCGGCGCCCAGGAAGACAAGAAGGTCGAAGTGCGAGTAGTGTGCGCGACCAACCGCCATTTGGAAGCTGAAATCGAGTCGGGGGCTTTCCGCCAGGATCTTTACTACCGCATCAACGTGGTGAATCTGCGCATGCCGGCGCTAAGGGAACGCCGCGGCGATATTGAAGATCTGTGCAGCTACTTCCTCGAATACTACAACCGCAAGTTCAACTGCCGGGCGCGGCCTCTGTCGAATGAAGTGCTCGCGGTGCTGCAGAAATATCACTGGCCGGGAAATATTCGCGAACTGGAAAACCTGATCAAGCGCTACGTGATTCTGGGCCATGAGGAAGTGATCACCAACGACCTGGTGGCACGCGAGCCGGACTTTTTCAATCCCGAGTTCTCGCTGGACGGGCCGATTTCTCTGAAGCAGCTTACCCGCCAGTGCGTGCACGAACTGGAGCGTAAGGTCATCCTGAAGGTACTGCAACAGCACCACTGGAATCGTAAGCAGGCAGCCCGCACGCTGGGCATCAGCTATCGCGCCCTGCTTTACAAGATCCGCGATGCCGGCTTGCCCTCGAACCGTGCCCTGCGCCTGCAGCAGGCGGAGAAAAACAAACCCACCGACGACGGACCCACCGACGACGCAAGGCCAACCAGCGGAGCGGCCGCCGACTGAGACGGAACTGTTGAGTCATTGAAAGTCAAAGACTCACGAGGGCGCACCCGCAGTCATCGTTCGTAGACCGTACTTCGGTGACGGATACGCGTCACCTCCACCAGCAGTCTTTCGTTGTCGATGGTGTAAACCACGCGGTAGTCGCCGACGCGAATGCGCCATTCGCGGTCTCCGCCTTGCAGCTTCTTGCAGCCCGGTGGGCGAGGATTGAAGGCAGGATTTTCCAAGCGCGGAACGATGCGCGCGATCAACTGGCCGGACAGCTTCTTAAGTTCTTTCGCGGCGCTTGAGGTCAATGCGACGTCGTAGTTAGCCACGGAGATTTTCGTTCTTGGGGTGCTCATGCATTAGTTAGAGGGCACGAGAAACGTATCGTAGCTAGCCACGGAGCCTTCCACTCTTGGCGAGGTCCGTCTTTACCTTGGCGAGCGGGATGCGTTTTTCATGTCGCCGCGACCGGGAAACCAGCACGTCCTCGATGTCCTCCCAGAGCGCTCGGTGCTTTTTGAGATCGATTACTGCCGCCGTCTTCCGGCGCGATTCGTCGGTGATGAACTGAATTCCGGTCATGCGCAATGGCCCCCTTGGGTTGTGTGGAACATGTTCTCACGCTAATTTCGACGGCCCGCGATGTCAACCATCCAATGCATCATAACGCCCCTTAGGTCCGAATGGCCCGTATAACCTCACGCCCAGTACGTCCGATCCAGCGTCCTGTACTGAATAGCCTCGGCGATGTGTTTCGGTTCAAGCTGGGGAATGGCGTCCAGGTCGGCAATCGTGCGGGCGACCTTCAGGATGCGGTCATGGGCGCGGGCGCTGAGCCCTTGCTGAGCCATGGCGCGTTCGAGCAGGCGCTCACAATCGGCGGAGAGTTCGCAGAATTTGCGAATGAGTTGCGTTGGCATTTGGGCGTTGCAATAGACTTTTTGGCGTTCGTAGGAAAAGCGTTTCAACTGCACGTCCCGGGCGCGGATCACGCGCTCGAGGATACTAGCTGAACTCTCCGCCTCCTTCGTACTGCGCAATTCTTTGTAGTTCACCGCCGGAACGTCAATGTGGATGTCGATGCGGTCGAGCAACGGCCCTGAGATCTTAGAAATGTAGCGTTGGATCATGGGCGGGGTACAGTGGCATTCGCGGGTGCGGTCGTTGTGAAATCCGCAAGGACAGGGGTTCATGGCGGCGGCCAGCATGAAGCGCGCGGGGAAAGTCAGCGACATGGCGGCCCGCGCGATGCAGACGGTACCGTCTTCGAGCGGCTGGCGCATGACGTCAAGAACGTTGCGCGGGAATTCGGGAAATTCGTCGAGGAACAGCACCCCATTGTGCGCGAGCGAAACCTCGCCCGGCCGCGGGATCGCGCCGCCGCCGATCAGACCTGCGTCGGAGATGGTGTGGTGAGGCGCGCGGAAAGGTCGCAGCCCGACGAGTCCGGCGTGCGCATCGAGCACACCCGCCACACTGTGAATCTTGGTGGTCTCCAGGGCTTCTTCGAAAGTAAAGGGCGGCAGGATCGTCGGCATGCGTTTCGCCAGCATGGTTTTTCCAGATCCTGGAGGCCCGATCATCAGAATGTTGTGACCGCCGGCGCACGCGACTTCAAGAGCACGCTTGGCGGTTTGCTGGCCGCGAACGTCTTTAAAATCCACCGGGAAGTGCTGCGCTTGGCAGAGCAGTTGTTCGGTGTCGACCTGCAAGCGGGAGACGCCATTGCCGGAGTTAATGAGATGAATGACTTCCAGCAGTGATTTAACCGGGTAAACCTCAACGTCACCGACCATAGCGGCTTCGCGAGCGTTGACTTCGGGCACGACCAGGCGTTTTACTTTCGTTCGACGAGCCTCGATCGCGATTGGCAAAGCGCCACGCACTCCGCGTACCCTTCCGTCGAGAGAAAGCTCGCCTACAAACAGCGCGTCGGGGATCTCCTTCTTATTCAGCCCGCCGTATGCGCCGAGGATGCCGAGCGCCATGGGCAGGTCGAAGCCCGAGCCTTCCTTGCGGATGTCGGCCGGCGCCAGATTAATGGTGATCTGGGTGGGAGGGATATCATAACCGCAGTTTTTCAGCGCCGAGCGGACGCGGTCGCGGCTTTCGCGGACGGCAGCATCGGGCAGGCCGACCGTATGAAAGTGGTCTTCATTCATTTTGACGCCCGAGACATCCACTTCCACTTCGATGATGTTGGCGTCAATGCCGTAAACGGCAGCACTCAGGGTTTTATAGAGCATAGGGGACACCAGTGAGCACACGAAGAGGACAGCGCGGATGGGAGATCCTTGTCGACATCATAGTCAGTGCAGAACCGGACCGCTGTGATGGGCATCACCCGGTTACCGTGATGGAACGTTCTGGATCGTTCTGTCGTGAACGGCCGCTTTCGGTGCTAGGCTAGTGGCAATCTGGCGGATAACGTTTTGCGCCAGTGGAGTCCCTCAATGGTCGACGAAGATCCCACTTCAGCCGGGCCCGGCCCGGTGTCAAACCGGCTGGAACGCGAAGAGAGCCAGTTGTGGCGATGGGCTCTTGGCCTGCTCGTCTTGTTTGCGGCGGCAGTGGCATTGTTGTCGTGGCAACAACTGAAGGACCTTCCTTACCGGCTGTGGGCAATTCCCGCCGGACTCTTCGCTCTCGCCGTCTTGTTTGCCACCTATGCTTTCGGGCGCAAACGCGAGGTTGCGGAGCTCAAGCAGATTCTAAGGGACTTTCAGAATCAGGCGGGAGTCACACCCGCCGAAGACCAACTCGATCAGTTGGGCCAATTGATTATGCGCTCGCAGCGCAACTTCAAGGAGCTGATCGATTCTCTGGATGACGTGGCGCTCGCCATCTCACTCGATGGAACCCTGCGCACGGTAAACCGGCGATTTACGGAAATTCTCGGTGTTCCTTACTCGCAGCTGATTGGTCACAAACTTGAGGAATTCCTGGGCGCGCCCCTGCATGCGGAGGCGACCGGAGGGCTGGAACGGTTTGTGGAGAAGCGGAACTGGTCGGGAGTGGTCGAGGTCCGCCCTAAGAACGATTCCCGGCGGCTTTACTTCGACTGCGTGGTCAATGCCATCGTCAAGGGCGGCGAGGTGACCGGGGCGAGCGTGCTGGCGCGCGACATCACCGAACATCGTGAGAAGGAACAGCGCTTCACGCAGCTCTTCGAATCTCTACAGGAAGGCGTGTACATCAGCAATCCGGAAGGCAAGCTGCTCGAGGTAAACCCGGCCCTCGTCTCCATCTTGGGATATGACAGCAAAGAAGATTTGTTAAACCTGCCGCCGGAACACCTGAATGTAGACGGGGGCGATCCGGTGCTGGGACACGCGGGAAGCCAGAGCGGCCGCACCCGCACTCGCGAGGTTCGACTGCGAAGAAAAGATGGCGGAGTCGCGGTGTGCGTGGATACCTCGAGCGGCGTGATGGAAGCCGGACGGATTGTCCGTTACCAGGGCACGCTGGTAGATGTCACCGAGAAGCGCGCGCTGGAACAACAGCTGCGGAGGCAGGAAGAGTTCCGCCGGCATCTGCTGGAAAGTTTTCCGGATCTGATTCTGGTACTCGATCTGAAGGGGCAGTACACGTTCGTGAGCGCGCGCATCGCCGAACTCCTCGGGTACGGACCGGAACATCTCATGGGCAAGAACGTCGCGGAGACGGAGAATGCTCCACCGGAACTGGCCGAACTCTACCGCACCGTCGCGACCGGTGAGAGTTCACTGGCATCACGGGAGTACGGCTCCCGGCACCGCGACGGCAGCTGGCGCACCATGCTGGGCATGGCCAGTCCTCTGCTGGATGCCGAGGGCAAACCGGCGGGCGTGATCATCTCCGTCCGCGATGTGACGATGGAGAAAAAATTGGAGCAGCAGATTATTCAGAGCGAGCGTCAAGCGGCCATGGGTCAGATGATCGGCGGATTCGCCCACGAGCTCAACAACCCGCTGACCAGCATTCTGGGCATGGCGGAACTGCTGCAGGAAGGCGACACCAGCGAAGGCGCCCGCAAACAGATTGCGATTCTGCACCAGCAGGCGAGGCGCGCCGCCGAAATCGTCCAAAACTTGCAATACTTCGCCCGGCCGCCGGCTCCGGGAAAGAGCCAGGTAAATCTAAACGAACTCGTGCAACGCACCGTGCAGATGCAGGCGTATCCGCTCCGCAAGAGCAACATCACGGTGGATTTTCTGCCCGAACCGGCGATACCCGCGATCATGGCCGATCCCAATCAACTGATGCAGGTTTTCTTGAATCTTCTGCTGAATGCGGAACAGGCCATCCGCGAAACCCGCGAGAAGGGCACGATTCGCGTCCGCATCGGACGCAGGCCCGACTCTGTCTGGGTCGTGTTTCAGGACGATGGCCCGGGAATCGCGCCCGAAAACTTGGCGCATATTTTTGATCCTTTCTTCACTACCAAGCGGCCCGGTCGAGGGACCGGCCTGGGGCTGAGCATCTGCAAGACCGTGCTGCGCGAGCATGGAGGAAACATCGAAGCCGCAACGTCCCCGGATGGAGGCGCGGTATTCACGATCACGCTGCCAGTGGCGGCGGCAGAATCGGGAACGGCCGCCAAGTTCTGAGTGTAATCGCCTGCTTACAACAATCATCGTGGTAAGCGCCGCAGTTTCGGCGTAAAGTGCTGGTCATGCTTGTGCTGCGAGTAAGGCCGTTATCGCCGATTGCGCTCTTGGCAGCCGGCCTACTGCTAGCCACACCTTTGGCGGCACAGGACGCCGCTTCGGCTAAAGCCCTCTTGGAATCCGCGTTTCGGCTCTACAAAAACGGCGGCAAGGGGGTGGATACACATTCGAACCGCTACTATCACTCCTCGCTTAAAGCGTTGATGACCGCAGACGAGAAGGCTGTCAGGGACAAAGGGACGGACATTCCATTCGCTCGCGGTGCGGACATGTTCTGTGACTGTCAGGAGTGGGAGGGGTTTTGGGTTTCCAAAATGGATTTGAGCGTCCAGACTCGCCATCGCGCTGAAGCAGTTGTCTCTTTCTCCGTGTATGCGCCAAAGAACCGAAAAAATACTGAGGCACGGACGTACAAGTACATTCTTGTTCCAGAGCGCGGTAACTGGCGGATTTACGATATTCTGTATCTGTCCGACTCCGACTACTCCATCAAATCCCTTCGTGAAAACCTCTCACACGAAATAGAGGCTTACTCTCACGAACCAACTCAGTAGATGCAGAGGGCGGCATTGTTGTTGAGAAATCGCCATTACACTCAAAACCAGATCCTAGACCATCCTACCGCTCCACCGCCATCGCGACAGCGTCCCCCCGCCCAAGCACAGCGCCGCAATCCCGCGGTGCACGTCGCGGCGAATCATTTCGTATCAAGGTGACGAGCACACGGGCTCCGCTGGCCCCTGCGTCGCTTGAAAATCGTCTCTCATCATAGAGCGTGACAAGCGTCGCGAAGGTTCTCGACGCGCAACCCCGCCGGCATCCGAACGACGCGTTCGGTTGAAACGTGCGCGCGGCAGAAACAACGTCAGGGGAGAGCAAGTGAGAGCGAGCTGTGATGTCACTCGACTTTTTTTTCGCGTGTGAGTCGCGCAGGTGACTTTGGTACAGCGTTGCACGCTCGCGTTTCAATCATTTTTCTCTTGACTTCGTTCTGCGTTGACTCTATACATCAATCAGTTGCAACAAAACACCGTTGCGAAATTCCATGAAGAATGGAAAGGGAGAATAGATCCATGGCAACCAAAAAGAAAGCAAAGAAGAAGAGCAGCAAAAAGCACTAAGCACCAGCAACAGGCAACGACAAAGGGGACGCGATGAGCGTCCCCAAAGTTTTTTGTGGCATTTTCATGCTAGTGGAGAGCCGGGCGTCCCCGCCCGGCGGGACGGGCGAGACACCGTCGCTCCACTAATTGACGCGAGACGTCGATTTCTTCTGCGGAGCTGCACCGGTCTTCCCGGTGACGATCTTCCCAGTGGCGATCTTCCCGCCAACGATCTTCTCAGTGGCGGGACAGAGATTGCGATAGGGACAATACGAGCACTGATATCCGGGCTTTGCGGCAAATTTTCCCTGCGCGATTCCGTCTGACGCTTCGTGCACGCGCAATTTCGCCGCTTCCAATTGGGCGTCGGTCCGCGTGGTGTACACGGGCGTGTTGTTTTCGAGGTTGTGGAAGATCAAGCAGTCGGCTCGCTTTCCCCAAGTCTCCCTGGCCGCGAGCGCATACAGGGAAAGTTGCAGACTCTCATCGGCGTCCTCTTGCGACTTCGGCTTGCCCGTCTTGTAGTCCACGATGGCAACGGAGTCCGGACCCGTGCGATCGATGCGATCCACGCGTCCGGCCAACTTCGCCGAGCCCACTTGCAGTTCAAATCTGCGTTCGGTCTCGATGACTTCGGGCGGCTCGGCGCTGCGAGCCCACTCGAAAAATTGCCGCAACTGCTCCATTCCCTGCCGCAGATACAGCTCATACTGATAGCGGTCGGCGATGCCCGCGGAAGCCAGGGCCAACCGGAACTGTTCCAGCAAATCGTCGTCGACGACCGCGCGCTCATAGCGCTGCGCGTCGTAGAAAGTACGCAGCACACCGTGCATGGCCGCCCCGTAGTGCAGCGATGCGGGCACGTCGCGCGGCAGGTTCCACTCCCTTTCGAGCTTGAAGCGCAGCGGACATTCTTCATAGATTTCGATGGCCGACGCGCTCAGGCCGGTAACGAAGCTCGCCGACGGCGGCATGAGCAGCCACGCGGCCACGGTCGATTGCGGTACCGCGATTTTCTGTTCTTCCTCGGCAAACAACCTATCCTGCACCGCCGCCGCCGGATGGGTAGACCAGAACTTTTTGCAAGCCGGGTGAACCATGAACTCGCGCAGAAACTGGGTTGGCTTCGGATCCTTCTTGCCCCTGCCCTGGTGCGCATAGATCGCCAGCGTGTCTTTGGCGCGCGTCATGGCCACGTAAAAAAGGCGGCGCTCTTCTTCTTCGTGCAGTGTCTTGTCGTCATTCACAGCGCCCGGCGAAGACGTGGCCGCCCGGCGCAACTCTGTAGGAAACGCAATGAGCGGCTCATGGTATGGAGTCGGGAACGAAACGGACGAGCCGCGAATGATGGCCACGTGCTGGAACTCAAGTCCCTTGGCGGCGTGCGCGGTCAAAAGCTGTACCGCGTCTTCGTCGGTGCGCGGAAGCGGAATGGTGCCTCCCGCCTGCACAAAATAATCCAGGTACTCGAGGAATTCTGAAGGGCTACCAGTTTTGGCAATCGCTTTCTTGTGCCATGACTCCACAAACTTCAGAAACGCCACCAGCAAAGCCGACCGCCGCAGATGGAAGTGCCGAATCACAACGCTCACCGCATCTTCCGCGGTAAAGCCCGCGCGCACTCCGTCCTTCTTCACTTCGCGGTGGACTTTCTCCACGCTTTCCAGCACCGCGGGACCGCCCGCGAGCCTTCCCAACACCGTGCGGAGATCGAGTTCCTGGCGCCGCACCGCCCTCATCGCTGCCCGCAATTCCATTGGGTTGATGCCGAACTGGGGCAGCGCCGCCACGCGAAACAGGCTCGCCGGATCGTTGGGAGACACAGCGGCGGTCAGGCAGGCCACCGCGTCGCGGACCTCCGGTGTGTCGAGAACGTCCAGACCTTCGATGGAGAATGGAATGCCCCGCTCGGCGAGTTCCTTAACCAGTTCGTCGCGATGGTTGTGCTGGCGATAGAGCACGGCAAAATCGCTCCAGCGGCAGCGCTGGTCCTTATCCTTGTCTTCATCTTTTTCCTTGCGCTTCTTCTGGATGCGGCGCGCGAGGTCGGCGGCCTCGACTTCTTTATCCCTCCAGGTAACAATTTCGACCAGCGGCGCGGCCGTGGTCTGCCCTTGTTGCTTCGCCCCCTCGTCTCGGAGTGATTCAAGGGGTGCACGCTGGTAGGAAATCGAAATTCCTTTTTGCGAGAACGTCTGTCCGAACGTCTGTCCGAACACCGCCGGGTTCTCATTCACAATGCCAAAAGCGCAACCGAGGATCGGCGAGAGCGAACGTCGGTTCTTTTCCAGGGCAACGACTCGGGCCGCGGGAAAGTTCCTCATAAACAGCGTGAACGCCTCGCTCGAAGCGCCGCGAAACTGGTAGATCGCCTGATCCGCATCGCCCACGGCAAAAACGTTCGCCGCCGGTCCGGCGAGCAGCGACAGGATCTCGACCTGGGCAAAATTCGCGTCCTGGAATTCATCCACCAACAGAAAGCGGGTGCGGCCGCGTTCCTCTTCGAGCAGCGCGGGATCGTTCTTCAGCAACTGATAGGCCTTGGTAATCATGTGGCCGAAGGTGCCCAGGTTTTCTTCCCGGAGCATCTTTTCCACGGTGGCGAAAACACGAGCGATTTCCTGGCAGCGCTCCAGGATCTCGACCTCTTCCAATTCCGTTTGCTTCTTCGAGCGGGCAACCCGGGGAAGCGCAACTTCGCCGCGTTCAAGGCGCTCAACATAGAGCGCGTATTGTTCCGGACCGACCAGTTCGTCCTGGCAACGACGCATGAAATCGAGCAGGCTATCGAGAAACTGTCCAACGTTCGCGGCACGAACAAAGTGTTTGAGGCGCAGATCGCGAATACGGCGGCGCAAGTACACCCAGAGATCCTTGTCGTCGAGCACGCCAAAACCAGCGCCGCGACGGTGGAGCAATCCGTAGCACCATGCATGGAAGGTGCAGGCCTGCAAGCCGTCGATGGCCGTACCCTTCAGTTCCCCTCGTACGCGAGCCAGCATCTCCGCGGCGGAATTGTCGGTATAGGTGAGCGCAAGAATTTCGTGAGGGCGGGCGTGACCTTCGCGGATGAGATTGGCCACGCGCTGCGTGAGGACAGTCGTCTTCCCGGTGCCGGCGCCGGCGATCACCAGCATCGGGCCATCAACGTGTCCGATGGCTTGCTGCTGGCGTTCATCGGGAACGATTTTCGTCGCAGACGAGGCAGTCGGATTTCCTTGATAAGTCACTTGAGAAGCCACTTGCCGGAGAATATCAGAGGTTGGTTGCGGAATGCTCTAGCGTCATGTCCCGGAACTTCAAGGCAGAAATATACGCTGTCATCCTGAGCGAAGCGAAGGACCTATGCATTTGCACCCGCCCCAATGCATAGGTCCTTCGCTTCGCTCAGGATGACAAACCAAGTTTAGATCGCGGGAACCTAAAATGATAACGGCGCATCACCGCAGTGCATCAAGGGCGAGTGCGGTAGCGACAATCGCCGCGGTTTCGGCTCGTAGGATTGTGCCGCCGAGCGAGGCCGCGACCCATCCCGTTTCGCGAAACCACGCCAGCTCCTGGTCGGCCCATCCCCCTTCGGGGCCCACGGCGAGCACAACTTCTGTTGGTTGGGACTTTAAAATGTCTCCCAGCCGAGTGTCCTCTTCGGACTCGGCAAGAGCTTCGGCAAGAACAACGCAGGTCGCCGACTCCGCCGAAACAATGCCCCCAGCAAGGTCTTTCAGTTTGACCGGTGTCGCAACCTCAGGCGGCGCAGACCTTCGCGACTGTTCGGCCGCCTGACGAACGATGCGCCGCCAGCGCTCCTGCCGTTTCACGGCAGCAGCGGCCAGATGAGCATCCGTCCGGCGGGCGATTACGGGAACGATGCGAGCGACCCCGATCTCTGTGCACTTCTCGATCGCCCACTCCATGCGGTCGAACTTGAAGATGGCGAGGGCCAGCGTGATCTTCGGAGCAGCCGCCGGCTTGAACCTTCGCCGATGGTATGGCTTCGTGTCGAGCGCGAACTCAATGCGATCATAGGAGATCGTGGTGATGGTTCCGCGGCGAACTTCCTCTCCAGTTGCAATGTCAAACTCCTGCCCGACCTCCGCGCGCAGGACGCGGGCAAGATGCGCGGCATGTTCGCCCACCAACGCAGCGGTGTCTCCGGCAACCTCGTCAGCGATCCAGCGGCGGCGCGTCATAAGGCAGTTGTCAGTTGCCAGCTACCAGTTGCCAGTACCCAGTTGCCAGTACTCGGCCCCATGCCGTGCCGCGATCGTCTCAGTGAATTCACTCGCAACTGGTTACTGGCAACTTCTCTACACAAACATGTCCTTCACCCGTCCCAATAGCGACCGATGCTGTGGTTTGTTTTCCACCGGAGACAGTTCTCCCAGTTCGGCCAAAAGTTCGCGCTGGCGCTTACTCAGTTTCCCGGGTGTTTGTATTCGCACCTCGATGTAAAGATCGCCTTTGCCGTGCCCATTAAGCACAGGCACGCCTTTGTTCCGTACGCGAAACGAGGTTCCCGACTGCGTGCCTTCGGGGATTTTCAGCTTATGTTCTCCTTCAAGCGTCGGAACCATAATCTCGATGCCCAGGGCAGCTTGCGCGAACGAAATCGGAACCACGCAGTGCAGGTCGTTGCCTTCGCGCTCAAAGAAGGCGTGCTCCTTGACATGCAGGACAACATACAAGTCACCGGCTGGCCCGCCGAACGCGCCCGCCTCGCCCAGGCCGTTGAAACGAATTCGGGTGCCGTCCTCCACTCCCGCCGGGACCTTGGCTTCGACCGCGCGCTCGCGCAGCAAGCGGCCTTCGCCTTTGCACTTCGGGCACGGATCGGTGATCACACTGCCCGCGCCCTGGCAGGTTGGGCAGGTTCGAGCGATGCTAAAAAAGCCTTGCTGATACCGGACCTGGCCTCGGCCACTGCACGACCGGCAAGTGACTGGAGCTTTGCCGGGCGCCGCACCGTTTCCGCGGCACCCGTCGCAGGTCTCGTGGCGGCGGACATTCACTTGCTTCTCGGCGCCGAAGACCGCTTCATCAAATTCAAGGTGCAAGTCTTCGCGAAGATCGGCTCCGCGCTGGGCGCGGCTGCGACGACGGCCGCCCTGGCCGAACATATCGCCGAAACCGAAGATGTCGCCGAAGATGTCGCCAAAATCCTGGAAGATGGCGGGATCGAATCCAGCCGAACCTCCGGCGCTGCCGCCCACGCCAGCATGCCCGAAGCGGTCATACAAAGAGCGCTTCTCGCTATCGGCGAGGATGGCATACGCTTCGGTGATCTCCTTGAATTTGTCTTCCGAGTCAGGATTGTTGGGGTTGCGGTCAGGATGGTGCGTCATCGCGAGCTTGCGGTAAGCGCTCTTGATTTCAACGTCGGTGGCTGCACGGGTAACACCGAGCACCTCGTAATAATCGCGTTTTGTGTTGGCGGCCAGAAACTCCCCCCACTCTTCAGTTAAGCCAATCAGTTGAGCAAATCGTTATCTCAATTACCCGCGGCTGTTGCGAGCGACCCGCACCATCGCGGGACGCAGCAGGCGGTCCTTATACTTGTAGCCGTGCTGCAGTTCGTCGAGGACGTGGTGATCTGGCACCTCAGTCGTATCCACCATTTCGACGGCCTCGTGAATCCGGGGATCGAAAGGCTGCCCCGCCGAAAGTATCCGCTGAACTCCGATTTTCTGCAGCGCATCCTGAAACTGACGGTAGATGAGCTCAATGCCGTTGCGGAAGTCGCTGGAGTCGCCTTCAGCCTTTAAAGCCCGCTCGAAACTGTCGAGGATGGGCAGAAAGTTCTTGATGACATCGGCCGCGGCGAACTCGCGGAAATCGTGCTGTTCACGCAGCGCGCGCTTGCGGGCATTATCGAACTCCGCCTGCAGACGGGCAAGACGATCCAGCAGCGCGTCCCGCTCGGCCTTGAGCTTTTCCACTTCCGATACCGCACTGGTCTCCACTGGCTTGGCCGCAGTCGAGCCCGGCGCAGCTTCTTCTCCGCCCTCCGCAGCCGGAAGTTCATGCTCCAAATCGAGTTCCCCGTCGGTTTTTCCGTTTCCCTTACCCATACTGCTCGATTACTCCGATTCGTTTAAAAGTTTGTCGAAAAGCCGTGCGATGTACGACACGGCCGACATGGTGTGTTGATAATCCAGCCGCGTAGGTCCAATCACGGCCAGCGACCCCATCACCTCGCCGCCCACGCGGGCGGGAGCCCCAATCAGGACGAAATTCTGCAAATTCGAAGCCGGCAGCGCCTCGTCCAGCCCGATCACCACGCGCACTGCTTCCTGCCGCGTGTCGAGATAAGCGCTGAGCAGCTTCACAACTTTCTCCTTTTCCTCAAGCGTCCGCAGCATATCCTGCAGGTGCTGGCGATCTTCCTGCCCGCTCACATTGCTCGTGACCAGTGTTACCAGGTTCGCCGCTCCTTCCACGAACACCGCCTGCGTCCCCTCGTTCGAAGCCAGCGCGCCCTGCTGGTAAAGCTGCTCGATCGACTTCATCAGCCGGTCATACTCACTGCGTTCCTGTTCCAGGCGGCGAGCCAACTCGGCGCGCATGTCGCCCATCGTCCAGCCGCGGAAGTTTTCATTGATGTAGCGCGCCGCCAAGTCCAGATCAGCCTGCGGAATATCAAGCCGCAACACCCGGTCGCGCACCACCCCAGAACGCGTGACCACGACCGCCAGCACTTTCTGATCGCCCAGGCGCGAGAAGTAAACGTGCTCCAGCGCGTTGCGCGGTCCGCTGGCCGCCACCGTGACCCCAACTCCAACGCCGTGCGAGATCAGGGCAAGCACATGCGAAGTGCGCGCCATGAACTCCTCCACGTCCGTGACCCCAGTCAACGTGTCCTGGATGATGCTCTGATTCTCGTGCGAGAGATGAGCCTCGCCACTAAGTTGCTCGACATAATAGCGATAAGCCTCAGCCGTAGGAACGCGCCCCGCCGAAGCGTGCGGCTGCTCCAGAAATCCAGCATCGGCCAGGTCGGCCATCACGTTGCGAATCGTAGCCGCACTCAACCCCTCGCGGCTGGAGCGCGCAAGCGTCCGCGACCCCACCGGCTCTCCGCTGGCAATGAATGTCTCGACGATAGCGGTCAGGATTTCCCGTTCCCGTCCGCCCGCTGGCCCTGCTGGCATATCGACCTGAGCGAGGAGCCGAACCGCCCCTCTAAATTCTTTAGATGCAGTGGCTTAGATTAGGATTCCACCACGCCTAAGGGAATTCTAGGGAGCGCTGGCGAGGGTGTCAAGGAGGGCGCGGGGATAGGGTGTAAGCGGCCCCAAAGCTTAGTTTCGCGGAATCCGCTTCCCGGCATGTAAGGTTCCTGCCAAGGATTAATCGCAGATACAGTGGTCGTTGCCCACAGACAGCCAAAGTGTTACTGATTCTTCAAAATTTTATTTTGTGCTCAGCCCTGAACTTCTGGTAGTCGCTCCACGACACACTAGCATACGACAAATTCTTCCGCCCCACCTGTTCGGCTGTAATCCTTTCCCTAACCGGCAACCGAATCGGCGACTCCAGCCCATCCAGTTTGACCCAGTCGTAGTCGATAGCCGTCTGGACTATCTGGGTTAGGCAGCTCTCAGGGGGAAGCATTTCAGTGAATACGGACAATACGTTGAAGTCCTTGTCGGTTACAACCTGCTCAAAGCAGACGACCGAACCTTTCCAGCTCGGCTGACCCCCGCCGAAAAGCGGAGCCCGTTCTGAATACTCTTCGAAGTAGCAGCGATTGTCTTCCGCAACCGACTTAAAAGTGAACAGATAACGGTCGTCCACGGAGCCTCGGAATATCCAAAGATTGTCTGCTATTTCCCCCAGCGTGTCCGTCCAGTCGGTCTGCGTCCAGACACCGTGCCTCTGTATAGGGAAGGAATCCCTTGGCTGGCCAAGCTTGCCATTCTTATTCATCTCGCGAAAGCTCTGTTGACCGTCAACGATAGACAACTCATGGCATATGGACTTTTGGGTCCCTTGCACCAGGCATTGCCTGGTAACAAAGTTGACCATTAGTGCGGAAGCAGCTTCCGACTTGGCGCGCAGCTTACCTACAGGATCGGACACTTCGCTGGACACTGCCGATAGTTCCGGTATTACTGGCGAAACGTCTTCGGGTACGTCGCTTTCGTCGTAGAGCGCCGCAGAGGTTTGGACTCTCGTTAGTTCTTCTTCTGGTATCTCCTTGAAGATTACGCTGCCAAGAAGTGGGTCTAACTTCACTAACGCTCTTGCAATAGTCCTAACGGGAAGAGCGATGGACGTTGTCAAGTCCCCGCCGCTGCTTTTCAATACACCGGAAAGTACAATCATTCCTAGCAGGTTTCCACGTTCGTCAAGCACTGCACTGCCGCTGGTTCCCGGCTTCAGATGAACGTCCAGGATCAGATTTTCTCTTAGTTGGGCCTCTCCCATTACTAGAGGCACGTTGGCGCCAAGGATGCACGCTTCTCTCGTCTCGAACTTGTCTTTGTAGTAGCCGGCAACTGTTACTTTCTGGCCCACGTAGAAGTTGTATGAGTACGGGACGCCCGACTTGTGGGCAGTTGATTTCTTCGTATAGATGAATGACACATCGTTCGCTACGTTGTAAGACAACGTTCTCTCTCCCACGGTCACGCCGGACTTGTCTGTGTCGCTTTCGTTGGCAAGCGATAATACTTTTTCGGTGTGGTGGTTGCCGACTCTCAAGTTCGCCCGGCCTACCATCATTTGGATGTGGGAGGCCGTGGCCACGACGGAACAGCTCTGGTTGATACAAATACCACTGCCTTGTACCTGTTGGATTTGCGGCGGAAGCGAAAAGTGAACGGCTGAGTGGTGAACGGCGACAAGGTGGTCTTCTAGGTTGGTAGCAGAGCACACGGTAGTTAACCAAAGGGTGATAAAGACGAAAACTGACCTCGCCCTGTGCATAGTGACTCCTCACACGCTTATCGGAGTTCTTATGCTTCCCCTTGAATACCGTTTGGACAGGTGCCAAGAGCCATCCCGAGGGTCAATTCCCGAAGTGGAACAACGTTACACAATCTAGGGTGAGTGCCGGGTACCTTAGGTCTCGCGCTTCTCGAGACCTGGGTTCCACAGTCGTGTCAATTTTTGGATTTTGTTAGAAGGACGGGCGAACAGCTAGAGGTGCAGCTACGGTCGTTTCCTCGGGAACACCCGGAACTGGCGCTTCCCTTCGATGCGATAGGTCGTGAAGTCCGCTTGATCGACCGTGAGAATGACGGAAAGAGATTCGCGCTTCGCCAGATACACGAGTGTGGCGTCGGCAAAATCCATGGGGCAGTCCCAATAGCGCGACATCAAGCCATGCAGGTGTGTCAGTTCCGCATCTCCGATGGTGCCCAGAACCAGCGCTCCCGAACGGACGAACTTCCAGGCGGCTTCCATCGCGGTTCGAGTATCGCCAACCAAGTGGAAAACTTCCGTAAGCACCGCCTCGGAGGTCAGCAGCGGCAGTCGCAGTTGACGGAATGCGTCCACGCAGGCGTCGTGCCAGCGATCGCTGCGGTCGAGCAGCGCGAGAATCGCGCCCGTGTCGATGAGCGCATTCGCAATGGCAATATCAACGCGCGCATTAGCGGGCATAACGCCGCCTCAGGCGCTTGCGAAGCGCGGCCCGCGCCGTCTCGGCCCGGCGAGGGTTGCCGCTGGCGAGGACCCCGAAGCAGCCCGCCGCGGCGGTCTGAAGTCCGCGTTGCGCCTCGTCTTCCGAGACGTCCGCATCGCCCTTCTTCAGCCAATCGCGGACGGCGGTCTCCAGTACCGACGAAACCGGCACTTTGCGCAGACGCGCTTCCCGCTCCAGGTCCGACTTGAGTTCGCCCGACAGACGCCAGCTGTAAACTTCGCTCCTCATGCACTACAGTGTAGTGCATACAAGAGAACTTTTGCAACACTGACACTGCCCTCAACGCGAACTGGATACCGGCTACTGAGTACTGGATACTGGGTTTTGATCCTCTGGGATTTTTCCATCACCACCAACCAGTGAGCGCCATCACATACTCCCAAATTACTCACCAGTGCATTCATCACGAATTTTCCGTACCACGGTCACTTACTTCGATACGCGCTTTCTGCGAAATTGACTTCATCGCCACGCGTCATCCGGCATCCAGATGTTAAGCACGTCCGCCGGAAAGTAAACGGTGACACTCCCCCACGGCGGATTACTCGAACCGCTGTTCCGTAGTGCCAATCCGACAACTGAACTGAACCGGACCTCAGCAGCGACTTGTTGCCTTGGCGGTTCGCGGGATTCGTGTCTACGAATCGCCCAGCATGAGAATTTGACCGTTCGGGAAGCCGAAATGAGCGGGGAGCCAATGAAACGACTATTCACAACCTGCATGGTTCTGGGGTGTCTGAGTTTCAGCTTTGCTCAGGGACTACAAGGCAATGTAAAACTTAGCGGCAAGACCGTAGTTACGGTCACCGGACATTCCGTCACTCTAACCTGGAACGCCAGTCAGAACGCGACGAGTTATAACATCTACCGCGGGACTGCGTCCGGAGGGCCGTATGCAAAAGTGGCCTCGGGGATCGTCAGCACAACTTATAACGATGCAAAAGTAACTCATAATCAGACGCTCTACTACGTCACCACCGCAGTTAACGGCAACAACGAAAGCGGCTACAGTAGCCAAACTGCCGCGGTGATTCCCTAGAGCTCGGGAGACGAAATGAAAAACTTTTTAGTGATCGGCTTGCTGATCCTGCTGTCTGGAATCTCATGGTCGCAGTGCGCCACTGGCAATCCCGGGACGAATTGCAATGGACCGCTAACGGTGCAGCCGCAGTCGGGAAACACAGGGCAGTCTGCGATTACTTTAGTTGATCTAGGACTCCCTGTGCCGGCGCCGGCTGTGGGGCAATATACGCTATCGATCGCCAGCGGTATGCTTCTAGAATCAGACAACGGAAACAGTTATCACTCGCTGGTGGGGCCACTCGGACCGCAAGGGCCGCAAGGAGCGGCCGGAGCAGCCGGACCAGCCGGCGCCCAAGGGGCTCAGGGGCTGCGAGGGCTCACCGGCGCGACGGGACCGCAGGGTCCGGCTGGGGCTCAAGGCGCGCAAGGGCTCACCGGCGCAGCGGGATCTGCAGGTCCGGCCGGAGCCCAGGGCCCACAAGGACCGCCAGGAACATTAGCCGCTCCCTCTGACTATAACTTCTCTGGTTGGGGCTCGTTTAGCGCGGCTGCGGGTACGAGCGAAGTCGGAAGTTCACTCTATCGCAACCAGATCGACATGTTGAGCGCGACCTCAGTCCGCCTTGTGCTCACGCTTGGAATGTACCCCTTGCCGAGCGGAAGTTATGCTTGGGCAGAATACACACCCGACGGAACGAACTGGTTTGCACTGTCGGGAAGAGTACCGGTGACAGCGCCCTACGGGATCTACACGAGCGGCTGGCAGGGGCTCCCCACCGGGGCCAACGGCGATTACATGGTTCGCATCGTCACCTTCAACGCCGCTAGCAAAACCACCCAATGCAGCCTCTACCAGTTGCATTTGCAGTTCAAGTAGGGCGCGATTCAGCGAAGCCGGGGTCCACATGCTTGTCATCGGCCTACTGCGCCCTTACTGAATCTGGATCACGCTTTCCGAACTCCCGGCTTTGATCTCCTCCACCCGCGCCGCCACATTGCGGGCAAAAGCGAACAGCGACTTCGCATGGGGCGAGTCCTCTCCCTGGAGCACGGACGGAGAGCCCCCGTCGCCTGATTTGCGAATCTCGGGATCGAGTTCGACGCTTCCGAGGAAGGCGATGTCGAACTGTTTCGCTGTCTTTTCCGCGCCGCCGCGCGAGAAGATGTCGACTTCGTGCTGGCAGTGCGGGCACACGAAATAACTCATGTTTTCGACCATGCCCACGATGTCCACTTTCATCTGGCGGAACATTTCAATAGCCTTGCGCGCATCCTGAAGCGCAACGTCTGAGGGTGTAGAGACTACAATGGCGCCGGTCAATGGAACCGTCTGAATCAGCGAGAGCGCCACGTCGCCGGTTCCCGGAGGAAGGTCAATGACGAGATAGTCGAGTAGTCCCCACTGCACCGATCCCAAGAACTGCTTCATGATCGAATGCAGCATAGGGCCGCGCCAGATGAGCGGCTTGTCTCCAGGGTTGAGGAAGCCGACCGAGATAACCTTGAGCCCATGCGAGTTGATGGGCGCAAACTGGTTTTCGCCTATCACCTTGGGTTGCTCGTTGGTGCCGAGCATGAGCGGGACGTTGGGCCCGTAGACGTCACCGTCGAGCAATCCCACTTTGTGGCCCATTTTACTGAGGGCGATTGCCAGATTGACCGCGAGCGTGGTCTTGCCGACTCCGCCCTTGCCGGAACCGACGGCGATGATGGCGTTGACACCAGGTAAAGGTTGCGGGGTGGGCTGTTGCTGGCCGGGATGATGGGAGTGAGCGCTCATGCTCCGATTATACGGGAGGAGGGGCGGAGGATTGCAGAGGTGAGAGGTCAGATTGCAGAGGTAAGAGCTCTAGGACCCACAGTGCCGTTCGCGCCGGAGTTGTTCACTTTTGCAATCTGACCTCTGACCTCTAACCTCTGACCTCCCTAGTAGTGCCCTTCGCCCAGTTGCACCTTGCCGCGAAACTTCCGATAAACGAAGACAAAATAGGCCACCGCGAGCACCGCGCCGAACGTCCACCAAACCAAGCCGACGCTCAGTCCGTGACTGCCGGCGGCGGTGTTGTAGATGGTGAGGCTATATCGATGGTCGCGGGCAGGCAGTACGACGGGGTAGAGGGCAAACGCCGCGCCCACCAGCATTCCGGTGATATACAGACTAGAGGCTACGAACGAGAGTTTCTCTTTGCCCTTGGGATTAGCCCAGAGCATCACCGCCAGGCTGGTGACAACGACGATTGGAACCAGCATCCCGATCGGGTGCTTCGCGTAGTTCGCCATGATTTCGGGCCGGATGAAATAAGTCGCAACCAACGCGCTGATGGTCAGAAAAAACTGCACGGGCCAGCAGAGCAAGGCGAAACCGCGGGCGCGGCGGCCCAGGTCCTCGTCGGTCTTGAGAGCGACGTAGTAAGCGCCGTGCGCGGCCAAGGTCACTAATGCCATCACGCCGGTGAGTACCGTGTACCAATCCAAGATGCCCGTCTGCGCGCCGAGTTTGAAGTTGGTCCAGAGCGGCTCAAAAAAATAGCCGGTTGAATCCAGCGGAACTCCGCGCACGACGTTGCCCAGCGCCGCCCCGAAAAACACAGCCAGCAGAATGCTGGAGACGCTGAAGATCACGTCGAAGAAATCCTGCCAGACCCGGCTTTCGCTGCGAGCGCGAAATTCAATGCCGATGCCGCGCAGAATGAGCAGCCAAAGGACAATCGTGAGCGGAAGGTAGAACCCGCTGAAGCTCGACGCGTAGAGTTGAGGGAACGCAAAGTAGAGCGTGCCACCGGCAGCCAGCAACCAGACTTCGTTGCCATCCCAGACCGGGCCGATGGCCTGCAGCACCCGGCGCCGTTCGTCGTCAGTTTTGGCCGCAATCAGATAAATCGCACCCGCGCCGAGATCGAATCCGTCGAGCACGACATAGGTCGCAATCATCGCTGCGACAATCCAGAACCAAAGGGTCGCCATACTTACCTTGCCTCCGTCACCTTGCCTCCGCCACCGGATGAAGATTGGACGCGGAGTCGTGCCCGGCCAGAGGGCCGCGCTCAATTTCCCGCCGGATCAGGAACAGGAACAGAATGCCAAGCACAGTGTAAATGCCCATGAATCCCAAGAGAGTAAACATGCCGTTACCGGCCGAGACGGCCTTGGAGTAGCCGTTTTCGGTGCGCATCAGCCCATAGACCAGCCAGGGCTGGCGGCCGAGCTCGGCGGTCATCCATCCCGCGGTATTGGCAATATAAGGAAAAGGCGCTGCGAGCATCAGGATCCAGAGCATCCACCTGGCATTAAAGAGTCTGCCGCGCCACAGCAGCAACAAAGCGACGGCCATGACGGCGACGAAGAACGTCCCCAGACCAACCATGATGTGGTAGCTGTAATAGAGCAATGGGATGTTACCCGGCCAGTTTTGCCTGGGGAAAGCATCGAGTCCGCGGACGTTAGCATTCCAGCGTTTATAAGTCAGCATGCTCAACATTCTCGGGACTTCAATCGGGTTATCGATCTTACCCTGTTGCTCGTTAGGCTGACCTACGATGACTAATGGTGCTCCGGGCTGGCCCTGAAACAATCCCTCCATCGCCGCCAGAGTCACGGGTTGCATGTCGGCGACCATTTTGCCCTGTCGGTCGCCGGTCGGAAAAATCTGCAGCACGCTGAACAAGCAACCGGCGATCACGCCGGCCTTGACGAAAATCCGGGCGTGCGCGGTCCACTTGCCCGAGAGCAGATAGAACGCGCCCACCGACGTCATGATGAACGCGCCGGTGATCGCCGCCCCGCTCATGTTGTGCGCGTATTGCCATCCGGCCCAGGGATTGAGCACGAAATCCCAGAAGCTCGCCAACTGCAAGCTCCCGTCCGAGGCCGTGGAATAGCCGACGGGATACTGCATGAAAGCGTCCGTGGCAATGATGAAATAACCGGACAACCACGAACCCGCAAAGACTGCGACCGCCGACAGCCAGTGTGCCTTAGGGCTCAACCGCTTTTCTCCGTAAAGAAATAATCCCAGGAACGCCGATTCCAGGAAGAAGGCAAACATGCCCTCCATGGCCAGTGTCTGGCCGATAACGCCGCCCGCGAATCGCGAAAAGAGCGACCAGTTGGTGCCGAACTGGAATTCCATCGGAATGCCGGTCACAACACCGAGGACGAAATTGATGCCAAAAATCCTTCCCCAGAAGCGGGCCGCGTCGTGGTAGACGGGATCGTTGCGCCGCAGGCCAATCGTCTTCAGCACGACAATCAGCAGGGCGAGCCCCATGGTGAGCTGCGGGAAGAGATAGTGAAACGTCGCGGTGAAGGCGAAGTGCAGGCGGTGAACGAGAAGTGCGCTGTCCATAAGTGCGGTCTCGGGTCTCAGCTCTTAGTTATCAGTTGTCAGCTCTCAGTTGTCACTTATCGAGTCTTTAGTTGCAAACGTGCTACCTAAGTTGCTCACGTGCTACCTACTAACTCGCTTCGTATCAGGGCATCGCTTTAGCGATGCCGCAAGTTCTTCGACATCAGAGCCCCTTTAGGGGCTGCGCATCGAAGATCGCCTAACTCCGAACCTCTTTTCTGCGCGCCGATTCCGCTCGGCGTATCTCGCGGCGGCGCGCGGCACCATCGTAGCGGCGTTTTTCCTCTTCGGTCTCGGGGATGACGGGCGGGACCGGTAACCGATTTCCGGCAACATCCACAGCGACAAAGGTCAGATAGGCCGAGCTGACGTGACGGCTCTCTTCGGCGCGATAATTTTCCACCCAGACCTTTACCCCCACCTCCATCGAAGTGTGGAAGACACGATTGACCGAGGAGCGCAGGATCACGAAATCTCCGACCCGAACGGGCACGAGAAAATCCAGATGATCGATGGAAGCCGTCACCACGTGCTGGCGCGAGTGGCGGTGCGCGGCCATGGCGCCGGCGAGATCGATCCAGTGCATGAGGCGTCCGCCAAGAAGTGCATTCAGAACATTGGCGTCGTTGGGCAGAACGATCTCGGTCATTTCGGAGGCCGATTCGCGCACCGGCCGGGGGCGCATTAACTTCGCTTTGTCGTTGTCGTTCATAGATTGTCAGCGCATCGATCGTCTGCTCGTTGATCGTCCGCTCAATCTCTCGTTCATAAATCGGCTCACAAATCGTTGATGAGAACCGCGCGCTGCCGGGCGCGATATGTTTCGAGATAGCAGTTTGCAAGTGTAAGCACACGCGGTTCCGGATGTGCGTCGAGCCAAACCTCGCTCGCCAAGTCGAAGGTCAATTTTCCATGTTCGATCGGAGCGTGGGCTAACTCGCAAACAAAGCAGATGGTGATCTGATCCCGGCTAACCTGATCGACCGAGAAGCGAATTGCATCCCAGTCCCGGAGCCGCGGAAGATGCGGACAGGCGTTTGCGTAACCGAGATTGCAGAATTCCCGGATGTGCGTGTCGGATGCCGCCACTTCCTGCCCCGAGGCGCGGCAGTTTCCAGTCCATCCCGCTCCCAGTGGCAGACGCGAAGGATGCAGCCAGGAGCCGTCGTTCACAATTTCAAGCGGCACAAAAAAAGGGCAAGCCAAGTTGGTTTCTCGGAGAACAGCCATTGTAACGCGGTCCGTGATATGAATGGAAAGCAGCTTTAGCTCTTAGCTTTTGGCCATTGGATTTTGGCTGAGAGCTGACAGCTGAGAGCTGAGAGCTTCTTTATGGATCGCATTGCCATGCTGAGCGAGATTCTTACCGCGAATCCCGAGGATTCGTTTGCGCGCTATGGACTGGCGCTGGAGTACTCGAAGGCCGGACAAATCGAGCAGGCGCTTCAGGAATTCAAAACGCTGATCCGGAAAAATCCGGACTACACGCCCGCATACTTCATGGCAGGCCAGATGCTGGCCGGCGCGAGCCGCGTCGATGAGGCCAAGCGCTGGCTAGTGGATGGCGTCTCCTGCGCACGCCGCACCGGCAACGCACACGCCCAATCGGAGATGACGGCGATGCTCGAAGAACTGAGCGCCTAAAACGCCCACGTAGGGGCGGACGCCCTCGTCCGCCCAACGGAGCGCAACTCCGCGGCGTTGGCGCGCTTCGCACGCCACCCCGGACGAGGGCGTCCGGGACTACGTGGACCCTGCCGGTGCTACACTCTCTTGTTCCCGCGGAGGCACGTCATGCGCCGTTTGGTTTTTCTTTTCGTTCTTCTCTTTTCTCTTCCCGCCTTCTCTCAAGCCAAGCATCCCTTCACTTTCGAAGACATGATGAAGCTGAAGCGCGTAGGCGAACCTGTGCCGTCGCCCGACGGCAAGTGGGTGCTGTTCAGCGCGGTCGACGTAGACTTAGCCGCGAATAAAAAGACGCCACACATCTGGATCGTCCCGCTGAATAGCGGAGCGACGGGCAGTGTGGGGGCGGGCGACTCGCCCGTCCAAAGCGAGCGCATTCTTATTCCCGGTCAGGATGGCGACCGTCCGCGCTGGGCACCGGACGGCAAGCGCTTCGCGTTCATCTCGAAAAAAGATGGCGGATCGCAGGTTTGGATTGCGGATTTCGATGGCGGCGCTGGCAGTGTAACCGGCATCCACAAGCTGACCTCGATCGCGACGGAAGCCGCTGGTGAACTCTGGTCGCCCGATGGCGCCCACATTCTTTTCACCTCGGATGTGTATCCCGAGTGCGACGGGGCGCCCGCCGCAGAAGAGGCCTGCAACGCCAAGAAGTCGAAAGAAGCCGAAGAATCGAAAGTCAAAGCCATCATCTTCGACCGACTGCTCTATCGGCATTGGGACTCCTACAAGAGAGGGAAGCGCAGCCACATTTTCGTAGTTGAAGCTCCTCCCGAGGTTTATCCAACGGCAGTTGCCGGTCTGATCTATAGAGCACCTCACGACCTCACGCCCGGCGACTACGACGCGCCCGAGTTCTCCCTTGGCGGACAGGACGACTACGCTTTCTCGCCCGACGGCCAGGAGATTTGCTACACCTCGAACCACGACAAGGTCGAAGCCACTTCCACCAACAACGATCTCTGGATCGTCCCGGTTCACGTAGGGGCGGACGCCTCGTCCGCCCAGGTTCTGGCGCAAACCAAGAACATCACCGCCGACAATCCCGCCAGCGACTCGACTCCGCTCTATTCTCCCGATGGCAAGTACATCGCCTACCGCGCCCAGCAGCGTCCGGGATACGAAAGCGACCGCTTCCGCCTGATGCTGTACGACCGGAAGACGGGTGAGAAGAAAAATCTGACCGAGAATTTTGATGGATGGGTGGGCACGATCGCATGGGGCGCACACTCGGCGGGGATCTTCTTCACTGTCGAAGAGGAGGGTGAGTTCCCGATTTACGGGATCCATTTGCAAGACTTGAAGCCAATCCCAGTACTCCGCCTGTATGCGAACGACGACATTGCCGTCACTCCGGATGGAGAAAATCTTGTTTTTGCCGAAATGTCGTTACACGCGCCGATTGAAATTTACAAATTTTGGTTGTGCCGAGAATGCGGCGATCTCCCGCCGCCTCCGCCACAACAACTCAGCCACCTAAACGACTCCATCCTGTCGCAAATCTTCATGTCCCCGCTCGAATCCTTCTGGTTCACCGGCGCGCACGACGACAAAGTCCAAGGCTTCCTAGTTAAGCCCCCGAACTTCGACGCCACCAGGAAATATCCCGTGAAGTTTCTCCTCCACGGCGGCCCCGAGGGCGCTTGGGACGACGACTGGAGCTATCGCTGGAATCCCGAACTCTTCGCCGCCAACGGATACGTGGTCATCATGATCAACTTCCATGGCTCGACCGGATACGGGCAGAAGTTCGTTGACGCCATCAATGGAGACTGGGGAGGCGCTCCGTTTGAAGACCTGATGAAGGGACTGGACTACGCGGAGAAGACTTACCCGTTCATCGATAAAGACCGCGAGTGCGCGCTGGGCGCAAGCTACGGCGGATACATGGCCAACTGGGTGCTCGGCCACACCGACCGCTTCAAGTGCATCGTCTCGCACGACGGCATGTTCAATAGCGTCTCCGCCTGGGGCACCACCGAAGAAATCTGGTTCAATAACTGGGAGTTCGAGGGCACTCCCTACACCAACCCGGAGATGTACGAGAAGTGGTCACCGCGCAACGCGGCTAAGAATCTCAAGACGCCGACGCTCGTCATCCACGGACAACTCGACTACCGCCTCGATGTCAGCGAAGGTTTCCAGCTCTTCACCACGCTGCAAACGATGGGCGTGCCGTCGAAGATGCTCTACTTCCCCGACGAAGGCCACTGGGTCCTGAAGCCGCAGAATGCGCAGCTTTGGTACAAGACCGTCAACGACTGGGTGGATCAGTGGACTGGGACGAAGAAGTAGCGAGTAGGCTTGCGTAGGGACGGCCGCCCTCGGCCGTCCCGCCGGGCGCAGCCCGGCAGCGGTTTCGCTCTAGTTCAGATCCAGGGGCCGGATGTCCTTGTCGCCTGCCTTCTTCAGGCCAAGCGCAATCGGCCTTGGCGGGCCCTTTCGCGGAATGGTCGCGAGCACCCACAGTTCGTCTCCGCGGGCGAGGCCGGTGGGATCCTTAGCCGTGTCAGAGATGAAAAATAGACTCGGCTCGGTCAGCCGCAGTTCCATTCCGCTGGCGGTTTTCCGGCGGACGAATGAAAGGTTGTCACAACCCCAGTTCGGGGATAGATCGAATTGCGCGGTGGGAGTACCGTCGCGCACGGCGATGGAACCGCATTCCTGGCCGAAATCCTCCATGCCAAGATAGCTGTACTGCGCGCGTCGATTCTCCATCGCCTGGATCTCGCTCGCAAACTTCTTTCCAACTTCTTCGGGTGAGCGAGAGTCGTTCACTTCGATCTGCAGCCTGACGTAGCGCCCACGAATCGGTAAGTTCGGATCATAGCGCTCGGTTTTGAACCACGCTTGCGGGCGCGTTCGCCGGTCGTAGAGCAGCTTGGCTCCGAGCGAACATACGATCAGAACTTGAATCAGCGCGACCACGACGGCTTTGGTCATCGGCTTCGGCTTCACGGGCTTCGGCTTCACGGGCTTCGGCTTCATTGTGCGCCTCCTGCCGTGCGCGCCACCAGCTTGCGCCGCAACTGCTCGAGCTTCCATCCTCCCAGCAAGAACAGGAGTCCGAAGCCGACCAGCGATGCCGAACGCCCAAGCTTGTCCATCACGCTGGAGAAATAGAACACGATAATTGTGATCGCAAACCCCGCCACACCCAGGTTGATGCGCTCACGCCGTTGCTCCTGCAAACCCCAGTACACCATTCCCATGGCGGCGAACGCGCACGCCATATACGAGGCCATATTCTGGAAAGTATCGCGGTTATCGAGAAATGCGATCAGAAAAATCCAAAGGGCGAATCCAAGATTCCAGAGGATCGCCTTGCCCCGCAGCAGGCACGCCGCCAGCAGAGGAAGGACGAAAGCGATCAACCAACCAGCGGCGTGCAGCGCAAAGGACATCGCTGGCAGCCGGCTGTTCCAATACCATTCGCGTTGGTCGGCGGCCAACGCAGCGAACGTTGGCAGCAGAGTAATTCCCCCACTCCACACTAAAGCCCGCCGGAAGTAGGAGTCTTCTTTGCCCTGGTCGCGACGAGCGCTCAAATACGTCACCGCCAGCATGGCCAGGAACTGGATAAGAATTCTCTCGCTGCCGCTGAAGTGCTGCGCGCGCACGCTCCACTCCGAGGCGATCCAAGCGGGCACGAGCAGCGCGGCGAGCGTCGCCTGGAGCCAATCCCGCAGCACCAGCCACGAGAGTACCGCGCCGATCGCCCACAACAGGATGCCTCCGGGCCAATGTTCCTGAAGGTTGAAGATCTGTCCAGCAAGAAAGATGCCGCCGCCCAGGGCAACCGTGCCCACGGCGTGCAGCGCCAGTCCAAGCGCTCGAAGGCGTGGCAGGAGCGCGCCGGCAGCCAAGTGAGAGCCCGAGATCATGGCCAGCACCAGCAGAAAGCGCTGTGTAGGCGAGAGATCTTCCCAGTGCGCGGCGACAAAAAGCAATATACCGGCGGCCACCATGATGGAGCCGAACGCGATCGCGAGCACCACCGGCCATCGCATGCCGGGAGATTCGCGAGAGGTCTCGAAAGCCCGAATCCGTTCGGCCGATGGCGAATCGAGAAGTCCGGCTTCCACCCAGCGCTGAAGCTGCTGTTCGAGTTGCTCTGGAGCGGCCATGAATTTATGGGAACTAACTTAGTTGAGGAGCCGAAGGATAGCAAGAAGAACGCGCAGATGCCAAAGACAAAACGCGCCTCATCGACGAGTTCTGCGCCACGTCAGGTGTCCATGCCGACAGACGTCCGCCGCTAACTCATCATCAAGTCTGTTTCAGCGAAACAGCGCCATCACGGCAGGAGTTCATCCACCGCGAGCACCCGGCAACTTCGTCTGTCCGCAGGAGACCAACTGCTTGAAGGATTGGATTGAATATCCAAGGGCTCGAGGGCAGTGGGGGCAGCGTCGCTCCCAACCGGTGTCGCCGGTTTCTTAGGAGTCGTGGCATCGGCCAGCGGTAATGTTGCCGGTGGCGGAGAAGCAGATTTCTCGCTCCCTGCCGGGTTCGACGGCGTCGGGTCGCCCCGATCGCCAGAAACATCGACCGTACATGGCTCCGGGCAATCGCTCTCCTGCGAATCCACTGCCGGATCGTTGCTCGCAATGCCTGGCGGCACAGCGAACAGCACCTCCGGCACGCTTTGTGGCGGGTACGTTTGCGAACCAGAGTTCGGACCAAAGTTCGGACCAAAGTTCGGACCAAAGTAGATATCGGGCTGCGCGGTCGGACCCTGTACCCGTCTGTTCTTCGGCTGGTCCGGAACGATCGCTGCCACGCTCTCCATTTGAAGTTGGGTGGCCGATTGGCCCGCACTTACCGTGATGAACACATTGCACGGGCCCACGTTTCCGGCAGTGGGCACGATGGACGCGAGGCCGTCCTGCGTGGTCACGATCTGCGACTGCGACGACCCGAGGAGAATGGGCACGCCGTTTTCCGAGACCCGTGCCAGCGTGGTCGCAAAGGTGACATTCACTCCCATCACAGGGTTCGCGGCCGCGGAACCGTCGGTCACGCGCATCACAAGTGGTTGAAACGCCTGCCCTGTCAGCACAACCTGCAACGATCCGCTCACTGTCTCCAGCGTCCACAGCGAAGGCGGCCAAGAGAACAAAGTAAAGGTCTGGCAGGGCGCATTGTTCGGAGCGACGCACGCGCTCACCTGCACATTGGCATTCAGATTCGTGAGATTTGCAGTGATGCTGGCGAATCCCGCGCTGTTGGTGGTCGCACTGCCCGCCGAAAGCGCAGCCGTGCCGCGGGTGATTGCGAAATTGACGGGCACATTAGCCATCGGCACGCCGAGGTTGAGCGCTTCCACCGTGAGCGGAACTGCGATGGTCGCGCCTTGGCCAACCCATTGCGTCGGCGTGACTGCAGCCAGGTCGAGCGCGGTTGATGTTCCCACCACTGTGGCCTGTTGCGACTGCGGCGGCGAGTACGACGCCGGCGCCAGAGCAATCGTGATCGTGCTCGGTCCGGACGCCGTGGGAGTCACCCAACTGGAGGATTCTCCGGCTTCATCGCTCAGCACGGAACAGGAAGAGGCTCCGCTGCACGCCGAAAACTGCAAAGCGTTGGTCGGGGTCGCGCTCGTGGTCCATGCAATCGTCGCCCCGCTCACCGGCGTGACACCATCGGCGGCAACCGCGCGCACGCGGATGGCACTGGCAGCTTGCGAGCCAACTGGAGTTGCCGGCTCCGCACCTTGCAGCAGAAGCAAGAGATCGGTGGCTGAAGCGCCATAGGTCAGCGCGCCAATCATTTGCGAAAAAACGCCGCTCACTGGATCCGTGACCTGGATCGTAGCGCTTCCGTCCGGCGTGCCTGAAGGTACAGCTACCTGGATGTGGCTCGCCGACGCGGAAAGCGTGCTGCCGTTGTTGCCGGCAACGCTCACCTGGAGTCCGGGATTGAATCCGATGCCATTGAGCGTGGTCACGCCGCCGGCAAGACTGAGGCGCGCCGGCGTCACCGTATCCGAATAAAGGAGGCTGGCTTGGTAGAAGTAGTCCGGACGACCATCGCCGCGGAAGTCGGCTACCCCCACCCGGAACGTCTCCGACACGCCGAATTGCGCATCCAGTCGCGTCATTGCAAAAGTCCCCGAGTTAAATGCCGAGGCCGTTGAAGCCGGCGCTGGATCTTCGCTCTGGTCGCTCAACTCCCAAATGCCGATTACGGGCAACAGTTCGGTTTCGGTCGGCTGCCCCGTTTCGTCGAGGGCGGTCACCGCGACTGAGGCCGTCCGGTTCGCCTGCGCTCGGAACTCGAAAAAATCGGTGCTGCCGTAACCGGAGATCCACGACCCCCACGAACCGCCCTGCGGCAGCGGCGCCGGATTCGCATAGGTCGACCCGCTGCCGGGATGCGTTTGCGCAATTTCATCCTGCAGCATCAGAATGTCCCGCTCGGCGTTTGACCCACTGGATACCGTGACCACAACCGGAGCGAACGAACCCGAGGGCGTTACCTGTGTGGGAGCGTACGGTTCGACGCCCGTGGACCAGTTCGGGTCCAGCACCTCCACGCTTAACTGATACTCGGCGATGGTCTGCCCGTTCGGTATCATCAGTTGGCCGAGATCGAAAAAGCCTTCGAGCGAGGGATCATCGGAGCCCCACCGGCTATAGGGAAGGCCGCTTCCGTCGACATATCCATCGATAATGTTGCCGGCGTTGCCGCAAAACGAGAATCCAGAAACGGAAGTCACCACGTACTGCCGCGAGGGCTGGTCCGAGACCATCAACCGGGCGACCACGTTGACGCCCTGCATCGGTTGCACCGCATTTCCCGATGAATCGGTGAAGTACACGCTCCCGTAAACTCTGCCCGCCGGCTGCGGCGTACTGCCGGCGGAATAAAGCCGCGCCAGGGCGTCCATGTCGTCCATCGCAGGGACGCCCGGGTCGGGATAGCAAATCGTGATCGGCACGCAGTCAATCGGATCGGCAAAGTGCATCACCGGAAACCCCGCAAAATCGGCGCTGGTGGGAGGCGGGTTCCGCGTCAACACGTTCAGGTTGGCCTGCGACCACCCCAAGCCAAGCGTGCGCCCCAGCACGCGCACCAAACGGTATTGAACATCCGGCAGCTGCGCACTGGTGGCGGCGCAGACTCCGTTGATCACCACCAGCGCGTGCACGATGTTGCCGGCTATGGAGAAGTTGTCAGGTCCGCCGTAAACGGCGTTGGTAAAGCAATCCTCCAAGGCGCCTGCGCCTTCGCCCAGAATTGCATTTGTGACTGTGCCGTCGTAGTCGTAGACAATTCCGACCGGAGCGCCTGTAGCTGAAGGTGTAATGTCGGCCGGGGCGGTAACAATTCCGTAGCCGTTGGTTTCGATATTGCTGCCGTTCACGTCTTCGGCAAGATGACCGCCCTGCGATGCGGTGAGGGCAACACCTGGAATGCTGGTCCAGGTGCTGAACGCAGTGGCAACGAGGGCATCGGCCTGTGCGCCGGTGAGGATCGGGCTCAAATTTCCCTGGTCGGTGAAGTACTGCACGGATGACATCGAGCCGGTGCCATTCGCCCAGATCAACGCGTGGCCTTCGACTCCGGCATTGTAGCCGGAGCCCGCTATGAAAGCTGGGCCTCCGGCGCGGCTGGCAATGGCACTCGAAAACAGAAAAACGGCAACCGCCAGCATTCGCGAGCGCATGGCTCACTCCCCTCGCGCGGCACGGATGGCCCGCGCCAATTGAATGACGCTGACGCTCCTGGTACCGAGGGGCGCACCGGGCTGCGAAGACGATTCCTGCCGCGGGACTAGGGCCATAGCCACAGCAGGCTTCGGCGCACTCGGGTTGGGCGCATCATTAGACAGGTTAGACAGGTTAGACACGTTCTGCCCGCTCGGGTCGAGAGCAATCTGGCCCAGCGATCCGCCCACCGGGCTGGTAAGGCCCAAACGACTTGGCGGATACAAGAACATCAGAAAGTGTTGGCCCTTGCTCATAGGGCGATGCATGGACCATGCGCCCGCCCACTCGTGAACGATGAGAACCTGTCCCCGCTCGACCCCGGCAATCGCCTCGTCGACGTGAAAACTCAGTTGCACTGCCGGAGTCGTCCCCGGAGCTAGCCGATCGGTCGCCGCAGTCTGGCTGGTAAGAGTCTGGGCCGCTGCTGCAGTGAGCACCGTGCCAGCGAATATCACCCCGGCCCGGCGCGAAAGTTGTTTCCATTGCGGACCGAGGACGCGTTCGGCGAGAACCTGATCCGATTGCTGCGCAGCTACAAAGCTCGACAGAAAGGCGAGAGCAACAACCAACCCGCGTCTTGACACACCCATAGCGATCTCTTTCTGGAGGGAACGGGACCGGGAGAGATCCTGGGAGTGGAATCAGAGTAGCGCGTTATGGATCACGGGGATGTGCGGGCGGTCACTGTGGATTTGTGATGAATCGGCAGATCGGGGGGTTGGCTGTCCATATTCACACATTAGCCCCGGAGGGGCGAACGAACTTAGCCCAGCGCTTCAGCGCTGGGAAAAGTGGGAAGAATGTCCTAAGTCCCGGAGGGACGACCAATTCTCACGCACCCTCGAAAAGGCTACTTCTTATGGCGACTATTCGCCGTCCTCATCTGCTTCCGTTGCTTCTTCGCGGCTTTCTTCATGGCTTTCGCCTGTTTCTTGTTTGCCTTGTTCAACATCTTTTGCTGCTTCTTGATCGCCTTCTTGGATTGGCGCGCATTTTCTTGGGGACTGATGCGTTGAGCGTGAGCCGGTATTGACCATGCAGCACTCAAGGCAACCAGGAGGAGCACAAAAGTAGCCATTCGCTTCATAACGTCTCCGAACGGAATATCCTGCAGCGATCTTACACCGAAGCAGCGCCCATCCTGGCACACCAGGCGTTACTTCCGTAATGCAACTTGCTGGTGGAGATCCGGGCGTCCCCGCCCGGCTGGACCCTTCGACTTCCCCCTCGGCTTCGCTCGGGGCTTCGGCAAAACAGGGCAGGCTCGCGAGACGCCCGTCCCTCCACCGTATAGCTCAGCACGCGGTTACGGTTCTAATGGATCGTCTTCGTCTTCCGCGACATGTAATCCATCAACAAATATTGCCCAAGCGTATACGGCGTCGTGAAGTAGGCTTTGCCACGGCACATCTGAGTCACTCTCTGGACGAACTGCACCAGCCCATAATCCGACGCCAGCATGAACGTATTGATCAGCACGCCCGCCCGTTTACACTTCGAAACTTCTTCAAGCGTCTGGCTGACCACGAGCGGATCGAGCCCAAACGCGTTCTTGTAAATGCGCCCGTCTTCGAGTGTGAGAGCGGAAGGCTTGCCGTCCGTGATCATGACGATCTGCTTCATGTCCTTGCGCTGGCGCTGAAGGATGCGCTGCGCCATGCGCAAGCCCTCGCGCGTGTTCGTGTAGTACGGACCAACCTTGACGCGCGCCAGTTGCGAAAGCGGGACCTCTTCGGCCGAATCGTGAAACAGGACCAGCGACAACGAATCTCCGGGATACTGCGTCCGAATCAGTTGCGACAAAGCCATCGCAACTTTCTTCGCCGGAGTGAAACGGTCTTCTCCATACAGAATCATCGAATGCGAACAGTCGAGCATTAGCACCGTCGCGCACGACGACTGGTACTCGCACTGATGCACCTGCAGATCGTTGTATTCCAGGTTAAGAGGAAGCCCGAGCCCTTCGCGCTGAATAGCCGACGAGAGCGTCGCGGTGATGTCGAGATTGAACGTGTCGCCAAACTCATACTGCTTCGAAGCTCCGCTCGCTTCGATGCCGGTCGCCATGTCGCGCGTGTCATGACGTCCAAAACTCGATTTGCCCAGCGATCCCAGCAGATCGCGCAGCGCTTTGAATCCCAAAAAGTCGAGGCTCTTGTCGGTGATCTCGAACTTCGCCTGCTGCCGCGCCTCGCCTATCTGTCCCCCCACGCTCGACTGCTTCGAAGGATCATGAGGTTGATCTTCGAATGGACGATCGATCGAGATGTAATCTTCCTGCTGCATGCGCTCGATCAGCTTCTCCATCAGCTCTTCAAGTTCGCCCTCCATCTGCATCTGCTGAAGCCGGTCGCGCATTTCTTCGTCAAACATCTCGCCATTGAGCAGCGCTTGTTCGAGAGCGCGCTTCAATTCGTCGAGCGTCTTCTCGCCCTCCGGCAGTTCATACCAGAAATTGTCGTTGAATCCGCTCTGCAGAAAATAGTCCGAAAGCGCGCTGAGCAAGTCTTCCATGCTCATTTCGCTGGCGGGGTCGGGAATGTATTTGGAGTAGCGTATGCGTTTCATAAAAGCAGCTATCAGTTGTCAGCTAAATCTCTTAGAGCTATCGAAATCTACTTGCTACTCACTGCGTGCCGCTTTGGAAGTGGCGCTAGACGGGTCTATTTTGAATCCCGCTCTTGGCGCGGATTTTCAGGAGCTTATTGGCCCTAGAAGAAGCGGCAGGTAGGGCATTATCGGTGCGAGCAACCTCTGAGCCTTCGTGGCTACAGAAATCATCGTATCAACGGTGTCTAGGATTTTCGAGAACTTTCTTAGCTCGCTTTGGCTCTCCTCGCTCTTGGCTCCTTTTAGGTCTTCTGCGTGCATGTGGATCTGGCCAGCGGCCGTTGCGAGGGCGTCCTTCAGGGCACGCACGCCTCTGACTCTGTATTCGTGGACCGCACGGCGAATGTTCTCCAGTTGGTCGAGGATCAGCGTCTTGACTGGTTTCGGCAATGTGGAAGAGACTATGGACTCGTAGAGGTGGCTTATGTCCTCCAGTAGAGACTTGAGCTCATTTGGTGGAATCTCGACTTCAGGGTCAGTCTCCCCTAAGAGATCGGCACAAAACGTCAGTGGCGTCAAAATGTCCTGCGAAAGGAGACGCGCTTTGAACGAGTCGAACGCTTCGTTCGAACGGGCGCCTCCCAAGACCGCTCGGAGGTGCGGCAGGGTCTGGAGAAACAACTCGTGGTTCACGCCCGGTATTGCCCTGACCTGGCGGTCAACGCTATCGAGCACCGAGATGAGTGCGGAAAGGGTAGCGATATACGCGACCGGGTCGCCTGGGTCAATGCCCATTGCTTGCCCCAGTTGGGCGTAGAGATCCCCACCCGCCCTGCCCTTCAGGTCATTTAGTATTTTCCAGAGTCGGCCCGCTGAGTTTGACGCTTCAAAGGAGTATTTCATCGAATCCGGGCCCTCGAACGAATTCTAGCACCGTTCCAAGGCCGGGTCGGTGACTGGCTTTGTTGTGTCAATAGTATATGGAAACGTCATTAAACGTCATTACTGACAGCTGATAGCTGACGGCTGAAAGCTAGTTAAACCCCCTCTTCCGTCCAAACTCCGACTCGTCCCGCTCAAACACAGGCTTCTCCGCCACCTTAATTGGCTTCTCTCCCGCCGTAAACACGCGCTCCTCGTTGCGTCCGATTTTCTTGTGCGCGTGCAAGCCTTCCAGAACAAACTCCGCCGCTGACACCTGCACCTCGGCGCTGTCTTTCGGCCCCACATTCAGCTTGACGAGTTTTTCCATCAGCCCCTGAATCTGGCTCAGGCCGTCGAGCACCTCCTCAGCTGCGGCATTGTCGCTGAGTTGAATCTCGCCGCCCAGATCGAACCATTGCACCACCTGACTCAAGTTGACACCGTGCAGATAAGCATCGAACGTCTTCGCAATGGCCGTGCGGATCAACTCGCGGCTCACGTGATCCGCGCCCTTCATTTCGCCTTCGTACTCGAGTTCGAGCTTGCCCGTGATCGCCGGCAGCGCCGCGTAGATATCGCTGATCCGCGGCACGACAAACTTCTCCCGATGCGTCAGCGCGCGCCGCTCGGCATTCGATACCACGTTCTCGATCGCCGAAATCGGCAGCCGCTGGCTCACACCCGAGCGCTTGTCGATCTTCTTGTCGTCGCGCGCCGCGAAAGCAATGCGCTCGATCACTTCTTGAACATACTTCGGAATGTGCAGCCGCCGTGCTTTGCGGTCAACCTCGCGCTCATTTTCGCGATCGAGATAGGCTTCCTGCACGGTAATCTCGATCCCTTCTTCCACGGTCGCTGGATAGTGCGTCCGAATCTCCGACCCGATGCGATCCTTCAGCGGCGTAATGATCTTCCCGCGTGCCGTGTAGTCTTCCGGGTTCGCGCTGAACACCAGCGCGACATCCAACGGCAGCCGGATGGGATATCCCTTAATCTGCACGTCGCCTTCCTGCATGATGTTGAAGAGTCCAACCTGAATCTTGCCTGCCAGATCCGGCAACTCGTTGATTGCAAAAATTCCGCGATTGGCGCGAGGCAGCAGCCCATAATGCACCGTGAACTCGCTGGATAGCTCGTGCCCGCCGCGCGCCGCCTTGATGGGATCGATATCGCCGATCAGGTCCGCGATCGTGACATCCGGCGTGGCCAACTTCTCCACGTAGCGATGCTCGGGCGTGAGCCAGGCAATCGGCGTGGCGTCGCCTTCTTTCGCCACCAGCTCACGGCATCGCCGGCAGATCGGCACATACGGGTTATCGTGGATCTCGCAACCCGCGACGTAAGGCATCTCCGGATCGAGCAGACCGGTCAGCGCCCTTAGAATTCGGCTCTTGGCCTGTCCGCGCAATCCGAGGAGAATAAAATTATGCCGCGAAAGGATTGCGTTCACGATCTGAGGCACCACCGTGTCGTCATAGCCCACGATGCCCGGAAATATCGTGCCGCCCTCGCGCAGCCGCGACATCAGGTTCTCGCGCAGTTCATCTTTGACCCGCCGCGAAGCGAGCCGCTGCGCAGTAAAAGGACTGTGGCGCAACTCGCCGAGAGTCCGGGCAACATTCATGGAACCCCCCACTGGAAAAAGCCTTATGCGGATTATACCGCCGGGGAGCAGCTGTCAGCTCTCAGCTCTCGGCTCTCAGTAAAAATTGATCTACCTGAAAACTACGTGGTGGATCAGTTTCCGAATAGACCGTGATTCGACCACAATCCAGCGCCGGCTATCCTGGTCGTGAGCGCTATCGCCTGTTAGCGACAGTTCGTCGCCGACAACGAGACAGCGGGCAAGTCGGGGTGTAGCGCAGCCCGGTAAGCGCGATGATTACAGGCCTTCACTTCACCTTCAGACGCTCATCCATCAGGTGGTGTTCCTTGCAGTAGTTGACGATTCCATCTGCGTTGATGCATGCCTCAGCGTTCGGGTTCTGATCTACTTTCGCCGGTGGCTCCGGGAGCGTGTTCCTGAGAACAAAACCTCCCAACAGCATTCTGTTCAAACCCGGCACATCGTGGGTCAAACAGAATTGGCGTTGCTGCTCTGACACCACACAATCGAACACGTCGTAACCAATCCTCGGGCCGATGGTAGCCCCCGGAGGAATGGGCGCCGTTGCATGGGACCCACCAACTGGTCCACCCTCTGAAGGGGGCATCGGTCGTCCGGCACTCCTGCCAGATATTGAACAGGTGAAGGCGATTGTGCCGAAGACAATCAGAAGAATTGCGATACGAAGCATGACGACTTTGAATTTGCGAACCTTTTCATACCAAAGTGCGTCATTCCATCGGTGCTCTTTGAGGGGGACAATGCATAGAGCCACCGGGAAAATTGCAAGCACCCACGACCACAGGGCAACATACAAAGCGCAACTTTGAGCAGGGCCGAGCGACTGCTGACCAGACTCACCACCTTGACGCAGAATCACAACCACGATGGCAAAGCTGAGAAACAGCAACGTTTGGCTTGACTTATCTCCCAGTTCCTTAATCCGTTCTGAAACCGCTTTAAGTTTTTGGTCTTCTCCAATCTCGCCGTCATTGGTCATGGCTTTCCTCTGGATACATTGTTGGCGTGGTCTGGGAATGCTGACAATTGCTCAGGAAGGTGCTGCGGAGGAGCCATTCTAACGCTCATAGACCGGGGTTCTGAGTGTAAACGCGCCTGCTTACAACAACCATCGCGCCCCTGCTCTCCGCGTGATGCAAAGAAAATCCGCCCAGACATCGGGCGCATATCCGCTGACGACAGCGAAGATACTAGCTATTGCTTCAAGGTTAGCCACCCCGCCTCTTGCTGACGGGATTGGTCACAGTTACCGTTCCAAGGGTGGAATGCCCCCAACGGTTATTCCTTGGTCCCAACGGCGGTGCCGCTGATTCCAAAGTCATAACCCTCGGTGGCGTATGTGCTCTGGCTCAGGATGTACTCTCCCGCCGGTAGGCTCGACTCCGGAGTGACGAGAAAGACTTCCGGGGCCAGGCGCCTGATGGTCACGCGGTAGACATTCGCCTTGTTCCGGCTCTCGCCACCGCCAATCTCGGCGGTCTCTATCTGTCGCTTGTGTTTCTCCTGCTTGAAGCGGACGATCACTGAGTCTTGGACATGGGCTGCGTCGGCGACCCGAACGTAAAAGGTCGGCTTTGAATTCGCGATCTGGTATTGCGCGCTGGAGCCGCTGTAGTCCAGCTTTTGGTGGAGGCCGCCGACGCCGATTCCAGTCCACTGCGTGACGCCGCCCCTCTTGACCTCGGTCTTGTCGCACCGATTCTGGTGAATCCGTTCCCAGCCGCGGTCAGTCTTGTGGTAGACGCCGTACTCTTCCGGCAGCCCTTCCGGCAAAGCTGAACTCGTCGCCGTCGAAGGCGCAGGCTTTGATTCCTGCGCCAATGTTTGTAGCGCTGCGCAAACGATCAGCGCCAAAAGCAATCTGAATACTTTCATCTTGTAGCCTCCTTCGTACCATCGGTGGATTCGAAGCATCAGTTCCTTCAGCTTCCTCACCCCTGCTCTCGTGAGGCGTCTAGATCCCCTGCGTGCTGAAACCCTAGTACTGCTAGCACAAATGAGCGCGTCCTGTCAGTGAAATGGGTCACATCTTGATGTGCGGTGATCGCCAAGAGCCACAGCGCAAAGCTCCTGGCCAGACCTTAACTGTTGCAAAATCGCGATTACACTCAAAACCCCCGGCCACCGGGTCAATGAGTGCAATCGCTGTTTACAGCAGCTATCGAAAAATAAGCCGGAGCGGATAGTTGAGTTACACTCCGCACGAGACGGCCATCATCGACTGCGACGTGCCCTTCTAGAAGGCTTGCGTGGGGACGCGATCCAGCGTCTGATCTGTTTATACACGGCGGGCTGACTCAGCAGTTCCCAATGGTTCACGCCATAGCCGACCCACTGCCGCGATGGGGTGAAAGCCAATGTCAGTGCAGGATCTTCGTGGCGACCCAGAGCGCTGTTTACGGGCACCATCCCATCCCCGAAAAGATCGCCGGCCTTCTTCCCGACGTTCGCAGCAACGGCATAACAACATACTCCTTTCGGCAGGGGCACCGGATGCCGGAGGTCTCCCGCATGCTCGAAGCGGTCAAATCCTTGCCAATCCTCGTCGAGCAGATTGCCATAGCGCAGGTCGGTGATGCCAGCACTGCGAAGTTTACCCAAACGAGCGAATGGGGCCGTGTACGGGCTTAGACCCAGGCAAACGTTTACCCAATTGCCCCCACGCTCCAGCAGCGCACCATGGTGCGGCGTGCCCAGGAAAACCAGCTTGCGCAAATGTTGCGGCCAGGCTTGGCCCGCCGCCAGGCCGTAGTAGTATGCACTACGGGACACCAGACCTCCCATGCTGTGGGCGAGGATCCCGAACTCTTTCAACGGCTCCGGCCATTGCTGGAGAAGCGTCTCAATCAAAGCGGCAAACGCGCGCCCGTTGGTGGAGGTATGCAAACCGCTGTTGTAGTGCAGGTGGACCACTGTGTACCCCAGGTCACCGGCCAGTGCCGCCCCAAAATCGGCGCCCTTCCGGGTCCATTGCAGATCGTTCATGCACAGGCCATGCACTAACACGAGCAGCTTGTCGCGTGGCCGAGGAACCGTCGCGGACAGAGCATTCCTTTCGAGTGTCAAAGGTTGGCCGTTGCGGCGCAGTCGCATGGAAATCGCGAGCGGGTTGCCGGTTGCCGCCAGGTAGTCACCCATCATCCCGTTTAGCGCCGCCAGCACGGCTTCACGTTCCTCCGTACTCCTTTCGTCCAGGATGGGCCCGAGTTGCGCGAGAACGACATCGGTCGTGCCACCCACCAACCTGGTCACTTCGCGAACGCTCTCAAAGACCAGACCCGCAATGGTGCTCGTGCGTTCTTGCATGGGCGTGCCGCGCAGGCCAGGGGAACCAGCGATGTTGTTGTGTAGCGCCTCCGCCAGATCGGTCAGTTCCGCAGTAACGTCAGTCGCCAGCCGGTTGAGTCCGACAAGATCGGAGAGATGGACGTGGGTCTTTCTGCTCATGGCAGCTCCATGCGGTGGGGCAATCATTCCGACCGTCTCATAAGCGATAGCCCAGTTAATCGTAACCCAGCTTTCGATCCACAGGGCACTTCCAACCGCGATTTATTTCTACAGCGAGCTAGTCTGCCTCACCTTGGCGACGCCTTCGGCGCATCGCCGCACTCGGAACGAGGGACACGCCTACACCTGCTCTAACCAGATTCAGTAATGTGAAAATTTCGCTTGCTTCTTGAACCATGTGAGGGGCGAATCCCACCGGCAGACCTTAACTGTTGATAAATCGCCATAGCACTCACAACCACCGAATCGACTTGTCAGTTGGCGAGTCGTCGCTATTCGGAAACTACCCGTCACCGAAAACCGGAACTGACAGCTGATTGCTGACAGGCTGCGAACTAATTCCACCGCGCCTTCGATGCTCGCCGCAGACCAGGCAGAATCGCCTCGAGATAGCCGACCACCGCCTCCAGACGCTTTGCTTCCGAGAGCGTTGCGAGCAGGCTTTGTTTGAAGTCGAGGTCGAGGGGAAGCGACCCCGCCAGCAAGAAGGAAAGATTGCCGGCATGCTCGTCGGGTCCGGAGGGCTCGGCCCCGGCCAGCTTCGCGATCTCAGCGTGCAAGCGCACGGCCTGCGTCACCATCTCGGCGGCCGGCCTGGCGTGTTCGCCTCCGTCTTCGTCATCATCTTCATCTTCATCTTCGTCATGCACCATCGCAATCTCGGCCTGCAAAAACGATCGATCTTCGTTCACCTCGATCACCTCAAAGCGGTCGACCCCGCGCGTCAGAATGTCCATGCGCCCATCGTCATATTTCTTGGTGACGGACATGATCTCGGCCGTACAGCCGATATCGGCGACTCCATCGGAAGACGCACGCACCACGCCGAACGGCTTTTTCTGTTCCAGGCATTCCGCGATCATCTCCTTGTATCGCGGTTCGAAAATGTGCAGCGGAAGCGGAACGCCTGGGAGCAGCACCAGTTCGAGCGGGAAGATAGGCAACAGCGAACTCAAGGGGCCTCCAGTGCGGATAATTTTACGCCACTAGAGAAGCTCGATGTCGTTTGACTTGGCCGCCCTCCACGCGATACAAGGGTCGCCATGGAGATGGAAGGAAAAGTCGTAGTGGTGACCGGAGCTTCCATGGGAATTGGGGAGGCTATCGCCAAGATTTTTGCCGACGCAGGGGCCAGCGTGGTGTTGCTTTCGCGCGATGCCAATCGCGCCGAGGCCGCCCGGCACCGGGTCGGCCACACCGACCGCACGCTGGCCATGGCCTGCGACGTTCGCAATCGCGAAGATATCGGCCGCGCCCTGGAACTCACCCTGCACCACTTTGATCGCGTCGATGTATGGGTGAATAACGCGGGAGTGGGCATCCGCGACTCGGTTGCCGATATGGAGACTTCCGCCGTGCGCGAATTGTTCGAAACCAATTTCTTCGGCGCCATCGCCTGCATGCAGGCGGTGCTGCCCGCCATGCGCGAAGAAGGCGGCGGAACCATCATCAACATCTCGAGCGTTGCCGGACACATCCCGGTGCCGTTTATGACTTTGTACTGTGCCAGCAAGTTCGCCGTGAACGCCCTCGGCAAAGGCGCCCGGCTGGAGTTGAGACGCGACCACATCAACGTGCTGACCGTCTGTCCCGGCTACGTGAGCACCGAGTTCGGCGAGCACTTGGTGGCCAACCGTCAGGGCAGCGTCCGTCCGCAATCCGTGCGCGGCATCACGGCGGAGCGAGTGGCGCAAGCGGCCTATCGCGGATTTCGCCGGGGAAAGCGTGAGGTCGTCGTGCCCTGGACCATGATTCCCGTCATAAAGCTGTACCAGTTATTTCCCGGATTGGTCGAGTGGGGAATGGCCAAGGCCATGAAGAGTTCCATTAAAGGTGCAACGGTTGATCGTTAGTACTGTCGATGCTCGCCGGTGGAGAGCCGGGCGTCCCCGCCCGGCGGACGGGCGAGACGGCCGTCGCTCCACTGGTGTACTACTTAGAAAGTAAAGAAAAGTAAATCCTGCCAACCTTCAGACCTCATCCGCATCGAACCAAGTAGGCAGAACCGCAGTCTTCCACCCCCTCCGAGGGGCCGTTTGCACGGCGGCTCTGGGGGTGGAGGCTGCCGTTACCTTCCCTGTGCTCCCTTTTCGTTAGAATAGGGTTTATGAGATTCTTGTCCCGGCCTGCGTTCCTGACGTTTCCCTTGCTATCCCTGTCCGCACTGTTTAGCGTGCTGTTGCCTCTCATCATGTTGTCCCCGGTGGCACGCGCGCAACAAGGCCCCCTCGACAAGTCCGCGCCCCAGGGCATTACGGTCGAGGAAATCATCAAGCGTTTCGCCACCAAAGAAAAAGAGTTTAAGGAGGCGCGCGATCAGTACACCTACCGGCAGGACGTCAAAGTCATGACCCTAGACGGCGACACCCCGGACGGCGCCTACCAGCAAGTGTTCGACGTGACCTTCGACGACAAGGGACGCAAGACCAAGAACGTCGTCTTCGCGCCGCAGCCTACACTGCAACGCATCCTGATGACCGAGGAAGACTTCGACGACATCGAGAATCGTCTCCCCTTCGTGCTGACCTCGGATGAAGTCGGGGAATACGACATCCTGTACGTAGGCCAGCAAAAGCAAGACGAACTGAACACCTACGTCTTCGATATTGCCCCCAAGCAGATCGTCGGCAAGAAGCGCTATTTCCAGGGACGAATCTGGGTGGACAACCACGATTTTCAGATCGTGGAAACTTATGGCAAGACCGTACCCGACATCCGCAAGAAGAAGGGCAACGAGAACCTCTTCCCCAAGTTCACCACCTGGCGCGAACAGATTGACGGCCAGTACTGGTTCCCCACCTACACCCGAGCCGAGGACACCCTCCAGTTCTCCCTGGGCGGAGTAAAGATCCGAGAGATCATCAAGTACACCAACTACCGCCGCTTCGGATCAAAATCAAGGGTCACCTACGAAGGCCAGGAAGTGCAGAAAGCGGAGCCGAAGCCAGGAGACCAAAAACCGCCCGAGCCGCCAAAGCCGCAGTAAGCCCAGGTTTTCAATCGAGAATACAGCCCCGGAGGGGCGTCCGAGCTTAGCCCAGCGCTTCAGCGCTGGGAAAAGCGGGAAGAATGACCTAAGTCCCGGAGGGACGACCGAAAATAGCCCGGCGCTTCAGGGGGCTGGCCCACCCTTTCCTCATTTTAATCCTCGAGGGTGCCCCGCTCTTGTCGCGTCTTTTGCGACAGGGCGGGGACTTTGATCTCCATGAGTTGAGGATGCCAAGTCAAGTTCCCCGCCCTGCCCCTGCAAAGAACGCAGGGATAAGGACGGGGCAGCCGCTGGATTTGAGATTTTATTCGGAAAGGATGGGCCAGCCCCCCACTCCTGAACTGTGGTCGAGCACGAACGGGAAGGGCACGGCTTTAGCCGTGCCGCAAACCGCCATCCAAAGCGGGCTTTAGCCCCTTCTACTGCTCAAACCAGCGCTACTTCTGTTTCTTCTTATGTCAAACACAAAAAGCAATAAAACCAGGAGTAACCGTAGGTGAAGCTGCGCCGCACCCGCTCCAAGGCTGACTCGAAGATTCGTCGGCTTGCGTCCGTGGCAAACAACCGACGGCGATGGTAGCAGCAAAAAGTGACGAAATGACTCTGCCCGCTATGGTGAAAACGCGTCAGTCCCCATGGCATGAAGGACAATCTAGGGCATTTTCCGATCTGCTGTAGAGGGAGCCGGGAACGGGTAGGGCACGGCTTCAGCCGTGCCGCCATGGGCTGCAACAGGTTCCGGCTTTAGCCGCTGAGGGCGCGTACGCCACACCATCACGAGAAATGCTCTAGATTGTTCGCCAGACTAAGTCTGTGACGTGTGAACATCCCCACTCAAGCCAAAACCGGGCTCGAGTGGCCCACCCGTCGTCTGTCCCCTGACTCCCTAATCACAGCAAAGCGAGCGGGCGCGCCACCGGGCCGACTACGCGGCCGGCCGAACAGCGTCCACTATAGGGCGGATATTCGGTAAGTCAGTCGCCCGGCTCTTCATCAGTCTCCTAGCACCGAGTCGGAGAAGTTCATCGTTGCCAGTTGCCGTTTCAGGACTGCCTCCATAAACCGCTGCGAAAAGTGGCAAGCCGAGCCTGAGACAATCACGACCGGCCTGGATGCTACCGCCAGTCGTGCGAGCCTCGATAAGCACCAGAGCAAGCGAGAGTCCGCAGATTGTTTTGTTTCGCTGCATCGCGTGGGAGATGCTCCACGGAAGGTTCGGACCAAACTCGCTGACGACCAACGTGCGAGTGTCGTCCCAATCGTCCCCAAGTTCTTTCTTGACCCGAAAGCGAAGGATGCCCTCGGCAAGGACAATCGTGGTCGTGCCTCCTGAGGCGAGCGCCGCGCGATGGGCGCTCATGTCGACACCAGCGGCATACCCGGATACGATGTTGATGCGCTCGCGGGCAAGCAACGCGGCAGAATCGTAGGCGGTACGAGCGCCCTTCTCGCTGGCCTCGCGTGATCCGCAGAATCCGACCGAGGCGGAATTAAGTAAATTCAGATTGCCAATGCATAGAAGCAAGACCGGAATCTCATCACCGAGGGTTTTGCGTAGGTTGGCCGGGTAATCCGCATCGACGAGAGACAGAATTTTAACGTTCTTTTCGTGCAACCGGTCCCAGTGGCGCTTGATCCTTTCGCGGCTTTTGGGAAGTGCCTCCAACTGGGAGGTTGTCAGCGTTTCACCTAAGAGGTCTTTGTCCATTAGGGAGCTGTCGGGCTGAGTTTTCCACCTCTTCAGCAGTTTCCGGACACGACTGGGGCCTACACCGGGCGCATCAAGCAATGTCATCAGATCAAACGCGGACGCTGCCATATCTACCCCCTCCCGACATTGTCATCATTGCGGCACGTCTTTTCGCATGCAAGCCCGAAAATCTTGCGCGCGCCGGCCCTGAGAAGCAAAAGGCCACAATAATTCATGCTGATCCCGGATTGATATAGGTCATCGACGAGCAATACATGCTTCCCTGCGAAAACTTTGTCGTCGACCTCAATGGTTCCGGCGAGTGTATCAAACTTTTCGGCCAACGCGACCGCTTTGATCGAATTTCGGGCGTTGACTGTTCGAACACTCATTGTCAGATCTTCTCGGCCCCAGGCCGCTGCTATGTGTTCGGCAAGATAGCGCGGCAGGCTGTACTTCTTGGCGGGATCGGAGGGAGGCATGGCAACGACGCAGCTCGCGGACTCATAGCAGGTCATCTCCTTCAGAAATTCGACGCAGTACTTGCCGAGCTCGCCTGCTGCTATTTTCGTTTCCTTGGTGGCCGTCATCGCGCCGTATGGCTTTGCCCGTGCGCGTAAGGTGCCGATCTTGGTTTGGGGAAGGTCCGGACTGCCGCCCTCCCTCTCGTAATCGAGCGCAAACGAAAGGGCCAGATGATCTTTCATTGCCACCGGCCCGCCTACAAGATCTAGCCAGTCCAGAACCTCCTGAGGAGCCTTCTCATCGCCCTCAGTCCCGTTTAGAAATAAGCATAACCGACCGTTGCGCGCCTCATGTGCGTACGCATCTACATCGCACATACTGAGGAAAGCATTCCTATAGGTATTCGGGAAAGGAAGGACGACACGCCAATTCTTGTCAGGGTCGTCCGGAGGATAGAGGGCGCTCGGCCATTCCGTCCTAAGCTGCCGCCTTCCGACGTTCATGACCCGCACGTCTTCTTCGTCGTAGTCGCCCTGAATGGGCGGTAAGTCGAACAACACAACTGACATCGTGACCTGCTGTCAGTATTGTATCGCGAGCTGGTTCCACGCCATGCCGCCGAACGGCTAGAACGACGGCGCCCTGGGATGGCGTGTTCGACGCTGAAATTCGGGCCCAGACGGAACGTTCCCAGTAACTAGCTTGAATCGCAACCCAGAGAGAAGCGCAGAGCAGCACACACTTCATTCATTCGTGCGGAACTAAGCTGGGCCACACGTTTCCCCAGGCGCTGTTGCGACACTGTAACTGCATTGTGCAGGTTCACCGCGCACGGGGACTTCATGCCGTCCTCCTCATTCAGAACGACTTCCGATGGCACGCCGCGAATCGTGGAAGTGACAGGCGCAACCGTGACCGTGGATAAATAGGCGATGGCGCTGTTGCGGGTGAGCACGAGGGCTGGTCGTCTCTTGTCGGGCGCGGCAAACTGGTAGAGCCGAACTTCACCTCGGACGATCTGGCCTCGGGCTATTCTTCCGGCCACGTGGCCTCCGATTCCCAACCCCGCGCTTCCGCGTCGGCTTGCGGATGTCGCGAGTAGCCCTGGCGGTCGCGCTCTTCACTGGCTCGCAGTTCCAACCGACGGAGGTGTTCGCGCAGGGCGTCGCGCACCAAAGCGGAACGGTTTCGCCGAGTGCGCTTCGCGGCTTGGTCGGCGGCGTGTAACAGCTTCTTATCCAGCACGATTTGGACGATTTGCATATGTGGAGCCTATTCCACAGTATACTCCACATAGAAGACCTTTCAAAAGCAAGCGGTTGCATTCCACGACGGGTGGCCCACTCAAGCCTGGTTTTGGCTTGAGTGGGGACGTTCTCCTCCCTCACAGCTGGCTGCTGGTTTGGACCAGCCTCCAACATCCCCATTCTAAATTTCGCAAAGAACGCGAAATTTAGAATGGGCCACCCGTCCGTCCCCTTGCGGAGGTTGCAGGTTACGCTGAGCGCAGCTAAATTAGGTGCGAGAGTTGGAGGTGTACATGAAAAGGCCCGTCCCGGTGGAATCTGCTTCTGCATTCATCGACGCGAGGATCAACGAACTTGGGGACTGGCGCGGGAAGACGCTGGCGAAAGTGCGCGAAATCATCCATGAAGCAGACCCTGAGATCGTCGAAGAGTTGAAGTGGGTCAGGACGACATCGCCGGGGACTCCCGTCTTTTCCCACGGCGGCATCGTCTGCACGGGAGAGACGTACAAGAACGTCGTCAAGATGACATTTGCCAAGGGAGCTGCGTTGCAGGACCCTTCCCGTCTATTCAACTCCAGCCTCGACGGGAATGTCAGGCGCGCCATCGACATCCACGAAGGCGACAAGGTCGATGAGGCGGCCTTGAAGGATCTCATCCGCGCTGCAGTGGCGCTCAATCTCAAGGGCAAGCCCAAGCAAAAGCTCAAGCCGAAGCCCCGGCGAGCCGCCAGCAAGCGGGCCGACTAGCTTCATCGCAGGTCCCGGGGTCCCCGGCGGGCCCGCTTTTGGCCCGCTGGGGTGGAGGTCCCGGCCATATCTCCTACCATAGGGGAAGGGCGCGATCAGGCTACCCCGCCAGTCCACCAAATAATGTTGCGTGTAATAACTACGCTGTAAATATTGCGCTGTTGTGCCTGTTTTGCCACACTCTGCCCCTAGCATTATCAATAACTTGCACCTACCCCGAACGCGAAACTGGTGACCAAGGGACACACATGGCGCCCACTATACGTACGTCTCTGTACGTACATTATGACCTGCACAAAATGTTCCACGTGGAACATTGTACGTACACCTGAGATCCGGACCGACCCTGTTCTCTGAATTTGAGACCTTCAATAGAACAAGTACTTCCTCCACTTATCGTCCGAGTGCCCCATCAAGCGCATGATGTGGCGGCTGGTGTGGAGGTTGAAGGAGCGCGGTTCGCGCGCGGGCTTCATGTTGGCTTCGTGCGGTAACTGGTTGCCCTTGCGGCGGTTGCAGGGATGGCAGCACGCGACAAGGTTCTCCCACGTAGAGAGGCCGCCGCGCGAGCGCGGAATCACGTGGTCCAGCGTAAGTTCGCCGGAGGGCAGCGTGGTGCTGCAATACTGGCAGGTGTTGCGGTCGCGCAGCAGGATGTTCTTGCGCGACAGAGCCCGCGACTGGTGCGGGATCCGGCGATACTCCAGCAGACGGATGACCGAGGGCACGCGCACGGCGACGCGAGCGGCGTGCAGGAAGTGTCCGTTTTCTTCTTCGGTCATGGCGACGCCCTTCAGCACCAGCACGATGGCGCGGCGTGCGGCACAAACATTAATCGGCTCGTAGGAGGCGTTCAGCACCAGCACGGGCTGATGCAGCGCGTGGCCATCGCCTTCGTGGTGCGCGCCAGACGCCAGCATCGACGCCGGAAGGTGCGGCCGCATGTTGCCACTGAAATTGTGCAAGCGCAACGACATGATTTTTGATTTTTACCCGTGAGCCGTCAGGCCCAGGCGATCTCCACTCCCCTCCGCCGTGTTCCCGTCTTCCGGCAGATTCTCGGGCAAGGCGAATACATCGGAAATTTTCAGCTTCAACGTCCGCGCCACGGTCGCCACCCAAACCCGCGCGGCTCCCGCGCGGAAAAGAACCCGTGCGCACTCCGACGCCGTCGTTCCCGTAGTAAGGACGTCATCGATCAATAAGATGTCGCGTTTCATTATTCGCGTTGGATCGGTCGTTGGAACCGCAAAAGCGCCACGCAGGTTCTCGCGCCGTTGATGCCGAGTCAGGCCGATCTGGCTTCCGGTCTCGCGACGCCGCACTAGGACTCCCGTCGACAGATCAAACCTTTTCGGACGCGCCAGTTGCTGCAGCGCGGCTCGTGCGATCATCTCCGCCTGGTTGAATCCTCGCTGGGCTTGCTTGCGGGCATGCAGGGGGACGGGAACCACCGCGATCCTCCCGACGGGCATCGCCTGTTCCAGGTTGGCAATCGTCTCGGCCAGCATGCGCCCCAAAACTGCCGCTGCGGGACGCACCTGCTGGAACTTGAGCAAATGGATCAGGTCGCGCAATTCACGGTCATAGCTGCCGTAGGCGACGGCGCGCTCGAACGGAGGGTCCACGCGCTGACAGAGCAGGCATCGCGACTCTCCGGGATCCGCCTCTAAGGGGTCGGTGCAGGCTGGATCGGTGCCGGCTGGGCGGTGCAGTGCTTCTCCGCAAACGGTGCAGTACGACCCCTGCAGCGGCCGAAGCGCGGTCAAACAGGTTCCACAAACGGGAAGCCGGGAAACTCTGAGCAGCGGGAAACCACAGATACGGCAATCGGCAGGAAAAAACGTGAAGAATAAAGTCGCAGCCGCGCGCTCGGCCAAGCCGGCGAACCTATGGTCCGCCGCTTGGCCCTGGGCAGCACGTATTCGAAACCCAGTACTGCTGAAGACGGCCTCCTGCACCGGCAAACCGATGGCGATTCGCCGGACAACACTAAGCCAGTATAACTGCGGTCCACGCCCTGTGCAACGCGGCTATCGGCTGGCCGTGGGTCAGTACGACAAACTTTCCACTCCCGATATTGACATTCGCTTTACCTTCGCCTATGCTGCGGTTATGGCGATCACTCGGCGTCAACGCGAGCTGTATGACTTTATTTCGCGCTTCGTGGCGGAGAAGCAGTACTCCCCTTCGTTTGAAGAGATTAAGGAAGGCATGGGGTTGAGTTCTTTGGCCACGGTGCACAAGCACGTCACCAATCTGGAGAAAAAAGGGCTGCTGACGCGAGACTATAACCGCAGCCGTTCGATTGATCTGCTGCCGCCGAGGGGAAAGTTGAAGCAGTCGATGGCGGTGAACACGGCGGTAGTGCTGCCGCTGGTGGGAAGGATTGCGGCGGGGCAGCCGATCGAGGCAGTGGAGCACAACGAGACCATCTCACTGGCGGATTTTGTGCGCTCGAAGGAAGTGTTCGTGCTCGAAGTGCGCGGCGAATCCATGCAGGACGAAGCGATTCTCGATGGCGACTACGTGCTGGTCGAGAAGACGAAAACGGCGCACAACGGGGATATTGTGGTGGCGCTGATCGAGTCGACCGACGCAACGCTGAAACGCTTCTTTCGCGAGGGAGAAAACATTCGTCTGCAGCCTTCGAACGCGACGATGCCGCCGATCATTGTGCCCGCGGCATCGGTTGAGATTCAGGGACGGGTGATTGGCGTGTTGCGTAAGTACTGAAGAGCGGTTGCCAGTTGCCAGTACCCAGCTGCCAGAAAAAATCGAGCCTGTGTCCTCGCAACAAAAAGACCGGGTTCCCTCGGGCCCTTAAGTGTTCGAGTACTGAGACGCTGACAGCTATCCTACGTGGCGACCTTCGCGCTCACGTGGCGATCCAGGGCTTTCTGAATATCGTCTTTGGAGCGGTAGCCCACGAGCTGTTCTACGACCTGTCCGTTTTTGAAAATAAGCAGGGTAGGAATGCCGGTGACTTTGTAGCGCATGGGCGTGGCGCCATTACGGTCGACGTCCATTTTGCCGACCTTGACTTTGCCCTGATATTCACCGGCGAGCTCTTCGACGATGGGAGCGATCGCTCGGCAAGGGCCGCACCAGGCGGCCCAGAAATCGACCAGCACGGGCTTATCGGACTTCAATACATCGGAATCGAAATTAGAGTCGGTAACTTCAACGATGGCGTTGCTTGCCATTCATCCTCCAGGGTTCTCAGCTAGCTAAGAGTTCCGCCGCCAGGGTGGACTGTTTGGCCCCCCGTGGGCTGGGACTTCTATCCTAGCACTGTTGATTGGATGCGTTGGAAGCGTGGAAGTCGCAGGAGCTGCCCGGAGTGGGTAGGCGGGGCAGAGCGCCGTAGAATGATGGTCGATAGTGGTCCATGGTCTTAGATGAATGACTAGCGATCTCGATAATCTCCGGGTGGTGCTGGTGGCAACGCGGAATCCGCTGAATATTGGAGCGGCGGCGCGGGCCATGAGCAATTTTGGGGTTGGGCGATTGCGGGTGGTGAACCCCTACGAGGCGGCGTTTCGCGAGGCGCGGTCGGCGGTGGGAGCAGCAGGGTTATTGGCGAGGGCGGAACAGTACGGGAACGTGGCCGAGGCAGTCGCGGACTGCAGGCTGGTGGTGGGAACAACGGCGGCAGGGCGGCGGGAGTTGCAGCATCGGCTGCGACGGCTGGATGAGGGCGCGCGGGCGATCAAACGGCAACTGAAGGCGGGACCCGTGGCATTACTGTTCGGCTCGGAAAGGGTGGGGCTGTCGAATCGGGAACTGAGCCACTGCCATTGGGTGATGCGGATTCCGACGCGAGAGGAGCACGGTTCGATGAATCTGGGGCAGGCGGTGGCGGTCTGCCTGTACGAACTGGTGCGAGGACGGAAGACGGCGGCAAGAACTGCGCTCGGGAACAAAGAAAAGAAGTCCGCCAGGTCGCGAGAAGTAGAGCGGCTGACGCAAATGCTGCTTGAGGTTCTGGGCGCCAGCGGATACGTGAAGCCGCGGGCAGTGGCCGCTGAAGAAAAGTTGCGGCGCCTGGTCCGGCGCCTGGAGTTGAATGTCGATGACGCCGCAGTGTTGTTGGGAATGCTGCGGCAAATAGCGTGGAAGCTGGGCGCGGACGAAAAGGTCGGCCCTAGCTGAACAACTTCCGCGTAGAGACGGCTTGCCCCGTCTCACTCACTCGCGGCGGGAGACGCGGCCAGCCGCGTCTCTGCATTCAGGTTGTCTCTCGCGGCCCACGGATCAAGCCAACAACCACTGTTCCCAGAACCAACAAGGTCAGCAGGAAAATTACCCCCAGCGATATGACGCAGTAAATGCACCATACGCCCAGCACCGCGGACTCAATGTGGGCGAGATAGAGCGCGAAGCCCAGGCCCGCAAGCGCGGCCACGAGCATCAACCGGTAAGCTTTCATGAAGGCGAGCAGGCCGAGGAGGAGATATCCGGCGATGCCAAGCACGGCCACGGGAACTCCGAAGAGCATGGCGTACGGACTGTGATTCACGATGCCGCAGTCCCAGCGGTCATTGATGCTGCAAGGTGAAGTATCGGTACGGTAATGCTCGCGCAACGCGAGTGCAGAAGCGGCGATACCGACGACGGCGAGCACAATCAGCACCCATCTCATGCAGGACTCCCACCCCAATGTAAATGAAGTTGCATTCCAGAAATGAATATTATCGTACGGTTTCCACCTATCAAAAATTGGCGGATCAATTTTCACCGCTCGCCAATGTTTTCTTACCAAGCAGAAAGTTAGAGCATTCTCATTGTTACACCACCCGGAAGTGGGCAGTTCTATTTCGTTAGTCCCACAATCAGGCTGCTCGGGCCGGGCAGGTTGATCCGGCATACCCCGGTGAAACCCGCAGCCTTCATCCAGTGGGTGTATTCGGGCTCGCTGTAACTGGCACCCGCTTCGGTGTTGACGAGCATGTTCAGTGAGAACAGCGCCGCGTGTTGCGGCCCGGTTTTTTCGGGATTAAGGATGAAGTCTTGCACGACGAGGCGGCCGTTCGGCGCGAGTGCCTGGTGGGCACGGCGGAAGATGTCCCGGTTCTGCTCCTCGGAAAACATGTGGCAGATCGCGTTGAGCATGATGAGGTCGTAGCCGGAGCCGAAGTCGTCTTGGAGCATGTCCCCAGCGCGAAGGCTGACTTGCGCTGAGACGCCGGCCCGGCCGACGTATTCATTGGTGAGCGGCACGACCTCGGGGATGTCAAGAATCTCGCACTGCACATCGGGACTAGCTTTTGCGAACGCGATGGAATATGCGCCGGAGCCGCCGCCCAGATCGAGGATGCGGCGAACGTTGAATGTGGATGTGGATGTGGCTGCGCCCAGGGCCTTCACTACCAGCGGGGCGCGATCTTTGGCGTGGCGTTGCATGCCGGCAATAAAGTTGCGCGTCCATTCGGGGTTGTCGTCGCGACTGGCGGGGACACGGGTACCACTGCGCACCGCGTCGGTCAGCGTGCTCCAGCGATGCCAGATGTTGGCTGTGTGCAGCAGACCATTGCGATGGTTATCTTTGGAGCCCCGCACGAAGAAGCGTGCCGACTCGGGCGTGTTCTGGTAATCGTCGCCGCTCTTCGAGAGCAGTCCGAGGGCTACGAGAGCGTTGAGCAACATGCCTGCGGCGCGGGCATTCGCGTGAATCTTCTTCCCGATCTGCTCGGCATTGGCTCCGTCGCCGACGGCGGTAAAGATGTCGAGTTCAAGCGCCGTAAGAATGCAACGACTCGGCATGTAGCCGCGGATCATCTGGTCGAGGCGATCGGGCAGCACCCCGGCTTCCTCACGGGCGGCCATTGCCTCTCGGAACTTTTCCCCATGCTCGACCGCCATAGCCTTCATCGCAGCGGCATCGTTCCATATAAGACGATCGACGGGCTTGCCGTCGCGCAGATGCGCATCGACGATTTCGGATACATCCGACGGTTGCACGCGCCGGTACCACACCCCTGCCGGATATACGACCATCACTGGACCTTCATCACACAGTCCCATGCAGCCGCAGGTAGTAAGTTGCACATCGTTATCGAGACCGCGGTTGTTGAGCCCGGGGTTGTTGAGACCGCGCGCCTGAATCTCGCGATCTAGCGCGCCGAGCACGGCGAACGACCCGCTGGCCGGGCAGGAGGGAACGCCTTCCGGCTTTAGCTGCGTGCAGACGAAGAGGTGAAAGCGGAACGGTTCCATGGCGGTCTCCGATCGTAGGTTCAGGTTCAGGTTAATGTTAGCGCTTTATTCTCGGCGCCGCAGAGGTGTATGGCGCATAATTCACTGCCAAAACATATTTGGAAATTTGCGATGCCACGACGCTGGCCACGTTTGCTTCGGATGTCACTCGTATCTCTTCGCCTATCCGATGGACCTGCAAGCGCGCGCGAAGACCAGGAAAAGCTGCCACTTTTGTGCCATTTCTGCCCTATTCTCCACAGCCTTCCACCGGGTTCCACCACGTTGCTACTTGCATTCCCGCACAGAAGTTCCGGATAATCATGGACGAGCGTTTGGTACCGCCGTGTATCGCTACAGCCGCGCAGATTTGCTGCGCATTCTCCGGCTCGTTCCCCGCCAGCTTCAAACCTGGGAGAAGGCGGGACTGGTGACGACGGGCGAGGATTATTCCTTTTTCGATCTTGTGCAAATCAAGAAAGTGCGCGACCTCTGCGCTCAGCGCGTTCGTCCGGCCGTCATCCGGCAATCACTCGATGCCATGCAGAAACAGGTTGCCGGCATGGAGAATCCACTGCTCGAGGCTGGGGCCTATCGAAGCGGACACCGCATAGCTTTCCGGCACCAGGGCCGGCTGCTTGAGCCCATCGCCGGACAGTTCATGCTCGATTTCTCGTCCGCAGAAAGTAAAGTCGTAACCAGCCCGCCGCGGAATGGACCGGAACTGGTGGTTACCGACGTTGCCGACTTGTTTGCGCGTGGGATCACGCTAGAAGAAAATCCCTCCACGCAGGGCGAGGCGATCACAACTTACCTGAAGGTTCTTGAAATGGATCCCATTCACGCCGCCGCGCACATCAACCTGGGTACGCTCTACTACAACCGTCAGGAATACGCGCTCGCCGAAAGGCACTACCGTTCGGCGATTCAGATCGATCCACGCTACGCGCTCGCCTATTTCGACCTAGGCAACGTGCTTGACGAGACCGGACGCGTCGAGGAAGCCATCAACACTTACAAAACGGCCATTCAACTCGCGCCCACTTATGCGGACGCGCACTACAACATCGCGCTGGCCTACGAGAAGATGCGCGAACCACGGAAGGCGCTGCAACACTGGCGCGCCTACGTGAAGCTCGACACCACCGGGCCCTGGACGGTCCACGCCAAACATCAGATCCAGCGCATCCTGCAGAGCGACGGCCTGAAACTGGTGCACTCCCGCAAAGCGAACTGAAAGACGCTTTTAGCTTTGGCTTTTAGCCAGAGGACAAAGGCCAAGAGCTAATAGCGACTTTTCCCGAGGTATACTCAAGTTTCACATCTTCAGGGCAGGAGTCCACGGGTGAACCTCTATCGGCGGATTTTGGCGCTGGCTCTCGCGGCCGCGGTGGCCGCGTCCAGCGCGGTCTGCTTTAGCCAATCGATTAGCAAAGAGAAAGAGATCTACAACGAAAGCGCCGATGCGCGCGCCGAAATCAAAGAGGCTCTGGCGAAGGCTACGGCCGAACACAAGCGCGTCATTGTCGTGTTTGGAGCCAACTGGTGCTTTGACTGCCACGTGCTCGATAAGGCTTTTCATAGCTCGGACCTGGCGCCGATAATCGCCGCCAACTATGAAGTTGTTCACGTGGATATCGGAAAGGGAGAAAAGAACCAGGACCTGATGGCGAAGTACGAGGTTCCGATAAAGCGTGGCATTCCCGGGCTGGCCGTGCTCGATGCCGCTGGGAAGCTGGTGTACAGCCAGAAGAACGGCGAATTCGAGAACGCGCGAGCGCTCACCCCGGAAGATTTTCTGGCATTCTTGAACAAGTGGAAACCCGCAGCGCAGAGCCGGTGAGAATCTAGATCTTCAAGTGTTCGGATAAAAAAAGGCGCGGCTTGCGCCGCGCCACAGGAGAGGGATCAACCTCCTCGGTCGTTTACCCGTTAGTCGTTCACCCTTTATTCCTTTATTCCTTCACCCGCTACCCCCCAGTTAATTCACCACCAGCTTGTTCTCAACGCTGAACACGCCGGGTACGGCATTCGCGCGCATTCCGGCTATGGTCTTATCCATCGCGCTCTGGACGGTTCCGTAGAGCGTCACGTGTCCGTTGTCCACCACGATGCGGATCGGGTCGACGGGGTCGCTGGCGTAGCGGCCGAGCACCGAGTCGCGATAAATTGCGCGGGCGGTGCGCATCCGGATCGAATCGTCAAAACCAGAAACGGGCAGCACGGTCACGTCATTCACGAGATCCTTGACGCCAGGCGTGCGGGCTACGATGGCGAGCGCCGAGTCCTTCGGCACGTCGAATAAGGTGTCGCCGGTAAGGGTTACGACGCCGTCTTTCACGTTGAGCGCGATATAGTTGAACGCGTTGTCGTAGTATCCGACGCGGTCATAGGTCAGTTTCTTTGCCAGTTTCTGTTGGAGTTGGCTATCGGGCACGCTTTCTCCCGCGACCACGATGTCATCGCGAACGCCGGTGACGTTTGCGATCTTCTTCACTTTCTTCGCGGCGTCGAGTTTGTCCTGATAAAGATTGACCGTCCCGGTCAGGGTCACTATGCCATCTTCGACGCTGGAGCTCACACTCTGCAGTTGCTTGGCGTCATGAATCTTCCGGCTGACCGCCTGCTGAATCTGCTCGTCGTACCGGCCGGTGGCGGCCATTGCAGTCACACTCAGCAGGACGAGCAACGCCATAAGCATCATGATCAATGCAAAACCCTGCTTCTTCATGGTTGCCATCCTTACTGGAATTTCCGGTTCCCCACAGTATTAACCGGTTAGTTAAATAGATGCGCGACCGGTCTGGAGAGATGCGCCCGCTGGGCACCTTTACAAACTATTACTTTTACAAACTATTACAAAGGGAACGAGAGGTAGAATGTCCCTATGACGACTGACGAACGTTTGGATCGGCTTACCGAAAGACACGAAGCGTTAGCGGAGAGTCTGCAACTGCTTACGGCGGACGTGCAGAGCCTGGCGCAGTCGGTCAAGGAACACGACCGAATCTTGCGCGGGCACGCCGATCTCATCGGTGACCTGGCGAGGATCGCCGCCGGACATGAGCAGCGCATCGAGTGACTGGAAGGCCGCCAAGGCTGAACGGCGGCAAGCTCGCCGGCAGTTTGACAGGTGGTTGTCATCACGACTAATCTCGGCTCATGTCCCGTGGTTTGCAGGCGGAACTCAAACAAAATCTCCCATTCACCAGCCGGGAACAGGAAGCCTATCTTTCTTTGTTGCGCACGGCCGACGCGCTCCAGGCGCAGGTCGAAGGTAAGCTTAAAGAGTTCGGACTCACCGGCACGCAATACAACGCGCTGCGCATCTTGCGCGGGGCTGGGCCGGACGGCTTGCCGTGCCGCGGGATCGGCGAACGCATGATCACGCGCGATCCCGACATTACGCGCCTGCTCAATCGCCTGGAAGATCACGGCTTCGTCGAGCGCACGCGCGCCAGGCACGATCGCCGCGTCATCTACGGAAAGATCACGGCTGCGGGGCTAAAGCTTCTGCGCGAACTGGATAATCCGATCGAAAAGCACGGGCGTGAAATACTCCACCACGTCGGACAAGAAAGATTGAAGCAGTTGATCGAACTGCTGGAGTTGGTGCGTGGCGGAAGAGCTTTTCACCGCCGGGACGCCGAGTGCGCTGAGAAAAAACGCTCGTTCGTCTAAAAGACAAAGGCCCAAAAGACAAAGCTGACCCGCTTCGACGTTGACCAAAAAGTGCCAGCGCTATTTCTTCCGCTTTGCAGTTTTCTTCTTTAATGATGGAGCATCTTTCTGGCCGGCAGCCTTATTCGGAAATACGCGCGCAAAAATCTCTTCGATGTTCCTGAGCTGACGATTCAGGTCGAAAGCGCGCTCTATCTTTGCTCGTGGCACTCGTCCGCGAATTTCGGGATCGTTCACGATCAGTTCGTGGAAGTCGAGATTCTCTTTCCATGCGCGCATGGCGTGACTCTGCACCAGGCGATAGGCGTCTTCGCGGGAAACGCCGCTTTCGACTAGGTCGAGCAACAACTGGCCGCTGAAGACGAGGCCGTGCGTGCTTTTGAGATTCGCCAACATGCGCTCGGGATAGACGAACATGGTGTCAATCAGGTCCGCCGTCTTGTTGAGCAGGTAGTCGGTGAGCGTGGTCGAGTCGGGGATGATGATGCGTTCGGCCGAGGAGTGCGAGATATCGCGCTCGTGCCAGAGCGCGACGTTCTCGAATCCGGCCTGCGCGTTCGAGCGCACCACGCGCGCTAATCCAGAGATCTGTTCGCAGGTGATTGGATTGCGCTTGTGCGGCATAGCGGACGAGCCTTTCTGCTTTTCGCTGAAATATTCTTCGGCCTCGCGGACTTCGGTGCGCTGCAGGTGGCGGATCTCGGTCGCAATCTTGTCGAGCGTCGAGGCGATCGTGGCCAGCGTCGCCAGGTAGTGGGCATGGCGGTCGCGTTGAATCACCTGTGACGACACCGCGGCGGCCTTTAATCCCAGGCGGGCGCACATCTTCTCTTCGAGTTCCGGCGTAAGGTGGGCAAACGTTCCTACCGCGCCCGAGAACTTACCGACACGCAGATCTTCGGCGGCGGCTTTGAAGCGCGCGATGTTGCGCCGCGTCTCCGAATACCAGTTGGCGATCTTGAAGCCAAAGGTGATGGGTTCGGCGTGAATGCCGTGGGTACGGCCGATCATCGCCGTATCCTTAAACTCGAACGCCCGGCGTTCTAGCACCTCGGCGAGGCGCTCCAGGTCGCCAGCGATCAGCGACGAGGCCTGCTGGATGAGCAACGCCTGCGCCGTATCGACCACGTCGTTCGAGGTCAGGCCATAGTGGAACCAGCGGGCGTGCGGGCCCACGATCTCGGCCACGGCGGTCGTGAAGGCGATGACGTCGTGTTTGACCTCGGCTTCGATCTGGAAGATGCGGTCCACGTTGAAGTCGGCGCGCGCGTGGATCGCCTTGGCAGCATCTTTCGGCACGATGCCGGCGGCGGCCAGCGTTTCAGTCGCGGCGACTTCGACCGCGAGCCAGGTGCGGAAGCGGTTTTCATCGCTCCAGATGCGAGCCATCTCGGGCCGGGTATAGCGTGGGATCACGGCGATTTCTCCTCGGGGGAACTGGGGATTGTAAATCCCATGTGCCTTAAAAGCACGCGACGGTTCGATTCCGTCTCGGGCACCGCTCAACCCATTCAAGATCATCTAGTTAGGCGGGGGTGCGACCGCAGAGGCTGTGTGAGGATTTCCCGGTTTTGGTGCAACTCTGCCCAAACTCCGGCGCGCGTGACTTTTCCAATATCGGGATCGACAATATCTCCGCGATCTCCTGATAGGACATTTCTTCCACGTCACAACGGAGAAGGGTCTCCCGGTAATGAAGCGGCAGATCGTCGATCACCTCTGCATCTATTGCGAATTAGAGTTCTTCATTAGAATCGTTTCGGGAATCTCATTCTCAACTGCCAGTTCAGGAAGGCGAGCAAGTACAATTAAAGTTCGGCAGCCGAATGCGTACTTCTGATCAAAGTCTGCCCTCTATTCAGCAGGTAGTACGCGGATTGGTCCTGCCGGATTTTTCGGGATCCGCACATTCACCTGGAGTGACACAATTAAGGAATTCTTGGTGTTCATCACACTTATGGGGACAAGTCTGATGGCCACGGACAAGACAATCTACGACTTCACCTTAGATTCGATCGATGGTCAGCCGACGCCACTTTCGAACTTCAAAGGCAAAGTTGCATTGCTCGTGAACGTTGCCAGCCGTTGCGCCTATACCCCGCAGTATTCCGCTCTGGAGTCGATCTACGAAAAATACAAGGAGCAGGGATTTGTTGTGATCGGCATTCCCGCGAACAATTTCGCGGGGCAGGAGCCGGGTTCGAATCAGGAGATCAAAGCCTTCTGCACCCGCACATATAAAGTAACCTTCCCCATGATGGCCAAAGTGTCCGTGGATGGGTCCGATATCACGCCGCTGTACCGGTTCCTGACCGACAAAACTACTCATCCGAAAACCGGCTGGGAGATCGGCTGGAACTTCACCAAATTCCTAGTCGGGCGGGATGGCGAGGTGGCCGCTCGGTTCGATTCCGAAGTCGAGCCGGACTCCACACCAGTTACCACAGCGATCGAAAAGGCGCTGGCCACCGGCAAACATTAGCTTATGCACCGTCCTGGCCGTTCGGCGCCAAGTCTCTCTTCAGCGTCGGTAAACGTTACGACACAGGCCGTGCGAGAAAATGTCGTGGTGTCGCAGGTGTGTCCTTAACATTGAAGCCAGCACCGCGTGAGCTACACCTTGAAAGGACATTCGGAGCAAACCGAAGCATGTGCCGCCATGCTTGCCGTGGCTCACGACATGAGCGATTCTGCACAGTACTGCCAGAGCAAGTGAGCGAATCTATTGGCGTCTCAAAAGGGCAGTCGGCCCGCCACAGCAGTCGGCCTGATCTACCCTCTTGAGGCAGCTAGGCGGAAGACATCGCTTTGTTGGGGACACGACGTGATTGTTTGCCGATCAAGTTTTATTCGACTTCATTTTCTGTACCCGACTCAGGCCCCGGGCAACAACTATGCTGGTCAGCTGGGCGCAGATCCGCGTCATCAGACAGTTGCCCGAAGTTGGACCCGGCACCGCGTTTTGCTTTTATTGTTGGCAATGCTGCTCTGCCAGGCGCGCGGCTATTCGCAATTAGGACCGCAGCCGCCATGCGGAAAGGAACCCGTTCCGCCCTATCCTCGTCTGGATGAATCGGCCATCGCGAAGTCGTGGAGCAAGACTGAGTTCGGCCGCGACTGGAAGCCTCCCGCGTGCACCGGTTGGGCTGCGGTGGGCTTTACAACCTTGGTAACCACCGTCGCGCGATTTCGTGAAATCTCGGGAGCTGAAGGCTTGCTTCGGCACATCGGGGCCATTTCAGAACTCGCGGGCATGCGCTACTGGTCGACCACTCACAAGCAGTGGCAAACATTAATTGTGGACGCCTACGCTCTGACCGGCTCGCAGCCTAGTCAACGCCGCAAAGACTTCATGCCCGAAGAGATGAAGGAAGGCAAGGTACTCTACTATGTGCAGGCCGATAACCTTTCTGGCAAGGCCACCTACCGAATGCACATTGTAGAAGCTTCGGCGGACCGGTTCGTCTTCGATGTCGAAAACGTCAGCACGGTGCACTATCTCTTCATAACTCTCTTCCACCCGGGCGAGATGCAGTCGATCTACTTTCTGGATCGCGAATCGGAAAATGTCTGGCGATACTACAGCATCGTGCGCACAGGAAAGAACGCAAACCGGCTGATCGCGGGAAATGAGTCTTCCGCGGTCAACCGGGCTGTTGCGTTCTATCGCCACCTAGTCGGAATTCCCACCGGCCAAGAGCCGCCGGCGGCGCGATGAAGGCAAGAGTTTGCAGCTTTGCTCACAGATACGCCGATTCTACTTGGAGCGATAGCGCGACGGCGGGTGTTTCGTCAAAAAGCCTGAGAATTAGCCATAGATCGCATCCGCGCTAAAGATACAAGGACTAAATTACCACCCGGGCGTTCATTGGCCGGCCTCGGGTTCAAGCTCCTGACGAAGTTGCCGGCCCAGCGTGTTCGCCACTGAATTCAAGTCCTTGGCGAGTGCGCGACGCCACTTTTCCGTGGATTGCTGTCCGAGTTCCTCGAATTGTTGAGCGATCGACTGCACAGCTTCCTCGGCCCGGGCTGTCACCGAGCCAGAAAAGGAGTCTTCAATGCGGTTCTGGATGGTTCTCAGGTGGCCGCACATCTCGCTGAGCCCGGTTTCGACTTCGTTCGAGGCGCGTGCTTGCAGGTTCTTGAGTGCCAGAGCGACCGCGCTCTCGATTTGACCTTCCGCACCGGAGACGATTTCCGCTGCGACCCGCTCCAGGTGCGCGTCAAGATCCGACTCAAGCCGGCGCACGGACTCGTTCAGCGCTGCCATTCTCCGGCCAAGGTCCGACACTTCCGACTGGAGTTGGAACGCCTTCGCCGCAGCATCGACCTGGATTTGATCGACTTCACGACGGTGAACCTTATGTGATTCCGCAAGTTGCTCCTGCAAAGAACACAAAAGTTTTTCGCCCTGTTCGTCGAGATGTGCTCCCGTCTCCAAAGCCTGCCGCTGGAGTTTCTCCGTTCCGGCGCGGACCTGCTGTTGCGTCGTGGTCGTGAGTTCCTTTGACAATACCTGCGCCCGTTGTTCGACGGCGTGCAGTTCACCGGCAAGACGGTGCCGAAACTCGGTCAGGGCTGCACCGATCTTTTCCTCCATGGCCGTTTTCGCCGATCCCAGCATCTCGGCGGACTGTTGTCGCGTCTGCTCCAGGACGCGCGTCCCAAGCTCATGCCGCAGGCGCTCCCATAGCTTCTCCTCCAACTCCGGGGGAATATATCCAAGCGACACCTCGAAGCGGTTGCGCCGGGCATTCGCGGCCAGCTTCTCGCGGACTTCGGTAACTTCCGCCTGCAAGGGCTGAACGAGTTTAGCAAGTATGCCTCGCAAGCGGTCCTCGGAGAGTTGCTCCCTGACCTTATCGAGAACGTCTTGCGAGGCCCGGGAAGGAGTTTGCGGTTGGTGCAGAACAGCGGACTTGGCCGACAGTTCCTGGGGAGGGTGTTGAGCGGCGGGTGCGGGCATCTCCACTACACGCCAATCATCGGGACAGGATTCCAATTCCCAAAAGTTTTCCGGCCGGTCGAGCTGTGCGCCCAGCCGGAAGCCTTGTCCGTCGGGCTGGCAGAAAACCACGTAGGCCGTGGCCTGCCGGCCTCCTCGGCTGTGCAGGCGCAGGGCGCTTCCAGTGTCCAATTTCAGGGGGAGGCGGAACGCACACCCATGGGCGTTGACCACCAGCGTCTCACAGATCTCGGAGAACTGGGTATTGGGCTCCATGCTGGTGACGAGAACGGGAACTTGGATCGGTACTCTCGAACTGCGCCGTATTACGGTGTGACCGTTGGAAGGGGGCATAGTGATCCTCTTTGGCGAGGCGTGCGCAGCGGCCAGTTCTTCGAGCCTCTACATTAAAGTACCGCGATGGGATGGCCGATGCCTCTCTCGGGAGTTCGCTTCCAAAATGTTCGAGAGTACACTCGCCAGACTGCCCGTTTGTCAGAACCGCGATGTACTTTGGACTGAACTCCTCGGGTACAACTCGTCCGCCGCAGCCATGGCGCGGAAATGGCAGCATTTCGGAAATGAACGCCGTTGGGTTAAGCCATTATGACGAGGTGACGCAAAGCCAGAGCTGGGGAACAGCTCTCAGTTAGCGTAAACACCTGTGGGTATCGTCGAAGTCTCTGTGAGTGGTAGCAGAAACGTGGTAAAAGGAAGCAATCCTTGCCATGCTTTGCTGGATCACCATTCTCGGAGGCGTGCTGATCATGATGGGGCAACACTCCCGTTCCGAAGCGTCGTTCATGTTCCTCCTCTTTGCCGTCGGGCAGTCAGACCCCTTCAGTCGTCCATCTGCCACCGACTGGAGCCACCACCACCTTCTCTTCTCGCAACCTGCGACCGCGGAACAGCTCAAGCGCGTGCAGCAGAACCCTCGCTATTGGCAGCAACTTCTTCGCCGTTCGCAGGCGACGCCCCCGGAGGCGGAGCTTGATGTTGCCCCTACGAGGAGCAGTACTAGCGCCAGCCTTTGAATCAAGGATTTGGAAAGCGACAAGCTACCGCGCCCAAGGCCGCTGCCGCCTTGGAACGGAAATGTGAACGGGAGTTAAACCATGAAAAAACGGAATCGGAAAACGCGGAATCACAAACCTATGATTTGGCAGTTGGGGCTCGTCGCCCTAGCCTTGGCCGGCCTGGCGCTGGTCCTCGCGCACAAGGGCGTCCCACGGGTGTGGGCTCGGACTGGCAGCGAGGGCAAGCCCATCCTCATCACCGCGGCCATCGACGAAAACCAGCTGATCAGGCTTCGCGGCAACACGCGTCCGGAAGCCAACGCCACAAACGACCGCGGCCGCGTGGAAGACAGCTTCCCCATGGAACACATGCTGCTGCAGTTGAAGCGGGCGCCCGAACTGGAGCAGGAGTTCGACCAGTACATCGACGGCCTCACCGACAAGAGCTCGCCCAATTTCCGCCACTGGATGATGGCCGCGGAACAGGGGGAGAAGTACGGCCTGGCGCAGCAAGACATCGACTCCATCACGGGCTGGCTTGGCTCTCACGGCTTCACCGTTGGTTACGTCTACCCCAACCTCATGGTGATCGACTTCTCCGGCACGGCGGGCCAAATCCGCGAAGCCTTTCATACCGAGATCCACTACCTAGAGGTGCGCGGTGAGCGACACTTCGCCAACATGACCGATCCGAAGATTCCCCGCGCGCTCGGGCCCGCCGTGGTCGGCGTGGTCTCGATGCACAACTTCAAGCCGCGCGCCATGTTCAGACTGCGCGGTAAATTCACCTTCGCTGGTTGCGCGACATCGGCCAGCTTCCCCACGCAGCCCGGTACCTGCTACTCGCTGGTGCCGGCGGATTTCCAGACCATCTATAACCTGAACCCTCTCTACCAGCAGGGAATCAACGGTTCGGGCCAGACAATCGTGGTTGTGGAGGACAGCGATACCTTCGGCACCGATGTGGCTACCTTTCGCAGTACTTTTCTCAGCAAGTGGTCGGGAACCGTCACCACCACTCACCCGACTGGTGGCAACACTTGCACCGATCCGGGCACCAACGCGGCTGACGGTGAGGCGGATCTGGATGCGGAAGTTGCCAGCGCCATCGCACCCAACGCGGCCATCGTGATAGCGACCTGCAAAGATACCACCACCTTCGGCGGCCTGCTTGCCATCGAGAACCTCGTCAACGGCACCGGCCCTCCCGCGATCATCAGCATGAGCTACGGCGAGTGCGAAGCGTTCAACGGTGCGGCGTCCAACGCAGCCTTCAACACGGCATTTCAGACTGGAGTGACGGCGGGCACCTCCATCTTTGTTTCCTCCGGCGACGAAGGTGCATCCTCTTGCGCACCGCTCTTCTTTGGGGGGGGCGCCTCAACGTGGTCGTACTCTGGTGTCGGGGTTACGGGCTGGGGTGAAACACAATACAACGTCTCGGTGGGCGGCACGGATTTCGAGGACACCTACAACTCCAAGGAAGGTGGGAACCCTCTGAGCACCTACTGGAACTCGGGCAATACCGGGACTTACGGCTCGGCAAAGTCGTACATTCCGGAAATTCCCTGGAACGATTCTTGTGCGAGTGTTCTGATTGCGAACGTCGCGACCAGCTCTTTCGTGACGTACGGTAGCAGCGGCTTCTGCAACAACTCAGTCGCGACCACGACTGACGACTACCTCACCACCAACGCCGCTAGCGGCGGCCCGAGCAGCTGCGCCACCGGGGGAGGGGGCACTAATCAGACCAACCAAGCCGAGGTGGACGGGACGTGCACGGGGTATGCCAAGCCCGTGTGGCAGTCCGGCATCTTCGGTAATCCTGCCGACGGCGTACGCGATATTCCGGACGTTTCGCTCTTTGCCTCGAACGGCGTCTGGGGGCACTACGTCACCGTCTGCTTCTCCGACACTGCCAACGGCGGAACGGCCTGCACCGCCGGCGAGCCGAATGTGTGGAGCGGCTTTGGCGGAACATCTGTCGCTACGCCGATGATGGCTTCCATCCAGGCGCTGGTGAATGAGAAGTGGGGGTTGACCAAGGTGGGCAATCCTAACCCCACTTACTATGCCATCGCCAAGGCCGAGTTCGGCTCGACCGGCAACAGTTCCTGCTACTCCATCAATCAGCCGCCGCGCCGAGGCTTGGCCTCCTCGTGCGCGTTCTACGACATAACTCAGGGCGACATCGACGTGAACTGCGAATACAACGGCGCCGGTCACAGAGTAGGTTGCTACCGGCCTTCGGGCACTAATGGAGTCATCAGCACGCAAGCGCTGACGGCCGGCACCGTTACTGCGCCAGGATCAGGGTACACCGGCACGCCCGCCTGCGCGCTCGGCGCCCCGAGCAACCTGAACTCATACCTCTCACCTACGGGCACAACTCTCTGGGCGGGCGGATCGCAGGCCAACTGCACGGCTACGAGAACGGGCACAGGGGTGGGCACCATCACCATCTCTGCTGGTGGTAACCAGGGCTATGCGGGAGGAACGAGCTGTACGATATCGGGCGGTGGAGGGACGGGCGGAGCTTGCTCAGCGTCGCCGTCCGTCGGGACTGCTGCACCAGCCTACCAGCCCGCCTACGGTGCTACTCCCGGTTGGGACTTCGCCACCGGAATCGGCAGCGTTAATGCCTATAACCTGGTTTTCAACAGCGCCTGGTAAAAGAGGCAGGCGGTCGGCGGGCAGCCGCCAGAAAAGAAGCAAAGAAGAGAAAGAGCGAGGATCGAACCCATGAAAAGCGCAAGTGCGTCGGTTTCGCGGCTGGCCGTAATGCTGGTCATTCTGGCTATGACTCCAGTCTCAACCGTTCTGATGAACGGCCAGGAGGCGGAGGTGAAGCAGGCGAAAGGTGCGCCCTCGGACTGGACTCACCAGCACCTGGTGTTTTCCAATCCCGGCAGTGCCGATGAGGCTATTCGAAACGGCACCTACGAGCGCTGGCTCAAGATCTCGACCGATCCCCGCTACATTCTGCAGCAGAAGAAGCGAAGCGCAAACGCTTCAAGCACCGCCCTCCAACATGGCTCATCGCAGGACGCATCCGCGGCGAAGCCGGTGGCGCTCGAGCCCAGCGCCGAGCAGGCTGACGCTCGGGTCCAGGCGCGCGAAGAAGGCGCCGGGGCCATCGAGATGAGCCTCGAAGAACGAGAGGCCGCGCAGGTTGGCAACCGCCGGCTGCCCTCCGGGCTGGTCAGGGCCATCATACCTCCTCCTATCAAACAGGCCGACTCACCTCAGGCGACGAAAAAGAAGAAGCGCAACCGCATCAAAAAAGACTGGAGCGAGACCCTGGGCAGCAACGGGACCACAGGCTTGGGTGAGTTCCCGGCCATCTTCACCACCGGTGGGATCAGTTGCAACGATTTCGCCATCTTCAACACGGGCCTGCCCGGGGCGTCCGGTCCGGGCGGGCAGGCGAGCATCATCGCCTATAACAACCTCTACTCGATCTGCAACGGCGGCGTTCCTACCGTCTATTGGGCCTACAATACGTCGGGGACCGTCTTTAACTCGGTGGTCCTCTCTTACGACGGCTCGCAGGTGGCCTTTGTCCAGAGCAACTCCGGCGGCGTAGCGAGCCTTGTCCTGCTAAAGTGGAAGGCGGCAACCGGGACCCTCACCGTCCCAGCCGTCCCCACATTGGAAACCGCCGCGGCTTATAACGGCTGCACTGCGTCCTGCATGACCACGTTCACGTTTAGCGGGAGCCCCAACGACTCGTACTCCGCGCCGTTCGTCGATTATGGCACCAGCACGGCCTACGTCGGCGATGATGCTGGGAACCTCCACAAATTCACGAACATCTTCGCGTCAGGCGTCAACACTCCAGCAGAGGCAACGAGCCCCTGGCCGGTGAAAGTGAATACCAACGCTTCGCTCGGCAGCCCCGTTTACGATACGGGGAGCACGAACGTCTTTGTGGGCGACTATCTCTTGAGTTCGTCATCGGCGTGCGAGCCTTCGGCCACCAACTCCTTCAGCCCTTGTGGGTACCTTTACTCCGTTAATTCCGTAGGAGTAGTCACCAAGTCGGCGCAGTTGGACTTCAATTTCGGGATTATGGACGGCCCCATCGTTGACCCAAGCGCCGGGGAGATCTACGTCTTCGCGGGGGACGATGGTTCGACCAGTTGCACCTCGTCCACACCCTGCGCCGCCGTCTACCAATTCCCGGTGGGCGCCCTCGCCAGCGAAACCAAAGCCACGGTGGGCCCGGGCTACGAATTCATGATGTCTGGCACCTTCGATAACGCTTACTTCACCTCGTCCTCGTCCAAACCAACCGGGCACCTCTACGTAGTTGGAAACACCGGCCCCGCGAACAACACGTTGTACCAGGTATCCATCAACGCCAACGTCATGAGCACCACCAGCACCGCGGGCCCCGTCGTGTCCACCAGCTACACCAACGGCTATTATGCCGCCGGCCTTCAGGTCGCTGAGTTTTACGACGGCACCACCGCCAAAGACTACATTTTCCTGGGTGTGCTGGCCTATGGTGCCTTTGGTTCGGGTTTCTGCGGCACGGCCACGCTCGGCAACGGCTGCGTTATTGGCTTCGACGTGACCAGCGGCACGATCACCGGGAGCACGACGCCGACCGGAGCGACCGCTGAAGCGGGCGGCACGAGCGGAATCGTGGTCGATAACGGCGCTGCAGGCGCGCAGAACATCTATTTCTCGACGCTCCTCAACCAAGTCTGCACGACCTCCCTCGGCACGGGCGGCTGCGCCATACAAACCTCGCAGGTGGCGCCCTAGAGCAGGGCTAACAGGCGAGTCCGGAGCTAGGTCGAGCGGTGCACGCGGGGTTGTAAATCAGGCGGGCGAATGCATGCAGTGCTGTCAGTCTCTGGTGGAGGGGCGAGCGTCCCCGCCCGGCTCCCTGCTCAAGGCTTGACCCTTCGACTTCGCTCAGGGCAGGCTCGCGAGGGCGCACGTCGCTCCACCGTGTGAGTTCAATTACTCCACCGTGTGCTTCGCCGTGTAGCCTTCTCGCGTATACACGATACATTTCACTTCCTTGCCCTTTTGGTCGCGAACCTTCAACGGACCACCGTCCGGCGCCTGGAGTTCTACTTTCAACTTGCGATAGGTGCCGTCGAGCTTGGCGTTGGTGGGATGATAACTGATGCTGTACTGGTTGCGTATGTCGGCTGCGATGTCGTGAAAAAGCTCCGGCATTTCGGCTTGGAAGCGTGGGAAGTACGCGCGTCCACCGGTCAACTGAGTGAAGGTTCTGAGCTGATTATCGGCCTGCAGCCAATCCATTTGCGTAATCGCTCCCGCTCCGCGCGCCTGCATCATTTCTCGCCACTGCCATCCGATGCTGACCGCATAGATGGTCACGTCTTTGGTGGACTTTATTTTCTTCAGAGTCTGATCCAGGGTCACCCTGCTGAAGGTGTCGCGTCCCGAAGAAACCAGAATGACGTACTTCTTTCCCTCTATGCGATCGCACCGGTCGATCGTGTCGAAAAGGGCGTCGAAGAGATCGCGTTCCGAAAATCCCGGAATGCGCAGCATATTCAGCGCGCCCATGATGGCCCGCTTGTCCTGCGTGAAGTCCACCAGGATCTTCGGGTTCATGTCATAGGAAACCACGGCAACCCAATCATCCTTCTTTAATCCGCTGGCGAAGGTGTAGGAAGCATTTAGCGCGTCATACATATAGCTCATGTTGGTCGCGGCATACTCGATCAGCAGCACCGCCGTGATCGGCGCCTCGGTCTGATTGAAGGTCGCAATCTGCTGCGGCTTGCCATCTTCCAGGATCTTGAAATTTTCTTTCTTCAGTCCCGGAATAGTCTGGCCGTCCTTGGTGGTCACCAGCACGTCCAGGTTCACCAGCGGAACGCTTACCGTGATCGAGTAGTCGGGCATGTTCTCGATCTTTTTGGGCTTCTCGGGGGCCGGCGGCGGCGGTTCTTCCTTCTTCTTTGGGATCACATACGGTCCGACGTCGTTTTGCGGTCCACCCGCTTCCGGCGGAGACTCCTGCTGATTCGGATTCGCCGGGGGCTGGCGCGACGTATCCTGAGCCTGGGCCGAGAAGGTCGCGGCAGCCATCCAGACAAGAACAAACGCCAGTAAGATCACACGCTTACGGGAAGCCGACGGCAGCCCGTTCCGCCTGCTAAATTCACTGTAAAACATGGGAGGTCCTCGAAAACTATTGTGCTAGTATAGATGCAAGAACGCTGCGGTTGGGATTTTTTGCGGGCCTTAAGACAACCTCCTCTCCTGGCAAAACCTTCTGATAGCAGGCGGAGTCTTTAAAGCAGTAAGGTCATTTCGTGACCTCCGGGGTTGGTTCATGGGTAAAGTTGCGCGCACACTCGCCGTCCTTCTGTGTCTGCTGTCTGGTGTCTGGGTTATCGCACAAAAGGTGACAGTGCAAGACAGGCCAACGTCTGCCGTCGGTCCTCAGGCCGTCATTGTTCCTGCCGTCATGGTTCCTGCGGTCATGCCGCTCGATCAGATCCACGAAGGCATGAGAGGCACCGCGCTTACCGTGTTCCAGGGCGTGAAACCCGAATCCATGGACGTGGAAGTTCTGGGCGTGATGCGCAACGTGAACGGTCCCAAGGGCGACATTATCCTGGTCCGTCTGCACGGTACCAAGCCCGAATATACCGGCGTGGTAGCCGGCATGAGCGGAAGCCCGGTCTATTTCGACGGCAAGCTGGCGGGCGCGCTCGCCTTCCGCATCGGCGAGTTCTCGAAGGAACCGATCGCGGGCGTGACGCCGATCGAAGAGATGCTGGAGATCAATGCGCTTGATCATAGTTCGGCACGAGGTTCGGCACGAGGTCAAGCGCCGGTGTCGATGCGTTCCAGCAGTCCCGACACCACTTCTCCCAACCAGGGCGGAACAACGCAAACCGCTAGTCCCGGCGAAAGCGCTGCGCTCCCGCCCCAGAGCTACAGCAACTATCTGAAGCCAATCGAAACTCCTCTCGTGTTTAACGGCTTTTCTGACGAGACCTTGCAGCGCTACGGGTCGCAATTCGCGGCAGCGGGCATCGTTCCGGTGATGGGCATTGGCTCCCGGAGCGATCGCAAACAGCCGGAACCGATCGAGGCGGGATCCGCCGTCAGCGCCGTGCTGGTTCGTGGCGACATGGATATTGCCGCCACCTGCACCGTGACTTACGTCGATCCGCAGCGCTTGCTTGCCTGCGGACATCCGCTCTTGCAGTTTGGCGAAGTAGACCTGCCGATGACGAAGGCTACCGTGCTGGCCACGCTGCCTTCACCGCTGAATGCGTTCAAGATCGTCAACACGACCGAGACGGTCGGTGCGTTCGTGCAGGATCGCCAGAACGGCATCATGGGCGTGCCGGGGCGTGAGTCGAAGATGATTCCGGTCACCGTGGCCATGCATAGTGGAACGGCGACCAAGGAATTCCATTACGAAATTCTCAATAACGCGCGGCTCAGCCCGCTGGCCATGATGGCCACCGTCTTCAACGCGCTACACGGCACCAACCAATACGGCGAGGACATTACTTACCGCATGAATGGCGTGCTGAGCGTGAAGGGCTATCCCGAGGTCACGCTGCGGAACATGTTTGCCCCGCAAGACAACGGGCAGCCCGCCGCGGCTTTGGCCGCTGCCTCGATCGGTGAGCGTTTTGGACGCATCTATAGCAATCCTTTCGACGCTCCCGACGTTCAGGGCGTGAGGCTCGATTTCGATCTTGTCCGCGAGCGTCGTTCTGCTCGCTTGGAAGCTGCGCGCACGGACATGACGGAAGCTCGTCCCGGCGACCAGATTATGGTGGAGACCGTGATTCGTCCGTATCGTGGCGAGCGGCTCGTACGCCAGATTCCCATACGGATTCCGACCTCCACTTCGAAGGGAACGCTGCGCATCCTGGTCAGCGACGGAGACACGCTCGACCGCATGCACCGCGGTACGCCAATGATGAACCGCGGCTTGGGCCTGGCGCCCACGATCGCATTGCTGAACAAAGAGCGCGCCAACGATCGCGTGTATGTATCGCTGATCGGGTCCGATCCCGAAGCCATGGTCGCCGACAAAGTGATGCCGACGCTGCCGCTTTCCGTCATGAACGTCATGGAAAACATGCGCGGCACGCAGGATATGGTCGTGCTCGGTGAATCGTCGGTCAGCGAAGCTTCCACCGATCCGCTCGACTACGTCGTCTCCGGCGCGCAGATGCTGACGATTAACATCAAGTAGCCGGAGTTGGAGCGGTGTATCGCGAGTAGCGCCTTGTGCACGAGCAACATACTTCCATGTATCGTTCACCTTCATAATTTTGTCATCCTGAGCGCAGCGAGAGCTTCACGAAGTGAAGCTTTCGCGGAGTCGAAGGACCCCGTAGAAGCGTGCGCGACGATAAACGTTCCAAGGCGTTCTCACGATGCCGTCCAACATGCAAAGTCTGGGTCCGCGAAGGTTCATCGGTGTTACCGGGAGAACTCCCTGCAGCGGCATTGCCTGAAGTAACGGAGCCGGGGTCTTTCGACTCCACATGGTCATCGCCTTCGCCGATGACCATGTTCCGCTCAAGATGACAGAGTTTAAGTATAGTGAGAGAGGTTTAGGATGCTGGACCACAAGAAATACTGGACCTACATGGTCGCCAGCCGCACGGGCACTCTCTACATCGGAATGACGAACAATCTGTACGTTCGTGTTATGCAACACAAGAGTGGCGAAATCGAAGGCTTCTCCAGTAAGTATCAGTGCAATCGTCTGGTTTACTGGGAAAGTTTCGATGACGTGCTCAAAGCGATTGATCGAGAAAAGCAGCTTAAGGGATGGCGGCGAGCCAAAAAGATTGTTCTAATCGAGTTCAATAATCCACGCTGGGCAGACTTGGCGGGGAAGTGGGGCGCGGAAATGGCATTTGCGGGGCAATCGATCACTGGACGGTGAGACATTCTCAAGTATTGTCATCCTGATCGTGAGCGGAGTCGAAGAGGAGGGACCTGCTTCTTTGAGGCGAACTGCTGGGAACGCTGATTGGAGCCCTATCCGATGCGGAAGGGGCGAGGCTCGCGAATGTACACGTTCAGTCGCGCTGGAGTTCTAGGACTGTTGCTGTCCTCTTATCTTCTTGCGCAAACCGCACAAACCCGGCCGACCACAGCGTCGTCGAACCCAGAGGTGATTCTGCTGGGGACGGCGCACGATCTGCATTTCAAAGCGGAAAGTCACTACTCTCTCGCCGATCTGCGAAATGAAGTTGAGGCGCTGCATCCGGATTTGATTTGCGGCGAGATCACGCCAGAGGCTTATCAGGGACCGATGGAAGGCTATTTCCCTCCCGAGGCCGCATATCTGGCCGAAGTTGCCCCCACGCTGCACGCACGCTTTGCCGCGACCGACTGGCGCATAACCAAAGCATGGCAGAGCCGTGCCGAGGAGATGGAACCTAAAGAGGTTAAGGACAAAGTGGAGGCGCTGGCGGAGGAAACCACCAAACAGATGCAGTCGCAAACCGAGCCGACGCTCTTTGATTTTCTGCATACCAAGAGCGTGGCCCTCGCCGATTATCAGTTTGAGCAAGTGATCGGGGAGAATACGGCCTCTGACATAGCTATGGGAGGCTGGCATGAGCGCAATCGCCGCATCGTGGAGAATTGTCTGGATGCCGATGCTCGATCCCGCCGCATCGTCATCGTCTACGGAGCTGCCCACATTCCACAGTTGCAACGTCAACTGGCAGCGCGAGGAATTACTGCCCAGATCGCCAGCCGCCTCTTTGTTCCCGGAGGCATGGGAAGCGTGCCTTCGTCCGTGATTGCACGCTGGCAGAGTAATCTGGACAACTTGAAACGAATACTGGATGGAAGCATCGCTGTATCGCGCGATTCTCTCGCCAAGGTAAAAGACAGCCATCGCATTCAGGATCTGGAGTTGGCGCTGAAAACATACAGCGGCGGCGCGGAGAAGAAATAACTGCTTAAAATGAGGTGTGACTTTGGCCCGTACGACGCTTACTCTACTGTCCGTACTTATTCTTTCCACCTCCGCGCTTTCCGCATTCGCCCTCGCCGAGGGCACACGAACCTGGGAACAATCCCGGTTCGACGAACTGACCAAGGGCACTGCCAAAGGCGTTGCATTGCGCAGTGAGGGCGGCCTCGAACTTGCCCCGGCGTTCAAAGCGCTCGCGACCACGCCCTCGACCTACATCTGGTCGATCGCATCCGATTCCGCGGGCAACATCTACGCCGCCGCTGGATCTCCGGCCCGCGTCTATCGCATCACGCCCGATGGTCAAAGCACGACCATCTTCGAGCCGCAGGAATTACAGGTGCAGGCCCTGATCGTCGATAAGAATGACAAGACCGGCATCGTCTACGCCGCCACTGCCCCCGACGGCAAGGTGTATCGCCTGGAACCCGCGAAAGGCGCAGCCGCTGCCCAGGCTGGCGCGAAAGCCTCCTGGAGCGCGACGCCCTATTTCGATCCTGGCTCCAAGTACATCTGGGACATCGTTCTCGACCATGCCGGCACGCTATATGTTGCTACAGGCGATCACGGCGAAATCTACAAAGTCAGCGCCAACGGACAGCACTCGCTTTTTTTCAAGAGCGATGAAGTTCACATTCGTGTGCTCGCACTCGATCCCAAAGGCAACGTAATTGCCGGGTCCGATGGCAGCGGGCTGGTGTATCGCATCGCGCCAAATGGCGAAGCGTTCGTTCTCTACAGCGCGCCCAAAAAAGAAATTACAGCGCTGGCTATCGACGGCGCGGGCAATATCTACGCCGCTGCTGCGGGAGAGAAGCGGCCCGGCGCGACGATGCCGCCAATGGGCATCACGCTCGCCAGTCCAGCGCAGAACCCGACCGCACCCGGCGGCAATATCACCATCACCGCAGCTCCCGCCGCGCCTGTGATGACGCCGCCCTTTCCCGCTCCCGGCGCCGGCGCTACCGGCGGCTCCGAGGTTTATCGCATCGCGCCCGATGGCGCACCGTCACGCTTGTGGATCTCCCACGAAGATCTCGTTTACGCTCTCGGCTTCGACCGGCACGGACGCCTCATTGCTGGCACCGGCAATCGCGGCCACATTTTCGCCATCAACGGCAATGAGGCTGACGATTACACCGATCTAGTCCAAGCGAGCGCCACACAAATCACCGCCTTTGCCGCCGCGCCCGGCGGAGGACTCTATGCCTCCAGCAGCAACCTGGGAAAAATCTTTGTGCTCGGTCCTGGCCCCGAGTCGGAAGGCACGTACGAAAGCGATGTTTTTGACGCGCGCATTTTTTCCCTCTGGGGACGCGCCAGCGTCCGCGCCACCGGCAATTCCAATTCCAGTTCCAACGTGGAGCTTTATGCGCGCAGCGGCAACGTCGACAATCCCGACCGCAACTGGAGTCCGTGGACGCGCATCGATTTCGCGCTCGCCCTCGCTGGCGGCGCCGAACTCAAGATTCCGCCAGCGCGCTTCGTGCAGTGGAAGGCGGTGCTCCATGCGGGCAATCCCGCGCCCCGCATCGACGACGTCTTGTTGAACTACCTGCCCAAGAACGTTGCCCCTGAAATTGACGAAATCACGGTGCAGCCCGGATACCGCTATCAGGCGATTCCGCACGTGACCGGCAGCGAGCCGCCGCCTCCCGGGCAGCCGCGCTTCGATCCTCCACCTCCGGCCTTGCGCGACCGCGACTCGGTTGGCATCCGCTGGGCGGCCCATGACGACAACGACGACCAACTCGTTTACACCGTTTACTACCGCGGCGACGGCGAATCGCGCTGGCTGCTGCTGAAGAGCAACCTTTCCGATCGCTACTATTCTTTCGACGCCAGTCTTCTGCCCGACGGCGGCTACACCGTGAAGGTCATCGCCTCCGATGCGCCCTCGCATTCGCCCGGAGAAGCGCTCTACGCAGAGCGTGTCAGCGCCCGCTTCGAGGTCGATACCACCGCTCCGGTAATCGAGAACCTGACTGCCACTGTCGATGACAGGCAAGATGACAGGCAGATCGGAAAGCAGCTCGGCAAAAAGATCCGTGTCCGCTTCCGCGCCAGAGATTCCTTTTCGCCGATCAAGCGCGCGGAGTATTCGCTCGATGGCGGCGACTGGCAGTTTGTCGAGCCGGTCGGCCAGTTGTCGGATTCGAAAACGGAGGACTACGACTTTCTCGTGACCGTACCGCAACCCGAAGCTGCGCCGGCTCCGATGGCCGAGAACACCGCGAATGACCACGTTATCGTGGTCCGCGCCTACGACCGTTTCGACAATTTCGCCACGGCGAAGGCTGTGATTCGCGGGAAATGAACTCCAGTACTCCAGCACTGTAATGGCGTGAGTGGTCTGACGGTGGAGGCACGGGTGTCTCGCCCGTGCAGCAGTTCGGCGGCCGGGCGGGGACGCCCGGCTCTCCATCAACGAGTCTACTGCTGCGCGAAAATGATGGCGGGGTTCGGATTCGTCTTGTCCTCATCCATCATCAGAAGATCTTGTATGGCGCAGACAGGATTTTGGGCGGAAGTACCTCAGCGGAGATCTGATACATTCTGCCTGACACCTGAGACCTGAGACCTGACACCTGATTCTTCCCCAACCGTCTCCAAGGGCGCTTGCTTTGCCGTCTCCAGCAGCGGACGCAGCTCACTGACGGCGATCCCCAGAGTGCCCCCGGAGAAGCCGTCAATGTATGCGGAGTTGATGCCCACCACTTCGCCGCGCAGGTTTAGCACTGGTCCGCCGCTGCCCCCACGCGCAGTGGGCGCGTCATAGATCAGCTTGTCGCCGGTTACATCGCCGACGTGTCCGAACGTCGCCGAAGGCCGGATCAGCGATAGCGCCGCCAGTTCGCCCGCCGTGTCGGCATCATCCGGATGCGACGAAAGGCGGTCGTACACAACTGCGGGAGACTTTGCCACCATGCCCGTCACTCCCATCGGATACGCCAGCACGCTCACCGGTTCGCCCACATGCAGCAACGCCTGAGACAGAGTCAACGGGCGCAGCTTCTTAGTGAAGGCCGTGTCTTCGAGGCGCAGCACGGCGAGATCGCCATGCGCGGCCACTACTGCGGGTTCAAGTTTTACCGGAAGCGGCGAGCCCGGGAAATATGCCACCAGCTTTTCCAGCACTGGTGTTCCGCCCCGCCGCAATGCCACAGCGACCTCCCGGTCGCCGTACCAGGGCTCGGCCACATGGCGATTGGTGGCCACGAGACCTGGAGCCACTACAAACCCCGTTCCCGCCACGCGAGCACGGAAACTTTGCGGCCGGCCTGACACATGATAAATCCCGTAGATATAAGCCACCGACTCCCGCGCATCGTCCACTGCGGCCGCCGAAAACGATTGCTGTTTTTCCATATCGGCGACTTCGCGCGAGAGCTGGTGCACCTGCTGCTCCAGCCCGGTAGTCTCCGGGGGAACGTGGTAGTACGCCATGGCTAAGGCGCCTACCAGCGCCAGCACGCCCAGCAGACCCTGCACAAACCGCTGCCAGGTTTCGACCACTTCGCTTTCCCCGCTATCGGAATTGAACATGCGCCGTCCGGCCCGGCAAGAAGGGAGATGCCCGGGTAACAACCACTATCCTGACGTATTTGGGCTGGGGCTTGTAGGGTACAGAAGTCGGATAGCGAGGGACCGAAGGTAACTGAAGCGTATTCCGCCCCAGCTCATGACCCCAGACTGGCGGCTGCCTGTGGACACAGCGGCGATTAAGAGTTTGGTGTCAGACCCGGTCCAGCGCGTGCAAAGTCCTTTGGTTCTCGACATTGCCGGTATTCAGCGTAGTCGTAGGTTCAAACAGCAAGATCCAACATTCTTCCTCCGCCACCGGACGGTGCTCCACTCCGCGCGGCACCACGATAAACTCGCCCTCTTCGATCCATTCATGACGTCCGCGAAACTCCATGCGGAATCGTCCCTTCACCACCAAAAACATCTCGTCCTCGTTCTCATGATGATGAAATACGAACTCGCCTTTGAGCTTGTCAAGCTTCACATATTGGCCATTAAGTTCGGCGGCGATGTAGGGCTTCCAGTATTCGGTGATTTTGGCAAACTTCTCGACGATGTTGACTTTTGACATGGAATCCTCGAAAGCTGGGCGGTTCGTACCCGTTCCAATGGATGACGCTTCACGCCCGCGGGTCGCATGAAAATTGGCTGGCGGCTGCAAGGCTGCCGAGCTTCGCTCGGCTTGGACGAGCGAGGGCGCCCGTCCCCACGCAGTCACAAAAAAGCCGCCAGCTTGCGCTGGCGGCTTAATGCCGATAGATGACAGCTGTCTAGAATCCCGTCACTCCTGCGCTCGGATGTCCACCGCGCAGCATCATCCGCACGCCGCGCTGGCTATTCACGCGGGTGGTCGTGGTCCAATCTACTTCATCGGTGCTGATAACGCCGCTGCCGCCACTGGCGAGTTCGTAGCTGATGCGGCCATCCTGATAGGTGTAATTGCCCACCTCCAGAAGCATACCCGTCTTCAGCACAAACACTGGCACTCCCGGCGCCGTCCCGTCGAAGCGTGCATCCTTGACAACGTAGCTGGCGTAGTCGACCTGCGGAATCTCCTCAGCCGTCGGCGGTTCGCTGGCTGCAGCTCTGACCTGGCGCACCGCTAGCTGAGGCACGACATTGCTATCCGCTGGCGCGTAGGCCGAACCGCGGTAATACGAGTCGTTTTCCATCCGCGGACGCCCAAAGAAATGCCAGTCCGGTCCGTTGGTGGCCGAGACCTGCGGGATCTGCACGTCATCCATGAGGCGCAGCGTGAGCATGCTCTCGCCCTTCAGAGTGGGGCGCGGCCCGCGCGCGGGCAGCATGATGATCTTCCACGGCCAGAGAGGCGGAATCATCCATTCGACAATGTCGCGCTTGGCGTGCCCTTTGCCCCGGATGTCGCCGTCTTTATCGACCTTGTAGCCGCGGGTTGCGATCACCTTGGCGTCCAAAGGCATATCGCCGGCGGGCAATCCGATGCGATCGAACATCAGCTTCATATACCCTTTGCCCCAGAAATGTCCTGGGTCCTTGGCCGCTTCCAGATGCCCGACAAGGTAGGCACCGCGCGGAAACGTCTGCTGGCCGAATTCCGTCACCGAGTGCAGATGACAGAGCACGGGATCGCCGACCGCGACGGTCGAAGAAGAAAGATTCGGTTCATTCAAGGTGCACTTCAGGAGGGTACCGGCGGGCAGGACGGTCTCCCGCGCACTGGCACTCAGGGTCAGGCTTAGAACGGTTAAAGCTAGAAGGGACACTGCTAGAACGGCAAACGAGCTGGACTTCATGACGCACCTCGGTCTCACGCCCCTGGATTTTTACTACGTGTTCCCAAGCTACCGCGTTGAGCCAGCCCCGATTAATGAACTTATACACAAATTGACACTTGCGGTCAATCGACCGATTGGAATCAAAGTGTGTCTTTTCTGCAACTGGCGGCTGACCGCCTGCCAGCATCGCCATTCACGCCAATTGGGGACCCGTTCACTCCGAGGGTAGTAGCCAGTTTGACCCTGGCGCCCGGAGTGGTCAAAATTCGCTGGCGCAATCATCCCCCTAAGCGAACCCAGGCTCGTGTATTTGCCTGTGACTCGGTGAGGGCTGCTGGAACTCGCCTTCAGTCGCGGGATTTCCGGGAACGGTATCCAGTCGGAAAATATTTGCACGAGAAGCGGGTTGGCAAATCGCGCCGCCGCAAATTTTTGTTGTTCCACTTCCGGTTTGCTGCACTTAAGTCCCGAGACAACTGCAAACCCTTGCACATCGCGGCTGGCCCTCAAGCAAAAATACGGTTGGGCCTCCAAAAAATATTGACTATAGCCCCGTAATTGCTTAACATCTTGAGGATTCTATCCATCCCCGGGACAGGAATGGTGTGTGGGGTACCGTCTCAGGTTTCTGATTTCCAGTTTCTGATTTCAAAGTTTTTGTTTCGAGTAAGCGGAAAATTCCCCAGGCAAGGAATGGATGACTGCGCAGATCTTCTCACCTTGACGAGAAAACTAAAGAGAGTTTCCCATGAAAGGGCTTCTTATGACAGCTACTAGTGTGACGACCTTGAAGAAGAACATAGTCTTTACGCTCCTCTGCTCCACCGTGCTTATGATGTTTGTTGCGGGGAGTACAGCCGCTTGGGCGCAGTGCCCCACTTCTCCCAACTATAGTCCAGATTTCTCGAGCGCGCTCGTCCCGCCAACTTGCCTGACGCTGAACGGTACGCCGGCACTGTCGGGGTACCCTGGTTTTTTCCCGCCCGCTTCCACCCTGACACAGCCGAACGGGACGCCAAACCCGGCTCAGCCTCCGCCGGCGAACGTGACGACGGTGCTGCGGCTTACCCCAAATGCGACCGGTACGGCGGGGTCTGCCTGGTACAAAACTCAGCAGCCGGTTGCCGGTGCTTTTTCCACCACGTTCAAGTTTGCGCTGTCCGGAAGCGACCCCAGTACGGAGTTGGGCCCCGCTGACGGCATCGCGTTCGTGATTCAAAATTCGGCGCTCACTGCCTTGGGCCCTGACGGTTGCGGGATCGGATTCGGCGGCAGTGCCTATTGCACGCCTGGTAGTGGTATCCCGAACAGTCTGGCGGTGGAGTTCAACACCTTCAATAATGGGACCGGTGTTGACCCGAGCAATAGCGACGTTACGATCCAAAACTGCTCGGGGACTGGTGCGAACAGCGTAGACTCGACCTGCAGGATTAAATATAACGATCTTACGACTCTGTCACCCGCAATCACCCTGGCGGACGGCAATATCCATTCGGTGACGATTACATATGCGCCGCCGCTTTCCGGAACGGGCCCAGGCACCCTCGATGTACTCCTGGATAACATCGATCTATTTCCGAACGGCGCTCTTACGTTCGACATAACCACGATAGGTTTGGCCAGCGGCGGCACTGCGTACGTCGGGTTCACGGCGGCAACGGGCGGTGGGGACGACAACCAGGATATCCTGAGCTGGACATTCACGCCCGGGGCCCAGAGCGCTGTGGTTACGACAACCGGGACCTCCACGCTTAACTTCCCCAACCAAGCAGGTGTGAACGAATACGCCTACACGGCACAGTTGACTGCGCCCTATGCTACGCCGGAAATAACGGTCCAGCCGTTTCTTCTGACTCAAGCAGCTTGCGACGCGCTAGTGCAAGTGAACTTCTGGCCAGCCCGCTGCTTTGTCTACGAAAACGCTGAAAATTCAGGTTTGAACATGTCCGTGGTGTTCGCGGTTACGTGCCCTAATTCTTCCGGGGAAGTATGCGGCTCGAACTCTCCGTTCGATGCAAACCTTGGCACCACCTTCTCCTTAGTGAACTCGCAGAACCCGTTTTTCGTCTACCCGGGGATTGACCTGTTTTTGAACCCGTTCCCTGGTTGGCTCAAGTGGCCGTTGGGTCCCAATCCTCTGAGCCCGCCCAGCCCTCCCGCGCCCGGCGCCATGAGCAACCAGATCAGCAGCTTCGTTAACGATAAAGCTGGCTTGTCGGGCGGCAGCGGCGGCGGGGCTTCCTTCTGGGTAGCCACGTACGACACGCCGGGTGAGATGCCGCCAGGTATTACGATCAGCTCTCCGACCTTCACGACTTACACTCGAAACCAGACGGTCACGGCGAACTACACCTGCAGCAATCCGTCTACATCAAAGCCTCTGACCAACGCGACGGGGCCGTATCTGACGGCGGCAAGCTGCAAGCAATCTATCGGCACTCAGAACTCCCCCTGCACGTTTACGCCGGTCGGGAACCAGACAGGCGGGCTGGCATGTACCGGCACCGTCCCCACCTCTAGTAAAGGGCTGCACGCGTTTGTGGTGACTGCAATCGACTCCGGCGGGAACCAGAACCTGGATGCAGTCATATACAACGTCAAATAAGCAGGTGAGTAACTGACTTCGCGCAGGAACCGCGCGCAGTCAATAACCAAGGGGTGCTGCGAAGCGGCACCCCCTTTTTGCGCATTGGCTGCTCTTTATTTTTAGCTTTTGGTTGCGTGTGTCCCGCGGGTGGACTCATCGTAGATGGCCTTGAAGTCCGCGCGCTGTAGTAATTTCTCCGCTCCGGGATCCTTCTTCATGGCGTCCAGCAGGCGGAGCGCCTCGCGATAATTATCCTGAGCATCGCTAGCGCTGCCGGAATCCCGCTCAATTGTGGCCAACAGATAATGTGCCCGAGCGCTCAGTGGGTGCATTCCAAGCTTGTCCGAGAGCAGCAAAGCACGCTCCAGTTCCTGGCGCGAATGGGTGTAGTCATGGCTTTGCATCATGGCTTCCGCCATAAAGATGGAGGACTCCACCGACGTGTACCTAAGTCCAAGGTCGTCGGCCTGCTGGATCAACCGCCGGAGGCTCGAAATGGCTTCCTGTGTGCGTTTTTCCTGAACTTGGACCTTGGCCAGATTGGCTTTCGCAATCAGAACCTTGTCTGGCTCTTTGCTGCGTGTGGCGGCCAGGAGCGCTTCTGCATACGAAGCATGCGCAGATTTGAAGTCTCCGCGATAGAAGTACGCATCGCCCTGGAATCCCAATGTTTCCGCTACCATTTCGTCATTCTTCAGTTCGCGCGAGAGGCTGAGCGCCTCGTCCAGATCACTCTTCGCCTCGTCTCCGCGTCCTGCGAGGATGAGCGCCTGTGCGGAACCACCCAGCACCTCGGCCATCCAGGTGGTCTTGTCCTTGATGTCGCGGAAAGTCTTGAGGGCTTCCCGCTTGGAGTTGATCGCTGCCCCAAACCGCCCTTGGTAATCAAACAGCGTGCCCAGGCTGTAAGACTCAATGGCCGCACCACGCGGGTCGTTCAGGCTGCGCCATAAATCCAACGCTCGCAGGTAATACGAAATCGCCTGATCGTACTGGCCCATAGCCACCGAAGTCATGCCGAGATTGTGGACAGACGCCACGATGTCCTGCGGCACTTTCGATTTTTCGCGCAGCTGAAGCGCCTGCTGGAAATAAGTGAGGGCATCCTCGTATTGGCCCTTTTCAGAGTACGCATTTCCAATGTTGTTCAGACAGATGGCCTGCAGGCTTTCATTGCCAAGATCGCGCTGCAATTGCAGTGCTTCCTTGTACATTTTCAACGCCTGGTCATGGTCGCCACGGTCGTCGTAGAAATTGCCCAGATCGATCAGACTATCGCCTAGGCCGCGCTTGTCGCCAATTTCACGCCGAACTTGGAGCGCCTCTTGGAAGTTGACCAGAGCATCTTTGGGTTTGCCGAGCAGCGCTTGGGCCGTTGCCATCTCGTTAAGGCTGAGCGCAAGGCCACGCTTCTGACCTATGTGCCGCCAGATGGCAAGCGCTTCCTCTTCGTTGCGCACGCTTTCCTCGGGCTTGCTCAACATTCTGTAAGCAACAGCCATGAAATGCAGGCTGGCAGCCTTTTGCTCCTGATTGCCTACTTGAATTGAGAGGGTATACGCTCGGTTCAGGGGGTCGAGACTGCCTTGGGGGTCGCCGCTCCTAATGGCTATGCGCCCCATCTCGAGGGTTGCGGTGACATCCTTCGGATTCGCGCTTAAGACCTTCTGGTAGTATTCACGAGCTTTTGCGAGGTTTCCGGAATCCTTATAGAGGCCAGCCAACGCCGCTTGCACGTCAGAGTTCCCCGGCGAAGCCTTGGCCAGGTTCTCGTAGGCCTTTATTGCTTCCGGATAGTTCTTTGTTGCCTGGGAACGAATAGCGGAAATCAGATACTTCTCCGACTCCGGGAGGTCCTGGCTCAGCTCCACGGCTTTCTTGGCAGACTGCTCCGCTTCGCTGTCATAGCCCAAACTGCTGTAGGCCTGTGCCAGCTTGGAAAATGCCAGCGCGAAGGTGGGGTCTTCCTTGGTCGCCGCTTCGAATTGCTTCTGCGCTTCCAGATTCTTCCCGTCCCGCTGCAACCCGATGCCCTGGTCGTAGTCACGCAACGCAGCAATAGACTTTGAACTGGGTTGAAAAGAGCTGGCTTTCAACTCCTTAAGCACATCCTCTGGGAGCGCCAGTTTCTGGCGGATGGACTCCGCCAGGCGATCGACGGCGCCGGGAATTTCTTTTTCACTGGGCACATCGATTTTCAGCGGAACGGTGCGGTCG
>Ga0208827_1000051_pt1 | contig 126105 bp, 95 predicted proteins | sample Sb_taG_5_FD_187709 | JGI IMG/M metagenome (GOLD analysis project Ga0208827, IMG submission 187709) | Peat soil microbial communities from Weissenstadt, Germany - Sb_50d_8_FC metaG (SPAdes) (version 2) | ecosystem: Environmental > Terrestrial > Soil > Wetlands > Peat | place: Germany... | reverse complement strand
CTGGCTGGCCAGAGAAGGCGCCGGAGTCACACCAAAGCGTGACAGGCCGCGTGGATCAAATCCGGGATCGACCTTCCACAGCGAGATCAAAGTGCGGCACATGAGCCCCGCGCCCACCAGTAGCACTAAAGCCATCGCCATCTCGCCCATCACCAGCGCGGATTGCATCCTAGATCGAGAACTGGAGATCGTTCGCCCGCTGTCCTTGAGCCGTTCGCTGATGTCGGTGCGAGCTGTGCGTATCGCGGGCAGCAGGCCGAACACGATCCCGGTAAGGAGCGAGATCGATAAGGTAAACAAGAGAACCCGAAGATCGAGTCCGATCTCCTCGGACCGCGGAACCGTTTGCGGCACAGCCGCAATCGCCGCCGCCGTTCCCCATTTGGCGAGGAGTACACCCAGCACACCGCCCAACAACGACAACAGGATGCTTTCGGTTAGAAGCTGGCGAACTACGCGCGCGTGACTCGCACCAAGTGCCACACGAACCGAGAACTCGCGCTGGCGGGCCGTCGACCGCGCCAGAAGCAGATTGGCCACATTCACGCAGGCGATCAGCAAAACAAACCCCACCGCTACCAGCAGCACAAGCAGAGCCGGGCGCATGTCGCCGACGATCTCGTCTTTCAAGGGGATGAGGTTGGCTTGGATATTGCGGTCAACGTCGGGATAGGCATCGGCCAGGCCGGCATTCACCCGCTTCATATCGTCGCGCGCCTGCGCCAGCGTGACCCCAGGTTTCAACAAGCCAACCGCGTCCGTGCCCGAATGAGAATCTCTCAGGAAAAAGGCCGGGTCAGGCTCCTCCCCGATGGGTTCGTACACATCGGCGGTTTCGAAGTTAAAGATGTGCAATCGAAATGACGCTGGAATCACTCCGATGATCGTGCGCGCCTGCCCTGCTACGATGAGCCCTTTGCCAATCACATTCCGGTCCGAACCGAACTTGCGCTTCCACAAACCTTCCGAGATCAGGGCCGTGGGATTGGCGCCACGGCGGTCTTCCTCGGGAGTGAAATTACGTCCCAGAATCGGTTTTACCCCCAGAATCGGAAAGAAACTGGCCGATACGTGTCGAGCGGGTACGTCTTCCGCTTCCCCCAGACCTGTGATGGCGCCATCCGCCCAGCCGTATGCGGCCACCGCTTCGAACGCGCGATTGTCACGCTGCCAATCCAGAAAGTTGGGATAGGAAATCGAGTAGTTGGAAAAATTCTCCTTCCCCTCGAACATCGAAACCAGGCGGTCTTCATTCGGAAATGGAAGCGGGTTGAGCAAAACTGCGTTGACCACGGAGAAAATCGCCGTGTTGGCGCCAATCCCTAAAGCGAGCGTAAGCACTGCGACCGCCGTAAACCCCGGACTCTTGCGCAGCTGCCGCAAGGCGTAGCGCAGATCCTGCAGCAGGCCGTTCATGCGCCCACATCCGCCAGCAGCTTCTTCAATTCCTCTTCGGCCACTACTTTTCCGTCAAACAGGTGCACCTCGCGTTGAGCATGTTTGGCGAAGCGCGGGTCGTGCGTCACCATGCAGATGGTTGCGCCCTCGCGGTGCAGGTCGGCGAGAAGTTCCATGACTGCTTCACCATTGCGAGAATCGAGATTTCCCGTCGGCTCGTCCGCCAGCAGAATCGACGGCTTGCCGCCCAGCGCGCGCGCCACCGCGACGCGCTGCTGTTGACCTCCAGAGAGCTGCGAAGGATAGTGCCGCACGCGGTGCGCCATGCCTACGCGCTCGAGCGCCTCCATCACCCGCTTCTTGCGCTCGACCGAAGGCATGCGCTGGCGGTAGGTGAGCGGCAGCTCGACGTTTTCGTAGACGGTGAGGTCGCCGATAAGGTTGAAACTCTGAAAGATGAATCCAATTTCCTGGTTGCGGATACGGGCCCGCTCGGCGAAGTCCAGGTTCTCGACCGGCTTGCTGTTCAGAAGGTAGCGGCCGGATGTGGGAGTGTCGAGCAGCCCGATAATCGACAGCAGCGTCGACTTGCCGCAACCCGACGGTCCTGACATGGCCACATACTCGCCCTTATTGACCGAAAGATGGACTCCCGACAAGGCATGGGTTTCGATCTCGTCGGTGTAGAAGACCTTCGTCATATCGTTGATCTGGATCAGAGCCTGGCTTGCTTCAGTCATGGATCGTTCGCCTCGATTTTTGGTCTTTGAATTCGTGCCCGGGATTCTCAGTCTTGCAGCCGAATACGGTCGCTGTTGTCCCAGCGCGACATGTCCGACAGCACGACCGTGTCGCCTTCATGCAATCCGTCCACAATCTGAATCGAGTTCACCGACGCCCGGCCCACCTTGACCGGGACTCGAATCGCATCGTGTCCATCGCTTTCGAGCTTGAATAGACTGATCGTGCTGTTCTCCTGCCCAAATGCCGGCCGCCCCACGTACAGGACGTTGTCCAGCCGCTCCAGGTCGATGGTGCCGTCCACGCTCAGATCGGGCCGGGCGCCTTTGGGCAATTCGCCTATCAGTTTGACGTCGACGGTGACCGTTCCGTTTTGCACGGCAGGATCGACGCGCATGACCGTGCCCGAAATGACGCCGTTGTGAGTGTCTACCGATGCCGGCTCGCCAATCTGCACGTCCCGCGCCTGGGTCTCGGCGATCTTCAGCTGCGCCATCAGGTGGTTGGGTTGCACCACCTTGGCCAGCATCGTACCCGGCAACACGTGCTCGCCGACGTGCAACGGCATCTCGACGAGTTCTCCCTCGATGCCCGCGCGCACTCTTAGCGCATCGAGCTGTTTTTCTTTGAGTTCGGCCAGAGCCCTCATCTGCTCCACTCTGACCTGTTGCTCGGCCAGCTGCGCATCAATCGACTTCTGGCTGGCCGCCAGGCTCTGGTCCGCCAGCGAATTGCGTGTGGTGAGTTCGTCGGCTTTTCCTTTGGAAGCTTTGTACGCCAGACCCGAGATCACGCCCAGGTCATAGAGCGATTTATCGGTCTGCGATTGCAGTTGCGCCTGGTTGTAGTCCGCCGTGACCGTAGCTGCACCGGCCTTCTGGTTCATGTAGTCGCTTTCCAGCTTGGCCCGCTGACTCTGGTACTCGGCCTGGGCAGCTTTCCATTGCAGCTGTGCATCCACCGCCGCCTGCTCCACCTGCGGATTGCTCATATCCATCAGGATGGTGTCGGGTTTGACCACCGACCCCGGCAGCATGCGAATTCGTACGACCGTGGCTTCGGTCTGGGCGGGAATCTGCAGAACCGATTCCTGCGCCGGAACCAGCGAACCCAAGCCACGCACCTGGCGCAACATAGAGCCGCGCTTCACCGTGTCGGTCCAGACCGTGCCGCGCTCCACGCTCGGGGCCGCTGGCTTCAGGCGGGCGACCACGAAGAATAATGCCGTGACGACGACCACGACTGCGGCCACCAACGCGACCAGGCGCTTGCGTTTGCGTTCCTTCAAATCTGGGCGGGCGATATCCATCACAATGAGCAATTGGCAAGTTCTGCGCCAATCGCACCCTCTACGCAAGATATTGAAAAACAACACGATAATGTCGCCGGCCAGGACTCTCGTGACGATCGCGCTGTCCGGTGAAGGAGTTCTGGTGTCCATTTCCGGACGGTCCAATCTGTCGTTTGCTGCGCGGTTGCAATCAGAGGTGACTCGGCTCACCTCTGTTCGCTCGCGGACACCGCACCGCGATTACGGACACTGCACGGCTCGAAGACGGACTCGCTGGCTGGATAATCTGGCCAGGATCAATCACATCCTCGAACACGCTTTGGCTAACAAGATGCACCACATTCGCTTTGCGCTTAGCGGGGCTTGCGCTCGGGATCTTCGAGGGCACGTATCTCTTTGGCTGCACCGGAAAGAACAGAGAGAATCGGAATAAGGTGGGCGAGCTATGGAAAACTTGATGCAAGACCTGCGCTATGCGCTGAGGCAGCTGAAGAAGAACCCTGGGTTCACGGTGATCGCAGTTCTCACCCTGGCGCTCGGCATAGCCGTGAATGCTACTGTCTTCAGCACATTGAGCGCGTTCCTCCTGCGCCGTCCGCCCGGGCACGATCCCGAGCGCGTGGCCGTAGTTTCTGGCGTCGACCCGACGCGCGGGTATCACGCCGACACCGCCGGCGTCTCGGTGCCCAACTATCTTGCCTGGCGGCAAGCCAACCACGCTTTTGCCGAGATAGCTGCGGCCGATGAGTACCGCACCGTCAACATTACCTGGAACCAGCAATCGGAGGTGCTGCGCTCGGCCGCTGTTTCGCCGAACTATTTCGGCGTGCTGGGCGTCACCGCCATGCTGGGCCGCACCTTCGCCGGCGACGAAGACCAGCCGGGGCGGGATCACGTCGTAGTCCTCAGCCATGAAATTTGGGAGCGCTACTTCGGCTCGGACCGTTCGGTGATCAATCGCACGGTACGCCTGAACCGCGAGAACTATTCCGTGATCGGAGTCATGCCGGCGCACTTCAGGATGCTCGACTTCGTTCCGCAGGTGTGGACCCCGCTCGCACTCGCACCTTCGGACCAAACCGCCGACGCTCGCCGCGACCGCTCTCTGCTTCTGTTCGCACGCTTCAAGCCGGGCGCGACTCTGGAACAGGCGCGCGCCGAAATGGCCACGCTCGCCCGCCGCGCCGAGGAGAGCTTCCCCGACACGGAAAAAGGCTGGGGCGCCGCCGTGCACACCCTGCCCGACTACATGATCTACGACTTCGGTATACGCAGCGGCCTGGCCGTGCTGATGACGGCGGTCGCTTTTGTGCTGCTGATTGGCTGCGCCAACGTGTCCGGCCTGCTGCTGGCGCGTGCCGCCATGCGCCGGAAGGAGCTTGCCATTCGCCGCTCCCTTGGAGCCGGCCGCCTGCGCATCGTGCGACAGTTGCTTACGGAAGGCTTGGTGATTGGGCTGCTCGGCGGCGCGTTCGGTCTGTTGCTGGCCAACGGCGGCGTCAAATATGTCCGGGCTGGTATGAACTTCAACGACTATGTCAGCGGCGTCGAACTCACGCTGGATTCGAATGTTCTGCTCTTCGTCACCGGCATCTCGCTCGCCTGCGCGGTGTTGTGCGCCCTGGCGCCCTCGTTGAATGCATCGCGAACCGATATCACTACGAATCTCAAGGACGAAAGCCGGACGGTTTCACCCGGTCGCTCCCACAGCCGTCTGCGAAGTGTGATGGTTTCGGGCGAGATCGCGCTCGGCCTGTTTCTCCTGGTCGGAACCGGATTGCTCATCCGCGGATTCTTCCTGATCGAGCATCAGAACCTGGGATTTGCCTCGGACCATTTGCTCACGGCGACCGTGACCCTGGACGATGCGCGATATAAGGATGCCGCCCGGCAAGTGGTCTTTGTCCGCGATCTCGTCTCCCGTCTGCGGCAGCTTCCGGGAACGGAAGATGTCGCCGTCGCTTCTGATCTGCCGGCGACCGGCCCCGCCACCGTGACGTTGAAAATCAAAGGCGAGCCGGATTCGGCCACGAACTGGAAACCCAGCGCCCTGGACGTTGTCGTAACTCCTGGATACTTCCAGACTGCGCGTATTCCCCTACTCCGCGGTCGAACTTTCACCGAAACCGATGACAGCTCGGCACCACGCGTGGTCCTGGTGAATCAGGAGTTTGTGCATCGCTACTTCCACGACCAGGAGGCTCTGGGAAAGCAGATTCGGCCGGAAGTTGCTGGAGCCCCGCTCGCCTGGAGCGAGATCGTAGGCGTGGTCTCGAATGTGAAGGGGTTTTCCGAAAACACGCGCGATGACCCCGAGGTTTATGAGCCATTCCTCCAGCGCCCGATCTCCTCATTGTGCCTTATGATGCGCACGCAATCCGACCCGTCCGGCCTTAGCGCGGATCTGCGCAATACCGTCGCGCAATTGGACCCCGAACTTCCACTCTCTCATGTGATGAGCATGTCGGCCGTAATCGAACAGCAGAAATACGGCAATCCGCTCGTCGAGCACTTGCTGAGTGCCTTCGCGCTGTTGGCGGTGATTCTCTCGGCGATCGGAATCTACGGGTTGATTGCTTATTCCGTCAGTCAGCGAACCCACGAGATCGGGATTCGCATGGCGCTGGGAGCTCGCAGCGAAGATGTGCTGAGTATGGTTCTTCGGGAAGGTTTGCGCCTGGCGCTGATCGGAGGAACCGCCGGACTCGTCCTGGCGCTTCCGCTGCCCAGCGTGTTCGCAGCCATATCGCCCGACTTGCACAATCGCGAGCCTTGGCTGTACATCGTCGTGGCCATCACCATTCTTGCCGTTGCCGTGCTGGCAACCTATCTGCCCGCCCGGCGAGCCGCGCGCATCGATCCGATGCACGCCCTGCGCCAGGAATAGCCCGTAGGCCGGCCCTGGCCGACAGCAGGCCCACAGCCTATTGCGAAATTGGGTTGCCTTTGATGCGGAACCAGTGTCTCGTCCCAGCCGGCGAGTTACATCCTGGGCAACACATCGAACAGATTACTGTACTCATCCGTCCACAGAGGTATGGTCCTGACGTCGAGCGGGCGAGAGTGTTCGTGGAGAGCGGGCAGCATGAGCATTTGAGGATTGGCGGAGACGAGAATCCACTCGCTCAAAGAAGGCTGTATAACCTGGACAGTCGCCAGGTGGTATTCGCGGCTCAGCCCGGCCACGACCGGACGCAGGTCGAGAGAACGATTGGTAACGTGAAATGCCAGCACGGCGTCCGGCCCGCTCAGATGACGAAGATAAAGAGCCATGGCTTCCTTGGTCAGCAGATGAACGGGCACAGAGTCGCTGCTGAAGGCGTCCAGTACCAGCACGTCGAACTTTTGCAGCCGCCCCTGGTCCGCCTCGTCGGCGAGGGAAAGCCGTCCATCCCCCATGACGACATCAAGGGCAGCAGGCGAATCCTTTAAGAAGGTGAACACCGGTGCACCGCTCAAGGAGAAGTCCGCCACCTGGGGATCAATTTCGTAGAAACGGAAATAGTCGCCAGCATGTCCATAGGCGCCCAAAGTTCCCGCTCCCAACCCGACGACGCCCACACGCAGAGCGCGAGGCTGTCCCCCCGGGGTCAGAGGGCGTGGATAGTGATCGAGAAGCAGTCCTATGCCGCTGAAGCGGTTGTAGTATTGGGTGGGCTCATGGCGACGAGCGGCATCTTTAAACTGCACTCCATGAAGGGTGTTGCCGTGAACCAGCCAGATCGCGGTCGAATCTTCGTGGATGCTCTTCACCCCGAAGAAATTTCTGGCCCGGATGCGCACTGTCCCACTGCCTTTTAACGGGATCCATGCCATTTCATAGCGATAGCCCTGAAGCATTAACAGCACGACGGCCACCAGTGCGGCGGCGCGGTACAGGCGCTTCTGGTGGAACCACGAACTTTTGTCGAGCACCACAACCGTCAGCAGCAACCCGCCGCAGACGAGCAGTGTCACGGCGAACTCTCCAATGTCGTGGAAAATGCGAGGCGCGATGAAAACGACGAACCCTGAGCCGAGCGCTCCTCCCGCAGAGAGCATGAAGTAGAACATAGACAACTGAGAAGGAACTGGCTTAGAACGCGCCAATTCTCCGTGACAGACCATGCACACCGCAAGCAAGATCAGGCAAAGAGAACCCACTTGGGCGGGGACATTCGAGCCGAAGGGCGCGGACAGTTCGTGCAGCACCAGCAAAAAAGCTGCGACATAAAGAGTGTGAAAGATGCCCCGCTTGTACAAGCGATCGCTCTGAAAACAGAGGATGAAAGAAAATAAGTACATGCAAAGCGGCAAAACCCAGAGCAGTGGAACGACGGCGATGTCCTGAGTAATGAGATTCGTGGTGGCCAGCAGCATCGCCGAGGCACAAGCCGGCAAAGCAATCCACAGAGTAACAGTAGTTAGGGAGGGTGGGCTTACTCTGTCCTCCACCGGCGCTTTGCTGCGAATTGGCAACGGCGTTTGATGGCGAGCGAATTCCCACGCGCAGACGGCACACGCAATCATGAAAGCGCCGTACGCCGCCGACCACATCCAGGATTGCGCGTGTAGGGTTAGAAGGCGCTCGAAGGCCAACGGATAGGTGACCAGGCCTAGCAACGAACCCAGGTTGGAGAGTGCATACAGGCGGTAGGGCGACTGCGTGTGACTACGGCTAAACCACGTCTGCAACAGCGGCCCAGTTGTGGACAGCAGGAAGAATGGAATTCCGATGCTGGTCGCCAGGAAGAGCGTCAATTGCCAGACCGGGTTTCCACCTGGAGCCGGCTTCCACTCCGCTGGAGCGATTGGCGAGCGCCATTTATACGCCAGAACCGTCAGCACCGTCAGGCACAAAGCCAGCAGAGTAAGATGGACGCGGGCCTGTGCCTGTGCCGACAGGCGGTTCGACACAAGGTGAGCGTAGCCGTATCCAGCCAGCAGCAAGACCTGGAAGATGAGCAGACACGCGTTCCAGACCGAGGGACTTCCGCCGAAGCGGGGCAAAATGAACTTGCCCTCGATCAACTGCACCTGGAACAACAGAAATGCGCTCAGGAAAATCGTGACGGAATACACAGTCGCTGAAAAACGGTTCCCGGGCACGTTGCTGACATCCGGTTTGCGCGCTGGCGCGGTTGCTTGGGAGGAGTTCATAGCTGCAATATCGTTCCCTGGGATGGTCTGCCTCGGTCGAAGAGTAGCAGCAATGCGAATCTCGGCGTAATGTAACCGTAGTAACCGGAGCGGTTTTTAGGTCGCAGCGCGGACGTTCCGGCGAACGAGGTTGGAATTCTCGCGTCTCACGCGCGTGCTTGGCCTGGGACACGACTTGAATTGCGCGCAAGAGCGTTTTTGCCAGATCTGGACAAAGTTTTGGACAAACGCTTTGGAAGTGACGGCAAGAAAAGAGAGGTATGGTAGCGCTACCGGGAATCGAACCCGGGTTTGAAGATTGAGAATCTTCCGTCCTAACCCCTAGACGATAGCGCCATCCAGCGATCTTCGATTATAGCAAAGCGAATTTCCGCGGCGTGTGCTCTCCCGAGCGCACCCGGTTACGACTCAAAGCCGAATTCACAGTGCCGAGATCAATATCCGCTCCAACGCCTGTTCCGTTGCTCGGAGTGCGCCTGCTCCTCGCGTGCGTCTTGAGTTGAGTTAGTTTCGTTTTGGAATTCTCTATCACCGGCATCATTTTTTTCTATGCAACTTGCTCGCATCCACAGGCTGGCAACGCCTATAGTAGGGACAGTGTGTATTTTCATTCAAACCTTCAGCCGATCCGCTCAATCCTAAATCTTGGAATGTGTAAGGAGTACCTCATGGCTAGAACCAAATCCAGCAAGCACGACAACGATGTAAGCAGCAACCCCTTAACAACTTCAGAGACGCCCATGGGGCCGGCATCCGCAGCGCCTGCGGGCGCGGAAGGCGGAAAGAGCCAGGCGCGGGGCGCGCGCCGGCCGGAAGTGGTGAAGACCGAACCGCGAGCGACTCTTGTTCCTATCAATCTTGAGGATGAGATTCGACGCGCAGCCTACCTGATGGCGGAAAAACGCGGATTCGAACCGGGGCACGAAACCGAGGACTGGATCGCCGCCGAGCGCGAGGTGCGGCAGCGCTATCACCGGCAGAGCGCATAGCGCTCCGGAGGATTCGTGGACGGCCCAGCCCGGCCGCTTCCCGGGCGGGACGGTTGATTTGTGCCCATCGCCCGCTCATGCAGTGTCCGGACTCCTGTCCGCAAGCCAACCACTCACGTCTGCCGTTGGCCTCTCGCCGATGTCCTTCTGACATGGCGCTCCCCGTCTCTGTGGTTGCCTCCCCCTCCGCTTTCTGAAAAAATGGTGCGGGGCTCCCCCACATGGCTGCGATTGGTGATTTTGCTTTACTCCTCGCCCTGGCGTTGAGCGCGTATTCGTTCCTGTTCGGGCTGCTTGCTCTTATCTTGCCCGGCCCGGGATGGCAGCGCGTGGGCGAAACGGCCCGCCGCGCCGGCATTGTTGTATTCGGAGCCGCGCTTCTGGCTGCGGTGGTTTTGGTAGTCTCCGCCTTCCGCGACGATTTCACCATCGCCTACATCTTTCACCACAGCAATCGCGATCTCCCGGGCCCCTACAAATTCGCCACGCTGTGGTCGGGGCAGGAAGGCTCGCTACTGTTCTGGGCCTTGCTGCTCTCCGGATACGGCTTCGTCCTGCGTCTGCGCTACAAGACCGACCCGCGCCTGTTCGCCTATGCCTCGGTGGTTCTGGCCGCGGTGCAGGTGTTCTTCTTCTCGCTGATTTACTTCGCGGCCCATCCCTTTGGGCTGATCGACGGCCCGCTGCGCGCCGATGGCAGCGGCCTCAATCCTCTGCTGCAGTACCCCGAGATGGTCATTCACCCGCCCATGCTCTATCTCGGCTACGTCGGCTTCACCGTTCCATTTGCCTTCGCGCTGGGCGCATTGATCATGAAGTATCCCGGCGAAAAGTGGATTCACATCACCCGCCGCTGGACCATGGTCACCTGGGGATTCCTCACCTGCGGCGTCTTTCTCGGCGCTCACTGGGCTTATTCCGTGCTCGGCTGGGGCGGATACTGGGGATGGGATCCGGTTGAAAACGCCTCGCTTATGCCCTGGCTGGTCGGCACTGCCTTCCTGCACTCGGTCATGATGCAGGAAAAGCGCGGCATGCTGAAGGTCTGGAATATGTGGCTGGTCTTCTTTACCTTCTGGCTGGCGATCCTCGGCACGTTCCTGACGCGCAGCGGCATCATCAGCTCGGTCCACGCCTTCGCGCAATCGTCGATCGGAAGCTGGTTCGCCTGGTTCCTCGCCATCAGTCTTGCTGTGTTTGTTTTCTTCTTTTTCAAGAACAAAGACCACCTCCGCAGCGAGCACAAACTCGAATCGCTGATTTCGCGCGAGTCGAGCTTTTTGTTCAACAACCTTCTGTTCGTGCTCCTATGTTTCACCGTGCTGTGGGGCACCTGGTTCCCGAAAATCTCCGAGCTGGCGCAAGGCAACAAGGTCACGGTGGGCGCGCCGTTCTACAATCGCGTCGCCGTCCCGGTTGCTCTGCTGCTCTTGATTCTGACCGCTGTTGGCCCGCTGTTGGCCTGGCGCAAGACCTCCTTTGAGAGCCTGAAGCGCAATTTTGCCTGGCCTACGCTCGGCGCAGTCGTAGTCATGGCTTTTCTCATGCTCACGCCGGCAAGCTGGGGCGGACCCTTCGGCCTGCGCCCCTGGCTGGACATCTCTTATTTCTACTCACTGATGGCCATCGGCCTCTGCGTTCTGGTCACGCTCACCGTTGCCAGCGAGTTCTACCGCGGCGGCCGCGTGATCGCGTACAAAACCGGACAGGGACTGTTCGCCTCGATGGTTCAGCTCACGCACCGCAACACCCGCCGCTACGGCGGCTATATCGTTCACTTCGGAGCCGTAGTTGTAATCATTGGGCTGGCTGGAGCCGCGTTCAATCAAGAAAAGGAGGCCGAGAAGGGCCTCGGCTACGGCGACCAGATGACCATCGGCAGCTACACGCTGGTCTGCCGCTCGTATACCCAGGACGACAGCCCGAACAAGGCCAGCGAGTGGGCCGTCATCGACGTCTATCAGGGCGGCAAGCAGATTGACACCATGACGCCGGTGCGCGAGTTCTATAAAGCCAGCCGCCAGGCCTCCACCAAGCCTGATATTCGATCGACCTTGAAAGAAGACCTGTACCTGGTCTACGAGGGACAGAACGAGAAGGGCCAGCCCATCATCAAGGCGCACTTGAATCCGCTGGTCATGTGGATATGGCTCGGGGTGTGGATCATTATCGGCGGCACGGCCCTGGCTCTGGTGCCGAACGCACCTGCTCCAGTGCGCGTTCCGGCAGCGAGGCTGATCGAAACCGCCGCCCCGACTCCGGTCGCCACAGGAGACTGACCTGGAACGTAGGGCTGTAGGGCGGGCGCAGCCCGCAACAACTAAGGATGGACACGAGATCAAATTCGATGCGCCGCCGCGCCATCCAATGCGCGCTGCTCTCGCTCGCTGTCATCCTCTTCGCCGGCGCCGGCGATCCCGCCGCGCGCTTCACCGAACTCGGCCACGGTCTGATGTGCATCTGCAGCTGCAACCAGATCCTGCTCGAATGCAACCACGTAGGCTGCCCCGATTCCGACGGCATGCGCAACGAACTGGCGGCCGCGGTCAGCCGCGGCGACAGCGACAGCCTGGTGCAGCAGGCCTTCATCCAGAAATACGGGCCCACGGTGCTGGCCGCGCCCCTGACCACCGGCTTTGACCGCACCGCTTGGATTGTTCCTTTCGTCGCGTTATTTCTGGGACTCGGCGTCGTCGTCCTCGTCGTCCGCGCCTGGAAGAATCGTCCCGCCCCCGCCCTGGCGGACGGCATCCGTCCCGCCAGCGGCGCCGACCTCGACCAGTTCCGCGACCAGGCCGGCAAGGACACCGATTTATGACCTTCGAGTTGGCGTGCTGCCTTCTGCTCACTGCCGCTGCGCTTCTGTACATTTTCTATTTGCCCGCCAAGCTCTATTTCGGACCAGAGAAGACGCGGGCTGCGTACCTGCGCGAACGAAAGGACGTCGTCTACGAAAATCTGCGCGACCTGAACTTCGAATACCAGGCAGGCAAAGTCCCGGATGCCGATTATCAGTCGCTGAAATCTTCCCTGCAGGACGAGGCGGCCGCGCTGCTGGCAGAAATCGCCCGCCTGGAAGGGAAAGCCGGCGCGCCGCAAAAAGCAAAATCATGAACCCAACCCTAACCCCTGAACGAGACCGTGTAGGGACAGCCGCCCTCGGCTGTCCGGTCGAGCGAAGCTCGACAGCAGTGTCGCTAACCAGGCAACTGCCGGGCTTTGCCCGGCCCGACAGCCGGGGGCGGCTGTCGCTACATGGCTTGTGCCTGGCCCTACTTCTTTTGCTCTCCACCTTCGCCTCCGCCCAAACCCTGACCGGCACGGTGAAAAACTCCACCACCGGCAAGCCCGCCGGGGGAGACGAGGTCGTCCTGCTCAGCCTGAGCCAGGGCATGCAGGAGGCCGACCGCAGCAAGACCGACGCCAAAGGCAAGTTCTCGCTCAAGCTCGACAACGCGCAGGGTCCACACCTGGTCCGCGTGATCCACGAAGGCGTCACGTATCACCGCATGGCGCCTCCGGGAACGACTTCGGTCGAAATCGAGGTCTACGACGCCGGCAAGACAGTCGACGGCATCGAGGTCGTCGCCGACGTCATGCGCATTCAGGTGGAGAAGGGCCAGCTCGAAGTCATGCGGCAGTTCGCCGTGCAGAATACTTCGAAGCCTCCCCGCACCCAGATGAACGAACGCAACCTCGAGTTCTACATTCCCGAAGGCGCGCAACTGATGGGAGCCTCGGCCATGACCGAGGGCGGCAACCCGATCAATTCTGCGCCCGTGCCCGAGGACGACAAGAAAACCCGCTACGCCTTTCTTTTCCCGCTGCGGCCGGGCACCACGCAATTCGAGGTTGCCTACCAGCTTCCCTACACCGGTAGCGCCAACATCGATCCCAGAAGCATCTATCCTCTGCAGCATTTCGTTGCCATGCTGCCCAAATCCATACAGTTCGCACCCGCCCCGGGCACGAACTATCAGAACACCCCCTACCCGAAGGAGCCCGATGCCGACGTGGAAGTAGCCTCGAACGCAACCGTCGGCCAGACGCTGGCCTTCAAGATTTCCGGCGAAGGCGTGCTGCAGGGTGAGACGGGCGGCGAAGAAGGCGGCGGAGGACAGGGGTCGGCGGAGGCCGAAAACCGCCCTGGCGGAGGCCTCGGTCCTCCCATCGACGCGCCGAATCCGCTGCGGAAATATCAGTTGCCCCTCCTGATCGGTCTGGGAGCCGTGCTGGGCCTGGGTGGAGTGATCGTAGCCTGGCGCCAGCAATCTGCCGGTCGCTCCCCGCAGCCCGCTGCGGCGGGCGAAGAGGAAGTCTACGAACCGGTCGCGGCGACGGTAGGCCAAGCCCGTCCCGTTCCGTCGCGCTCCGGAGCACAGCCTGCCGTAGCTCCGCGCAGTTCCACCTCCATGCTGCTCGAAGGCCTGAAAGAAGAGATCTTCCAGCTCGAAGTCGAGCACAAACAAGGCCGCATCTCGCAGGAGGAATACGAAAAGACCAAAGCCGCCCTCGACCAGACCCTGCAGCGCGCCCTGAAGCGCGAAGCGTCCGCCCGACAGGTCTAGCGGCGTTCGCGTTGTACCCATCCTGCGCCGTTTCGGAAATTCTGCTTGACATGAAAACTACACATGTAGTAATAATGCCCACGTCGGTAGGAGACGGAAGCTCATGCCCGATCCCAAGCTCGCGAAACTCGAACTTCGCATCATGGAAACGCTGTGGACGAACGGCCAGGCCTCGATCCGCGAAATTCAGGAGGCATTCCCCGAGAAGGAGCGCCCCGCCTATACCACCGTCCAGACCACGGTCTACCGCATGGAGGCCAAGAGGGCCGTGCGTCGCGTCAGGAAGGTTGGCAACTTTCACATCTTCGAGCCGGCCGTCTCCCGCACCGCGGCGCAGCGCCGCCTCATCGACGATTTGCTGTCTCTCTTTGGCGGGCGATCGCAACCCGTGATGGCACACCTCATCGAGTCCGGCAAGCTCACGCTCGCGGACGTAAAGGAAGCCGAGAAGACTCTGCGCAAACTCGAGACCGGGCGCAGCGCCCGGCAAGAGCGCCGGCGCGAGGAAGAGAAGCAATGACTCCGCAAACTTTCTTTGAGGCCTGGTCCGCAATCGCCCCTGCTCTCGGCGATCACCTGTGGCAGTCAACGCTGTTCGCCGCAGCAGCCGGACTTCTGACGCTCGCGCTGCGCAAGAATCATGCAGGCACTCGCTACCTGCTGTGGCTGATCGCGTCAGTCAAATTCCTGATCCCATTTTCGTGGCTGGTCGCGCTCGGAAGCCGGTTCTCCTGGCGTGGTACGGCATGGCCTGTGCCCGTCACGTATTCCGTGGTCGAACAAATCAGCCAGCCGTTTACTCAGCCAGCAACCCCTGCCATCGCGCGAATGACGATCGCGTCTGCGGCCATGGCTCACGTGTTGCCGGCAGTCGTCTTTGCGATCTGGCTTTGCGGATCCCTCGCCGTACTACTCACCTGGCTGCTGCGCTGGGGGAAAGTCTCTACTGCGATCCGCAGTTCCGTTCCACTCCGCGACGGCCGCGAAGTCGAAGCCCTGCGCCGGCAGGAGCGGATCGCCGGAATCCGCCGGAGCGTCGAACTTCTTCTCTCCCGCGCCACGCTCGAGCCGGGCATCTTCGGCGTTTCGCGCCCCGTTCTGGTCTGGCCTGAAGGAATCTCCGCGCACCTCGACGCCCCGCACCTGGAGGCAATTCTCGCCCACGAACTGTGGCACGTGCGCCGTCGCGACAATCTGGCCGCCGCGCTCCACATGATGGTGGAGGCTATTTTCTGGTTCCACCCGCTGGTGTGGTGGATGGGAGCGCGCCTGGTCGATGAGCGCGAGCGCGCCTGCGACGAACAGGTGCTCGAATTCGGCAGCGAACGCCACATCTACGCCGAGAGCATTTTGAAAGTTTGCGAATTCTGCGTGGGCTCGCCACTGCCCTGTGTCGCCGGGGTCACGGGAGCCGATCTCAAGAAAAGGATGGTTCACATTATGTCGGAGCATGTTGCGCGCAAGCTCGATCTCAGAAGAAAACTTCTCCTCACCGTGGCCGCGGCCCTCGCCATCGCCGTCCCGATCGTCACGGGCGCAGCCAGTGCAACTCCCGCCCGTCCGCAATCGCAACCGGACAGTGCAGTTGCCCCTTCCGCCGCGTTTGACAAGGCTTCCATCACGCCCAGCGTCGATTTGGCGCAAATGCCCGCCTATGCCGGCCAAAAGACGCACATCGTGCGCATGATGTTCGGGCAGGACGGTTTCTTCGCCAACGGCGTCACGCTTCGTTCCGTGATCGAAGAAGCCTACGGCGTGCAGGACAATCAGATCGTCGGCGGACCTGCCTGGCTCAACTCGGCAACCTTCGACATCCAGGCGAACATCGACAATTCAGATTCCGCCAAGTCGGGATTTCCTCCGGATCGCAGGAAGATCCAGAAGATGTTGCGAACTCTACTCGCCGAACGCGCCAAGCTCACACTGCACACTGAAAGCCGCGAACTCCCCAGTTATGAGCTCGTCGTCGCCGAAGGCGGACCCACGCTCCAGGCCTCGTCACCGGACGACGCCCGGGCGTTGCCGGACCCCGCTCCGGGAACTGGCAAATCCTTCTTCTTGCGAACCGTCCAAGTCGGATCCGACGGCCAACCCCTCAGAATGCTCGGCATGCGCATGCAGATGGACCAGGGCCAGGTCGTCGGCATGGCCGCGCAGGGCGTTTCGACTGCCGATTTCGCCAGCCAACTCTCGCGCCAGATCGGCGCGGCTGTCGTCGACAAGACTGGACTGACCGGCACCTACAATTTCAATCTGCAGTGGAAGCACAGCGACGACGAGACGGCTGGCTCGACAGACAACCCATCCGCCGAAAACTCCGGGTCGAGTTCCTCACTCTTGACTGCGATTCAGGAGCAGCTCGGCCTGAAACTGGAACCGCACCAGGGGCCAACCCAGGTTCTCGTCATCGACCACATCGAGAAGCCTGCGGAGAATTAACCGTTTCACCGGATACTCGTGCCCCATCCTTGTCGCTGCGCTCTCGGCAGCGACAGGGTGGGGGGTTTGACTCTAAAGGGCGAGCGTGTTTGCATCTGCGTCACTGTCGAATTGTCATCCGCAGTCAAAGAGCTTGCCCTGAGCGGAGTCGATGTGATCTCTGCCCGTAAGAGGATTTTGTAGCTTGTGGGGCTACTGCTACGCGTAGTGAAATGGCCGCTCTTCTTGGCTGGTCCAAAAATACCCAAGGATGATCAGGCTCGCGACCGCCGCATACGCGCACCACACCGAAGTAAACGCGTACCGTTTGACCGCCATCACGATAAGCAGGATCGCCAGGTTGGCCGCTCCGAACGCCATCATCATCCGGATCTGCGAGAAAAACAGCGAGCCGCAAGTCACGATCACGTAGATCAAAGCAACGGCGAGATTGTCGGTTGCCTGATTAATATACACAATACTGTTTTTCTCCACATAGACCTGCGTGGGAAACGCCGTCAGCGCCCACAGAATGTAAAGCGTGGTCGCACCGCCAATAACCGCAAACGGAAGCATGCGGCGGCGGCTTTTCGCGTTGGGCTCGAACACGAACACGCTCAGCGGCGCCAAAAAAGGCAAAAGCCCCTGGGCATACAGCATGAATGCCGCGCCCATGTTGTGCGCCACCGCGGGCGAAAGAATTCCGTCCAGGCCCAGCCACACAAATCCCTCGGTAAACTGGTGGATGGCAAACAGCAGCGGCATCGCCGCAAATAGCACTTCGCGCCGGTGCCTGACCTTGGTTAACGTCACCACGCCGGTCGCGCCCAGGACTGCGCTGCCTGCAAAATTGACTGTCGCTGAAAAACACATGGTCCGTTTTCTCCCTCAGAGAACTACACTGATTCTCAAAAGAACGCAAAGCATTTCTTGGTAGAGTTTCCGGCAAACCTGCCTCAATGCATCGTCCCATGCCGACAATCATCTAATGACATAGAATTGAGTGAATCGCCCTCAGAAAACTTATGGGAAACACATTCAAGACCGCGTTTCTGCTCACGCTGATGACTTTGCTCCTGCTGCTCATCGGCCGCGCCTTTGGCGGACAGAACGGGATGATCCTGGCTCTCGTCGTCGCCGCCGTGATGAACTTCGTCTCTTACTTCTATTCCGACAAGATTGCGCTGGCCATGTACCGCGCCCAGCCGGTCACGCGCGAGCAGCTGCCACGCGCCTACGCCGCGGTCGAGCGCCTCACGCAGAAAATCGGCATCCCCATGCCGAAAATCTACGTCATCCCGACCGATTCGCCCAACGCCTTTGCCACCGGACGCAACCCGCAGCACGCTTCGGTTGCGGTCACGCATGGAATTCTGGCTTTGCTGAACGACGAAGAGCTGGAAGGCGTGCTGGCGCACGAGCTCGGCCACGTCAACAACCGCGACATCCTGATCAGCTCGGTCGTTGCCACGCTCGCCGGCGCCATCACCATGCTGGCCAGCATGGGCCGGTGGGCCATGATTTTCGGCGGCTTCGGAGGCCGGGGAGAGCGCGACAACCGGGGCGGAGGGCTGGCTGCACTCTTCATGCTAATCGTCGCTCCCATCGCCGCGACGCTGATCCAGCTGGCCGTCTCGCGCTCGCGCGAATACCAGGCCGACGCCACCGGCGCCCACTTCACCGGCAATCCCTATGCCCTGGCCAGCGCTCTGCAGAAGATCGACGCCTATGCTCGCCGCTTGCCCTTGCAGGCCACACCATCGACTGCGCACCTGTTCATCATTCAGCCGTTCTTGGGGGGAATGACCTTCGGCAGCCTGTTTTCGACTCACCCGCCGATCGCCAAGCGCATCGAGCGGCTCACGGGAAGGCCGGCGGAATTTACGCAGTGAAGCGGCTGCCAGCTCTCAGCCGTCACCTCTCAGCGAACCGCATGCAAGTTCACGAAAAACCTACGTTCTTCAGGATGTTGAGCCATTGTTTCAATCCCGCCACGCTCTCCCCAAGCGTTGTCACTCCGAATACGCGCAAAGCGCGGGTGAGGAACCTGCTTTTGCTGAGAGCCGGGAGCTAATAGCTGCCTATGACGTACGTAACTCCTTCGCCGACCGAGCGAATAGTAGAATCCAAAAGAATGCCCTCCGAGACCGCCAGACCCGTATCGCACAACGCAGCCCACCCAGGCACCGAAAAGGCGAAAGCCCTGGAACAGGCTCTGCGCCGCGTGATTCGCGGCAAAGACGACGTGGTTCGCCTAGCCCTGGTCAGCATATTCGCCCGCGGCCACCTGCTCATTGAAGGCGTTCCCGGAGTCGGCAAGACTACGCTCGGACAGGCTCTGGCGCGCGCCATCGACTGCCAGTTTCAGCGCGTGCAGTTCACCAGCGACATGCTGCCCTCCGACGTGCTTGGCATCTCGGTGTACTCGGCCATGGAGCAGCAGTTCGAATTCAAACGCGGTCCGGTGTTCACCAACGTTCTGCTGGCCGACGAGATCAACCGCACCACGCCCAAGACGCAGTCATCTCTGCTCGAAGCCATGAACGAAAGCCAGGTAACGGTCGATGCTCACTCGTATGAATTGCCGCAGCCGTTTCTGGTGATCGCCACCCAGAACCCGGTCGAACATCACGGAACGTATCCCCTGCCCGAGTCGCAGCTCGATCGTTTTCTGCTGCGCGTGCGCATGGGATATCCCGACCCGCAGGCCGAGCGCGAGATTCTTCGCTCCGAAGCGGGCGCAGCGCAGATGGACGAGATTCGCCCCGCGCTGACTGGCGCCGATGTGGTCGAAATGCAGCAGGCGGTCAAGCAGATTCGCGTCGATGAATCGCTGGTCAGCTATGCGCTCGAAATCGTGCGCCGCACGCGGGAATCGGAATTTCTATCGCTGGGAGTCTCGCCCCGAGGCTCGCAAGCTCTCTTCCGCGCCGCCCAGGCCATGGCCTTCCTCGAAGGCCGCACCTTCTGCACTCCCGACGACTTCAAGTCATTGGTTGTTTCTGTCTTTGCTCATCGTGTGGTCGTAAATGGCTTGTATGCATCCACACTGAAGAAGTCCGAGCAATCGGACCAGGTGCTGCGCGAGATCGTCGAGACCGTCGCAGTGCCGGTGTGAAAATCCACCGAAAGATCTAGTTTGTCATTCTGAGCGAAGCGAAGAACCTGTGCATTCGGAGGCGTAGAAATTGCATAGGTCCTTCGCTTCGCTCAGGATGACAAGACTGACTATAATGCCCTCGTCATGTCCTTCCTCCGCTTCCTGATGCTACTCTCGCTCGTGGTCTGGATTGGCGGGCTGATCTTCTTTGCTTTTGTGCTCGCGCCCACCGCGTTCACGGTTCTTCCCAGCAGCCATCTCGCCGGCAACGTAGTCGGACGCGCGCTCGGCAAGCTGCACTGGATCGCCATCGTCGCAGGCATTGTCTTCCTGATCAGTTCCCTGCTCTACAGCCGCATCAGCGACGGTACAGCGCATATCTTCGCCCTCCGGCATGTGCTCGTCTGCCTGATGCTCGGGCTCACTCTCTTCTCGCAGTTCTGGATCATCCCGCGCATGGACACGCTGCGCGCGCAGGTCGGCGACTTCTCGTCGGTGCCCATCGACAGTCCTGCCCGCGTGCAGTTCGACGCGCTGCACGTCTGGTCCACGCGCGTAGAAAGCGCGGTGCTGCTGCTGGGATTGATTACGATCTATTTGGCCGCGAGTCTCTTCGACCCCAATCGGCATTGAAACTGCGGTGACGATCAGGGGACTCGCTTCCAGACCAGATCGCCGCCTTCCCGTCGATCGACGAATCCGACGATCCGGCCTGCGTCGTCACGCTGGAAAATCTTGCGTACGCGCAATTGTCCGCTCGCAAAGAACACATCCCGCACTTCTGCCTTTAGCGGAGTTGCCGGACGGCCCGGCCGCTCTCCCAACAGATGATCGCCCTCCCGGCGGATGGTGTAGGCCAGGTCGGGAGCGGCAGCGTAATGCCCCACGTAAGCATCGAGCTCAACTGCCGGCAGGTCAATCGCCTTCGGCTCCCTCAGAACCGCGTAAGCATGGACCAAGAGCAGCTTCCACTCGCCGTTCTGGCGCTGCCACGTTTCTGTGGTCAGGTATTGAGCTGTGAGATGCTGGCCGTGATAGACCTCTTGCTCGTCATCGGTATGAACCACGGTGACGACGTCTCCGCTCTGGCGGACCGAATAAGCCGAGATGGCGATGGTGCCCGAGGCTCCCGGAGGCAACGGCTGCACTTGTTTAAGAAAGTCCGCGCGGTTTATGGTCTCGCCATTCTCGTCGACGTACGCCGCATCGGCCGCAAGCGCTGCATCCCATACCTTCACGTCACCGGGCGCAAAAGCGTCGAGGAGGGCTTGGTCCCGCTGGCGGAATTCCTGCACCAAGTCAGGCGGTGCAACTGCCGGGTTCGCGGTCGCGGCGAAAAGGGTCATCCAAACGATGAAAGCGGACATGCTCGCCTCCTGGGAACGACCTAATTGTAGCGTTTGTGGAAGCGAGCTTTTGCGCTGTCAGCGCAAGGCTTTATAACGGAAGCAGTCGACAGCGTGATCGTTCACCATCCCCACGGCCTGCATGAAGGCGTAGCAGATCGTCGATCCGACGAACTTAAAGCCGCGACGCTTGAGGTCCTTGCTCATGGCATCGGATTCCGCCGTGCTCGCGGGCATTTGGCCGGGGGACTTCCATCGGTTCACGATCGGCTTGCCTCCAACAAACTGCCAGATGTAGCGATCAAAGCTGCCAAACTCCTTTTGGACGCGAAGGAACGCTTTCGCATTCTCGACGGCTGACACAATCTTGAGCCGGTTGCGCACGATTCCAGGATCACGCATGAGTTTCTCAATTTTGTGCCGGTCGAAACGCGCCACCCGCATGGGATCGAATCCGGCGAAGGCCGTGCGGTAGTTCTCGCGCTTGTTGAGGATCGTATTCCAGCTCAGTCCGGCCTGCGCGCCTTCAAGGATGAGGAATTCGAATAGCGTGGCGTCGTCGTGCACGGGCACGCCCCACTCCTTATCGTGATAACGGATGGAGAGTTCGCCGCCGCTGGCCCAACCGCAGCGAACGACCGCACGGGAACCTTTGATCACAGACATCACAGCGTCTCACACAAGAGAGATCTATTGCAGCGACTTCGGGTCCGACTTGTTGACCGGCGATTTCTTGTCGAGCAGAAAGACCAGTTCATGCGCGCAAGCGGGGATACCGACCTTGCCTTGGCGAATGATCTCTTTCGCGGTCAGCCTCTTCCCATAGAGCTTTTCGTTTGCGCTCCCATCCGAGCGCAAAGTCGAACCTTCGAGCGAGACTCCGGCGAACAATCCCTTGTTGCGCGAATAGGAAAGAATCTCGGCGCTCATGACCACGTCGGTCGCGCCTTCCGCGGTGCGTCCCTTCGGACCAGCGGCAGCGGAGGCGTCAGCGCCAAGCTTCACTTTACTGTAGAGCAACGACTCGGCGCCCTTGGGATTCATGACCAGCAGCACAAAATCGGTGGCCTGGCCGCCCAACTGAAAGCCAATGCTGGCGCCTTCCAGCGCGTACAGCGCCGGAGCACCCCACTTGCCTTTGTAGTGTTCGCCGCTGCGGCAAATCATCACCCCGCGGCCATAGCTGGCGCCGACGCCAAACGCCGCCTTTTTTACGGACGGAAGAATAATCACGCACTCGGCCTTGTCGAGCAGTTCCTGAGGAATATCATCGGGAATGTCCAAAATCTCTTTCAGGACTGTGCCCGCATCCTTGACGCGCTCTTCTTCGCGCTCGTCGCTCGCAAACGCCGCCACTGTGGAGATCAGGACAACCAGAGAGCAGGCGATGAACTTCTTCATGACCTCTCCTCCACAGAGATTGTAAGAAAAATCGGGCTGCGGGCGGTGCCTCTGGCAAGCCATGAACCTGATTGGCCACGGGCCAGAATGCAAGCCAGAGTTTGCCGCGTAACTGTCAGAATCGGCACGTTTTGTGCCATGACCAAACGTGTGCTCCTTTTGTAACTTGGCACCTTGCCGCCACCCTCCTAGAGTCAAGCAGATAGCCGCTTCTCGTGGGGCGCGGGTTTCGGCATCTGGCGTGCATCCTATGAGTTTGATGGTGTGCAAACCGCAGTTTAGAGTGAAAAATTTGGACGCTTCGAGCATGAAGTACACGCAGCGCATTTTTTGGCGATTTGTGATTCTGCTGGCAACTGCAGCCCTGGCGGGACAGTCGCAGGCCCAGTCGAACTACGCCAGCGCAGCAACCAGCCTGAGCGGATACAGCAGTGCGAACGCCGCGCCGGACAACGCAACCGGTAGTTCAACTCCCGATTCCGACGATCCGCAAAGCGCCCTGATCACTCTGCACGCGCGCGTGAATGAAGTCAACGTCCTGTTCATCGCCACCGACAAGCATGGCAAGTTCGTGCGCGACCTGACGCAAAACGACTTCACCATTCTCGACGATCACAAGCCTCCGCAGGCCATTCTCAACTTCCGCCGTGAAACCGACCTGCCCCTGCATCTCGGCCTGCTGATCGACGTGAGCGGCTCGGTCGACAGCCGCTTCGACTTCGAACAGGACGCGGCGACCAGCTTCCTGCAGCACACTTTGCGCAGCGGCTTCGACAAGGCATTCGTGGTCGGCTTCAACAGTCACAGCCAGATGGCGCAGGATTTCACTGACAACGTGCAGCTGCTTTCCGCGGGAGTGCACAAACTGCACGACGGCGGCGGCACCGCGCTCTATGACGCCATTTATCGCGCCTGCAAAGACAAGTTCCTGAAGGATCATCCGGAGCATCCGGTGCGTAAGGCGATTATTGTGGTCAGCGACGGCGAAGACAATCAAAGCGAGGTCTCGCGAGCCCAGGCGATCGAAATGGCGCAGCGCGCCGAGGTCATCATCTACGCCATCTCCACCGATGACAGCGGCCTGGTCCTACGCGGCGATCGTGTACTGGAACAGATCGTCGAAGCGACCGGCGGCCGCGTTTTCTTCCCCTTCAAAATGAAGGACATCACGCACGCTTTCGCCGCCATCGAAGACGAACTGCGCAGCCAATATGTAGTCTCTTACAAGCCCGCTGACTTCGACGCCGACGGCCGTTACCGCACGATCGAAATTTCCTCCCTGAAAAAAGACCTGCAAGTGCGAGCCCGCAAGGGGTACTTCGCCCCAGAGCAATAACGACCAGTAGTGGCGCGCGACTGCCGACTACTCTCGCCCTTTCCCGCAATCCCCAGCGAACTTGGATTTAAGAACAACTCTCCCCTAGCGCGCCCGAGCCACCACCAGCGTGAGATCATCTTGCAGATACCCGGTTGACCGGAACTGTTCCACGGCTTGTTCCACGTGGGACAGGATCGCTACGGCTCCCAGGTCCCTGGCCTGCTGCAGAGCGTGCAAGAGGCGGTCATCCCCGAATTCCTCTCCATCGGCGCCGGTCGTCTCCGTGATTCCGTCCGTGAAGATGCTGAGCACGTTGCCGGGTTCCATGCGAGCCTCAGCCACCGAGCACTCCCATTTCCCGAACAATCCCAGTACCGTCGCGGTCGCCGCAAGCCGCTCGACGTTTCCACCTCGGCGCAGCAGGAGCGGCGCACTGTGTCCGCAGTTGACATAGCTCAAGCTGCGCGCGTTGTCGTCATAACAGCCGAAGAAGAGGGTCGCGTAGCGATCGGCCTCCGTGTGACGGAAGAGGTGATCGTTCACAGCAGCCAGCAGGACGGGAAGGTCGCGGCAATCGATTCCGGTGCGGTTGTGGAGGCTCCCTTGCAAATTCGCCATGAGCAAGGCCGCCGCCACCCCCTTGCCGGCAACGTCGGCCATGACAAACCCGACTCTGCCCGGTCCCAGGTCGAGGAAATCATAATAGTCGCCGCCGACGGTGCGCGCCTGAATGCACCTGCCGGAGTAATCGAGCGTTCGCAGGGGCGGCCTTTCCCGGGGGAAAAGCTCGCGCTGCACCGAAGCGGCCACGGCGATTTCCTGCAGCAGGGGTTCGTCATCGGTTCGCGCCGACATGTCCAGGTCCCAGATGTTGCCCTCTGGACTGACACACTCCACACCGGTGTGACCCGCAGTGAGGGTTCCGGGCAAGCCGACCCAGACAACCCGAAAGAGCGCTTGCCGCGGCCCGCAGCGAATTTCCACAAATTCGCCCAGCTTGAGCGGTTCGCCGCAATCCGCCAAACGGGCACCTAACGTAGAGATGTCGACCGTGTGCGTACTCCAGTTCTTTTCTGGAAAGGACAGCGGGGACACCTGAACCGCGATCTCGATCCTGATTCGCTTCTCCCGCCGCTTGTGCTTCTTGTGTACCTCCAGATGGCCGTGGCTGAAGCAGGGAATCTGCTTCAGGCTTGCCAGCACGGTGCGACACTCCTCCTCGGTCGCGAACGGGCCCATGTGAACCGCCTGATGTTCAACCGGGGATGACTGGGCGTTGGGGCTCTCGAGTATGTGCCACTCGACCGCGTCCGACGTAGTCTGCTTCATGGGAGATTCAGGACCTCGGCAATCATTTGCGGAAACACACAGGCAGGACCTTGCACAGTATGAGCCTACTTCGCCGGGCAGGGCGGCGCAGTGTTGCCGTGTGGAATTGCATTACGACTAAGCATGCTTGGTTCCCTTTTCAGGAGGTCGCCCAGTTTCGGTACTGGCGCCGGCGGAGGCTCATACGATCCCGTCGCAGATCCTTGCCTCCGATATCCGCCGAGTCCATGCTCGGCCCTCCATGCGTTATTGCAGAATGCGAAGAACCAGCCGCTCCGCTGGTTTGCGCCCAGCCTCTCCCTGTGCTACCGTCCCAGTGATTTCCAGTTCGTCCTTCTGCCCGCGGAGGAAGCGATCATGCCTGCCATCATCGTCCTGGTTATCCTGGTTGTGATCGCTGTCGTGCTCATCGGCATGTACAACGGCCTGGTGCAGCTGCGGGTGCGCTGCGATTCGGCCTGGTCCGACATTGATGTCCAACTCAAACGCCGGCATGACCTGATCCCCAACCTGGTGGAAACGGTGAAGGGCTACGCCACACACGAGAAGGGGACTTTCGAGAACATCGCGAAGTTCCGATCGCAGGCCATGCAAGCCACCACCCCGGCAGACAAAGCGGCTGCGGAAAACCAGCTGACCGGCGCCCTGAAGAGCCTGTTCGCCGTCGCGGAGAACTACCCTGAGCTCAAGGCTTCCGAAGAGTTCACGCAACTGCAGGGATCGCTGAGCCAGACGGAAGACTCGATCCAGAACGCGCGGCGTTACTACAACGCGGTGGTGCGCGACCTGAACACAAAAATCCAGTCGTTTCCCACCAACATTCTGGCCGGGATGTTCGGCTTCACGGCCCGGCAATTCTTTGAGACCACCGACGCCGACCGTGAGCCGGTACAGGTAAAGTTCTGAAAGATTGAATCATCGGATCACTGAATCATTGAGTCAATGGGCACTCCTGCCAGAAGTCTTGCGGCGCTGCTCGCTCTCGCTTGCGCCCTTACCGCTCCCGCGCAGGCGAAATCCTGGCGCATCGCCGACTTTCAGGACGACATCAGTGTTCAGAAAGACGGCGATTCAGTCGTCACCGAGCGCATTACGCTCGTCTTCGATGGCGAGTTTCATGGAATTCACCGCACCATTCCCATCGAATATCCCGGGCCCAACGGCACCAACTACGAGCTTTATCTCGACGTTGCCGGTGTCACCGATGGAGCGGGCGGGAAGCTCAAGTACGAGTCCTCGACCTCGAACGGGAGCCGCGACCTGAAGATCTACATCCCCGACGCGGTCGACGCCACCAGAACGGTCGAGATCATCTACCGCGTCCGCAACGCGACGCGCTTCTTTCCCGATTATGACGAGTTCTACTGGAATGTGACCGGCAACGACTGGCCGGTGCCCATCGATCACGTGGCGGCGACCGTACGCTTCCCGGATTCGGCCGCAGGTTCGCTCCGGGCCCAGGCCTTTACCGGCGTCTACGGTTCGAGCGAACGCGATGCCACGGCCAAGGTCGACGGTGCGGAAGTGCAGTTTGAAACCAACAATCCGCTGCCCATGGGGGGCGGCCTCACCCTTGACGTTTATCTCCCCAAAGACATTCTGGCCGAGCCCGGCGCGATCACGCGATTCTTCTGGTTCCTGGGCGGCAACCCGGTCGTCTTTCTTCCTCTGGTGACCCTGGTCGCGATGTTCGGGCTGTGGTGGTTCAAGGGGCGCGACCCGGACCCCGGAATCTCGGTGGCGCCCATGTACGAGCCGCCGCCCGGTATCTCTCCCGCCGAGGCGGGAACTCTGCTCGACGACACGATCCACCCCCGCGACATCACTTCCACCATGGTGGATCTCGCGGTGCGCGGATACATCAAGATCGAAGAGACGGCAGACAAAGGACTGGTATTCACGCACAAGGACTACATCTTCCACCTGCTGAAGCCCATGACCGAGTCGACTGACAGCAGCCTTGCTCCTCACGAACAGGTCATGCTGCAGAATGTGTTCGGCGGCGGCGGCGAGACGCGGCTTTCCAGCTTGAAGAACCGCTTTTATACGGCCGTGCCCGTTATTCGTGAAGACATTATGTCGGCATTGAAGAAGAAGGGCCTCTACCTGCTCGACCCCGAATCGGCCAATGGCTACAGCGTGGTCGCGGCCATCGTGATTCTCGTTCCGTTCGCCGTCCTCCAGTACCTGGGGTGGGCGAACTTTTTCAATTCGGTTCCTCTGCTGATCGCCAGCGTGCTGATTTCGGCACTCATCTGGTGGCTGTTCGCCCGGGTCATGACCGCGAAGACCATAAAAGGCGCCCGCACCCGAGTCGCCCTGCTCGGCTTCCAGGAGTTCATGAACCGCGTGGATGCGGAGCGGCTGAAGGTAATGCCGCCGACCACCTTTGAGAAGTTTCTTCCTTATGCCATGGCCCTGGGCGTGGAGCACCACTGGGCACAGGCATTTGCCGGCATCGTCAAGGATCCGCCGCAATGGTATGTCGGACCAGGCGGACCGTACGTCGGATTCAATCCCATCTTCTTTTCGAGTTCGATGCACAGCATGGCCGCCGATATGCACCAGGTGTTTGTCTCGGCTCCGCGCGCCAGTTCCACCGGTTCCGGCTGGAGCGGCGGTGGAGGTTTCGGAGGTGGTGGAGGCTTTTCCGGCGGCGGATTCGGTGGAGGCGGCGGCAGCGCTTTCTGATCGCCCCAATCAGGCAGATACTGCTTTCCAACTATTGATATTCCGCTGCTCGTCCCTATAATGAGCCAACTTTCTCTGGGGTTCGACTCCTGATAGCGTGAACGCTGAAAACAAGGTACAGCTCGTGAAGAAAATTCTGCTCAGAACGCTATGCGTCATCGCAGTCTTGTGGCTGATCGGCTGCGGATCGATCTACCACGTTATGCGCCAGCCTCCGGAGAGCTTTGGCCGGTTCATGAAGAGAATTCCCGCGCCGGTTGCTTTTCTGGCTTTTCCGTTTGAGACGCTCTGGACGCACGCCCGGGCAGGACAACTCGCGGTCGGCGACGCCGCGCCTGATTTCACCCTGGCCAAGCTGGACAAAAGTGCACAGATCCAACTGTCGTCACTCACCGCGCAAGGCAAGCCAGTCGTGCTCGTGTTCGGCAGCTACACCTGACCGCCGTTCCGGCGGGAGGTTCCCGCCCTCAACCAACTCTACGAGCAGTATCAGAACCAGGTCGCATTCCTGGTGGTCTACATCACGGAAGCCCATCCCAGCGACGTCTGGCAGATGCAGAGCAATCTCAAGGACAACGTGGTTTTCGCCAGCCCTCGCAGTGAGGAGGAACGCGCCTTCGTGGCCGGCTCCTGCGTGCGCAAACTCGGCATCCAGATTCCGGCGGTGCTCGACGAATTTGGAAACTCCACGGAGAGCGCGTACACGGCGTGGCCCGATCGCATGTATCTGATCGACGGCCACGGCCGCGTTGCCTATAAAAGCCGGCCCGGCCCCTTTGGCTTCAAGCCGGATGAGTTGAAGGCCGCGTTGGGCAACCTTGCAGTCGCGAAGTAGCCATCTGCGCAAGCCGGGCGCAGTCAGTTTCACAAAGAATCTCACCGACTCTGTTCGCAGCCCGCATCTCGATCTCTCGCAGCGCTTCGTTCCTGCTGCGCGACAGGCGGTCAAACCACTCCAGGCCGGGCAGTTTGGCGATGGTTGTGTCGATGCGGCTCGCAATTTCCGCGCCTTCCGGATCGCCGAGGACGAACGAGAGAATCCAGCTCACCTCGCTGTCCGGCTTCACCCCGCCGCCTACCGGTAGCCAAAAATTCCGAATCACAAAGCTCGTCAGCCGCTGCGCGTTTCTTTCCTGCAGCTGAAGCTTCGCTTTGTTGTAGTAGAAGGAAAAATGCCGGCGCTCGTCTTTGGCCAGCCGGCGCACCATCTCAGCCAGGATCGGGTTCTGCGTTCGCCGCCCCATCACGCCATAGCCTTCCAGCGTCGACAATTCCGAGATCGCGCCGTAGGTCAGGTATGCGCCGTGAAAGTGGCGCGAGAAGCGGCACAGAATGGACGAGCCCAGTTCCTTCAGCCATTCCGTGAACGAGCTGGCCTTCTGCACTTCCAGCATGCGCGTGGCCGAGACCGGAGCGCCGATCGCGTCCAGGAACTGCCGGATGGTGTGCCCATGGAAGAACTCCTCATAGGCCCAGCAGCTCAGAAAGCTGGTGGTTTGCGCATCCTCGACCGCGCAGGTGTTGAGGATGGCCCGCAGGTAAACGATGGTGTGCGACTCGATGTCGCACATATAAGTCAGCGCCCGCACTTCGTCGTCCGAGACGGGATAGTTCGCTGCCTGCGAAAGATCAAGGTCGCTGATGTCAACTTTCTTCGCGTTGCGGACGTACTTTTCTACGTCGAATTGCAGTTGGTTCGGTCCCGTGTTCATGGCGGTTGCAGTCCTTGCGGAACGCTTTTGTGCCTCGCCATAAGTACGAAGATCGGCGCAAAATGGATTTGGGGCGAACGGGAGCCCTTGAATTCCGCCTACCAGACCCGCCGCACGTGGTAAGTATCGAAAATTCGGTCGTTGCTGATGATTGCCAGATCCTCGGCCTCGGCCTGGGCAACCAGCATTCTGTCAAAGGGATCGCGGTGTTCTCCGGGAAGCCGCCCGGCCCGGACGGCGTGCCGGAGCGAGATGGGCAGGCCTTCGAACCCTAGTCGGGAAATGTATCGCTCGAACTCGCCAATGAGATCTTCACCCGTCGGCAGCTTGCCCAGCCGGACCTTCGTCGCAATCTCCCACGCCGAAGCTGCGCTCACGAAAATCTCGTTGCCGCCGTCCTCGATGAGCCGCCGGGCCCGCGGCGACAACGAGGGAGAAGCATTAAAGCACCACAACAGCGTGTGCGTATCCAGGAGGAAGCGCACACCCTACTCCCAGCGCTCCAGCTCTTCGGGAGGGAGTGGTTCGAAGAATTCCGGCCCTACCACCAGTTTTCCTTTCAGGATGCCAAGCTTCCGGCGGTTCTTGCGGGACGAGATCGGGACCAGCCGAGCCACCGGCTCAGGCCCGCGCGCGATCACGATTTCCTCTCCCCGGCAGGCCTTTTCGATGAGCCGGGAGAGGTTGGTCTTGGCTTCGTGAATGGTGAAGGTCTTCATTTATCGTTAGCTAAGTATAACTTAGCTAACTGTCGACGGCAAGCCCAGCCTGCACCCTACTCAACCTCAAAGCTCACATACGTCAACCCGCCGTCGCGCTCGACCTGCATGGCGACCGCATCTCCCGTTTTCAAACTGGCCACGGCGGCGCGCAACGAGTCCACGGAATCGATTAGTGTCGCGTTGAGCCGGTGAATGATGTCGCCCGTCTGCAGCCCGGAGTCGGGCAGAATCAGGTCGGCGGCGCGGCCCACTACTATGACGCCGGAGGGAATGCGCAACGAACCCAGCCGCGAAGCCAGGTCTGGAGTGAGTTCGATGCCCAGCACGCCGAGGCGAGGAATCAGGCTGTTCTCGGGATTGGCCGCGTCCAGCAGTTGATCCATCTGATCGTGGTGCTCAATCGCGGGAACGTAGAGGGTTTTCCTTTCCTCGCCGCGCAGAATTTCCAGTTTTATGACCTGGTCGATGCGGTGGAGATAAAGGGCAGCCGAAAGTGACGGCAGAGTCTCAATTCGCCGGTCATCGGCGGCCACAATGATGTCCTGAATCTGCAGGCCGGCTGCCGCGGCCGGACCGTCGGGGCGCACGTCGTCCACCACGACTCCCCAATGCCGCGAGAGATGCAGCGCATCGGCGAGAGTTGGGGTGATCTCCTGCACCCCGGCGCCAATCTCCACGCGGTGCACATGCCCGTACGCGCGCAGGCTGTGGTAGACGAAATCGACCACCCGCGCGGGAATGGCGAAACCCAGTCCCTCGCTGCCCCCGCCCTGCGACAGAATGAAAGTGTTGATGCCCAGCACCGCGCCATCCATATTCACCAACGGGCCTCCACTGTTGCCGGGATTGATAGGAGCGTCGGTTTGGATATAGGCGAGCGGCTTGTTGGGATCAGCCTGGCGCGCTGTCGCGCTGACCACCCCCATGGTGACGGAGTTTTGCAGTCCCTCTGGGCTGCCGATCGCAAAAACCAGCTGGCCCACCTGTGGGCGGTGCTGCGTGAGCAGAGAAAGCGTGGGCAGGTCGGTCTCGTCGATTTTCAGCAACGCCAGGTCCGTTTCCTTGTGCTGCCCCAAAAGACGAGCTTCCAGAATCCGCCGCTTCCCGATCGGCACCTGACCGGCCGAGTCGCCCATTGGTAGCGGCAGCGCCACGCGAATGCGTTGTGCCCCTTCCACCACATGCGCGTTGGTGATGATGTACCCATTCGGATCGACAATCACGCCTGAGCCCACCGCATGCTGACGAACGATCAACGCCGTCTGCGATCGATCTTCCTCTTTCAGGGGCCCGTAGCCTGTCACCAGGATCTGTACGACCGCAGGCGCCACTTTGGCCGCCAGACTCTCCAAAGCGCCGTTCAGTTGAACGAGAACGCTTGGGGGTTCTGAGGCTTTCGCTTCCGCCGCGCCGCCACCCTTTTTCTGTGCCGACGGTTTGGACGCGGGTTTGGCCCCACCAGTTTGCGAGAGGCCACTAGCGCCAGAGATCACCACGATCAGGCAGAGAACGAGGATGACCCGAAGATTGGCCGGTAAGCGGCATGGGAAAGAAGTCTTCATAGGAATCACTCCCTTCCCCACAGAATATCTGAACCATGCACTCCATGCTTTCACCTGCTCCCAGGCAAGGTCGTGCACAACTCACGCTTACGGCCTGGCTGAGGGCAGTTGCTACAATCACACATTGCCCATGGTCCCGCCGACCGTCCAGTTCGCGGAGTCAAAACCGGAATACCGATCTGAAAAAGTCTGGTGGATTGCCCTGCTCGCTGCGACCGCTGCCAGCTGCTTATTTCAAATCGCCTGGTTTTGGCGCTTTCGCGCCCACAACATCACCATGGACGGGATCGGCTACATCGGACTGGCTCGCCACCTTGTCGACGGAAACGTTAAAGCGTCGCTGCACGGTTACTGGAGCCCGTTGACCTCATGGATCATCGCCGCCAGCGCACTGTTCGGCAGAAATTTTACGCTGTTGGGGAGACTGGTGACGATCGCCAGCTTCCTGCTCTGCCTGCCGTTGCTGTATCTGCTGACCCAGAAACTGTGGCGCTCTCGGGTGGCTGCGGCCTTGTCGGTTTTGTGGTTCTCCACGGCGCGGGGAGTGGCAGCCACGGCCGTCGGATTGATTCTGGCAGATTTCGTGCTCACGGCTTGTGTACTCGTGTACTTCGTGCTTCTTCTGCGAGTGATGCGGCGGGACCAGCCTGCAGGCTGGCTGGCATTGGGCGCGGCTCACGCCCTGACCTTCCTTGCCAAAGCGATTGCCATGCCCTGGTTGGCCGTCTCGACAGTGCTGGCGCTGCTTGTGCAAAGCGCCCGATCGCCGCGCCGGCTTGTTGCGTCGTTGCTGCTTGCGTTCCTGTTTCCGGCGGCGGTGTGGATCGGTTGGGGTCTTGCCCTGCGCTCGAAGTACGGGCAATTCACCACTGGCGACCAGCTCCGCGCCAATCTCATGATCAATTGGAAGAGAAGATTGAGTCACCGTCCGCGCGGAGACAATCTGGCATTTGTCGACACCTCCTCCGTGTACGACCAATACATGGTCGGGGAGTCTCCCAGCGCTGCTCTGCAAACCTTCAGCCTGGGCAGACCCGGCATGCTGAGCATGATCCTGGGTAGCGAATTCCAGAATCTGCCTGCGGCTCTGAAAGAAACTGTGATCCTGCTGAATCCCGGAGGAGTTCTCGCTCTGGCCGCGATGCTCGCCGCGCTCATCAAGAAGAGATCTCAATACCGGACCGAAACCGCTTTTGTCAGCATCACCCTGCTGAGCGTCGTCAGCGTGATCGGGGCCTATTGCATGCTGGTCTTCGACGCACGCTACGTGATCCCGGTTCTGCCGCTGCTTATGGCGATCAGTTGCCCGGCGCTGCTGCCCCCGGAGTTTGCTCCGGACGCGCCCGGCGTGCCCGGTTGGCAAAGAAAAACAGCTGCCGGTCTTCTGATCGTGGGTACGGTTTTCTTCACCGTCTACTGGGCTTCGCCGTTTCGCACCGTGGATCGCGATTTCGAAGCCAGCTGCTACCAGGCCGCCGCCATCTTGCGAACTGCAAAACCTCACGGGACGCTGGCCAGCATCGGCGATGGGCCCTATCCGCAATACGGTGTGGGATTCGAAGCTGCGCCCTACGTGGCCTATCTGGCGGAATGGCGCCTGGTCGCCACCAACTCGGAACTCCCCGGCATCGCCGGTGCCGACGCGCTGGCCGCCCAGGCTCTGGCCACGAAGGCGGACGCGCTCGCGGTGTGGGGATCCTCGGCCAGCCCGGTCTATCGCCACATCGTGGAAACGATCGGACATGCCTCCGCCTCGTCTGCTGCCCGCACCATCACCGACCCTGACCTGGGCGAGGTCGGAACGCTATTCTTACGCCCTCGAGCCGAATGAGTTGGGGACGGTCATTTTCCCGCCTTGGGGGGAACCTAGTTGCTACCGTAACTAACGGGCTGTCAGGCTTTTACACGGGAACCTTTCCGTGATATAACCGCGCTGAGCAGAAAAGTGGGCTTGCGCCCGCCAGGAGCTTGGTTTGACGCTGGCATTGGCCGACGACACACACAATACACGCCGGCATGGAGGAGGCACCGTGGGCGAAGAAGCACGGACCGGAAAACGGTTCCCGCTGGAATTGCCGATCAAGATTCACAAGGGTGAAACCGACGCCAAGGGAGTGACGGGCAATCTGAGCGCGGCGGGTGTGTACATCCGCGCCGACGCAACCATGGAGATTGGTTCGCCTGTCGAGTTTGAAATCACGCTGCCGCCGGAAATGACCGGCGGGCAGGAGAATGTGACCATCCAGTGCAAGGGTCGCGTGGTGCGCTCCGATGAAACTGGAGAGGGCGGAGAAGGCCGCGGCGTGGCCTGCGTGATCGATACCTACGAGTTCGTGAGGAACTCTTAATCGTTTCAACTGCGTCATTTGAACCGGATTTTTGGGGAGCGCTGACAAATGCTCAAACTGATTCTGGCCGATAACCAGGCGATCTTCCGGGCGGGCATCGCCAAAGTGCTCGCTGTCGAAGACGAAATGCGCATTGTGGCCCAGGCGCAGACGCCTGAACAGATGTTCATGGCTCTCGACAAGTTTCGCGCCGCCGTGCTGGTTGTGGCAGCGGGATTCCACAACGACTTCGCGGCGATTGTGCAGGCGGCAAACAAAGCAAAAACCCGGGTGATCGTGCTGGCCGACACCGGCGAGAGCGCCCAGCGGCATATGTCGAATGGCGCCCACGGCGTGGTCTACCGCAACGTCACCAGCGCCGCCCTGGTCGACTGCGTGCGTAAGGTCGCCCGCGGCGAGACCTGGGTGCAGGACGTAGCCGTGCCCAGCGAACTCACCGAGAACGATATGGTCGGATTGCGCGTGCGCGATCGGCTCACGGCCAAGGAACTGCGTATCGTGGCGCTCATCGTCCAGGGCTACAAGAACAAGGAGATTGCTTCGCAGCTGGGCACGACCGAGCAGGTGATCAAGAACTACCTGCGCAACGTGTACGACAAAATCGGCGTCTCCGACCGGCTGGAGCTGGCCCTGTTCACTATCCACCACCGCATCCTGAACGAAGCGGCAGCCGCAACTGCATCGGGCCCGGCGCCTCAACCGCCGGCAGGAGTCGCGCAATAGGGCTTGGCAGCTAGAAATTACGAAGGCCGCCCGCGAGGGCGGCCTTTTTGTTGCGCGACAGTGCGATCGGTCACTCTCCCGCCGGGACCCCGGCGTGCCGCGGCCCGAACGTCGTCCCGAAGAAGTCTCCCTTATTCCATTCGGGGACGCCGCTATGCTGCGCCACCTGGTAGCCGACGAGAAAGTCCATCACCGTTCCCTTCGCCATGGAATCAAAGTCGATCGGCTGGTCCATGTTATCGAGCGGCGTATGGTAGCGCGTGACCAGCCACTTCTTGATCACGTCGAAGCCGTTGATCTTCGGGTCGGTCGACTTCACCCCATCCTCGACGTCAACCGCCGGCACGCCCTGCAGCACGAACGAATATTGATCGCTGCGAATAAAGCCGACCTCTTCCGGCATGGGATCGGGACTCACGTCGTATCCCATAACTTTGGCCGCCGACTCTACTTCGTCGGCGAGGCTCGAATGCTCGGCGCCCAGCGCGACCACATCCTTCATGGGGAAGTAACTTCCCGGCGCGCCGTCAATATTGACGTTGGCCACAATCGACTTCAGCGGCACGGTGGGAAAGTGTGCAAAGTAGTCGGACCCGAGCAACCCCATTTCCTCCCCCGTCACGAATACAAACAGCACGGACCGGCGTGGTGGAGTCGGCAGGCTGGCATAGGCGCGAGCGATTTCGAGCACCGCCGAAGTGCCCGATGCATTGTCCAAAGCGCCATGACACACGTTGTCCCCGTCTACCGCAGGACAGATGCCGAGATGATCCACATGCGCCGTGTACACCACGTATTGGTCGCGCAGTGCCGGATCAGAGCCTTTCAGCTCGGCAATAATGTTCGAGCTTTGAATAACCTTCTGCGATGCCACCGTGTGAATGTGCGCGCTTGCCGGCAGCGCGAAGGCTTGCGGCTTGCCCGCCCGCGCTGTGTCGAAGACCTGGTCCAGCGTCTTCGGCGCTCCGGCGAAAAGCGTTTCGGCGCCCTGCTGGCTCAATAATGCGGTGCCACGCACTGCGGGGAAAAAGTCGTGAGGCACTCCATCTTTGCCGAGCCAGCGCATCTCGCCCACCTGGATCTGCGGCACCAGCCAGTCCCACGGATACCGCTTCCAGTCCTCGGGCAGCATGATGTCTATCAGGCCGACGGCGCCGTGGGCCACCGCATTTTTCGCCTTTACGATATTGTCGGAATAGTATGCCCGTTCCGTCGAAGGAAAGCTCGACGGCGCCCCATAGATCCTGACCACGATCTTTCCGTGTACGTCGACGCCGGCGTAGTCGTCGTAGTGCTGGTCGGGAGCGGTGACGCCAAATCCCACAAAGACCATCGGTGCGCTGACATCGCTCTCCGCTCTGGTCTCGCTTTTCGGCGCGGGACTGGCGAACCACGTCGAAAGAACGTAGTCTTTCGCGTCGCCAAGCTTCTGCTCCTTGCCATTGATGGTCAGCACCAGCGAACTGGCAGCCGCATCGGTCACCGCATTCTCCAGCGCTACGGACTGGAACCAACCACCCGAGACGCCCGGCCGCAATCCCATCCCTTCCAGTTCGGTGGCCACGTACCGGGCGGCAATGTCATAGCCCGGGGTTCCGGGAGCCCGGCCCTGCAGCAGGCTGTCCGCCAGGAAGCGGATATGCGCCCGAAGCTCGTCCGGGCGGATCACCTTCGCCGCGATCCCTTCCGCGGCGCGCTCCGTGGAGTCCTGAGCGAAGACCGTGAGCGTGAGCACGAAGCAGCAGAGCACGACGCAGCAAAGACAACTCGCGATTCTTAGACAGTGTTTCATTTATTGGTAGCCCCAGTTTCTTCGAGTGTAACTCAGCTTAGACGTGGTCGTGCAATTTTGGTCACAAAAAAAGGCGCAGCCAAACGCTGCACCTCTGTGTTCCGTTGCGGGTACCTAGCTGCTGAAAACCTCGCTTCCGCGCCTGATTTTGGGTGGCGCAGCGCTTCAGCGCTGCGATAACTGGATTAACATCACTGCCGGCTTCAGCCGCTGAGGTCGGGCTGGTTGGCAGAAATTACTTTTTCAGCAGCCTGCTAGAGAACCTTCTCTCCAACCGATTTCGCCTGCGTAAACAAATACAGGTAATCCGGCCCGCCCGACTTGGAATCCGTCCCTGACATGTTGAAGCCGCCGAAGGGATGCGCACCCACCATCGCTCCCGTGCACTTCCGGTTGATGTACAGATTTCCGACGTGGAATTCCCGGATGGCGCGGTCGATCTTGTCGCGCGAACTGGTATAGACCGAGCCCGTCAGGCCGAACTCGGTGTCATTGGCGATTTCGAGTGCGTGGTCGAAGCCGCGGGCCTTGATCACGGCCAGCACCGGCCCGAAAATCTCCTCCTGCTCGAGTTTTGACTTCGGCGCGATGTCGGCGATCACCGTGGGCCTGATGAAATAGCCTTCGCCCGGCGCGCGCTCGCCACCGGTAATGATGCGCCCATCCTTCTTGCCCTGCTCGATATATTGAAGAATCGTTTTCATCGATCCTTCGTTGATGACCGCGCCCATGTTGGCGTTCTCGGCCGGGTCGCCGACCTGAATCTTCTCGACCCGGGCCTTGAGCTGTTCGAGAAACTTGTCGTACACGCGCTCGTCCACGATCACGCGCGAGCAGGCCGAGCACTTTTGCCCCTGGAAGCCAAACGCTGCCTGCGCCGTGCCTTCCACCGCCGCGTCAATGTCTGCGTCGGCGTCGACGATCATGGCGTCTTTGCCGCCCATCTCGAGGATCGTGCGCTTGATCCAGACCTGGCCGGGAGCCTGCGTGGCCGCAACCTTGTTGATGTGCAGGCCGACTTCCCGCGAGCCGGTGAAGGCGACATAGCGCGTCTTGGGATGCGCGACAACGGCGTCGCCGAAACTGGCTCCCGCGCCGGGGCAGAAGTTCACCACGCCCTCCGGCATTCCCGCCTCTTCGAGCAACTCCATGAACTTCGCTGCAATGGTCGGCGAATCGCTCGACGGCTTGAGAATGACGGTATTGCCGCTGACGATCGAGGCCAGCGTCATCCCCGCCATGATGGCGCAGGGAAAATTCCACGGCGGAATCACCGCTCCCACGCCCAGCGGAATGTAGTGCAGCGTATCGTGCTCGCCGGGGAGTTGAATTGGCGCCTGCGACTTGGCCAGCCGCAACGCCTCGCGCGCGTAGAACTCGCAGAAATCGATGGTCTCGGAGATGTCGGCATCGGCCTCAACCCAGTTCTTTGAGACTTCGAAGACCAACCACGCCATGTACTCCATCTTGCGCGCCCGCAGCAGGTCGCCAACGTGGAACACCAGCCCGGCGCGCTCCTCGACCGTGGTGCGGCTCCAGGATTCAAACGCCGCCAGCGCTGCCTTCATGGCAGGCTCCACGTGCTCTTTTCCGGCTTTCTGATGGATTCCTACAATCTCAGACGGCTTCGAGGGATTCAGCGACTTGATCTTGTCGCCAGTCTTGACGCGCTTTCCGCCGAGGATGAGGTCATACTCACGTCCCAACTGGCTGCGGACTTTGGCAACGGCAGCGCGCATGCGCCGCGCATTCTCCTCGTTGCGGAAATCAAAAAACGGCTCGGTGACAAATGGGCCGGAATGCGCGCCCGTGCGCGCCGGACGGACAGGGGCTTCAAGGGTTGCCATGGAGAAATCCTTTCGAATGCTGCGAGGTCAGCTATTAGGGCTTTTCCAACTTATTTTACACCTAAGAGAATTGGAGCGGCGCGCCGCCGGGGCGTCTTCGCGCCGCTTCTCAGCTGGGCCTATTTTCCTTAGGCGCCCACCTCGCCGGCCACTTCCGGTCCCACCTCTTCCTGATAAGGATGTTCAAGGTCCGGATTCCTGGGCTGGCCTCTGCTGCCTCCCAAGACCGCTTCCTTCGCCAGCTTGAAGATCGTTCGCCGGTTTTGCGCGATCAGTTTCACCCATGCCATCCGGTTCATCGCCGGGAAATATATCCCGCGGAAACAGAGTCGCGCCAGGAAGATGTTGATGCGATAGCCGAGAGGCTGGTCGCCGAGCGCATCGACGGCTTGCGCCAGGGCTTCTGGGCTGTAGGCGTGGGCCCAGCCATATTTCACTTCGGCGTGCGCCTCATCGATCGACATTTTCAGCGGCGTGTGCGCCATGGCGAAGGGAATGAATTCTCGCCAATGTTTGGGACGGGTCAGTCGTCCGGCCAACTCCAGGCGCTTGTAGAGCGGGGTTGCGGGCAGCGGCGTCAGCAGGCCGAAAATGGGCAGGCCGGGAGGCCAAGTGCGCACCTGCTCGAGCGTGCGTTCGGCGACGCCGGTCGTGTCGTTGTCCATACCAAAAATAAATGACGTGATTGCATAAACATTGCGTTTCGCCAGCCGCTCCAGCACCGCGGCATACTCGCCGGGCTTGTTGAATCCTTTATTCACGTCTTTCAGGTTGGCGGGGTCGATCGATTCCATACCGATGAAGACCCACTTGCCTCCCGAGGCGGCAATCAGATCCACAAGCTCCTCATCCCGCAATAAGTTGGCGCTGATCTGGGCCACCCAGTGAACCTGGGCGCCGGCCGCGATGATGTCGCGCAACAGGGACTTGGTGCGCTTCACGTTGATGGCAAAATTATCGTCAATGAAGAAGACCGCCATCTGCCCTTTCTCGCTGCGGGCGCGCTTCTTCAACAGCAGCAGTTCGTTCACTACGCTTTCATTCGTGCGGAAGCGGATCGAGTCTCCGAAAAATCCGGTCACCGTGCAAAACTCGCAGCCGTAGGGACAGCCTCTTCCCGACTCCACCGGGATGATGCGAAACGTGCCCCAGCCCTCGCCGACTTTGCTGAGCATCGGGTAGACGACCTTGGGCAGAAGATTAAATTGATGGAGATCGATCTTGTCCCATGGGATCACGGGATACGGTTTCAGCGGCGGCTTGCGCTCCTGGCCGAAGACATCCACGGGAGCGTAAGTTTCTTTGAGTTTGCCGGCGGCGGCATCGTTGACGATCAGAGGCCAGGTTTCATCGGCCTCGCCGAGAGCCACGGCGTCTGCGTGGCGCGGGCCGCCATCGCGGCCGAGCGCCTCATCGGCCATTTCGGTGACGTGAGGTCCGCCCATCACGACCGGCACTCCCGTGGCGCGGATGGCGTCAGCGATGCGATAAGCCTTGGCGATCATCCGCGTCATTGCGCCGATGCCGACCAGGCCAATGTTTTGGTCGCGGACATATTCCGCGATTTGTGACTCGTCCATCGGCTGCGCGTTGCCATCAATGAGCAGGACTTCGTGGCCGGCGGGAGTCAGCGCCTGCAGAAGGAACATCCACAGGTGCGGCATGAAATTTCGGGTTACACCGTTGTCGGGGTTGTAGAGCAGAATTCGCATGACGGCAGCCTTTCCTAAAGAGAAACAAGTCGATCGTGCCGTCACGAACGATCAAATAAAGGCGGCAGTCTTGCTGGTTCTGATTTGGCTGATACCACAGAGTATCAAGGCTCAGGCATTCTACTCCCTTTTGCGGCGGCAAAGACCAAAAAGTGTCTTGCGTCGATAGATGCGCCCTGAATTGGGACACGCTCGAAGAGTCTCTTCCGACTCACAAGGGGGTGCAGGCCGCCACCTTCACCGGCTCCAGATGCGCCGTAAAATGCCGCAGGAATGGCGCTTCGTGGGTCAAGCGCAGGCCAGGGATGCGTTCGCGATGCTTCCATACTTCCAGAATCACTTCGACTACGTAGTCAATGTGGCTCTGGGTGTAGACACGGCGCGGGATGGCTAGACGCACCAGGTCCATCTGCGCGGCCTGGGCGAACATCAAAGTTCCGATTTCTACCGAGCGAATTCCGCCTTCCAGATACAGCTCCGCCGCTAGCGCCACGCCGGGAAACTGATCGGGCGGAATGTGTGGCAAGAACGCGCGAGCGTCGAGATAGATCGCGTGTCCGCCGGGCGGCTGCACGATGGGCACTCCCTCGGACGCAATGTGATTGCCCAGGTACGCGGTCGAGGCAATGCGATACCGCAGGTAATCTTCTTCGAGCGCTTCCTGCACCCCGACGGCAATGGCTTCGAGGTCGCGTCCGGCAAGCCCGCCGTAGGTCGGATAGCCTTCGGTGAGAATTAGCAGATCTTTTTCCTGCTGCGCCAGCAGATCGTCGTTGGTGCAGAGAAATCCGCCGATGTTGGCCATGCCGTCTTTCTTGGCCGACATGGTGCAGCCGTCGCCGTAGCGGAACATCTCCTGCGCAATCTGCTTGGGCGTTTTCGATTCGAATCCTTTTTCGCGCAGCTTGATGAACCAGGCATTTTCGGCGAAGCGGCAAGCGTCGAAATAAAGCGGGATGCCATGCCGCTTGCACACGGCGCTCACGCACCTGACGTTCTCCATCGAAACCGGCTGGCCGCCGCCGGAGTTATTCGTCACCGTGAGCATGACCAGCGGAATCCGCTCCCGCCCCACGCGCCCGATCAGCGCTTCCAGCGCGGCAACGTCCATGTTGCCTTTGAAGGGATGCTGCAGCGACGGTTGGTGTCCTTCGGCGATCACAAGATCGACGGCCTCGGCTCCCACGAATTCCACGTTGGCGCGTGTGGTGTCAAAGTGCGTGTTGTTGGGCACGACGTCGCCCCTCTTACAGGCCACGCCAAACAGGATGCGTTCGGCGGCGCGTCCCTGATGCGTGGGAATGACGTGCTTGTAGCCGAAGATGTCCTGAACCGAATCCCTGAAGTGGTCGAAGCTCCTGCTTCCGGCGTAGCTCTCGTCGCCCTCCATCACTGCGGCCCACTGATGCGTCGACATCGCGCCAGTGCCGGAGTCGGTAAGCAGATCAATCAAAACGTCATCGGCGGGCAGCAGAAACAAGTTGTAGTGCGCGGCCGCGAGCAGTTCTTCCCTCTCGCGGCGGGTCGTCCAGCGAATCGGCTCGACGCTCTTGATGCGAAAGGGTTCGATGATGGTTTTTGTTGGCATGAGGATGGGTTTCCACGGAGCAGCCCGGAAAACCGAACCGTTTATGATACGCCCGCATACTGAAAACTGCCGTGCGCCCCCTACTGCTCTGTCATCCTGAGCGCATGCTTTGTCATCCTGGGCGCATGCTTTGTCATCCTGAGCGCATGCTTTGTCATCCTGAGCGAATGCTTTGTCATCCTGAGCGAAGCGAAGGACCCGTGTACTCGCCGGCAGTACCGATGACGCCGGCGAAGTTCATAGGTCCTTCGCTGCGCTCAGGATGACAGAGATTTAGTGGTAGACTCGAACGTTTTCACGAGAGGCATCATGATGGATATTCGACGCGTAGGAGTCATCGGCGCAGGCACCATGGGCAACGGCATCGCGCATGTGTTCGCGCGCAGCGGCTTCGACGTTCTCCTATGCGACGTGGAGCAGCGCTTTCTCGACCGTGCGCTCGATACCATCGGCAAGAGCCTGGACCGGGAAGTCGCCAAGAACAAGATCAGCGCCGACGACAAGGCCCAGGCCCTGAGCCGCATTCAGCCGGTCACCGACCGCGGCCATCTGACCGATTGCGACTTCGTGATCGAGGCGGCGACCGAGAAATTTGAGATCAAGGCAGACATCTTCCGGGATATCGACCGGCTGACCCGGCCTGACGTCATCCTGGCGTCGAATACATCTTCGATCTCGATCACCAGGCTTGCCGCACTTACCAGGCGACCGGAAAGGGTTATCGGCATGCACTTCTTCAATCCCGTGCCGGTGATGAAGTTGGTGGAAGTGATCCGCGGCCTGGCGACCTCGCAAGAGACGTTCGCGACCGTCCGCGACCTGTCCGTGAAACTCGACAAAACTCCGGTGGAGGTAAACGACGCGCCCGGCTTCGTCTCCAACCGCGTGTTGATGCCATTGCTGAACGAAGCCATGTTCGCGGTCATGGAAGGCGTGGCCACGCCCGAAGCGGTCGACGAAGTGTTCAAGCTCGGGATGGCGCATCCCATGGGGCCCTTGACGCTGGCCGATTTCATCGGCCTCGATGTCTGCCTCGACATCATGCGCGTGCTGCACAGCGGCCTGGGAGACTCCAAGTACCGTCCGTGCCCGCTGCTGATCAAGATGGTCGATGCCGGCTGGCTGGGGCGCAAGAGCGGGCGCGGGTTCTACAAATATTGAAGTCTCTGTTCCCCACGGACGCACGGAGAAAAGCAGAGCAATCGCGTTCTCCGTGTCTATGTGTCTTCGCGGTAGAAGGCTTCGAAGGCAATGGAGTCATCCAACCAATCCGGCCGAAGTGACGCGTGGTTCTATCTGCTCGCCGTGCTCTGCGGCGTTGGCGCAGGCGTTGCCGACGTCCTCGTCGATGACCTGCTGATCACCGCTCTGCTGGTCGTGGCTTCCTGCATGCTGCTCGGCCTGCTGCGGCGGCGCCGGCCCTGGCGCTGGGTGCTGGTCGTGGGAGCGTGCATTCCTCTCACCGAACTCGCCGCCTACCTTGTCCGGACCGTGAAACCCTCGCGGGCACAGATTTATGGATCGTTCCTTGCATTTCTTCCCGGCGTGGCGGGTGCCTACGGCGGCGCGATCATGCGCAGCGTGATGGACAATCTGCGGGAAGGCAAATGAGTCCGTCTCGGCCTTGAGACATCGGCCTTCAACCCCTCGGGTACAAACCGGAAGACGTTACGAGCTGGAGAAGCGCGAACCGGGCAAGGTTCGCTATCTGTCGGCTGAGGTCGTTCGAAGGTATCGGCTAACCAAAAAGTAACTCCCGGTTCCACAGGGGAAGCGCGTATGCTGCGACCATGGGTGTGTCCCTCTCCATGCTGGCTTCGGGCAGCCGCGGCAACTGCGCGCTCGTGGCCAGCACACGGACCAGAATCCTGGTTGACGCCGGCATCTCCTGCCGCGAGACTTTCAAGCGCCTGAAGTCGCTGGGCGAGGACCCACGCTCGCTCTCCGCCATTCTGATCACGCACGAACACTCCGACCACATCTATGGCCTGGCCACGCTGGCGAAGAAACTGCGCATCCCCGTGCTTATGACCGGAGCAACTCATCATGCCTGGGCCAAAGCGATGCGCGACGCCAAGGGTGAGCGGCCGCAACTCGACCAACTCGAACGCTTCGAATCCGGTCACAGCTTTCAGGTGGGCGATATTGCCGTGAAGCCCTTCACCATTCCGCACGACGCTGCCGATCCGGTTGGCTTTACCTTCCGCGCGGAAGGAATCAAGATCGGAATCGCCACCGATCTCGGCTATCTGCCGGTCAGCGTGCGCGATCACTTGCGCGGCTGCGATGTGCTGGTCATGGAATCGAATCACGATGTGGAGATGCTGCGGGGGGGGCCGTATCCCTGGTCGGTGAAACAGCGCGTCATGAGCCGCGTCGGACACCTCTCCAACGAGGCCCTCGCGGATTTCTTCGTTAACGACTATGATAATAGTGCAACCTTTGTGGTGCTGGCGCATCTTTCTGAGCAGAATAATCATCCGGAAATCGCCCGGAGAGAAGCGGAAAAAGCGCTGGCCACGCGGGGCCATTTATTTCACAACCGCGTGCTTCTGGCGCAGCAAAACCAGGCGCTCGAAGCGATCCGGCTGTAATGGTTTTTCCGTCACCGCATGAGTCAGCAGTGCATCGATCCGATCGTGGGTAAGATCCTGGCGGGCTGGCGCTACGATATCTCCGGCCTGGCGCCGGAGATGCGCGAAGACTACGAAAGCCATCTGGCCGCATGCACCCGTTGTCATAAGCGGCAACAAATCCACCGCATCATCGACGTTGGCCTGATCGCGCTGGCCTCGATTTCGGCCGCGGTTTTTCTGCTGGCCTTCGGCGTGATCTGGCGTCTGGCGCCGCGCCATGCCTTCTGGCTGGAGATTGCCGCGCTGGCGGGCTTCGCGCTCTCCGCGCTGATCTGGCTGGGCGTGGCCGTGGCTACGCCGGCTCCCGTCACCGTGCTCGACGCTGCCAAAGAAGGCGCGCGCCGCGTGCATGACCGCCTGCCGGAAGAGATTCGGCAACGACTGCCGGAAGAGATTCGCATCAAACTGACGGGAACCTAGCCGATGCCGACGACCTCACGCCTGACCGCATTGCTGCTGCTCGTCACGGTGGGTTCACTCCTGCTGGGCGCGCCGGCCTTTGCCCTGCCTTCGGCGCACGCGACTCACCCTGCGGGATGTCACGATCCCATGCCGGCTTCACCTGCGCCCGTGAGTCATCAGTGTTGCGTGGCTGGACATCAGGCGGCCATGCCCAGCGCTGCGTTCTCTCCGCGTCCTCCGGCGGCCCAGTTTGCCGCAGCATGCGACCATAACGTCATTTCTGTGGCTTCCCTCCCCGTTCAACCGTTCGTGCTTCCCCTGATTTCGTCGGGCAGTCCGCCGAACGCTGCACCTCTGCGTATCTAACCCCCTCGTCGATCCAGCAAGCACGACGCGCCTTGTCAGGCGTGGAATCTGACGTTGCCCGAATACTGTCGATGAGGGTTCACTTTGAGCGTTCACTTGAAGATAGGGAAAGTTGCCGTTTACTTCTGGTTTGCGTTCGTGTTTCCGCTGATGTGGGGACAGGAGAATCCGCCCGCCCCTCAGAGAGAAAGCGGCAACGGCGCAGCCCAGCAACAGAGCCACGACATGGGCGGCATGGATATGCCGATGGAAAATCATGCCACGATGGAGTTGCCCTCGCCGCACTCCGGTTCGGGCACGTCCTGGCAACCAGCCTCCGTCCCCGGTTACGACTGGATGTGGATGCACGACGGCTGGGAGTTGATGGCGCACGGCTTCATCTTCGTCGACTACAACCAGCAGGGCGGTCCGCGAGGCGGGGGAGCGAAAGCCGAGTCGGTCAACATGGGCATGCTGATGGAGCAGCATGCGCTCGGCGCCGGGACAATTCTTTTCCGTCAGATGCTTTCGGCCGAGTCGCTTACCTCGCCCCATCCCGGCTTTCCCGAGTTGTTCCAGACCGGCGAGACCTACCACGACGAGCCGCTGATCGATCACCAGCATCCCCATAATGTCTTCGCGGAATTGGCAGCGCTGTACACACTGCCGCTGACCCACAAGCTCTCCTGGGAACTTTATGGTGGCCCGTCCGCGGAGCCTGCATTGGGTCCGGTCACGTATATCCATCGCGCCTCAGCCGCAGAACTCCCGCTCGCTCCGCTGTCTCATCATCTGCAGGATTCCACCCATACCAGCTTCGGCGTCGTCACCACGGGATTTATCATCGACCGCGTCAAGCTGGAAACTTCCGCCTTCAATGGCCGAGAGCCCAACGAGCAGCGATGGAGCATCCAGCTGGCGCCGCTCGATTCCTGGTCCGGGCGGGCCTGGATCGCCCCGTCGCGCAACTGGACCGCAGAATACAGCGTTGGCCGTCTCGAGCATCCCGAAGCCCTCGAACCATGGAGTCAATGGCGCGAGACGTCCTCGGTCGAGTACAACCGGCCGCTGAGCGGCGGCGATTGGGCCACGACTTTTGTTTGGGGACGAGTGCAGAAGATCGGCGTTGGAACCGTCCTGAACAGCTATCTGCTGGAATCCACCTTCAATTTCCGCGAACGCAATTATCTCTTCTCGCGCCTGGAACTGGTCGACAAGGACGAACTCTTCCCGCTGGCGGCAACTCACTCCGTCTATCGCATTGGCGCCTATACCTTCGGCGGTGAGCGGGATCTCATTCACAATCGTGCCTGGCAGATGGGCCTGGGCGCTGACCTGACGTTCTATTCGAAGCCGGCCGCTCTCGACGCAGCCTACGGACAAAACCCGGTCTCGTTTCAGATCTTCCTGCGGATGCGGCCGGGAAAATCCACACCTATGCATCATCATTAAGAACTTCGCCTTCACCACGAAGAGCACGAACTTACACGAAGTAGGCCGTGCGTAGCGAAGCCTTCGTGAAACTTCGTGTCCTTCGTGGTTGATGAATTTGACGTTCCGGAATCAAGCTGTTACCTATCCGGATTCCGTCAAAAATTCTCCTCAACCCGCGCACAAATGCGAGAAGATAGAAATCGGTGACCAAAGTCCTGAAGACACTACGGTTGCTGCAGTGGGCCCTGCTCGCCAGTATTCTCCTCTATGCCGTGCTGGGCGAAGAGCTCGGCCCGCGTCCTCGCGGCCCCGACCCGGCCTTGAGCTATATCTTCAGCACGCTCACCGTGGCCATCGTCGGCATCATTTTTGTGGTGCGGCGCACTCTGGTGCTGCAGGCCGGAGCCGGCCTCGCCGCCCACCCCGAGGATGGTCTAAGCCTCAGCCATTGGCGCACCGGTTACGTCATCACCTACGCGCTATGCGAGGTCCTGGCCCTGTTCGGCCTGGTGCTGCGCTTCCGCGGCTCCGAGTTGCAGCAGAGTCTGCTCTTCTATCTCGGTGGATTCGTGCTGATCGCCTTCTTCGGTCCGCGCCTGCCCGCAAGAATCCCGGGCTCCTGATATCCTCGTCGCGGAGGCTCCATGTCCATCGAAAAGCCGGAAGAGCTCGAAGGCATGCGTGCGGCCGGCAAGGTGGTTCGCGCGGTGCTGGAGGCCATGCGGCGTGAGGTGCGCCCCGGCGTAACCACTGCAGAACTGGATGAGGCCGGTGCGCTCGAGATGCACCGGCACGGCGCTCAATCGGCTCCTGTGCTGGTTTACAAATTTCCCGGAGCCAATTGCATCAGCATCAACGAAGAGGCGGTGCACGGCATCCCCGGCAAGCGCGAAATTCACGAGGGCGATCTGGTCAAGCTCGACGTCACGGTTGAGAAAGACGGCTTCATGGCCGACGCCGCCGTCACCGTTCCCGTCGGCAAGGTCAGCGAAGAATGCCGGCGCCTGGTAGAGTGCGCCGAGCGCGCTTTCACCAAAGCAATGCTGGTGGCCCGCGCCGGATTTCGCGTCTCAGAAATTGGCCGGGTCATCGAGCGCGAGGTGCGGCGCAGCGGCTTCGCCGTGATCCGCGATCTCGGCGGGCACGGCATCGGACGCACCATTCACGAAGAGCCGCGCGTACCCAACTACGCGGACCCGGCCGCCAATCAAATTCTGTCGGAGGGTTTGGTCATCACGGTCGAACCAATCATCGCGGCGGGATCGGGCAGATCGGTTATGGCGAAGGATGGATGGGCCGTTCTCACCGCCGATCGCCGGCCGTCAGCCCACTACGAGCAAACGCTGGTCATCACGAAAGGCCAACCGATTCTGCTGACGGCAGCGGGGTATTAGGTTCCCAACAACCTACACGAAGTCAGAGAAAGCCCGGATTCGCTTTCCTTCGTGCAACTTCGTGTCCTTAGTGGTTGATGATTCCCGCTACTTCACATGGCAACTGGCCAACCCGCGCTTCTCCAAATACTGCTGGTGGTAGTCCTCAGCCGGATAGAACGTCACTGCCGGAACAATCTGGGTCGCGATGGGCTTGGAGTAACGGTGCGCTTTCTCCAGCGCCTGCTTCGAAGCCTGCGCCTCAGTCTGCTGCTCCGGCGAGTGATAGAAGATCGCGGTCCGGTATTGCGTACCCCAATCCGGCCCCTGGCGGTTGACCTGCGTGGGATCGTGATTCTCCCAGAAGACCTTCAGCAGATCGGCGTAACGCACCTTGGAGGGGTCGTAGTCGACTTCCACAGCCTCGGCGTGCCCGGTGCGATCGGTGCAGACCTCTTTGTACGTTGGGTTTTCGGTTTGCCCGCCGATATAGCCGACGCGCGTAGAAATCACCCCGGGAATCTGCCGGAACGTGGCCTCGACTCCCCAAAAACAGCCTGCCGCAAAGGTAGCCTTCTCCATCAGAACCTCCCTTAACTCAATGATTGCAGGGCACTTCACCTACAGCCGCAACTATTAGATGATAAAGTCAGGCAAAAGTCACGACCTTGTCATTTCCTTGCATATTACCCTCATGGGCAATTGACTGAGCGCCGGAGCCGGTCTAAAGTTCGTAGACGGATTTACGCAGGAGTATAGGTGTGTTTGTCCCAGCCCGCCACTTCCAGACCGCCCAAAGGACTGCGCTGAACCTTGCGCTCCTGATCGTCCTGGGCTTGGTCGCCTCCCAAGTGGCCCTGGCGGCCCGGGGTTTCGTGGCGCAAACGCGCCTGGGATACCACGCCGGCGATCAGTGGGAGCCTGCTTTAGCCGCCGATGGCCACGGACACGTCTACGTTCTTTACCCACAGTATGGCTCGGTACCCGAATGCTCCCGTTGCGCGATTCCCACCATCACGCTGCAGGTCAGCAATGACAACGGAATTTCGTGGGAAACTCCGCGCCTGCTGCTTCCCTTCGCCAGCGGCCAATTCGATCCGCAGATCGTAGTCGACGCCGCCGACCGGCAGACGGTGTATGCCTCCTGGCTGCAGAATAACAAGCGCGACATCATCGTCGCCCGCTCGATGGACTTCGGCCGCACCTGGTCGTTCTCGGTGGCGGAAAGCAGTCCGGAAGACGCCGACAAACCCGTCCTCGCAGTTCGCGGAGGCAATGTGTACGTGGGCTTCAACCACGAAGGCGAGTTCTTCGTCGCCGCCTCGCACGATGCCGGACAAACCTTTACCCGGGTCCGGATCAATTCCGAGGCCGCCTCGGGGTGGTCGCTGGCCGGTGGAGCGACGGTCGACCCGGCGGGCGGCATCTATTTTGGCTGGACGACCTATGCCCGGGAGGAGATGCCCGCCAGCGCGGTCACCGTATTCGTAAGCCGTTCGGCCGATGGCGGCCGCACCTGGAATACGACCCTGCTCGACGCTTCAAGCGCGCCTCCGCCGTGTGAAGAGCAGAACTGTGAGACCGGGTATCTGGGCGCGCAGATTGTGCTGGCGTCCGATGCCGCGGGTGCTCTGTACGCCGTGTGGAACGCCGGCTCCGTCGATGGCGAGGCGGAGAAGATTTATTTCTCGTCGTCGACTACCGGCGGCGCCACCTGGTCAGCGCGCCGCACGATCTCACCGGCAGCCGCAGGCGTCGAGCATTGCTTCCCAGCCATCGCCGCAGGAGCCTCGGGCGACGTTCGCGTCGCGTGGATGGATGCCCGCTCCTCCGACGGCGGCCATCCCAGCCACGCTCTGTGGAATACCGATTACCGCTCTTCCACCAACGGCGGCGCGACCTGGAGCGCCGAGCGACAGCTTTCGGGCCCGGCCCGTGGCTACAATTACATTCTGCCCACCGGCTTCCGTTTTCCCTTCGGCGATTATTTCTCGCTCGCCATCGACAACCAGGGCATGACTCACGCAGTGTGGGGCGAAGGCCTCAACTATAAGTCGCCCGGCTCGATCTGGTACACCCGCGGGCGGTAACCCACCTCTGACACCTATCTTGTGAGCCGCAGTCAATGAATGTTAGGCGATTTTATCGCCAACCCGCGGGTCCGTCGAAGCAACCAGTCGCCCGCAAGAACTGATCAAGAAGTGATATAGTTCGCGGGTCCACCATGCCCGTCGTTATTCAAAGAAAATCCGATGCTCGGTTGGTACCGCCGATTCCATTCTCGAACGAACAGGAGTTGGAGAGAGCCTTGATGGAGCACCCGGAGCTTCTTCAAGACGACAATGCGGCAGAAGGCGCGACAAAGATAGCGTTTGTGGTCGGTCAGTTGGGCCTTCATGGGGTCGGGAGACCCGACCTCCTTTTCGTCACCAGCGGTGGGCTTCCCATCGCCGTGGAAGTCAAACTCGCAGCGAACCGCGAAGCACGGAGACAGGTGGTGGCGCAGGGCATTGATTACCTCTCCGCACTCGCATCTTTGACAGTTGACGATCTTGACAAACTTGTGGGTGGTGGTTTGAGGCAGGAACTCCAGAAGCTTGAGGGATTCGAGCGCCTTTGGCGGTCTGTCGGGGTCAATCTGCGCGAAGGAAATACCAGACTTGTTGTCGCATTAGACGACGCACCCCCCGGCCTTGAGTGGATGTTCAGGTTGCTAACCAATGCTTCGAACCTGGACGTTCAGCTTCTCACGGTTCAGCAGTACCAGCCGTACCCGGATAAAGGGGAGACGATATATGTTTCGTGGACCAGATTGAGTTCGGCCTCCGCGCGGAGGAGTAGCAATGCTGAGAGACCCCGGCTTGCCGAGCTAGATGCTGTCTCCAAGGCATACAACGATGCTCCAAACGAGGCCCCTGCCGTCGGCAATGCGCCTGGTTATCGAATGGTCCGTATAGGTCGATGGCCCAAGTATGTGGGCTATCAATTTCACCAGAAGAGCCATTGCCTGATCATCTCCCTTTATGTCGGATCGAATGCACCGCGGACCTTCGCAAAGGAGGTCGCAGAGGTTCTCTCCCACTTTGACGGCAAGAAGGTGGGAGGTGGCAAGGCAAGTCTCGCTTATGAAAATCGCCCAGCTTATGGAAAGCTGGCGGGCCTGACGGCCAAGTTTCCGCTCGAAACACCGCCGCACACTGTGGCTGCTGCGATGCACAAGCTTATTAACCTGACCCGAGCAGACGTAGATAAGTCGTTGAAACAGCATACTTCCGATTAGAAAAGACCTCCTTCGGGCAGAAGGGCTTGCTTCTCGACGCGGAAGCGGCTGTAGCTGATGTAACCAGGGGCGTTGGCACCAATTACGAAAAGGTCTCACCGCCTCGCAGCGCCGGTTATTCCAGCTGCATTCCGCCGGTCAGATCGGCGATCCGCGCCACTCCGTGCTCGCTGCACCATTCCTGCAGTTCGTCGACGATCTTCTCGGTGGCGCACGGATCCCAGTAGCTGGCTGTGCCGATCTGCACCGCGGTCGCTCCGGCCAGCATGAACTCGACTACGTCGGCGGCGGTTGAGATTCCTCCCATGCCGATCACGGGAATCTTCACCGCATGGGCCGCGTCATAGACCATGCGCACCGCGATGGGCTTGATTGCCGGTCCCGACAGCCCGGCGGTAATGTTGGCGATGCGCGGCTTTCGCGTCTCGGGATCGATCGCCATGGCCACGAATGTGTTGATCAGCGAGAGCGCGTCGGCGCCCGCCTCCTGCGCCACATACGCCATCTGCGCGATGCTGGTCACGTTGGGCGAGAGTTTCACGATCAGCGGCCGCTCAGCCACCCGCTTGGCCGTCGTGACCACCTCATCGAGCGAGCGCGGATCGCTGCCAAACTGCAATCCACCCTGCGTGGTGTTCGGACAGGAAACATTCAGCTCGTAGGCCGCAATGCCCTCGCCCTGGTTCAGAATCTGAATCGTGTGCTCGTAATCTTCGCGCGTGTATCCGAAGACGTTGGCGATCACAACGATGTCTTTGATCTGCCTGAGCCGCGGCAGTTTTTCATCGAGAAATCCCTGCGCCCCGATGTTCTGCAGGCCGATCGCGTTCAGCATGCCGGCCGGCGTCTCCCACAATCGCGGCGGCGGATTGCCGATCATCGGCTCTTTCGACAGGCCTTTCACCACCAGTCCGCCCAGCTTGCTCAGGTGGACCACATCCTCGAACTCAACCCCGTAGCCGAAGGTGCCGCTGGCGGCGATGATGGGGTTCTTGAGCGGAATGCCGGCGAAGCTGACGCTCAGATCAGGAGTCGTGGGCGTCATGGATGGCCTTCCCCAGAGCCGGAGCCCGCACTCGCCGCCGGGGTCGCTGCATGGCGAGGTGCAGTGAGCGCCTCGGTCAGCACGCGCCCCACAGAATGCGTGGGCGCGTTGATGCCCAGCAGTGACGCCAGAGTCGCCGCCAGATCCACCGGCTCAACGCTGCTGCGATACGTCCCGGCCTGGAAGGCGAGCCCAAATAGAGCCAACGGCACATGCGTGTCGTAAGTATAGGGCGAGGCGTGGTCGGTGCCATTCGCGGGTCCAACCGTGTACGGGTCCGGAACGCCCATCACGTACCAGCTTCCCTCGGGCGAATAGCTGTTCAAAAACTTCCGCCCCAGCGGCGTGTCGGGCACTTCGCCCTCCGCCAGTTGTGACTTGGTGTAGTACTCGCGCATGCCGGCCTGCTTCATGGCCTCGCCCACGGCGATTTCTGCGTCGCGTTCCTTCACATGGACTGCGGCAAACGCATCCTGATCGAGCCACGCCAGCGGATAGTCGAGCTTCACATATGCCGCCGGGTTACCGGAAGAAAATCTTGCCGTGAGCGCCGCATTGATCTGCGCCTCGATCTTTCCCGCGCCATTCGCCGCGGGAATGCGGAGTTTCTTCACCGCGTCGGGCAGCGAGGAGACTCCGTGGTCGGCGGAAAGCGCGATCCACACGTCGGCCAGCCCGATCTGATGGCCAAGAAAGTTGAAGAAGTCGGCCAGTTGGTGGTCGAGATCGAGCGCCATCTGCGCCATCTCCGGAGAATCCGGCCCCACCTGATGTCCGAGCATGTCGTTGGGCGAGAGGCTGATCGCCAGCAGGTCCGTAGCTGGGCCGCGACCAATGTTTTCAAAGACGACGAGCTGCTTGGCAAAATCGAGCTCGTAGTCGTTGCCGAACGCCGTTGGACCAACGACCTCATAGAAACCAGCTTCCTCGCCATTCTTGCCCTTGCGATGTTCCGTCGAGCGCAGCACCACTCCTAGTGCATCCGTCCACTTGCGATCCCAGTATTTGGCGGGCTGGTTGGCGTTGAAATCCTGCACCCAGCGCGGCAAATCACTCCGATAGTAGGTCGAAGTGACCCACGCGCCGCTTTTCGGATCGATCCAGTAGGCGGTATCGCCGGCAAAGCCCGCGGGCAGCACGGCCGCCCGGTCTTTCAAGGACACCCCAAAAACACGAGACTTGCCCTGCGTCGCCAGCTTGAGTTCGTCGCCCAGCGTGTCAGCCAGCAGGTTGTGTGGAGAAGCGCCCGGCCTGTCTCCAGCCACGCCGACCAATTTCGTGGCATCGTCCTCGACCGAGGTCACCATCTTTTTCTTTTTCTGATCCCACCACTCGTTCGCCACGATGCCGTGGCCGCTGGTGTAAGCGCCGGTGAACAGCGTGGAGTGTCCCGGAGCCGTGCGGGTGTTGGCGTAGTTGTAGTTGCAGTTCGGAAAATACGCGCCGTGCTCGAGCAGCAGGCGGAATCCGCCCTGGCCAAACTGGTCGCGATAACGTTCCAGGTAGTCGCCGCGGAACTGGTCAATCACAATCACTACGACCAGCCTGGGATGCCCGTTGTAAGCCGACGCTGCGCTGGAGACCGGGAGACAGAGAACGGCGGCAAGGCACGCGAGCACAGACAAAACCGACACACCGGCAGATCTGGAAGAGATTCTCATCGCGAAGAGGTAGTTTACACAGAGAGAGAGAATCCCACCAACCCGCTGTCCGCTCCGTGTTTCGCGACAGCCCCAACGGTGCTAAGATGCTCCCGCTATCGATCTCACTCCGGGTGAAGTGAGGAGTTCGTCTATGAAAAAGCTGCTCTGCGGCATAACCATGTTGGCGCTGCTGCTGGTTCCGTTGTCGTTAGCGCAAAAGAAAAAGTCTGCCGCCACATCAGCGGCGCTTATCGCCCGGGGAAAGTACCTCGTCGAAAACACCAGCGTGTGCAACGATTGCCACTCGCCACACAACGAGAAGGGAGAGGTCATCGAGGTGCAACGGCTCAAGGGCGGACCTCTTGATTTCCAGCCGACCGTCCCCATGCCGGTTTGGGCCGACAAGGCGGTCAATATCGCCGGCTTGCCGGGATGGGAAAAAGACGCAGCCATCAAATTCCTGATGACCGGCATCGCCTACAACAACCTGCCCGCGCGCCCACCCATGCCGCAATACCGCTTCAATCAGCCGGATGCCGAGGCGATCGTCGCGTATTTGCAGTCGCTGGCGCCGCAGAAGTAGCCGGGGTAGTTCGCAGCCACCTTTAGTTTGCACGCCGGACTCTGCCGGCCGCGTGCAATCCTCGCCGCTTTTCCGATACAGTATTGAGTTCCCATGCTTGATCTGAATTTCGTACGCGAGAACCTGCCTCTGGTCGAGGAAAAGCTGCGCCAGCGTGGCATGGACCCGGCTGCCGTGCTCAAAGATTTTCGCGAGGTCGACACCCAGCGCCGCCACGCCATCACTGAAGCCGAAACGCGAAAAGCCCAGCGCAACAAGGCATCCGAAGAGATTGCCAAGCTCAAGAAGGCCAGCCAGGATGCAGGCGCGGCCATGGCCCAGACCAAGGAACTGCGCGAGCAGATTCAGACGCTGGAAAAAACGGCGACCGATCTCGATGACCGCCTGCGCGATATTCTCACCGGCATCCCGAATCTTCCGCACGCGAGTGTGCCCATCGGCCACAGCGCCGACGACAATGTCGAAGCCCGCCGCTGGGGCACGGCGCCGAAATTCGATTTCGCTCCCAAGCCTCACTGGGAACTCGGCCCCGAACTCGGCATTCTCGACCTGGAGCGCGCCGTGAAACTCACCGGCGCGCGCTTCGCCGTCTACTGGGACCTGGGCGCCAAACTCGAACGTGCGCTCGCCAATTTCATGCTCGATCTGCACACCCGCGAGCACGGGTACACCGAAGTTCTTCCGCCGTACCTGGTGAATTCCGATTCGATGTACGGAACGGGGCAATTGCCGAAGTTCGGCGCCGATTCCTTCCGCGTGCCGCACGGCGAAAAGGATCTCTGGCTCATTCCCACCGCCGAAGTCCCGGTCACAAATCTCTACCGCGACGAAGTGCTCGATGCCGCGCGGCTGCCAATCTCGCTCACGGCCTACACGCCGTGCTTCCGCAGCGAGGCCGGATCGTACGGCAAGGACGTGCGCGGCATCATCCGCCAGCATCAATTCCAGAAGGTGGAACTGGTCAAGTTCACGCGGCCGGAAAATTCTTATGAAGAGCACGAAAAGCTGACCCGCAACGCAGAAGAAGTGCTGCAGCGGCTGGGATTGCACTACCGCGTGGTCACGCTGTGCACCGGCGACATGGGGGCGTCTGCCGCAAAGACGTATGACATCGAGGTCTGGCTGCCGGGGCAGCAATTGTTCCGCGAGATTTCGTCGTGCTCGAATTTCGAGGCGTACCAGGCGCGCCGCGCCGGCATCCGCTATCGCCCGGAAGGCAAGAACAAAACTGAGTTCGTGCACACTCTCAACGGCAGCGCACTGGCCGTGGGCCGAACCTGGGTCGCCATTGTGGAGAATTATCAGCAGGCCGATGGCAGCGTGGTGATTCCCGAAGCGCTGCGAAGCTATATTGGCGCAGATCGGATCACGCCGAAAAGCTTCTAGCAGCTAGCTTCCAGGCTACGAGCAGAACTACGACCGCGTGACGACAAAAGCCAGCTGCTAGGAGCTATCCGCCAGGAGCGAGTACACTTGCATAGAGCAGAACTCACGACCGCCGCGCCCAGCGCGCCCCTGCCGATGAACGCCGTCTGGCGAACAATTCGCGGATACATTCTCTGGCAGTACGAGCGGGGCACGCTGCACTACGACATCATGGTCACGCTGATCCTGATCTTCGTTCTGTTCTCGCCGCGCGTGATCAATTTCAACGACAAACCCATCGCCCGCAATCCGCATCCCACCGATGTCATCGTCTCGACCGACGCGGAAGGTCATTTACTCTATCAGGTCGAAGCCAGCGCCATTTCGCCCGGCGATGACCGCGCGATCCGTGACCAGTTGCTGCGCATCATCGAGCCGATTTCCGGCGCGGTTTCGATCGTAAGCTACGAAACCGTGGCCGACGGCAAAGGCAAAGTACAAAGCTATAAAGTGTTGGTGAAAAGAGAATAAGGAGAATAGTGAAGCCGCACTCCTCTATTTCGATCATTGCCATGCCCCTGCTGGCCGCTCTCACTCTTCTCGGAGCACAGCAGGCGCAGGATTCTCCGCTCGATTCCGTTCTCCAAAAAATGGACGAGGCCGCCGCCGCGTTCCACACCACGCAGGCCGACTTCGAGTGGGATCGCTACGAAAAAGTCATCGACGAAGTCGATGACGTCCAGACCGGCAGAATCTATTACCGCAGGACCGGCAAAGACAAAGACATCGAGATGAAGGCCGACATCAAGATGGCCGGCAGCAGCGCCACCGCGCTGAAGCCGGAGCCCAAGTTTCTGCTGTTCAGTGACGGCAGACTTCGCATGTATCAACCCAGGCCCGACCAGGTCACCATCTATGACGCCGGAAAAAACCGCTCAGATTTTGAAACCTACCTGGTCCTCGGTTTCGGCGGCAGCGGCCAGGACCTGGTCAAAACCTTTGACGTAACCTACCTTGGCCCGGAGACCATCAATGGCATCGCGACTGCGAAGCTGCAACTGGTTCCAAAGTCCGAAAAAGTGCGCAACAATTTCAAGCAGATTCTGCTCTGGATTGATCTCAAACAGGGCATCTCGGTGCAACAACAGCTGTTCGAACCCCAGGGGGACTATCGCCTGGCCAAGTACTCCGCCATTCATGTGAACGAGAAGATCGCCGACGACGTTTTCAAGCTCAAGACCACAAGCAAGACGCAGACCATTTCACCGCACGGTTAAGTTGTTGAATCTAAAGAGCAAGAAGGGTGCTGAGATTTTGCCGCTGGGGCGCTATACTGGCCCCACCCCAGTTGGGTTTTCATTCATGGCCAAGGTTTTTACGATTACAGTCCCTCCTAAGCTGGGAAACAAGCGCAGAGAGCGTACCTCAGACCCGCGTTACGTCGACGGTCAACGCCTGCTCGTCGAAGCCATGAAATATCTGGCGCAGGTCGACCCGGTCAAGAACCGCTCGGCCATCGAGCTCATCTCCGAGCACGTCCGCACCCGCTTCCGCATGAGCGACTCCCCGCTAGGCTAACTCGCTCGCCTCCGCAGCCCTCAATCTGTCGTTCCCAACACGCGCAAAGCCCGGGTGAGGAACCTGCTTCCCCTACCAGCGCGACAACCTGGCGTGTCCGCTCAGAAGCTGTACCGCAGCATAAACTGCATCACGCGGGGCACGGTGAGCGTGGAACCATACGTCCCAAAATTCGTCGAGGAGGTCAAATCAAAATTGAGAGCGGAATTGGCTGCATCGAAGCGCACTGCATTGGTAACGTTAAACGCTTCCCAACTGAAGCTGAGCGTCTGATCTTCCTTGACCTTCCATTCCTTCGACAATCCCGAATCGATGTCAAAGTAACCCTGTCCGCGCAGTTCGTTGCGTTGACCGCTCTCCCCCGGGAACGGGTGCCGGAACGAATTGAGGGCGAAGGTGGGATCGGCGAACATTCTCGGATTCCCGAGGGAATCGATGTGAACGCCGATCTTCCCCGGATTTCTAATTTCGATCCCCTGCCCCTCGATGTTGTAATTGGTCGACCAGCCAAATCCGGCGAGGATGCTGAGGGGCAGTCCACTGGACCAATGGTAAAGCCCCGAGAGTCCCCAGCCTCCGAACACGGCGTTGGCCACTCTGCCCATGTTGCCGCCGAAGCGCTTGCCTCGTCCCACCGGCAGATCGACCACCCAATTGGCGTTGATCTGATGCGTCTGATCGAAATCCGAGATGGCCTTCAATTGTTGTGGCGACCAGGTGTTGATCACCTGGCTGTTAAATCCACCGAGACTGTTGTTGGCATACAAACTGACGCGCTCGGCGTTCGATCCGACATCGATCGATTTGGAGTACGTATAGTTCACGTCGAACTGAATTCCGCTGCTGACCACCCGGCGCAGCGTGATATTCAGCGCATGATAAGAACTGTTTCCGGTGGTGCGCCAGGCCCACAACGATGAAAACTGCGGCATGAAGAAGTTATAGGGCGTAGGCGCCGACTGCCCCGGTAGTTGGGAGCACGCCGGATTACAGATCGTGTCCAGTTGTTGCAGCGAAACGATCTCGTCGCCCGGAGTCCAGATATCGGTAACTAGATTCTGCGTCGCCGACTGACCTCCTACGCCCACCAGGGTCGGAAACAAGTCCTCGAAATAGGGGATCGGCGTGATGGCCCCTCCCGCCTCGATCTGCTGGGTCAGTTGTGTGGCTGCCGCGAAGTAATCCATGTGGGATTTCGGGTCGGTGATATCTTCCGGCAGGGCCATGTCGGTTTCCTGCAGGAGGTGGCGTCCCAGGCGGCCGATGTAAGAGGCCTCAATCGAATAGCTGCGCCCAAGGTCGCGAGTAAAGGAGGCGTTGAACGCGTAAGAGTACGGCGTCTTGAGTTTATCGTCGATGCCCGCCGTGATGGCGAAACCTCCGTCCGCAGCAGTGCCAAGGGGAGGAGTGTTGGGGAACGGGTTGGGCACGACTCCAGTTACGTTCTGGCCGCAGAACGTCCCTTGAGGAAGGCTGAACGTTCCCGTAAACCGCGGGGCGCAGTCCACGTCCTGCACGCCGGCGGGATTGCTTTCGATGGTGGTCAGGCCGAAAGATCCAATGCGATCGAAAGTATCGACGGTGCTTTGGCCAAAGTGATCGTAGTACATGCCAAAGCCCATGCGGATGGAACTCTTACCCGGCCCGCCAAGCAAACTGCGGACCCATCCGCTGTCCACGCGTGGCGCATACGCAAGGGCAAACCGGGGTGCGAAATCCTTGTAGTCCCAATTCCAATACGGCTGCTTCCCGTTAGCCTGGCCGGAGACACCGAACTCCAAGGCCGGCACGCCGCCGGGCGGCAGACCTGCTGCCAGGTTTTGGCCGGGAGAATATGCCTGGCCGACCAGCTGGGCCTTGGCTCGCTGTCGGAGGAGATTGTCGATGCTGACCGTGGGAGCCGCTTGATTGCCGGTGGTCTCGTAAGGCGGTTGCAGCAGGGAGTAGCGCAATCCGGCAGTCACAGTCAGATTCGGAGTGACCCGCCAGGCGTCCTGTCCATAGAATTCAGACTCCCAGGCTTTGAAATGGCGCGGGATGAGCGCCCCCGGGGCAATCAAGTTGCCGTTTTTGTCCTGGTTAAACGTCGGGTTGACGGCGGTGATGATTCCAGTCAGGCCCATGACCGCGAAGTCGTAGTTTTCTCCAAACGCAGAGTCCACTATCGGATAACCGAGGCTGTTGAACCCGGCCGGGTCAAGACTGCACTGTTGGTTCCCATTCGACTGCACGGGACCGTTGCAAATCGAAGATGAGAACAGCGACGTATCCGCAATGAATCCGTTGTCCAGGTTGAACGGATCGGTCCGATCGAAACTCACATTCTGGAAGTTGCCCATCCGGTTGTTATGGACCAGGCGCAAGTTCGTGCCGAACTGCAGCGTGTGCTTGCCACGAGTCCAGGTCACATCATCCGCGAAATTGTGCACTGGCAGGTTGGCAAACTCCGACTGGCTGGCCAGACCCGTAGCATCCGCCAACCCGCGGAAATCAGTGTAGGCTTGGGAGTTCCGGCCAAATATGCCTGAGCCTTCGCGAACCAGGGACCAGCGAAAACTGTTGATGAGTGTGGGTCGCAAAATCGCCGTATAGCCGGCCGCTATCCCCTTGCTGTTGCCCGTGTTGTACGAAAACGATGGTTGGCCGGGAAATTCAGGCACGATGGATTCGCTGTCATTCTGCAGGTTGCCTCGAAAAAACAGGCTGTGGTTCCCATTGCCCGTGAGCTTATAGTCCAGCCGCACGATGTAGGTATTCAGTTTTCTCGGGTCGGCGCCGGCAAAGGTAAAACCCCGGTAGTCGAGGAGATCTCCGACCGTATCCGAGTTGGGCTTGGGATACTGGTTAAAAATCGGTAGGACTGCCGGGTCCGCGCCCGGCCCCAGTGGGCACGTGACCGGTTGACCCGCCGGAGGATTGCCGCAGATCGGGTCCATAGCCGCAAGTTGCGCCTGGGTCAGCTGCACAATGTAATCCGTCTGCGAAATCGATGGGTTATTCACCACGTTGAAGCCATTCAGATTGGGAGTGCCAAGAACGCAGTTCGGATCAGGATTTGTCTGGGCGGTTGCCGGAATGCACGGATAATGCATCATCCCGTTGCGCAGCGCCGCGCTCGGCACCACCTGCGTGGTCTGGACGCTCTCCCGCCTGCGTTGCCCCTCGTAGGCAAGGAAAAAGAACGCCCGGTCCTTCTTGATCGGGCCACCGAAAGTGGCGCCGAAGGTATTGCGGATCAGCTGTCCAGGCTTGTTGGGCAAGCCCGCGCTCAGCTCTGACTGCTTGTTGAACCAGTCGTTGGCCTCGCCCACCCCGGTGCGGTTGTACTCATAAAAAGTGCCGTGCATGCTGTTGGTTCCGCTCTTGGTAACCAGCGACACTTGCGCACCAGAAGAGCGCCCTTCGTCAGCGTTGCCGTTGCTGGTAGTGACGCGGAACTCCTCGATCGAATCGAGCGTCGCACGCAACGCCCCCTGAAAGGCAAAACTGTTCAGCGGATCGTTATCGTCGAGTCCATCCAGCGTGATGTTGGTTTGGTCGCTGCGCGCGCCGCTGACCGAACCGCCGCGGCTGTCGTTGCTCTGGTCGACGTTGCTGCCCACAAATGTAACTCCCGGCTGCAAACTCAAAATCGCCACCGGGTCGCGCCCTTCGGAAGGCAGCCTGAGCAGTTGGCGCTCGTTAAACGCATTGCCGATCGACGCGTCCTGCGTATTCACCAGCGGAGCCTCGCTCGTGACATCAACCTTCACGTTGGTGCCCGCCACCTGCATGGTGAAATTCAACGTGGCAGGACTGCTCACCAACAGCGTTACTTTCTCGTGCTTGATCTCGGCGAATCCGCTGGCGCTAGCGGTTACCGTGTACGTGGCCGGAGGAATCTGCAGGAACTGGTACACGCCATCCGCGCCCGAAGTCACGGTGCGCGCGAATCCGGTCTGCGGGTCAAGAATCGTGACCGTCGCGCCCGGCAGCACCGCGCCCTTGGCATCGCTGACGATTCCATGCAGCGACGTGGTTGACTGAGCCCTGGCCAAGCCTGCGCTCAGGCAAAGAACTACCGCCCAAACGGCAAGCCCGAACGCGAGACGATGGCCTTGCCCTTGCGTTCCCTGTCGTGGCATTTCGCTTGGTTGCGTTCCCAGGAACAAGAACCGCACAGCCAGTAAACGGCTCCCCACACGGCGGCTACCTGACCCCATGATTTGGTCCCCCAAAAAGAAGTGTGGCCGCTATTGTGTAGCGGCCTCCCGGCGAAGTTCAAGCGAATTGCGCGGACAAGGTGACCAAAAGTCAATCGAACGCGCGCGGTCAGCCATCTAACGCCGACAGGCCGCAACAAACTGTCTAGGCCGCCCAGCCTCGCAGGATAAGAAAAGATAAGAAAAAGGGAGCAGCATTCGCCGCTCCCTTGAATCTCCCGCTTAGCTCAGAACGAGAACCGAGCCGCGAACTCCATCACCCGGTATTGCGAGAGAGTGGAGCTGAAGGTTCCAAAGTTCGAGCTGTTGGCGAGGGCATTGTTTCCATTTATTTGCATCGTTCCCACGTCGAAGCGGGGAGTGTTCGAGACGTTGAACGTCTCCCACGTGAATTTTACGGCCTTGCTTTCAGTGATGTTCCAACTCTTCGACAAGGCCATATCGACGTCGAACGAGCCCGGCCCAATCAGGTTGTTGCGTTCTCCGGACTCACCCGGAAACGACTGGCGGAAGGCGCCGAGAGCGGCGCATGGATGCTGGAAAACGCTGGCCGGAACAGTCGGGGCCAGGCAAGTGTCCGTAGTCTGCGGGTTCGGAATGAACGATCCAGTCGTCGGCTTGGGTCCCGTCAGGATAGCGTTCGACTGCAACTCGAAGTTCGTCGCCCAACCGAATCCGCTGCTGACCGAGAAGGGATAACCGCTGGTCCAGCGCCACAGTCCCGAAAGCGTCCAGCCGCCGACGACTCCATTCGCTAACCGACCCATGCCTGAGCCGAAATACTTGCCCCGGCCAAACGGTAATTCCCACACCCAGTTGGCGTTGAACTGATGAGTGTTGTTGAAGTCCGAAGGTCCCTGCAGCTGCTTCGGAGAAAACGAGTTGATGACCTGGCCAAACCCTCCACCCTCGAACTGGTTCACGCGTTCCGCGTCGGAGCCAGCATCGATCGATCTGGAATAGGTGTAGTTCAGGTCAAACTGCAGGCCGTGTGTCATGCGCCGGATCAGGCTCAACTGCAAGCCGTTGTAGCCGCTGTTTCCATTGCTCCACCACCCGTACAGGGAGGAATACTGCGGGCTGTAGTAGGCGAACCCATTCCCGCCGTTGGAAACGCTGCATGCCGGGTAGCAGGTGTTCGAGAAGATCCCCGGAAAATCGGCGAACTCCAAGGCTGTCGTCTCATTGCCTTTGTAGGAGCAGAAAAGATCGTACATGGCTTGTGTGGCCGTTACGTTAGCAGGCAGCCCGTTAGTCCCCTTTTGCCCAGTCGAATCCAGGCAGGCGGTTCCAGCACCGAACAATGTCGCGCCAATGCGGCTCGCTGTCGGTCCAGCCGCCCCCGGAAACAGGTTTTCCCAATAAGGGATAGGCTGAACGCTCGTGATCGGCACGCTGTTCCGGTACTGCTGCCCAAGCTGTCTGACTGCCGTGAAATAGTCCATCTTGCTCGTGGTGTCAACCAAGTTGAGCGGCATGGCGATGTCTTCTTCTTGTAGCAAGTGATGGGCAAAGCGTCCCACGTATGCCGCCTCAAGTACGAAGTTGCTCGACAGTTCCCGGTTGATGGAGAAATTGAACACGTGGGAGTAAGGGGTTTGCAATTTGTCGTTCAGACCCCAGGTGATGGCGAAGGCGTCCGGCGGAGTCACAGGAAAAGAGCCGCTGGGAGGCGGTTCCACGATCGGGCAGGGCGGCGTCGAGCAGCCCGCGAATGTTGCAGCGCTTTGCGATGGGATCGTATTTAAACCCGTAAGTCGGGCCGAGGTATCAACCCCTTGAATGCCCGCAGTGTTCTGGATCGTCGTGGTTAAGCCGAACGACCCCTGCCGGTCAAACGTGTTCACCAGCCCCTCTCCGAAGTGGTCGTAGTACATTCCATATCCCACGCGGATCGACGTTTTTCCCGGGCCCCCGAACAATTTGCGACTCAATCCACCGTCGGCATCGGGAGAGTATGCAAAAGCCAGACGGGGAGCGACGTTGTGATAATTCCAGGCCCAGAAGGGCGCTTTTCCGTTCGCCTGCCCGGACAAGTTAAAACTGATGGTCGGGTCATAGGTGACGCCCTGCGTCATGTCGCTGCTTCGGGTTTCAAACCAGTTGTTCAGGCTAAGATTGGGGGAAACCTGCGTGCCCGTGGTCTCGTACGGAGGCTGCAGCAATGTCCAGCGCAAGCCATACGTCATCGTAAAGTTCTTCCGGATCCGCCAGGAGTCCTGACCATAGAACTCGTATTCATGGTTGCGGAAATGGCGGGGAATGAACGTGCCCTCCGACAGAGATGTGAGCGATTTATTCAGGTTGTAGTTCGAGTTGACTTGGGTAACCAGACCCGTCAAGGCAGTCAGGGGAAAATCGTAGTTCGTGCTGAAATCCGCCCAAACAGCCGGGTATGGGGTCCCTAATGGCATTGATGGGTCTTGGAAGTTAGCGGGATCGAGGCTTACGCCATTGTTCGCAATCCCTGAGCCCGCCAGCCAGAATGCGTTGGTAATCGCCGCAAAATACGAAGTGGAGTTCGACTGGCGAATGTCGTCGATCTGCCGGAAGTCCACGCCGACCTGCAGAGTGTGATTGCCCCTGATCTTGGTCAGGTCATCCACAAAGTTCTCGACTGGTACTCCGGTGTGGGTGGTTGGAGTTTCTGCTGTGATGTTATCCATCCCGCGGAAATTGATGAAATGCTGGGATTGATCGCCCAGCACCTCATTTCCGAACCGGACGTATCCGTAACGAAAATCATTGATGAGCGTGTTGCTGAGGGTTGCGGTGTAACCTACGCTGATGGTCTTGCTGGTATTGACGGTAGTGCGGTTGGCCGGCAGGCCGGGGAATTGCGAGCCACCATCTCCCGTGAATGACGAAACATCCGATTGATTCGCCAGGCGATCACCGTCGATCGCGCCCCTCACGAACAGGCGGTGGGTGCCGTTCTGGGTCAGGTTGTAATCGAGCTTCAGGACGTAAGCATCCAGTTTGCCCGGCAGTGGCGACGAAAACGTGAAGCCGCGGTAATTGAAACCATCGCCAACCGAGTCCGTGTTCGCACGCGGGTACTGGTTGAAAATCGCCATGACGGCCGGATTCGGTCCACCGCCATTGTTGGGATTGCTCGCCCCATAGGGGCATGTTCCTAAGCCAAAGCAGTTCAGGTCCATTTGTTGCAGTTGCTGGATTGACAGAGTCTCTGTGATATTCGGGCTAATGCTGTCCGCCACTCCTGTGCCGCCTGTGCAATGCGGGTCGCCGACCACTTTCCCGCCGACGATGAGGTTCGGGCAAGCCGGGTAGATCATGGTGCCGGCCCGCAGAGTGTCGCTGGGCACGATTCTCGTCACTTGCAAGTTCTGCCGCAGGCGCTGTCCTTCATATGCGCCGAAAATAAACATGCGGTTCTTAATGATGGGGCCGCCGACGGCCGCTCCAAAGGTATTGCGCACGAGGTGTGGAGGTGTGTTCGCGAGGTTGCTGTGATCTTGGGAGTTTTCTCCGAACCAGTCGTTGGCTTCCCCGATCCCGCTCCGGTTGTAGATGTAGGCGCTGCCGTGAATCGAATTGCTGCCGGACTTGGTCACCAGAGAAACCTGTCCCCCGGAGGAGCGGCCGTTATCGGCATCGGAGCTCGCGGTTGTGACCTTGAACTCCTGCAAGGAATCGAGTGGAACGCGAACGGCTCCCTGGAAAGCGTAACCCGAAACCTGATTGTTGTTGTCGATTCCGTCCAGCGTGATATTGGTCTGATCGCTGCGCGCTCCGTTGACCGCGCCGCTGCGGCTGTCGGAGTCCTGATTGATGTGTTGGCTGTTGCCGGTGTAGGCCACGCCCGGCTGCAGACTGAGAATACCCGAGGGGTCGCGTCCTTCAAACGGCAGATCTTGAATCTGTGACGCGTCGAAGGCATGCCCCAGGGCGGCGTTGACCGTGTTCACCATTGGCGCCGTCCCTGCTACTTCCAAGGTGACGGTCGCCGCCGCTACTTCCACGTGCACATCCACCGTCCCCGGCGTGCCTACCAGAAGTTCGATCGCCGTCATCTTGACCGTGGAAAACCCGCTCGCGGTGACGTCGAGCTCGTAGGTGGCGGGAGGCAGCTCCAGGAATTGGTAGTTCCCCTGGCTGTCGCTCTTCGTCGTACGCGTGAAACCAGTCGCTGCGTTGGATAAGGTCAAACCTGCGCCCGACACAACGGCCCTATTGGGGTCGAAAACCGTGCCGTGCAGCGACGTGGTCGCTTGGGAAAAGGCCAGAATTGGTAGCAGGGATATAACTAGAAAGGTAACTACACGCGAGGCAGAACGCATGGGAGCTCCTCCACCACGGGACGTCACGCTTGGATTGTTTTTCGCCGGGGACCTGGAAGACAGTTGAGACCCTGAGACCCGACGTGGCCGCTATTGTGCAACTAGAGGCCCATATCTGCAAGCCTTAATTTTCAATGGTTTGGATTCTGAAAAACAGCCTCCACACCTGCGGCCATACACCTTTCCAGAGATCATGTCCCAGATATTGGAACCTGGCATGCGTGTGATCAGATGTTTGTTATCAAGGCCTCTGAAGCGTCGAGAGTCGATGAAACAGGGCTGAAGCTACAACAATCAGGGCGGGATAGCACTCCAGCGTGTAGCGCGGTTCGGGGTTCTCCAGGGTTCCCAGAAACAGCGACCGCAGCACCACGAATAGAACCAGCAGACCAATGCCGGCCATTCCGCGGGCTCGCCACCATCCCGCGCCAGCCAGCACGACGTAGGCCAGGTTGATTACGCCGAAACCCAGGCTGGCGGCCAGCCAGGGAGCCTCGTCGTTAAACTCCCACCAGCGCGGGTCCGAGGCCAGGAGCTCGGTTCGTGGGCGCAGCCACATGTCGGCAATGCGCAGGACCGGCAGCCAAACGTAGTAGCGCAGAGGAGCGGCCCGGACCCGTTCCGCCGCCAGAGCCGCAAATCGTGCGTCCAGTTCGGGAGTCATATCGTGATCGACGTTGTAGTCGGCGAAGAGCTCGCCGGTCACCTTCCTTTGCTGCTGCGAATCGAAAGCCCGGTTCGGCAGGCGCGATACATCGATCGCGTCTCCGGGCACGTTCCAGTAAATCTCCTGCACCGACACGTAGTCGATGGTCCACGTCTTCGTCCAGCGATTGAAGCCCTGCATCACCAGTTCGTCGGAATCGTTGGCGTAACGCGGCGCCAGAGGCTCGAAGCGGTGCAGCGTGTGCAGATTGCGCATCGTCCAGGGAATCAAGGGAGTTGTCGCCCCCACCACGACGAGAACTGCCGCCCACAGGAGCGGACTTGAGCCACGCAGCGCGCTATTTTCAGCCCAGGCGGCGCGTGCGAAGCGATACAGCACATATCCCGCCACGGACATGAGCAAGATCCCGCCATCGGGGCGAAGCAGGATGGCTGCCCCAGTCGAGAGCCCGCATGCGAGCCACAGAAGCCATGGCCGCTCGGGCCGCGGACTCTCGCCCACGCCCAGGCCGCGGCACGCGAGATCGAGCGTGAGCGCGGTAAAAAAGATTTCCAGCGTTTCCGTCAAAGCGGCCGCCGCATAGTCGGCGAGAAATGGACACAGCCCGGCCAGCAGAAACGCCGCCTGCGCCGCCCGGTCCCCAAAGAAACGCCGTGCCAGATCCGCCACCAGCAGACAGGTCACAAGGTCGAACCCGACCTGCACCAGCAAGACCGCGCGAAAGTTGTCGAGCCCGAACACCGCGAAGATCGCCGCCAGGAACGCGGGATATCCCGGCAACCGCGAAAGTGTCGGCATGATCTGGCCGGAATCGGTGATGCCGTAGATGCCGTGCCTCAGCCAGTTCTCGGCGATGTTGGCGTAGAGCCGGGAATCGTCCACAATCCCGGGAAAACGCAACACAAACAGCAGCCGCAGCGCCAGCGCCGCCAGGCTCGCTCCCAGAAAGAACCGCCACTTCTCGCGCAGCAGGTTCTGCACGCAGCGAATCATAGCGCGTTTCAGCGGGCGACGGTCGCAAAACGCACCGCTGCTCGCGACGTCTCACGGCTCCAGCTTCGCCCCTCACCGCATTGACCCTGTGCCCGGTGCGGCTTACGATGAGAGGGCCGTTTCCCATGACCCAACCGGTCTTTTATGATCCGCAGCGCGCCCGCTGGAGGCGCCTGCGCCGCCTGTTCGACTTTGTCGCTGTCTTCGTCTCGGCGCTGATCATTTTCTTCGTCTTTACCGCCCTGCGCGACGAGCCTTTGCCCGAACTGTTGTTCTCTCCGCAAAAACGCGCCTTCAAAGCTTTGAAGGAAAGTGAAAAAGAGAAAGCCCGCGACCGGCTGAAGAAGGCCGCCGCCCGCAGTCATCGCAAATCCAAGCTGGCCGCCTCGCAGGTCAAGCTGAATCAGGAGGAAGGCATTCGCGCCGCCTTCTACGTGCCCTGGGACGCCGCCAGCTTTTCCTCCCTGCGCGACTACGCCCACCAGATCGACATGCTCTACCCTGACTGGCTCCACGTTCTCACCGCCGATGGCCGCGTGCAGGGCGTCGACGACCAGACCAACAAATTCTTCGACATCGTGCAGGGCGCCACGGTCCGCTCCGTTGACGACCGCGTCATGCCCTTCCTCAAGACGGAAGACCCCAGCATGGAAGTCTTCCCCATGGTCAACAATTTCGACAATGCGGACTGGGTCGACATTTCCGCCTTTCTGAACAATGCCGATTCGCGCGCGTTGTTTCGCGGCCAGGTTTCGCAGTTTCTTTCCTCCGGTCATTATCGCGGCCTGATGGTGGATTTCGAGGCCTTCCCCGCCGCGGGCCAGCCCGGCTATGTCGCGCTGCTGAACGAACTCGCCGCTGTCCTGCACGCTCGCGGCATGAAGCTCTACGTCGCCGTGCCGCCGCACAACGGCGAGTACAACTACCCGGCAGTCGCGGCCGCCGCCGACGGCGTGGTGCTTATGAACTACGACGAGCACTATCCCGGCGCCGCTTCCGGCCCCGTGGCCTCGCAGGACTGGTTTGTGCAGAACCTGACGTTCGCCAGGACGGTCATTCCGCAAGACAAGATCATCTGCGCCATCGCCAACTACGGCTACGACTGGGTGCTCAAGCCGGCGAAAGGCACACTCCCTCCCGGCGTTCACGACACCTCCGTCACCGTGCAGGAAGCGTGGCTGGCGGCGCGCGACTCCGACGAAGACGTCAACTTCGACGACGACGCCATGAACCCGCACTTCAGCTACCTCGACGAGCGCAGCCTGCGCCACGACATCTGGTTTCTCGACGCGGTCACCGCCCTGAATCACATGCGGGCGGCGCACGGGCTCGGGATCCAGACTTTCGCGTTGTGGCGGCTGGGCGGCGAAGACCGTTCCCTGTGGAAGGTCTGGGACGTTCCCGGCGACGCCGGCGCGGTGGACAAACTGAAAAAAGTGCCCCCCGGAGCTGATGTGGACATGGAGGGCCAAGGGGAGATCCTTCGGATCGAAGACGCGCCGTCCCCCGGAGTTCGCGATCTCACCTTCGACGCCGACAGCAAGCAGATCACGGACGAAGTCTTTCAAACTCTCCCTGAACCCTACCGCGTCGGCCGCTACGGCTACAGTCCCAACAAAGTCGCGCTCACCTTTGACGATGGCCCCGACCCCGATTGGACCCCGAAGATTCTCGATGTGCTTAAGGACAAAAACGCAACCGCAACGTTCTTCCTGATCGGCATCCAGACCGATAAGTTTTCCGGGATCGCGAAGCGCATCTATCGCGAAGGCAACACCATCGGCAATCACACCTTCACTCATCCCGACGTGAGCAACATCTCCACCACTTACATGAAGGTGGAATTGAATCTCACCGAGCGCCTGTTCGCGAGCCTGGTCGGTGTGCGCGCCACGCTGATGCGGCCGCCGTACGCGATTGACGAAGAACCTGACACCGCCGACCAGGTCCGCCCGCTCGAGATTCCGCAGGAAATGGGTTATATCACCGTCGGCAACCGCATTGACCCCAACGACTGGAGCAATAACCCGCGGCGCTCGGCCGAGCAGATTACTGCCTATGTGCTGGCTCATCTGCCGCCCTGCCGCCCCGACGATCTGCGCTGCGGCAACATTGTGCTCTTGCACGATGGCGGCGGCGACCGGGCGGAAACCGTGCGCGCCCTGCCCATGATCATCGACGGCATTCGCGCCCGCGGCTATGAAATCGCGCCCGTCTACGAATTGCTCGGCAAAACCCGGGCCGACGTGATGGCGCCCCTGCCCCGCGGTGAACTCTGGGCCGCCCGGCTTGACAGTCTCGGCTTCTGGCTCTTCGATGCCGGCGTCGTGGCCATTACCTGGATTTTCCTGATCGGCGATCTGCTCATGACTGGCCGCCTCCTCTTCATCGGAGCGGCCGCCGTTTATGATCGAGTGCGGGAAAAAATCTTTGGCCGGCCCGCAGAAGTGGCTTCCTACAAGCCATCCGTCGCGGTTCTGATTCCGGCCTATAACGAAGAGAAGGTGATTGAGCGGACCGTCCGTGCCGCGCTGAATTCCGACTATCCTCATCTGCGCGTGATCGTCATCGACGATGGCTCCCGCGACCGCACCCTCGAAGTTGCCCGCCAGGCCTTCGCGCGCGAGGCCGCCGCTGGAAGAGTTCTGATCCTCACCAAACGGAACGCTGGCAAGGCCGAGGCGCTCAACTACGGCATCGAGCACATCGGCGATGCCGAGCTTTTTGTCGGCATCGACGCCGACACCATCATCGCCCCCGACGCCATTTCGCGCCTGGTGCCGCATTTCATCAATCCCCGAGTGGGCGCCATCGCCGGCAACGCCAAGGTCGGCAACCGCGTGAATCTCTGGACGCGCTGGCAGGCTCTGGAATACATCACCAGCCAGAATTTCGAGCGCCGCGCTCTCGACATTCTGGGAGCGGTGAGCGTCGTGCCCGGCGCTATCGGCGCCTGGCGCGTCTCCGCCGTGCGCGAAGCCGGCGGCTACCACACCGATACCGTCGCCGAAGACGCCGACCTCACTATGGCGCTGCTTCGCCTCGGCTATCGCGTCGAGTATGAGGATATGGCCCTCGCCTACACCGAAGCTCCCACCCACGCCAACGCCCTGATGCGCCAGCGCTTCCGCTGGTCGTTCGGAATTCTCCAGGCGGTGTATAAGCATCGCGGAGTCTTTGCCCGCAAGGGCGCTCTGGGATGGGTGGCGCTGCCCAACATCGTGATCTTTCAAATTCTTTTGCCTCTGGTCTCCCCGCTGATCGACATCATGTTCGCCGTGGGCACGATCTGGTACTTCATTCAGAAGCACTTTCACCCCGACTCGACCGACCCTGCCAGCTTCCATAAGCTGGTCGCGTTCTTCTTCGCGTTTCTGGTCATCGATTTCCTCGCCTCGGCCATCGCCTTTGCCCTCGAGCGCCACCGCCCCGAAGCCAAAGAAGACGCCTGGCTGCTCAGCCAGGTCTGGTTGCAGCGCTTCGCCTATCGTCAGCTGTTTTCGATTGTGCTGTTCAAGACGCTGACACGCGCGCTCGAAGGCAGGAAGTTCGCGTGGGACAAGCTGGAGCGCACCGCCGCCGTGAAGTACGTGCCCGTAGAAAACCACGACCACGTTAACGTTCCCTAGCAGGCTGCTGACAAACTCACTTCGGCGCTTGATTTTCGGCGCATGATTTTCGGTGCTTGATCTTGGGCGCTTGATTTTGGGTGGCGCAGCGCTTCAGCGCTGCGATCACTGGCTTAGTTTCATGGGCGGCTTTAGCCGCTGAGGCAGGCCACTACCTCGGCCCCATATCCCGCGGCGTCGCCGCCCTCGTCAGCAGGTCTTTGCACAGTCCTGTCAGGTTTACGGGGCAATGCAGCCGGGCGTTCTCCCGAATCTTCGGAGCGTCGTGCTCGAAATCGATGGTCGAGTCCACGTGGCGCATCACGAACTTCTCGAAATTCTTGTCGTTGTTGGCGATGGTCACAAACTCGGCGACCGAACCCCAGTGATTCGCGAACAGCTTGGCCACGCTGTCGCTGACTCCTTCAGCAACTCCGCCGTCGTCGCACCGCGCAAACTTCTGATAGAACTCATAGACTAATTCCCACGACTTGAGACTGTCCGTTGCGGCTTCGGCTTGTCTCATTAGTTCTAGAGAGCAACCCTTTTTCTTCGCGAAAGAGGCGGTGCCTCCAACAGCGCTGAGCAAGACCAGCGAGGCTAGAAGACGTATGGCTAATCGCATCCTGACCCCCTTCATCGGAACAGAAGCGGCGCAAATTCTGCCAGGTTCCGCCGCCACACCATCCAGGTATGCTCTCCCGGCGTTTCGATGTCGGCATGCTGCACGCCCTTCGATTTCAGCCATTCGCGCAGGTTGCGGTTGGGCGTGATCAGATGATCCTCCGTGCCGCAGGCAATCCATAGCAGGCGAATCGCCTGATTCGCTTTTGCATCGAGAGCAGGAAAATCCTTGTCGAACGGTTCAGGCAAGCCGCCCGAACTGAACGCGCCGATCCAGGCAAACTTGTCGAGATTGTTCAGGCCCGTGCGCAACGATTCCGATCCGCCCATCGAGAGCCCGGCAATGGCGCGCGAACTGCGGTCCTTGTTGATACGATACGCGCCTTCGACTTGCGGCATGACCTCAGTGAGGAGGGCCTCGGTGAACTTCGCAAAATTACGGTCGCGCAACTCGGCGTGATTCCATGCATTCCATCCGGCGCGCACGAACTCCATGGTGCCGTAGCCGAGCGGCATCACCACGATCATAGGCTTCGCCTTGCCCTGCGCAATCAGGTTATCGAGGATGACGTTGGCGTGCCCGACTGCGGTCCATCCGCTGGCGTCGTCACTATACCCGTGCAGCAGATAAAGCACGGGATAAGCCTTCTTCGCGGCCGGGTCGTAGCCCACCGGAGTGTACACGTAGTAGTCGCGATCGTCGGCGGCCAAGGCCGACTTGTAGAAATGATGATGAATCTCGCCGCGTGGGACGTCGTTCAATTCCCACGGCAGCGACGCCGGGCCGGGAACGTGCAACATGCTCTGCGTGTCCAGCAGATTCGGCACCAGCACCGGGTTCGACGGATCGACCAGGCGCACGCCATCGGCCACAAATGAATATCCATAGTAGTCAGGACTCAGTGGCGCCGTCGTCACGCTCCACACGCCTTGCCCGTCTTTCTGCATGGGCACCGGCTCGGCGCCCTCGCGGTCCAGCTTCACCTCGAGCGCATTGGGTGCCCGGAAACGAAACGTCACACTGCCATCGGCATGCACTTCAGGAGAAACGAGTCGCTCGGCCTCGGGTCGTGGAGGAGGAGTTGGTTTAGCGTTTTGTGCCACAGCAAGCACAGGCAAGAAACAGAAGCTAAACCAGAAAAAGCGAAGGATGTCGTTCATCTCGCTGCTCCAAGCTTGGCGATCATGGAAGACCATCGGGTCGCCGTGGAAGAGCGGCGCTTCAGCGCCGCGTGAAATGCCCGGAAACGACCGGGGTTTAGCCCCTGTGATCGCATCTCTTCCGCAGGAGAAAGCTGCGCCGGGAAGCCGCTACTTGCTTTCCGAAGCCACCTTTAGCCGCGACTCCGCCCGCTGCAGCGCATCCAGCGCCCGCTCTACGTCGACCGCCGTATCGCCGCTCGCCAGCCTCTGTTCCGCGCGCTCTTTGGCCTTGCGCGCCCGTTCCACATCAATCTCTGACGGCCGCTCCGCCGTTTCAGCCAGCACCGTGACCTTGTCGGGCAAGACTTCGGCAAATCCCCAGGCCACCGCCAGCCGCTGCTCGTTTGATCCGGACTTCTCGCGGAACGTGATCTCGCCCACGGCCAGCTCTGTGATGAGCGGCGCATGCCCTGGCAGAATGCCCAGATACCCGTTCTTACCAGGTATCTGAACTTCCTCCGCCGCCGCGTCGACAACTTTCTTTTCCGGCGTAACGATCTCGAGTTGGAAAGTATCGGACATCAGTGCTCAGTACTCAGTACGCAGTACCCGGTACCCAGTACGCAGTACCTGGTGCAATCAGCCGCTGCCGACAACCGGGTACCGGGTACTGGCCTCTGCTCTTACGCTGCTTTCATCTTCTCTGCCGCTTCCAGCACTTCTTCGATCGGCCCCTTCATGTAAAACGCCTGCTCGGGGATGTCGTCATACTTGCCTTCCACGATCGCCTTGAAGCCCTTCACCGTGTCGGCGATCTTGACGTATTTCCCCTTCGCGCCCGTGAACTGCTCGGCCACGTGGAACGGCTGCGACAGGAAGCGCTGAATCTTGCGCGCCCGCGCCACGGTCAGCTTCTGGTCTTCGCTCAACTCGTCGATGCCCAGAATCGCGATGATGTCCTGCAGGTCCTTGTAAGTCTGCAGCGTCTTCTTCACCATCTGCGCCACGTCGTAGTGCTCCTGTCCCACGATGCGCGGATCAAGAATGCGCGAAGTCGAAGCCAGCGGATCCACGGCCGGATAAATTCCAATTTCGGTCAACGCACGCGAGAGCACTGTAGTCGCGTCCAAGTGCGCGAACGTAGTCGCCGGCGCGGGATCGGTCAAATCGTCGGCGGGCACATAAATCGCCTGCACCGACGTGACCGAACCTTTCTTGGTCGACGTGATGCGCTCCTGCAACTCGCCCATTTCCGTCGCCAGGTTCGGCTGATAACCGACCGCGCTGGGCATGCGCCCCAGCAGCGCCGAAACTTCCGACCCCGCCTGTGTGAAACGAAAAATGTTGTCGATGAACAGCAGCGTGTCCGCGCCTTCCGCGTCGCGGAAATATTCCGCGACCGTCAGTCCGGTCAGCGCCACGCGCAAACGCGCCCCCGGAGGCTCTGTCATCTGTCCGTAGATCAGCGCGGCCTTCGATTCCGCCGGCTTGCCGGGCTTGATCACGCCCGACTCCGACATTTCCAGCCACAGGTCGTTGCCTTCGCGCGTGCGCTCGCCCACGCCGGCAAACACGGAGTAGCCGCCATGGTTCTTGGCGACGTTATTAATTAGCTCCATGATAACTACGGTCTTACCCACGCCCGCGCCACCGAACAACCCAATCTTGCCGCCTTTCAAAAACGGCTGAATCAGGTCGATGACCTTCACTCCGGTCTCGAACATTTCGGCAGTCGTGGCCTGCTCGTCAAACGCCGGCGCCAAACGGTGAATCGGCATTCTTTCCTTGTAATCGATCGGGCCCAACTGGTCGACGGGCTCGCCGATCACGTTCATCACGCGGCCCAGCGTCCCGCGGCCCACCGGTACGGAAATCGGGCCGCCCTGGTCGATCGCCTTCATGCCGCGCACCATGCCGTCGGTGGGCTGCATGGCGATGCAGCGCACCCGGCCTTCACCCAGGTGCTGCTGCACTTCGAGAATCACGTTGATCGGGCTGGGCACGGTGAAGCCGTCGCTCACCACTTTGACCGCTTCATAAATTGGAGGCAGGTGTCCCTCGGCGAACTGCACGTCCACCGCCGGCCCCGCGATTTGAATGACATGTCCTGTGTTGTCTGGCATAAATAGCTTCGAGCTATGAGCTATGAGCCGCGAGCAAAACCTCGAACAAGACGCGCGCCTTAGCTTTCAGCCCTTGACCTCTCTTCAGTCTCAACTTGTCGCTGCTCGCTCGGAGCTCATTGCTCAAAGCTCACAGCTCTACATCGCCGCCGCGCCGCTGACGATCTCGATGATCTCTTTCGTGATCTTCGCCTGCCGCGCCCGGTTCATGACCAGGGTCAGGGAATCGATCATGTCGGTCGCATTGTTCGTTGCCGAATCCATCGCCGTCATGCGCGCGGCGTGTTCGGCGGCCACCGATTCGAGCAGCGCCCGGAAAATCTGGATGCTTACATACTTCGGCAGCAGCGCCCGGAACAGATCCTCCGGCGCCTGCTCGTAGATGTAGTCCACCTGCGCCGTGCCGAACTGCGACGCCTCGTCGCGCTCGGCGCTGCGCATCCCCACGCCCGCGCTTACCGCCGCTTCTTTGGCGCGCTTCTTTTCCTCTTCTGTCAGTTCTTCGACCAACCGAACCGCCTGTTCGCCGATCTGCTCGATGGGAAGAATCTGCTCCACAATCAGCCGCTGCGCGATCACCGACTTGAATTCGTTGAATACGACATAGACCGCGTCAATTTCCTCGCGGCAGTATCGCCCGATCACGCTCTCCGCCAGCGCCCGCGCCTGCGCGAACGCCACCTTGCCCAGGATTCCGACGTGCTCACCGGTGACCTGAATCGTTGCGACGCGCTCCGCCGCTGCCGGCTCGGCCTCAATCGATTCCGTCAACTCCGCCAGAGTCCTTGTCTGCACCTTCGCCGATGGATACCGCCGCCGCAGAAAATCGCGCCCCTTGCGGCCGATCGCCTCGATATCAATGTTCTTTCCCGCCTTCGACTCCAGGAACCGCGTCGCCGCCTTGAGCACGTTAGCGTTGAATGCCCCGGCCAGCCCTTTGTCGCCGGTCACCACCACCAGCAGGATCGTTTTCTCTTCCCGCTGCGCCAGCAACGGATGCTTCGGCTCGCCCGTCTCCGGATCGTAAATCTCCGCCCGCGTCACCAGCGACTTCAGCACATTCGTCAGCATCTGCCCATACGGACGCGCCGCCAGCGCCCGCTCCTGCGCCCGCCGCAGCTTCGCCGCCGAGACCATCTTCATGGCCTTGGTGATCTGCCGCGTGTTGATCACGCTGCGAATCCGCCGCCGGATATCGAGAATGTTGGGCATCAGTCGTTAGTCGTCGGTCGCTGGTCGCTAGCCAAAATCAAAATCCCTGTCATCCTGAGCGAAGCGAAGGACCTATGCACTCTTCACTGCGCTGCAGACTTATTCCACGTGTCGCGAAGTATTTTCCAAGGTCCCTGAAAATCACGTTTCCAGATCACCAACCGCTTGCCCTTGAAAGGCACCTCTTTGCCGTCCTTAATCAGTACTCCTGAATAATTTGTGCTGTCGATCAGCAGATCGCCCTCTTGCACCGAATTGATGTTCTCGAACTTCTGCTCTACCAGTTTGTCCTGCTGCGCGAACCAGCCAGCATAGAATGCTCGAACGGCATTTTTCCCGGATACGGCCTCTTTCTCCTCCGGCAGTACTGTCGCATCATCCGTATACATGCTCACAATCGCATCCACGTTCTTCGCTCTTGCCGCTTCTGTCCAGTGAACATAACCGTCCGCTATCGTTTTCCGAGCGTCCGCCAGCTGCCGCAAGAAAGGAGGAACATCTTTGTTCTTTACGTCCTGAGAGGTCTGAGCCCCCGCCACACCGATGGTACCCAAGAGCGTAAGCCAGACCCAAACTTTCATGAGACGTTCTCCTTACTACTTCGCCACTGCTTCGCGTGACGCCACAAACTGCTGCTTCGCTTCTTTGATCACGCTCTGCATCTGGCCTTTCAGCGCGTCATCCAGAATCTTCTTCTCCATGATCGCGCGCAGCACGCCGGGATTGGTCGACTCCACGTATCTGTAGAGTTCCGCCTCGAACTCGCGCACCTGCCCGACTGGCAAATCGTCGAGGAATCCTCCCGTGCCCGCCATGATGATCAGAATCTGTTTCGAGAACGGCAGCGGAGAGAACTGATTCTGCTTCAACAATTCAACCAGCCGTTGCCCGCGATTCAACTGCGCCTGCGTGGCCTTGTCGAGATCGCTGCCAAACTGTGCGAACGCCGCCAGTTCGCGGTATTGCGCCAATTCCAGCTTCAGCGTGCCCGCCACTTGCCGCATGGCCTTGATCTGCGCGCTGCCGCCCACGCGGCTCACTGACAGACCGACGTTCACCGCCGGCCGGACGCCCTGGTTGAACAGATCGGTTTCGAGATAAATCTGCCCGTCGGTGATCGAAATGACATTCGTCGGAATGTATGCCGAAACGTCGCCCGCCTGCGTTTCAATAATAGGCAGCGCCGTCAGCGATCCGCCGCCCATCTTGTCGCTCAGCTTCGACGCGCGCTCCAGCAGCCGCGAGTGGAGATAGAACACGTCTCCCGGATACGCCTCGCGCCCTGGCGGGCGCCGCAGCAACAGCGAAATCTCGCGGTACGACGCCGCGTGCTTCGACAAATCGTCATAGATCACCAGCGCGTGCCGCTTGGAATCACGGAAGAACTCGCCCATCGCGCACGCCGCATAAGGCGAGATGTACTGCATCGGCGCCGGCTCTGACGCCGACGCCGCCACGACAATGGTGTACTCCATCGCGCCGGCGTCTTCCAGAATTTTCACCACCTGCGCAATCGACGACCGCTTCTGTCCGATGGCGTTGTAAATACAAATCAGGTCGTTCCCTTTGCTGTTGATAATGGTATCGAGCGCGACCGCCGTCTTGCCTGTTTGCCGGTCGCCGATGATCAGCTCGCGCTGGCCGCGGCCAATCGGAATCATGCTGTCGATGGCCTTCAGTCCGGTCGCCATGGGCTCGCGCACCGGCTGCCGGTCAATCACACCGGGCGCCAGCCGCTCCAGCGCGATGAACTTGTCGCTCGAGATTGGCCCCTTATCGTCGATCGGCTCCCCGAGCGAGTTCACCACGCGCCCGATCATGCCGTCGCCCACCGGCACGCTCATGATGCGGCCCGTGCGCTTCACCTCGTCGCCTTCTTTGATCTCGGTGTATTCGCCCAGCAGCACCACGCCCACCTGGTCTTCTTCCAGGTTCATGGCGATGCCGGCCACGCCGTGCGGAAACGAAAGCAGTTCGCCGGCCATCACCTTGTCCAGCCCGTAGACGCGCGCGATGCCGTCGCCCAGCGTGATCACCGTACCCGTTTCGTCCACGGAGATCTGCGACTGGTAGTTCTCGATCTGCTCGCGGATCAGTTTCGTGATTTCGTCTGCCTTGATTTGTGCCATAAGATCAGCTCTTAGCTTTCAGCTATTAGCTCCTAGCTAAATCCAAACCCCCTGTCATCCTGAGCGAGGATTGGTTTTTGCGCGGAGCGCAAAGACCAACCGCAGTCGAAGGATCCCTTGCACATCGGCGCTAACAACGTCCTGAAAAGGGGGTTCCGACCCCGACCGTTCGCGCTAGAAGCTAGAAGCTCGCAGCTCAAGAGCTAATTGCCTCTTTAATCCTCTCCAACTGCCCTTTCACCGAACCGTCGTAGATCGTACTGCCCACCCGGACCACGGCCCCGCCCAGCAGCGATGCGTCCAGCCCATACTGCGCCCGGACCTTCTTTCCCGTAGTCTTCTCGACCTGCGCCTCGAGCGCGCCTTTCTCGGATTCGCTCAGTTCACGCGCGCTCGAAATCTGCGCCTCGGCAAATCCCAGACGCGCATCCAGTTCTTTCTCCAATTGCTCGATGATCCTCGCCAGGAACGGGATTCTTCGGTGATCGATCAGCACCGCAATCAGATTGCGCTCCGGCTTATCCATTCCCTCGCGCTGCGCAATCGCATCCAGCAATCGCCGCTTCTGCTCCGCCGGAACCGCCGGATTCTCCCATACCCGCCGCAAGTCAACGTTCTCCCCGAGCAGCGCGCTGATGCGCCGCAATCCGCCGATCGCCCGCGCCGCATCCAGATGCGAATTGAGCACCACGTCTGCGAACGCCCGGGCGTACGTGCTGGCGACCGAAGCCACTCCTTAATTCCTGTCCTTTCCCGAATTCTCCGAAGCCGCGCCCAACTGCCCGGCGAAGTTGCGCACCAGCGCCTGATCGGTAGCGGCATCCACCCGAATCTGCTTCTGCGCCAGCCCCACCGCCAGATCAGCCGCGTAGGCGGTCAATTGGCGCCGCGCCGCTTTGGCCGCGGCCGCAATTTCCTGCTCCGCCGCAACCACAATCTTCTTGGCCTCTTCCTGAGCGGCGGCCTGTAGCCGCGCCTCCTCCGCCGCGCCTTCCCTCTCTGCGGCGTCGCGGATGCTTCCAATCTCCGCGTCCAGCTTCGCCAGCCGCGCTTCCACCTCGCCTAACCTGCGCCGCGCTTCTGCGCTCGCCTTCTGCGCTTCCTGCATCGCCTTCTGGATCGCCGCCGTCCGCGCCCGCAGCAGGCCCGGCAGGTACTTGCGTCCGGCCCAGATGATGACCCCGGCAATCACCACAAAATTAGTGATCACGCTCAGCCAATAAGAGCGCTGCAGATCCAGCCCGGTCCACTTTGAGATCAGCCGCACCGATGCCGACTGCTTGAATTCGGCGGTCTCATCCTTTTCTTCGCCAGCCGCCTCGCGCGACTGGTGTGCCAGCTGCCTGCCTGGCGCAGCCGACTGCTGCGACGAATCATTCTGCGCCTGGGCCGGATCGGGAGAAGCAGGCCGGTCCTGCGCGCGGACAAAGGTCAACCCGGCGCAGCTCACCAGGAGCAGTGCCAGACCCAACCTTCTCAGAATCGTCTTGGTTGGAATCATGAAAGCTTTGAAATCATGAAGGCTCGGAATATCCACTATCGCCCCGCTGCCGCCGGCGCCAGCACCCGCCGCACGATCTCCTTTGCCAGCGCCGCCACTTCGGCCTCCAGGCCAGACTGAGCCGCAAGCCGGTCACTCTCGATATCCTTCTTTGCCCCCTGCACCTGGGCCTGCGCCCTGCCATGGGCTTCGGCCACGGCTTTGCTCCGCGCTTGCTGCGCTGCCTGCCGCCGCGCTTCCTGCGAGCGGAAAATCGCCGCCCGGGCCTCCCGCAACTTCTGTTCGTACTCAGCGGTCCGCGCCTCCGCCCGGGCAATATCCGCTCGCGACTTCTCCACCGCCCCTTCTGTCTTGCTGCGCCGCTCCTCCAGCACCCGGCGGAGGGGCTTATACACAATCGACGTGTAGAGCGCGTAGAGCAGCGCCAGCAGAATGACCGTCGGCACGGCTCCGAGCAGTAATTCGCCTAGTTGATGGAGTGTCTCTTCCATTGCGTCGCTGAACTATGTTTTGCTGAGGTGCCTGCCGAGCCAGCCAGCAAAATGAGGGCTTTGAAAACTCATAAGTCTAGCGTCACCAAGGACTTTCTGTCAACGCCAACCGCGCCGAAAAGGCTCCCGCATTCCCAACCCAGAACGCTCTGCAGCGCCTCGAGCAACAGGACTCGATCGTTTCCTTCGTGCCCTTCGTGTCCTTAGTGGTATGAGCTTTCTGATGCCGTTAGGGAGGCGCTCGGGAGGGCCAAGCTGCATGCAGTTTTCTGCAACATTCCGGCAATAATATACTTGACAAAATAGACTCTTGAGCTTATCGTTGGTTCATGGCACGCGAACCGAAAAGCCTCCAGCAAGCGATTCTGTACTTCGCTGATCCGAATAGCTGCCGCGAATACCTTGTGGCCCGTCGCTGGCCGGATGGCGTTGTCTGCCCCCGCTGTGGCAGCAAGAACGTCCTATTCTTAGAGAAGTACAATCGCTGGCACTGCCGCGAGAAGCATAAGGCCCCACAGTTCACGCTAAAAACCGGGACGATCTTCGAGGATAGCCCGCTCGGTCTTGACAAGTGGCTCACGGCGATGTGGATGATCGTCAACTGCAAGAACGGCATCAGCTCTTGGGAGATTTCCCGCTCCCTGAAGGTCACCCAGAAGTCGGCATGGTTCATGGATCACAGAATCCGTCTTGCACTGCAAAGCGGAACGATCTACAAGCTAGGTGGGCCGGGAACCGAAGTCGAGTCGGATGAGACCTTCGTCGGGGGCAAGGCTCGTAACATGCACGCAAACCGCAGGGCGATGTTCAAGGCCGCCCGCGAGTCCGCCGATTACACCGGGGATGCCAACTACATCAACAAGGCCACGGTGTGGGGTGTGCTGGATCGCCAGCAGCGCAAGGTCCGCGCCACCGTCGTTCCGAAGGTTAACCGTGAGGCTTTGCAGACCGCCGTGTTGAATCAGGTTGAACACGGCTCGACGATCTACACTGACGAAGCAAAGGTCTATCGCTCACTGCCGAAGGAATATACCCACGAGTTTGTGAATCACATGGAGAGGTACGTCAACGGGCGAGTCCACACGAACGGGCTGGAAAATTTCTGGAGCCTGCTGAAGCGGACAGTCAGCGGCACCTACGTTGCCGTAGAGCCGTTTCACTTGCATCGCTACCTCGACGAATACATGTTCCGATACAACAACCGCGCCACGAAGGAAAACCCGTTAAACGATTCGGATCGCTTCGATCTCGCTGTGCGCCAGATCGTTGGAAAGCGCCTGACCTACAAGGAACTGACGGGGAAGGAGGGCGAAATTACGGCGGCCTTCTAGCTGGTTTCGCAAAAAACGCGGCAAGAATAAAAAAACCTGTGGAAATGGTCAATGATCACAGACATCCACAGGGATTAACCCCCATATTGGCAATGATGCCCCGATTGTGATTAAATTCAGCCACTTGATGGCTATCGGGTGGCGTGGCGCCAGACGCCGTCAATCAGAAGGGCGATAGGGTGATATTTCCGTCCCCCGCAAAATTCTCCCTCTGGGCTTCGAAATACTGCAACCAATGCAAAATCGTTGCCATCTTCATCGGTGTATAGGTAAGCAAAAGACACGGTCCCTTTGGGGTATCCGAGGTTCTTGGGCGCTGGTCCATAATCGACCTCGGCTGGTCTGAGGCTTTCCATGCGGCCTTCGAGGCCGTTGTTGTCGAAGTAACGTTGAAGCTCCGCGAAGTCGATACTCTTTGCGGGTGGCCGGTTTTTGGGAGGTCTTGTCATGAACGTAAGTACAGAAGTCTTGAATCAATTGTCTGCTTATCTGAGCGGCACGCTGTCTCTCCAATCTCTCAGGGAATGGGAGGTTGCTCTGTTCCTACGCCGAGATGAACTCGCAGACGAAGACCACAAATTTCTGATGGTGTTCGAGCGGCATTTCGCCGAACTGCTGCTCGGGCTGCCAGAAAGTGTATTCAAGCAAATGCTCCGATCTCTTGCCGAGCCGTCTATGGTCGTGGTGCAAGTAACGGTCCAACGCGCACGCCTCTTGCTAAATGACTCGTCAACTTCTCACTATCCATCGGAGTTTCCGCGCCTGCTCAATAATGTCCCCGAACTGTCCCCGGCCTAGCGGATATTCATGGGCGGGCCCCCTTGCTGGCCTGCCCGTGGTACTACCAATTGAACGTTGAATGTTGTGACGATGGGTGCCTGATCCTGAATTTCCAAACTGAAACTGTATAGGCCCGCGCTGTTGATTTGTGCATTCCCGAACTTGACGGGACAGATGATTGGCTGCGAGGTATCGACCACTGGCAGCATCGCAATAGCCTCTGCTATATCGCTTCCAGCATCTTCATGGCGAAGCTTGACTCGCATACTGAAATTGCCGGGCCGATCCGATTCCAGATTGCAGAAGAAGGTTAGAGTCGGCAACACGAACGGGATTTGCGGCACGGCCATATCCGGCAAATAGAGACCCACGATTATGATCTTGCCGTTATCTTCCCGACGAACATCGTCACAGACCAAGATGTACCTTGCGGTTATTGCCATCCGATCCCCCTTGGCCCCGTTTGAAGGCGAGGTTCTCCCTTTGATTTTTCTTGACTTTTGGGGATCACTACAGGAATACTCTGAATACGAGATCAGCTATACCCGCAGCCGCCCAACAAGTCTTTCAGCGCCCTGCGACCTCAGCCTTCCGCTTCCAACGGAAGGTTGAAGTGTTTTGGGACATCCTTCACTCTGCAACATTCCGAAGTCGAATTGCAAGCAGATTCTATAGACAGAATGAAGGATTTTGCATCCCCCATATCTTGGGGGATGTTAACTAGCTGGTACATTGCGCTGTGGCCCTCAAAAGGCATAGTGTAAGAGCCTATGAAACCGCTACCAGCGCCGACTATTCCCGGCAAAACGGAGTTCCAGAAATTCGACAATGCTGTGCGCCAAGTGCTCACGGTTTCGAAAGAAGAACTGCTTCAGCGGGAACAGGCGGAACAGGAAACGAAAGAGAAAAGGCGACCGAAAGAAGTAACTGGCCGCCGATCCTGTCACGGCAGGATTCCAGCCTAGACCTCCATCCTCATTTTGCCAAGTATATTATTGCCAACATTCCCCTTGACTTCCGCGGCCAAAGGATTAGCATTGAGTTATCACCTCCGATCCAATTCAGGATCGAATGGGCCGATAGCCAAGGAATGTCACCGCTTCTTGGTTGCCGGCCCATTTAATTTGCTACCCTCAAAAGCATTATCCAGAGAGTAATTCCCGATGCGAATCGTCGTCTGGAACTGCCGCATGGCCCTCGCCAGGAAGCGAGAACTGCTCTATCAGCTTCGGCCGGACATCGCCGTCATCCCCGAATGTTCCCGCGATTCGATGAGGCTTTGCCAGGAAGACGGCTTCGACGCCTGCTGGTGGGGAGAAAACAAACACAAAGGTCTCGGAGTATTGGCAGCCAAGCCCTATCGTCTGGATGAAGAATGCAGGCCGGGCCGCTCATCCGGGCAAAGCTCGCCCCGACAGATCCGCCCCCGACAAAGATGGATCGCTCCCGTGCGCGTCGTCGGCCCACGAAACTTCCTGCTGCTCTCGGTGTGGGCTTGTCCGGTCGGCGGCGTCAGGGAGCACAACTACGTCGGCCAGACCTACGACGCCATCGTCCGCCATCCCAAGTGGTTTGCCGACAATCTTCCCACAGTGATTTGCGGCGACTTCAACAGCAACCCGATCTTCGATCCCGGCCGCAAGAAGAAAACTCATGCCGCTGTCGTGCAGCTGCTCGCTGCCCGAGGCCTGGCCAGCGCCTACCACGAATTCTTTTCCGAACCCCACGGCGCCGAAACTCGCCCAACCTACTATTTCTGGCATCGCCAGGAGCGCAGCTTCCACATCGACTACATCTTTCTTCCCAGCGGCTGGACAAAATCCATCACCGCTATCGAGGTCGGAAGCTACATTCAATGGAGAGCCGCCAGCGATCACGTCCCGATCGTGGTCGAGCTCGCCGACGCCGCTTAGCATCAAGCTTCACTGCGAATCTCCTGCGCATCTCGGCGTCCGCACCGCAGGAAGTATCCGGCCAACCAAGTCAGCGCTCGCGGCCTCATCCTTCAAGATCTCCCATCCCGTGAACACCGCAATCAGCTCTTCCTCTGGAAACACCATGAGCCGCTGTCCCCCGAAGCCCCGCGCCATCCAGACATAGCCTTGCCGATCCTTGCGCGGCAGCAGCCACCACTTGAATCCATATTTGAAAGCGTCCTCCGCGTCGATAGCCGGAGTCAGCGACTGCTTCACCCATTCTTTCGAAACAGTCTGCCGGCCGTCCCACACGCCATCGTGCAGATACAGGTAGCCAATCTTCGCCAAGCCCTCGTTCTTCAGAAACAATCCGCCCTCGGTATCGGCCACTCCCAGCGGAGTCCGCTTCCAGTAATGCTCAATCCCTAGCGGCCCGAACAGATACTTCTCCCCGTACTTGGCGATGTCCTGCCCCGTTTCCTTCTCGAACACGTAGGCCATGAACATCGACACGCCGCTGCTGTAGTTGAAGACTGTCCCCGGCTCGTGAGCCATGGGCCGGTCGATCACATACTGCACCCAGTCGTCACCCGCCTCCATGATGCTCGAATCGTTCTTGGGATCGTCGTACGCGACCTCTTCGTTCCAGTCGAGCCCGGTGGTCATGGTAAGCACGTGCCGCAGCGTGATGCGCCGCTTGCGGTCGTCCACATTCTTCACCTTGGCCGCGTCGAAGTATTTCAGCAACGGAGTGTCCAGCCCGGCCATGAAATCGCCCCGCGTAATCGCGATCCCCCAAATAACCGACGACACCGTCTTGCTCACCGACTGCATGCTGTGCAGCTCAGTCCCGTGATAGTACGGGTGCCAGGCCGGATCAAAGTAGTTGTAAGGCCCCGTCAAATGCGCGTTCAGAGGCCCGCGCTCCTTCGCTTCCTTCCCGTAAATCTGACCGTAGTCGTGGGAGTACTTCCTCTCGAAGACCTGCTTCCCACACCGGTACACGGCGAAGCTGTCGACCAGCGAATATTTGTTGCTCGCCAGATCGGCATCAAACGCCCGGAGCACTTTTTCATCGAGCCCCACGCCGCCGGGCTGATCCTTCGCCCAGCCGTGTGTCGGCCAATGGATTGCCGAAGCTTCGGAACTGCTCTGCGCCAAAGCCAACTGCGAAAACACAAGGCAAACTATAGGAACGACTAGCGCCCGTACATTCTTCATGTTGTCCTCATGTTGTCCTCTGAAGATGGCCCCAGCATCTAGGTCGCAGGCAAAGCATCGAACTCCACATGCTCCCTTCGCAGCCGTATCGAACTGTAGAGCATCAAACTGCAGCACATCGAACTGCAGTCGCTGCCGTTCTCCAGTCGCGAAGCGACGGCATTCATTAGCCCAGGGCGTAAGCCCTGGGTAGCACGGCACGTTTGAATGAGTCCCGCAGGGACGGCACGGTTCGCGACGCCCACCGCAGGGCCGGGCCCGATGCTACCGCCGCCCCCGAATAACGGTCTCTGCCATCGGCACCACTTGCTCCCTGCGCAACCGCATCGAACTCTAGCCGCAGCCGTGCTCCAGTCGCGAAGCGACAGCATTCATTAGCCCAGGGCGTAAGCCCTGGGTAACGCGGTGCGCTTGGATGAGTCCCGGAGGGACGGCACCGTAGGCGAGGCCCAATGCTACCGCCGCCTCCGAACCATGTTCTCTGACATCGGTTCTCCGGAAATCTTGACCGGCCGAAAGTTCTCCTCGACCACCCACTCCCGCACCCGCCGCACCACCGACTCCGGCGCCTCCGCCTCCAACTCCACCGCCCCATCCTTATATTTCCGCGAATAAATCCGCGCCCGCGCCTCCAGCAGCGCCAGCATTCTCCCTTCTTTCTGCGGCACGCGCAAACGTATCCGGCTCACCGGATCTTCCTCAATCATCACGTCAATCCGCTCCAGCAGCCGGTCCAGGCCCGTTCCTTCCACCGCCGAAACATACAGAGGCTTTGACTCAGCCGAACCCGCGTCCCCGCGTGCCGAATCCGCCATCAGGCTCGCCGCCATTTCCTGATCCAGCAGGTCAACCTTATTCATCACGCGCAGCCGCGGCTTCTTCTCGGCCTCAAGCTCCTTGAGCACGATCTCCACCTGCGCGTCCTGCTCCGCCGATAGCCGGCTACTCGCGTCCGACACGTGCAGAACCAGCGACGCCCGCTGCACCTCTTCCAAAGTCGCGCGAAATGCCGACACCAGCGTATGCGGCAGGCTGCGGATGAATCCCACCGTGTCCGACAGCAGCACCTTCCGCTTCGAAGGCAGCGTAACCGCGCGAATCGTCGGATCAAGCGTCGCAAACATCTTCGGCGACGACAACACTCCCGCCCGCGTCAGCGCGTTAAACAGCGTCGACTTCCCCGCATTCGTATATCCCACCAGCGCCACCGTCGCCACCGGCGCCGACTCCCGCCGCTGCCGCTGCTGCGCCCGAGTGCGCCGCACGTTTTCCAACTGCTGCTCCACGTGCCGCATGCGCCGCGCAATTTTCCGCCGGTCGGTCTCAAGCTGCGTTTCGCCGGGACCGCGCGTCCCGATGCCGCCGCCGAGTTGCGACATCTCCACCCCGCGCCCCGCCAGCCGCGGCATCAGATACTGCAGCTGCGCCAGTTCCACCTGCAGCTGGCCCTCCCGCGTGCGCGCGTGCCGGGCAAAAATGTCGAGGATAAGCTGCGTGCGGTCGATCACCCGCCGCTGCACCGTCTTTTCAATATTGCGCTGCTGCGAAGGACTGAGATCGTGATCGAAGAGAAGAACATCGGCATTCACGGAAGCCGCCGCGCCCGCGATCTCTTCGAGCTTGCCCGCGCCAATCAAGGTCGCAGGATCGATGCGATCGCGCCGCTGCAGAATTTCGCCCACCACCCTGGCCCCGGCGCTCTCAGCCAGCGTGCGCAGCTCGGCGAGAGATTCGTCAGCATTGAACTCAGGAATGCTGGGCTTGCTGTTGGATCTGGGTGCAGCGGGTGCCCCATCCTTAGCCGCGTTTTTTGCGGCTAGGGTGGGGATTCTCGCCGCATCCCGCGCGATCGCAGCCTGCGCCGTAGTTGTCCCTCTCCCGCCGCGTCCGCTGCGCACTTCCAGACCCACCAAAAACGCCCGCTCGCCTGCCGGTTCTTCGCGCGCCGCTTCGCCAAACGGCACACCTCTCCCCGCGCGCCCCACACGGGATTTCTTGGAGTGAGAACTTCGCAAACCGAAAGCGCCCCGTCTTTATCCTTCGCTGCCCGAAGCGCTCGCCGCAGTCGCGGCCGGAGCCGCCGTCGTCCCGCCGCCCGCCGACGTCTTCTCCCCATGCACCGCGTGCACGGCGTGGGTCGACACCCCTCGCCCCATCACCACCGTCGAGATGGCGTGCTTGAAGATGAGTTGCTCCTGCGCGTTGGCCTCCAGCACTACCGAGTACTTGTCGAAGGAGCGAATGCGGCCCGTCAGCTTCACCCCGCTGAGCAGATATATCGTGATGCTGGCTCTTTCCTTGCGGGCCGTGTTGAGGAAGGAATCCTGAATGTTTTGCGCCGGCTTATTGCTCTCCATCGCCGATCTCCTTGCCGCTCTAGACTCCTCACAACCGCTTTCCAACCCACCGGCCAGTCATGGGCGCGTGCCATCAACAGCTTGTTCCCGGAAAACTTCTCCGCTCGCTGCGGGAACACGGGGCGACAGTCCCGCTGCCAGCGCATCCTTAATCCGCAAAAACCGCGCTCTCAGCAGGCAGATGTAAGTACCATACGGCGATCTCCGCCGCATTTCAACCGCGAAGTTGGATGGGTTGTGTAGGGACAGCCGCCCTCGCCTGCCCTGAGCGAGTCGAAGGGGCTGTCCGTCGAGCGCAGCTCGACAGTCTTCTCATGATGCCGCAAATTGAGACAACTCTGTACCCAATCTAGAACCTTCCGGTTGACATCAGCCACGCCCAAAGTGCAGACTCTCCTCGACTCGCGAGCCTGCGGTTTCCATGCCGCCGTCCGCGCGTCTCTCTCATTGCATTCTGCTTTTCTCTAGCCGAGTGCCCCTCCGTCTCCGGGCATTCGGGGGCCCATAACCTCACATCGCAGTTGGCGGAGGAAATCCCATGCACCCTTTCGTCGATTTGGCATCTCTGGTCATGCCCACCATCAGCGGCACCGAAGCCACCCAGCTCATCCTGCGCTGGTTCCATTTCATCGCCGGCATTACCTGGATCGGCCTGCTCTACTTCTTCAACCTCATCAACGTCCCCTTCATGAAGCAGGTGGACGCCGCAGCGAAGCCCAAGATCTTCCAGAACCTGACACTGCCCGCGCTGAACTGGTTCCGCTGGAGCGCCCTGGTCACCGTCTTCATCGGATTCTGGTATTGGGCCCAGTTCTACGTAGCCGCCGACGCCGAACGCCAAGGCACGAACGCCCTGAGCACCATCGGCCTGTTCCTGCTGCTCTGGATCGGCTCCTGGTTCATCCTTTTCCTGGTCATCAAGAAAATGACCCCCAGCGGCTACGTGCTGGGCGTGATCACGACCATCCTGACCTACGCCGCCGGATGGCTCTTCGTGAACCGCACCCCGGTCGGCGGAGATGACATCCACGTACTAGCCATCGGCGTAGGCGGCGGAATGGGCTTCATCATGCTGTTCAACGTCTGGGGCATCATCTGGCCCAACAATAAGAAGATCATCAAGGGCACGCTAGCCGGCACTCCCCCCGCCGACGCCGCCGCCCTGGCCCGCCAGGCCTTCCTCGCAAGCCGCACCAACTTCTTCCTGTCAGTGCCGCTGCTGTTCTATATGGCCATCAGTTCCCACTTCGCCAGCACCGTGATCTTCGGGAAGTAGAAAGGAAACGAGATCACTCTTTGTTCCGCGAGAAGCCTTGACTTGTCGTCCATCTAGGCGCTTGGCACACCCGCGGGAGTTCACCGCTCTTGTGTACCTCTCTCTCTGCGGGCCTCTTTACTGCGGTCCTGAAAAAGCTAACATCTTAGAATAAGTCAAAGAGGCCGCTACACCCAACGATTGAGAGGATATGAAGGCACAATCGGTGTAGAATCGAATAGGGCGTGCAGCCTCGGTAAGCCCCCCGCCAAGCCGAGAGGCACTTCGAGAGTCTCCCCACCAAGGCAAATCTGTATGCGAGAACGATATAGCTGTCTTCCGCTCCCCTGGCTGAATCTGGCCGGGTTGCTGGTTTTCCAGTTTCTCCTCTTGGCGGCCGCGAACGGACAAGGCGCTCCTCTGCCACCCGGAGCCAGTAATGGCCTCCGCATGGGAGACATCAAAGTTGACTATGGCTTTCAACGGAATCTGCTTCTAATTGTTTTCGCCGACACAAAGAGGCATCTCGATCGTCAGGCGGTTGTGAAGCTACACGACCGGAAACGGGACAACACAACTTGGCAGACCACCGACAATGAATCTGCGGTTACGTTCTACGACCTGGATTTTGGTGACTATGACGTCGAAGTAAGCGCCGTTGGATACCTCACCGAGCACAAGGAAGTACAAGTCACGGGCACGCTGGATAGCGTCAAAGTGGAAGTGGTTCTCCAACGGGACCCGGCAGCCGTCGAACTAAGCCTTTCTGACGATGCTATCCCGGCCAGTGCGCGCAAAGACGCACAACGAGCGGTTCGCGATCTAAAGTCCTCCAACTTCAAACAAGCACAGAAGCGCCTTGAGAACCTATATCGGGTCTCCCCATCGAGCGCTCAGGTGAACTTTCTTCTCGGGTACCTCTCTTTGCAAGTCCAGGATCTGGATAAGGCCGAGGACTACCTGGGCCGGGCGGCCACCCTGGATCCCCGTCGGGTGCAAACGTTCACTTTGCTGGGTCGGGTGCAGCTCCAGAAAAGGCACTACGAAGCCGCGCAGAAGACGCTGGAAAGCGCCGTCTCCTCCAGCTCAGGGGACTGGATGGCGCACAATCTGCTCGCCGACGCTTATCTCAAGCAGAAGGAATACACCAAAGCACAAGAAGAGGCCCAACTCGCCATCGAACAAGGCAAAGGGGCTGCCAGCGCGGCGCAGCTCGTGCTCGGGCAAGCCTTGGCCAACGTTGGGAAGGACAAGGAAGGGATCGCGGCGTTGAACGCATACTTGCAGAGCAATCCGAACAACCCTGCCGCTCCGCAGGTGCAGGCCTTGATCGCGAAGATTGAGCAACGCGATTCTGGTCCCGGCGTTTCAGGAGAGATGTCCTCTGCTGCTGACCTTGCCCTTGCCGCATCTCCGGCATCCCTGCCCGCCAGCAGTTGGGGGCCGGCTGGAGTTGACGATGTCAAGCCTTCGGTCGCCATGGGCGTCGCCTGCCCCTACCAGCGGGTCCTGGGACGCACTGCTGACCGGGAAAAACAGCTGGTGGAAAACATCTCTCGCTTCGCCGCCGTCGAAGATTTGCTTCACGAGCAGCTCGACCAATCCGGCAATCCCATCACCAAGGAGACGCGCAAGTTCGACTACGTTGCTTCCATCAGCGAGGAACGCCCGGGTTTCCTGGCGACCGATGAATTCCGCAACGAGCGCTACGGCGTCTCTGACCTCCCCGACGGCATTGTGACAACCGGTTTTGTGACCCTGGCGCTGATCTTCCATCCCAACATGCGCGACAATTTCGAAATGACCTGTGAAGGCTTGGGCCAGTGGCACGGTCAGGCCACCTGGCTTGTGCACTTCCGGCAGCGCGAAGACCGGCCCAGTCGCTTCGCCGACTATGTCGTGGGATCGGAAAGATATCCCATGAAACTGAAGGGCCGCGCCTGGATCAGCGCCAACGATTTTCAGATTGTCCGCATTGAATCAGAACTGGCGAACCGAATCCCGCAACTCCCGGTTCAGCATCAGATCGCTGAATACGGTCCGGTCCATTTTCAGGCGAAGAACATGGACCTCTGGCTGCCGCAGTACGTCGATATCTTTTTCGAAATGGGCCACCACCGCTACTACCGGCGGCATAGCTTCGATCACTACATGCTGTTTTCAGTGAATTCGGAGGAAAAATCGCCGCCTATCAATCCTCGACCTGGTGATCCGGTTCAGAATCAGTGAGTTGCAGGACGCAGGATGATAGCGCCTTAGCTGCTGAAACTCGCTTCGGCGCTTGATTTTGCGTGCGCTGATTTTGGGTGGCGCAGCGCTTCAGCGCTGCGATCACTCGCTCATTTGCAATGCCGGCTTTAGCCGCTGGGGTCGGAGTGGTTGGCAGAAGTTACTCTTTCAGCCGCCTTTACACCCATCTCTATCCCTGCAGGCACACTTCGCACGGATCATCTGGAAGCAGTCTGCCCTATCCCCTCGTCTGTCCAAGCCAAGTATCTGAGCAGCCGCCTCAAGAAGCTCCCTCAATCACGGCGGATCGTTTGGCCGTCCTCCAACCGGACATCTGCACCCCACAAATAAAGCGGGCCGGGCGCGAGCCCGGCCCTCATTATTTCAGCAGGAGTTAGAAGTAGAACTTCGCCCCTAGCTGCACCACGCGGCCGTCTCCGTTCGTCGAGATCGTCTGCGTGCGGAAGATCCGCCCGAAGCTAGCTGCGTCGAGCGGAGATGCGTCTTCAGAGTTGAACCCCGGGGTAAGCGGGTTATTGAAATTGGCATGGTTGAAGGTGTTAAACGTCTCCAGGCGAAGCTGGATGAAGCGTACTTCGTCGATATGGATATTCTTCTCCAGCGCCAGGTCTGAAAAGTTGGTGCCCGGTCCGTAGAACGGGTTGCGACTCGCGTTGCCGATGCCGGCTCCGCGGGCCGGAATCACGAACGCGGCCGGCGGCGCTCCAGCAGCCGCGGACCCATTGGTGAACCAGTATTGCCCGAGCGGGTTCGGAGGAGTGCTGGTGTCGAACTGCTCCGTTCGCGGATTCACGAAGTGCAACTTCACGCCCGTGCCGTTCATGCGATCCGGGCACGCGAAGAAGGCAACGTTGTCGTCACAGGTGTCGGACGTGGAATTGAGGTTGAAGACGCCCACCGGTGTCCCATGCTGCAGCGTGTAGACACCCACCAGGTTCCAGTCATCGGTTAACCGCTTCCAGTGATGACCGAACTTGTAGAACGGCAGGGTGTAGTTATAGCTCACCACAAATCGCTGCGGCGCATCGTTGGCAGATGGAGCCCACATATGTGCCGGATCGAACGTGTTGATCCCAGGGAAGTTGAACGCGCTGTTTTCCAGGTTCGACGTCTGGTCAAAGTAGCGCGACCAGGTATAAGCCGCCAACAACTGTAATCCGTTGCTGAAGCGGCGGTTCACTTCCACCTGCAGCGAGTTATACCGTGAGTTGTATTCCGTGTTTTCGATCCCGATGTGGCCGTAGACATTGAGATCCAACGGAGTTCCACCCGGCGTTCCGAATGCTGGGCACCGGTTCGGGTCGTTCAGGTGGAAGCCATTGGTGCAAAGCCCGCCTTTCGGGCCGACGTAGGCTGCCGCCGCCGGGTTGACGCCCGGGAACCCGCCAGCCAGATTCAAATCGTATGCGCCTTCCAGGTGGCGTGCCTGACTGCCAACGTAGCCGACCGAGACCACAGTCGCCTTATCGAGCTGCCGCTCGACGGTCAAATTGTAGTTTGTAGCTCTCGGTGCGGTGATGCGCGGATCGTTGACTACCGTACCAAGTCCGACGGGCTCGAATTGCGCGAAATTGATATTGCTGCCTGCGGCCGGAGGAGCAAACGGGAACAACTGCGGCGCCGAGCAGCCGTCAGTGGCAAAGGCCACACTCTGATAGGGGTTAGCAAATCCCGGCGTTGATGCAGGGCATTTTGCCAAGGAACCGCTGGAGCTGATGGCAAACGGGGCGTTGGTGAGTGTCTGCAGCGACAGTTCTGACTCGCTGCGGTTGTAGTACAGCCCAGCTCCGCCTCGTACGCTCCAGTTGCGTGACCCTCCCGGACTCCAGGCGAATCCGAGACGCGGAGCAAAGTGATTGTAGTGCACCGTCATCCCGCCGTACTTGTTGATCCCCGTATCACCGGGGAATACCAGCCCCACAGGAGCGCCCGGGAATATTGTCGACTGCTGACCCGGCCGGAAAGCGGATTGGATCTCGCCGTTGCCAAACAGGTTTCTCCACGGGGTTTCCACGTCCCAGCCCGTGCCCAGCGTCAAGGTCAAGTTCGGTCTGATCTGCCACTGGTCCTGAACGTAGGCGTACAATTCGTGTGCTCTTTCGCGCACAATTGATCCGCTCCCCTGGCTGAAACTGTCCGGAATTCCCAGCAGAAAATCGGCGCCGGTGATGGTAGTGGAAAACGGACCGTTGCCGGTAAACTGGAAATTACCGTTGTGGTTGTTGAAGAACGGGTTGTTTACCTGGTTGATATCGGCGGTAAACCCGGCCTTGAACGTGTGACGGCCCCAAACCTTGCTGAAGTTGTCAACGGCCTGATACGTGTCCTGTATGCGCGGCTGGGGACCGTTGTTGCTGAACCCGAGAACAAACAGACCGGCAACGTTCATAAGCGGCAAGGATTCCACGGCACGATCCTGCGGGATGATTCCGGTGAATCCGTATGCCGTGGGATCGATGGTCGCCACTGGGTCGACCGCCGCAAAATTGAAGCGCGTATAGCCGATGCGCGCCTCGTTGAGCGTGGTACCCGTAAAGGTATGGTTCCACGCTACCGAATACTGCTTTTGATGACGCAGCGCCTGTTCTGAGAATCCTGGAACGGTAGCGCCCGTAAACGGAAGCGTATCCACAGAAGGATTGGTCTGGAACAGGCTGTAGAACCACAACGAGTCCTTGCTCGTTAGCTTGTCGTCAATGCGATAGAGATACTGATAGTTCTTCTGCGTCGTAGTCGGGTTGAACGTAAAAGTGTTCCCGGCCACGGACGGAACATACTGGTTCATCAACTTAACTGCCAGCGGGTTAAGATCCTGGTTAGGGATGACCCCGGTGCTGAAAAGCTGCGCGAATGTAGGCGGAGTCGCTCCCCCAGGTTGGCACATCACGCCGCCGCTGACCGGGCACGTTGATGCATTGTCACCAAACATGGCGAATGGTATTGGGTTCGTGCTAAAAGTGCCCGCGGCGTTGCTAAAGTCTCCGCCCCGCTGGGCCTGACTGTAAACCGGGACTGACGGAATGGCCCCAACTTGCGGGTTCCTCGCCTTCAGGCCCTGGTACGAGAAGAAGAAAAACGCCCGATCCTTGACAACCGGCCCGCCGATCGTGCCGCCAAACTCGTTCTGATGGAATTGCGCGGCTGATGTGCGAAACCATGCCTTGCCGTCCAGGAAAGTATCCCGATAGAACTCAAAGCCGCTGCCGTGAAAAGCATTCGTACCACTCTTGATGACTGCGTTAATCACCGTCCCCGAATTTCGCCCGTACTCCGGGTTCAGCGTATTGGTGACCAGGCGAAACTCGCCAATCGCATCAGGACTGGGGATTACAAGAGCCGTATTCAAAGTCGGATCGTTCGAGTCGACGCCGTTAATCAGGAAGGAGTTCTGTTGCGTTTCCTGGCCGTTTCCGGAAAACGCTCCGCCCGCGCCTCCGAAGCGGTCCGTCGAGCCCACTACGCCGGGCTGCAACTGTTGCAGTGCGGTCCAGTTACGCCCGTTCAGAGGAATGTCGACAATCTGACTCCCCTCAATCGTCGTGCCCAGTTGCATCTCGGTTGATTCCACCTGTACCGCATTCGCCGAAACTTCGATTGTCTCCGATACCGCACCGAGTTCCACTTTCGCGTCCAACGTGTACACCTGAGCCACGTCCAGGTGAATGCCGGCAATTCGAAACGTCTTGAAGTTGGGAGCACTCACTGTCACCGAGTAGGTTCCAACGGCAAGCTGCTGAAAGACGTAAAGTCCACTCGAGCTTGACGTTAATTTGGTCTGGATGCCCGTGTCGTTATTTGTCGCCACAATCGACGCGTTCGGCACCGCCGCTCCGCTGGGATCGGTGACCGTCCCGCGAATGCTGCCGTAGAGGTTGTCAGCCAAGGCAGGCTGCACGGTCGCTAAGACCGCCATCAGGAACGCCGCGACGATCACCAGCCACAGAAAATTGCGTTGATAATTCTTAGAATCTGAGTTTTGCAGCATTGGATTCTCTCCTGAGCACGCGAAGGAAATGAGCCCTTTTCTACGCAACACCGAGCACAACCTTCCCGATATAGCACGTAACACACCACAACAGTACTAAAGTAACTGCCATTGTTTTGTTATATTTGTGGGCACGGTTATGTTGCATACATTCTGAAATTGGTACCGCGCAGGGTGCGTTTCTATGGATTTGTGGATTGTGGGACGAACCGCTTGTGCGACGAATGCAGCAAGAGCAGCGTTGGATCAGGCGCAGGCCGGCATACTTTCTCGCAGCCAGGTTCGCCTCGGCCAGGGAGGCTCGCCCTCCAGGCGATCAGAAACTGGTCACCCCAAATCGAACCAGGCAGGCCAGCCCGCTCCGCTCCCCAAAAAACTAAGGGCCGGGCATTAAGCCCGGCCCTTACTCTTCAAGCCAGTTTGGTTGGGATCAGAAGATGATCTTCCCACCAAACTGCAGGCGCCGCTGCACAATGCCGTCAGTCGTGTTGTTGCCGGCAAAGTTGTCGCCACCATCAGGGTTGAACAAGCGGCTGCCGAATTGAGTGACGCCCATCGAGCTGACGCTCGCGTTATTTACGTTGACGCTGGGTATTCCCAGCCACATATGGTTGAACAGGTTGAAGGCCTCGGCCTGGAACTGAAGCGTAAGCCGCTCAGTAACCTTCACATTCTTGAACACTCCGAAGTTCACCGTACTGATCGGCTGGCCGCGTTCCGTGTTCCGGCCCAACGACGAGAACGGCGTGCCAAAGACCTGTGCCGCCGCAGGGGTGTTAATGATGAAACGCGTTTGGGCTGGACTACCTGGTGTAACGGGGCACTGGTTCGGCGTGCCGCCGCTGTACACGCACCCGGCATTAAAGCTGACAAACGTCCCTCGAGGCTCTGGAGCCGTGCCTGTAGCAGCAATTGGACAAGCGAACGTAGCATTTGGCGCCCCAGCCACGCCGTCACAGTAGAATCCGACCTGGTTAAACGGCGCGCTCGCGTTGCCTACGAACGGCCGGCAGGTGTCGAATCCAGACGTCCCCGTAAAATTGGTGGGGTCGCACAATCCCTGCCCCGCGGCCTGCAGCACTGTCCACGGCTGGCCGCTGGAGTAGCGGTAGGTGCCGTTGATCTGCCAGCCCCCGAGCAGGTGACCCAGGAACCCGGATTGACCCTTCCGGAAGGGCAGATCGTAAACCCACAGCATGTTAAACAGGTTCGGGAAATCGTAGCTGCTGTTGGCACGTTCCGCCTTGCTGATGTCAAACGGATTCTGGGCAAGATCGAAGACCGTCCCTAATCCCGAGTTAGCCGAGAAAGCCTCCGAGGCGTTGTCAACTGTATGGCTCCAGGTATAGGACGCCTCTCCCGTGAAGCCATGATAGTTCTGCAGTCGGAACTGCGTCTGCAGACCATGGTAGATGGAGTAGCCGGTGTTGGTGTATTGGACAACCTTGGTGAAATTGCAGTTCGCATATCCCGCCGCGAAGCCAGGAGCGCCCGCCGTGTTGCAGGGAGTCAGACCTGATGGGACGAAGTTCTGGAAGCCAGCGTTGATTAATGCTCCGACGTCCGGGTTCCCATTGATTTCCTGGAAATTGGCCAGAGTGTGGTTCCCGACGTAGCGAACTTCCGCCGCTATCTTAGTGCCAATTTGACGCTCCATGCCCAGATTCCACTGCTGGGAATAAGGGTTGCGGAAGTTGTTACCGAACTTTACTTCGCCCGCAACCCCCGGATTTCCTTTCGGTGCCAGCGGGAACAATGCTGCCGCGACCGTAGCGCCGGTGAGAGTGGGGATATTGGGCAACCCCGCCGCGGCAGTCTGTGTGTTGTCCGTTTCGATGGTTGCGAGATTTGTAAACGGCGCACTCCCTTCCACGTTGGTGGCAAGGTTGTAGAAGATGAAATCATAAGCGATGCGGAAACCGCCTCGAATCACCGTCTTGTTCTGGCCGAACAGACCCGGCAGGATATGCGGCGTCCAGGCAAAACCGAGGACGGGCCCGAAATTGTGGTAGTTGTTGGGAAGATTCGGAACCGTGGTCAGGTTCAGCGGCAGCGTCTGATCCCAGAGGTGATTGGGACCAGTCTGCGTAGCCACGCTCTCGTTGTGCAGCACATTCGCCGCCTGTTGGAACCAATCCCATCGCAGTCCCAGATTCAGGGTGAGGTTGTCCTTAACTCTCCAGTCGTCCTGGTAGTAGAAACCTAGGTCGTTTTCCTTGAAGCGCAAGGTCGATTGGCCGTAGGCGAACGTGGTCGTGTTGTTGACCGGGGTATTCGCGAGGAACGCGTTGTGGTCCGGGTAGAGGAAAGTTCCATTCTGAGGGAACAGCCCATAGCTGGGTGAGCGCTGCTTGTCGTACTCGCCTCCCCACTTCATGACATGCCTGCCACGCACCATCGAGGCGTTGTCCTGGAGCTGGTAGTCATTGATGAGGCGCCCCTGCGGGAACAGGAAGCTCTGCCCCAGCGGCACGTCGCCCCCGCTCTGGAAGCTGATCGACGGCGGGCACACCCCGGCGTTATTCACAGTACAGGCGAATGGACCGCCCTGAAATAGGACGTCGGAGCGAGAGTAGCCAAATCGCACCTGGTCCAGAAACGTCGAGCTAAAGCTGTGCGTGAGGTCCAGGCCGATTTGCTGGGTTTTACCCGGAACATTCACGATCTGCCCCGCCGCGCCCGCTGCCGGGCCGAAGAAATCCTCATTGAACGTCTCCGAGAACTGATAGAGGTAGCGGGCAAAGAAGCGGTCCTTACTGGTCAATTGGAAATCGGCCCGCGCCGTAGCTTCCCTGTCATTAAATGGCTGAGAGACCTTACTGGAAAGCACGCCCATGTCGATGGGAGCGGTCGTGACGCCGTCGGAGACGTTAACAACGGTGGGGGTGCCGCTGAACGATGCGCCCTTGAGGATCCCTGGGCCGAACTGCGCGAATGCGAGAGCTGCTGGATTGTTGGGAAATGCGGTTTGCAGCTGCGCGATTCCATTCGCCGTGGGCGTAAGCGCCGGCGCAGTAGAAAGCGGCACCCCGGCTGTTCGGTTGTGCTGCCAATTGGTCGATCCAAAGAACCAAACCTTGTCCCGCTTGACTGGCCCGCCAATCGTGCCGCCCCACTGATTCTGCACGTACTGAGGAATCACTGGCTTTGCACAGCCTGGCGCGGGATTCACAGGCGCGCAGAACCCAAGGATAGGATTCTTTTCCTGGTTCTGTAACGAGTCAAACGTGTCGCCCTGCCAGAACTCGTATCCAGTGCCGTGGAACTCGTTGCTCCCGCCCTTGGTGACGTAATTGATTACGCCGCCCATGTTGCGTCCGTATTCGGCGTCGAAGTTAGTCACAACTTGCAGTTCGCCAATTGCGTCCTGATTGCCGAAAAAGAAAGACGGGCCGCCGATGACAGTGTCGTTGTTGGCCTCGCCGTCCAGCTGATAGTTATTCGAACGTGAGCGTTGACCGTTAATCGACAGCTCAGCGCCGTTGTTGTTCTCGAATCCGCCGCTGCCCGAGCTAGCCACGCCGGGCGTGAAGAGAACGAACGAGTCATAAGTATTGCCCAACGGAACGCTGGCGACTTCCTTGTTCTCGAAAGTCTGCGAGATCTGATCGGTGGTGCTCTCCACCAGCGGCGCCGTGCCTTCCACGGTCACCGTCTCCGCCGTACCGCCGAGCTTGAGGTTGATGGGGCCGAGGCCGGTATCCTTGCCCACTTCCACTCCCACACCCTGGGCGGTGAAGGGCGAAAAGCCCTTGCCTTCGATCGTCACGTTATACGTGCCCGGCGGCAGCGAGGGCAGCTGAACCACTCCGGCATTCGAGCTGGTCGTGGTAATTACACGGCCGGTCTCGATTTGCGTCGCTCTCACGGCAGCGCCCGGCACAACAGCGCCTTGCGGGTCGAGAACGGTTGCAGAAATCGATCCGGTCACAATGCCCTGACCGAAAGCGAGGCTCGCTCCGAGAAGAATCAGCAAAGTCACCAGGAAGCAAGTGATGGTGCTACGAAGATCGTGCTTCATGACATCCATTCTCCTGAGTACTTGAAATGTTGGGCAATCTCTTTAAGGCAACCGAGCGGAACCCCACACACTGGCTCTCTCTTTGAATACCTAACAGCGTTAGGCATCTGACATTCCATAACAATCAAATGGCAAGCCATTCGCCTTGAATGGCTTGTCACTTTACTGTTATGTGTTTCGGATTCAGAAATTGGAACGTAGCCCGGAAGGAGTATGAGTTTCAGTACTTTTTCGACGGTGATCCTTGATGATTCAGAGGCGATCCCCTAACGTGCTCGCCTCTTCCCTGACACTTTTGTTGCTTCCTGTTCTCCCGGCGCCAGCACCCGCCGCACGATGGGCGTATTGAGCTTGTACTTCCGCTCCATAACATTGCCCGCCTCGTCCCTCACGTGGATGGTAAACACAGGCAACACACCTTCCTTGTCGAAGTTTGCTGTAGTGACCGTGACGGGCAGCACGCCGTTCAGCTTGTGTTCGCGGTAGGCGGTTTCGTAGCGGTGTTTCCTGACGTTCCAGGTGAAGACGCGGATCTGATTGAAGTCGTACGGCTCCCCGTCATGCGGGTCGGTCAGCACGCACAGGTATTGCGCGACCTTCTTGTCTCCATCCTGCACGTCATTGAGAACGAAGAAGGCGACGAAGCGCTGGCCCTCGGCATATTGCGCGACCTCGAGCGGCACGTCCTCATCCACCATGCGGGACAGCACCCAGCCCACGCGGCCCAGATCGTCGCGCACCAGCCACCAGTCCTCCAGCAGCGGCTCGGCCGCAGCCATCGACTTCGCCGCTCCGGCCCTGGGTTGCACGGGCTTGGCCACGGGCGCCGCTCCCAGTTGCTTCTCCGCGGTGGCGCGCTTCAGGATCACCACCTTCGCCCCGGCTGCCAGTTGATAAAGATGCTCGGCCTCGCGCCCCGGCGTGATGTGCAGGTTCGTCTCATTGCGCAGCGTGCCGGGAGCCTGCACCGGATCGTCCTTATTGTCCTGGGTCAGCTTCTGCAGTCCGTCGAAGGTTTTCTGATCGACCAGAAATCGTTGTTCGATCCAGCCCTCAACGCCGCCCGAGGTGCGCACGCGCGCGAAGCGTTTCTCGCGCTCCAGCACGTCGACGCGCTCTCCGTTCTTAACGTTCCCCACGCGGTTGTAGGCCGCCGAGACCTGGTCGCGCAGCCCAGCTTGCGGAGCAGAAACGTAAGCCACTTCGAGGACGCGGTGACGCCCGCGGTTGCAGCCGGGAAGTGCGGCAATTACGGCCGCCAGACCCGCTACCGCAAGCCAACTCACGCGCGATGAGCCAGAAAGTCGCACTGAACTTCCGCCGTCGAACTTCCGCCGTCGAACCTTCGCTGTCGGACTCTCCACTATAGCGCGGGAGCCCTCCGGTTTCGCGCGCAGAGGTTGACGCACTGTGCACCCGCCGCATATGCCATCAACCCGCAGGACACAGCGACCACCCGTCGGTTACCATAAGGATGGCCTTTTGGAATGTGGCGCTTGCCGCTCAGGCTGCCCAGCGGGGCCGCTGCGCGTCTAAGATATAGGTGGGGTTCGTTCGACACCATTGCCTGGAACTCGGATGAAAAACATATTCATGCTTCGCTGCGCGCTGCTGTGCCTCTGTCTCGCGGTTCTCGGAACTCCTGTCTCCGTCCCGGCTCAGGACACGCCCGATACCGTTCTGCGTCCGCCCAAGGGATCGCAGGTCGCCATCATCATCTTCGAAGATCTGGAGTGCCCCATGTGCCGGCGCACCGCGCCCCTGCTGGAGCAGGCTTCGAAAACCTACAACATCCCGGTCATCCGCCACGACTTTCCTCTGCCCATGCATCCCTGGTCGTACCAGGCGGCGGTGATGGCGCGCTACTTCGATACCCACTCCAAAGCCCTGGGCAACGAGTTCCGCGACTACATCTTCGAGAACCAGCTCGAAGTCAACGTGCAGAACCTGCGCTCCTTCGCCGATAAATTCGCGGCGGCGCACAAAGTCGACTTGCCCTTCGTCATCGATCCCCAGGGAAAACTCGCCGCGCTGGTCAATGCCGACAAAAGCCTGGGCCAGGCCATCAAGATCGATCACACCCCGACGGTCTACGTGGTGAGCAGCCGCAACCCCAACCGGCCCTACATCGAGGTCAAGGACAACAATATGCTCTATGTCACCATCGACGCGGTGATGAAAGAGTAAGAACGATTTGCGATTGCCGATTGGCGATTGCCGATTGTGGACCTTAGGTGCTGAGGCTAGCAGACCCGGACCAGGACTTGGCGTCCGACTTTATTCGCATCTTTTCACGACACCACACTGGTAGGGTTTTCAATCGCCAATCGAAAATCGGCAATCGCAAATTCCTCTACCCTGGCCTTCCCGTATAGTGCGCCCGTGAGTGCACCGCGGCGTGGTCTTCCACTGATTCCAGGTGCGTGATCACCTCCGCCGGGGCGCACAGTCGCACCGGCAGTCGCTCTTCCAGCGCAGTTGCCAGACGATGCGCTTCTCCCACCGGCGTGGCCTGGGGAAACAGCAGGTGCACTTCAATGATCTGCCGGTAGCCGGTCGTGCGGTAGCGCACCCCGTGATATTGCACTCCCAGCTCGGTGCAGATTTCGTCCAGCTTCTCGCGGATCTGCTTGCCGGTCGCCGGATCGGAGTAATCGAGCAGCCCCACCGCGGAACGCCAGGCCAGGCGTCCGCCCGACCACAGAATATTCACCGCCACCGCGATCGCCACCAGCGGATCGAACGGCTTCCATCCCGTCCAGATGACCAACCCTAGGCCCGCCACCACGCCGAAACTGGTCAGGCTGTCGGTAAGCACATGCTTGCCGTCGGCTTCCAGAATCAGCGAGTGGCTGCGCTTGCCCGCGCGCAACAGATACCAGCCCAGCCACGCATTCAGCAGCCCCGCGCCCAGCAGCAGCAAGCTGCCGCGTCCCAGATGCTCGAGCGGAAGGCCCGCCAGCCACTTCGCCACCGCCTCGAAGAGAATCCAGATCGCGGCCACGACGATCATCGCGCCCTCAAATCCGGCGGAGAAAAACGAGATCCGCTCGTAGCCGTACAGGAAGGTCGGACCGGCGGGCTTGGTGCTCAGCCGCAGGCTGAACGTGGCAAACGCAACCGCAATGACATGCACCACCGACTCGGCGAAATCCGACAGGATCGCCGCCGATCCGGTCACAAAGTAGGCAGCGCTCTTGCCCAACAGCATCAGCACGCCTACGGCCAGCGACAGCCGCATGGCAAACCGTGCCGCCCGCATCTCTTGCGGCTCGTCGCTTCGCGCAGAATCCGGCAGCGAGGGTGGGGTCGCCTCTGGCATGGGGTTGCCGATCATCCTGACACGAGCTCTCCAATCTTGAAAGTGACTGGGATCACTCCTCGCGCGACGCTGCCGGCAGATTGTTACAGTCCGATGAAAACTCTCCCCCGCAGCGGAAAACTGGGCACCAAATGCTAGGTACTGCGTACTGCCTTCGCTACAATATTCCCGTGAAACCCAGCATCTTCGTCGTCGAAGACGATCCCGATATTTCGCGTCTGGTCCGCCATCATCTCGAAAATGAGGGCTTCGCCGTGCGCGTATATCCCACCGGCGCCAATGTTCTCTCGGACGCCGAGCGCCAGCGCCCCGCGCTGTTTCTGCTCGACATCATGGTCCCGGGCAAGGACGGCCTCGAAATCTGCCGCACCATCCGCCAGACCGCCGGCCTCGCTTCGGTCCCCGTCATTTTTCTTACCGCCAAGAGCAGCGAAGCCGATCGCGTGCTCGGCCTCGAACTCGGAGCCGACGATTACATTGCCAAGCCTTTCAGCCCGCGCGAACTTGTGGCCCGCGTCAAGGCCGTGCTGCGCCGCTTCGAGCGTCCGCTGCCGCCCAGCCCGGTCAAAGTCGGAGACATCGAGATTGATCCCTCGGCCATGACCCTCACCGTGCGCGGCAATCCTGTTGCCACCACCGCCACCGAGTTCCGCCTGCTCGATTATTTCGCGCGCCACAAAGGGCGCGTGTTCAGCCGCGATCATCTGCTCGATTCCGTCTGGCGCGACACGTCGTACGTGACTTCGCGCTCCGTCGACGTATACGTCCGCCGCATTCGCGAGAAAATCGAGCCCGATCCCGAGAACCCGCGCTACCTGAAGACGGTCCGAGGCGCCGGCTATCGCTTCGAGGCGCCCAAATAACCGTGTTGCATCACCACGGAGGCACAGAGGCACGGAGAATTCGTAACCCAATCAGGCTTCGGATTACCGGCACGGCCGAGTGAGCGATGAAATTCATTTCACGCGTTGGTTTCATCTTGCCTCTCTCCATGACTCCGTGCCTCCGTGGTGATTAATGCGCATGACGTAAACTGACCATGAAAAACCGCATCTTCTTCAAGCTGCTGGCCGGGTTCCTGATCGTGATCGCCGCCACGGCGCTCACTCTCGACTTCATGCTGGGCAGTGCCTGGGAAGCCTCCCTGCGCGCGGAGATCGAGCGCAACCTCACGCAAAAAACGCTATTGTTCGCCCACCGCGTCGAAAACGACCGCAACCACACTCCGCTAAGTGAGATCGCAGCCCAGGAGGGCCAGGCCGCCGGGGCCCGCGCCACCATCATCGACGCCTCCGGTAAAGTGCTTGCCGACTCCGAGGCCAATCCCGCCACCATGGAGAATCACGCGACCCGCAAGGAGTTCGCTGCGGCCCTCGGGGGGAGGCCCGGCAGCAGCGAGCGCCGCAGTTCCACCCTCGGTGTTCCGTTCCTTTACGTCGCTGCTCCCATCTCGGGCGGCGCCGTCCGCTTCGCCTATCCTCTTTCCGACGTCGAAGCGGTGCAGGCCCAGGTGCATCGCCGTCTGCTCTGGGGAGCGGCTCTGGCATTCTGTGTGGCCCTGCTGTTCGCCGCCGCAGCCTCGGTGTGGACCGCCCGCCGTCTCGACCACATTGTCGATGTTGCGGCCCGCATCGAGCGCGGCGACCTGCGCGCCCGCGTCGATGACGTCTCGCTCGACGAAATCGGGCGCGTCGCGGTCGCCATCGACCGCACCGCCGGGCAGGTCGAGCGCAGCTTCGCCGCCGTCCGTTCCAGCCAGCGCCAGCTCGAAACCCTGCTCAACAGCATGCAGGACGCCGTCATCGCCGTGAGCTCCGATGGTCTCGTCCGCTGGGCCAATCAGCAGATGGATCGCCTTGTGCCTCAGGGCCCGCGTTTGAACTCTCCTGTGGTCGAAACCATTCGCGATCCCGACTTCCTCGCCGCGGTCAACGCCGCCAGTTCCACCAAACAGGTGAAAACGACGCGCGCCACTTCCATCGTTTACGGCCGCGCTTTCGACGTGACCGCTGCGCCTCTGCCCGATGGCGGCGCCGTCGCCGTGCTCCGCGACCTCACCGAAACCGAGCGCGTCGAAAAAACCCGCCGCGACTTCATCGCCAACGTTTCCCACGAACTGCGCACCCCGCTCACTTCCATTCAGGGATATTCCGAAACCTTGCTCGACAGCGCCTCCGACAATTCCGGCCCTACCCGTGAATTTCTCGAGATCATCCGCAAAAACGCCGCCCGCATGTCGCGCCTGACCGAGGACCTGCTTACTCTGGCCCGCGTCGAGTCCGGTGAAACCCGCTTTGAAACCGAACCCGTTCCGCCCGTCGAACTGCTGCACGACGCCGAAGAGAGCTTCCGCGAAATCGCCCGCAGTCAAGGCGTGGAACTGCAGATCATCGGATTGCACAACATTGGATTGCCCAACGGAGACTCCCCGGGCAGCGGCTCGCCGGGCGATGCCGCGCCGAAAATCGCCGCGCCCAGCGGTAACGGCAGCGTCGAATCTCTCCCCCGCGTGCTCGCCGACCGCGAAGCCATCCACCAGGTCTTCTCCAACCTCATCGACAATGCCATGAAGTACGGCCGCGCCGGCGGACGCATCGTGCTGGGCGCGCGCCAGGCCAGGCGCGGCATCGAGTTCTATGTGCAGGACTTCGGCGCCGGCATCTCCTCCGAGCACCTGCCCCGCCTCTTCGAGCGCTTCTATCGCGTCGACAAAGCCCGCTCCCGCGAATCCGGCGGCACCGGACTCGGCCTCGCCATCGCCAAGCACATCATGCTGGCTCACGAGGGCTCCATCCGCGCCGAAAGCGAACTCAACCACGGCAGCACGTTTCTGTTCACCCTCCCCACCGCCTGAACTCGGTCCCATCCCGTCCCGGCCTGTGGAAAAAGTGGTTGACAGCCGCCAAGCCGGAGCGCCAAACTCAGCAACATTCCCTGAGCTGTCTGTGACTAGTGTGGCGTCCCGTTAGTTCGAAATTTTCGGGTTCTGAAAGGGCGCGGCTTCCAGCCGCGCTACGTAAGGCGCCGATGAAAATGACGGCTTTAGCCGGTGAAGCCAGGAGACTCAGACCAACGCTTGGCGTCCGGCTCTATTTGCGTATTTTCGTGACGTGACACTAGCGGTCTGTGGCATATCCGGCTGCATTGCCGGGCAAGCTTCCGTTGTCAAAACAGGCATTTTTCGAAGAACGAAAATGAGGAGAAAGACCATGTCGCCGAATCGGGTGGTAGGAATTGTTGTCTTTGCGTTGTGCCTGGCCAGCATCGCATGGGCGCAAGGAGGAGCCACCGGAGCTATCAGTGGTACCGTCCAGGACGCCTCCGGCGCCGCCGTCGCGGGCGCAAAAGTCGACGTCATCAGCGAAGCCACCAACCTGTCGGTCCGCCAGGTCACGTCCGATGCCGCCGGATTGTTTACCGCGCCGCTCTTGCCGGTGGGCAGCTACACCGTTCAGGTAACGGCTTCCGGATTTGCCACCACCAAATTTCCCGGCATCGTGGTCAGCATCACCGAAACCACGCGCATCACGGCCTCCGTCAAACCCGCCACCGTCAAGGAGGTGGTCGAGGTGCAGTACGAAGTGCCTCCGGTCGAGACCACCGCCGCGACCACCGGTGAATCGCTGAACAACACGACCATCACCGAACTCCCTCTGGCCACGCGCAACTTCCAGCAATTGCTCACGCTTTCAGCCGGCGCGTCGTCTGACCTCAACGGCGCTTCCCAACTCGGTCGCGGCAGCGTCGTCATGCACGTCAACGGCGGGCGCGAAGACAACAACAACTACCTTATCGAGGGCATCTCAGCCGCTGACTACGCCTTCGGCGAGCTCACCTACACTCCGCTGCCCAACCCAGATTCCGTTCAGGAATTCAAAGTCTCCACCAGCCTCTACGACGCCAGCCAGGGACGCAACGGCGGCGGCAACATTAACGCCACGTTAAAGGGTGGAACCAACCGTTTTCACGGCGACCTGTGGGAGTACTTCCGCAATACATCGCTGGATGCCCACGACTATTTCCTGGGCAAGTTCGATCTCAAACAGAACATCTTCGGCGGCGATCTTGGCGGACCGGTCGGCAATGGAGCCAGGCTCGGCTATTTCTATGTGAACTATCAGGGCACGCGCCAGCGCAGCGGCGACTCGCCGGGCACGTTCATCAACACGCAGATTCCGGTTCTGCCAACCGCGCGTGACCAGCAAACTCTGATCAACACATTCTTCTGCGGCGCTACCTGCGGGGGAGTTACTCCGCCGATATGCACCGGCGGAAACCCCTGCCTGGATACGGTCGCTCTGAATCTCTTGCAGTTCCCCGGCACTCAGTTCGGCGGCGGCGGAACGGGTTGCGGTGCGTCCGGTACACAGTCTTGCCTTTTCCCCACGGTTCCGGGCACGCCCGGCTTCACCCTGGTGAAAGGCGTTCCCACACTTAATTTTGGTCCGCTCACTCTGACTGATCCCGGCAAGTTTCGCGACGATCAATTCACCGCCAACTGGGACCGCGATTTCCGGGGAGGCAAGGACCATCTCGCCGAGCGCTTCTTCTGGTCCGACTCCGACACCTTCGAGCCCTTCGGCGCCGACTCCTTCGGCATTCAGACCGGCGGCCCGCCGGGATCCAACAACCTGAACTTCCCGCTCGACATTCCCCTGCACAGCCGCTTCGGCAGCATCACCGAGACTCACACCTTCACCAACGCTCTGATCAATGAATTCCGCTTTGGCGTCAACATCATCAGCGACCGGCTCAGCAATCAGGCGCCTGTCACCAACGCACAAGTCGGCATCGATCTGCCCACCGCGACGGGAGTGAACGGCCAGGCTGGCGATCCCAACATCTACCGTCTGCAGTTCGCCACGTTCGGCTTCGGAGCTTACCCGACGCAGCTGCAATCGGCGCTCTCCGACAACCTGACTTGGATCGACACGCTCAGCTGGACGAAGGGTCCGCACCAGTTCCGCTTCGGCGGCGAATTCGACCACGTGTCACTCCGCCGCAGTCTGCCCATTGCCGACAACGGCTTGGTTTTCTTTGCCCCGGCAAACGTCAACACGGACTTGCAGAGCTTCCTGGCTGGTTCACCTTTCTTTGGTGAAGGCGGCGGCGGTTTGGGCAACCACGACTACCGCATCCCCAGCTACTCCTGGTTCGCCCAGGATGACTACCGCGTCCGCAAAGACCTGACGCTGAACCTCGGCTTCCGCAACGAATTCGACGGCGCGCCTTACGACTTGCTCTGCCACACCGGCAACACCAATCCTGAACTCGCGATCACCACCGGCCAACCTTACGTCTGGCCCAAGTGTGTGAACAAGTTTGGTTTGACTGGAGTGACGGGAACGCTGAACTCCGCCGGACTCAATAATGAGTACGCGACGGTTTGGGAACCTCGCATCGGCTTCGCCTACGATGTCGGTGGCCGGCATACTACGTCGATTCGTGGCGGCTACGGCATTTACTCTGTGCGTGAAGACCTGGGCGCTGCCGACAATCTCGCGATTACTCCTCCGGCCTATCCGTTTGGCGTCAATTTCGGGCCAGCCCTTTTCGGCCCATGCCAGAAGACCGCAAGCTGCCTGGCCACTTTGTTTGCCGCCAGCAACAACAATCCGGCGTTTGCCCTTCCGGGTGTGCCCGCGCTCGGCGCAGCGCCAACCCAGCCTTATGCGCCCATTGCCTCGTTCCTGCAGAGTTTCGCGTTTCCCTGCAACATTAACGGCGCGCCGGCTGTCAACGCTGACGAGTGTGGAGCGAACTTCAACGGCACGGTGAACTCTCTTATCGAGCTGACCGTGCCCTCGCACTGGGTTGTAGGAACCACGCAACAGTGGAACATCACCATTCAACGTGCACTCGGGCACGAATGGTTCGCGGAACTCGGTTACGTCGGTACGAAGGGTTCACGCCTGCGCTCTACCTACGATCCCGACCAGGCAACACTGGCCACGGCACAGAATCCGCTGACCCTTACTGGACCCGCCTGCACCAATCTTCAAACCGCCGGACAGTCTTGTACCATCGTGGACTCGACCGGTGAAAACGTCAGCGCCCGCGCACCATTCATCGGCATCGCTCCCGCGGACTTCGAAGACTTCGCTCCCAACTCCGACTCTCACTACAGCGCGCTGCAAGCCACGCTTGCTCACCACTTCTCCAGGGGCCTGTATTTCCAGAGCGCCTACACCTACGCGAAATCGATCGACGACGTTTCCACCGCATCCGTCGCTTTCGTCACCCGCGTGAACAATCAGACCAGCGGGGCCGCCTCCCGCGGCCTCTCCGACTTCGACCGCCGGCAGCGTTTCGTCGCCAGCGCCGTCTATCAAATCCCGTTCTTCGCCAGCGCCAGCGGCATTCAGAAAGCCGCGCTCAGCGGATGGGAAGCCAGCGGCGTCATGATTCTGCAATCCGGCGAGCCGTTTACCATCTTCGATCCCGCCGGCGGCAGCGCCTACGCCCTAGCGAGCCCTTCGGCGACAGCTACGTTCGCTCCGAACTCCAGCTGTGCCAACGCCCTCAGTTCAGGCAGCATCACTTCCCGCCTGAATAACTGGGTGAACGCCGCAGCCTATCAGCCTGATCCAACGGCCACGCTGGCCAACGGCAACCCCAGCGACGCCACTCTCTACGGCAACACGCCGCGCAACTGCCTCATCGGCCCGCCGCAGAAGAACGTCGACTTCACCCTCGACCGGGTTTTCAAACTCGGCGAGCGGCAAGACCTGCGTTTCCGCGCCGACTTCTTCAACCTCTTCAACCACCCGTCGTTCGCCAACCCGGCAGCAACGTCGGTTTCCGCCTCTGGCGGCGGATCGGCCCCCATCACCTCCACGGTGGGCACGCCCCGCCTGATCCAGTTCTCCCTGAAATATTCGTTCTAAGTTAACTAGGGTGCCCCATTTCTCGCGCGTTCGTTGCGCGAGAAGTGGGGCTTTTGACTGTCCTATCAAAAGCCGGTTTCGTCCAGTCTCCGCGTATACAAACCTCACCCCAAAAATTCACAGCTTTTTAACCCCATTTTCTTCTGAGAAAACTTATCCTAGGCCATTGGCCATCTCATCCCATGAGCGACACAATGATGGACCGCAGCGTCGCGAGGATCGGCCAGTTCGCTCCCGCCACCGCCGTTCGAGTCCGCCAGACACTGTTTCTACAAACATTGTTTCGCCAGACGATGTTTCGCCAGACACGGATTCGCAAGATACTAATATGAGCACAGCGCCCCAACCCGCGGCTCCAGAACCGGCTCATCACTACATCGTGCGCCGCACCGTGGAAGCCTGCCGCATGGCCAAAGACGCGGCTGGGGCCGCCGCTGAAGGCATCGCCACCGGTTCCAATGCCCTGCTCGGCTCCCTGCGCCAGCGCGAGCGCGAACTCGACACGCTCGACATGGAAATCGATTCCGGCGTCACCACCGCCATCACCGAAGTCGGCCCGGCCGAAGCCCGCGAACTTCTCGCCTGCATGAAGGTCATGATCGGCCTGGAGCGCATTGGTGACCTGCTGCTCAGTTTTGCCAACAGCGCCCAGGCCGCCAACGGGCGCATCGACCCCGAGGACACCCGCGACCTCACCCAGATGGCCACCATCCTCGAGAAGATGCTCACCGACTGCACCGCGGCGTTCTCCGAGCGCGACGTCCCCAAGGCCATCGACGTCCTGCGCGCCGACGCTGAAATGGATCGCCTGCGCAACCTGATTTTCCTGCGCCACATCGAGAATCCCGAAAACATTCACCGCCAGGCCAGCCTGCAGGTCATCTTCATGACCCAGTCGCTCGAACGCGCCGGCGATCACGCCAAAAATCTCGCCGAAGAAGTCTGCACCTTCGTCAGCGGACACACCGTCCGCCACGTCCTCATGGCCTACGACAAGCCCGTCGAGCAGATGTTCATCAACTACCTCCGCCACCGCGACCAGCACCACGGATAGTCCGGCTAACATCTCGCAGAGGCCGGCTTGCTCTCGCTTCAAATCCCTGCAGCGAAAAGAAAAGGGCCGGGAAAGAACCCCGGCCCGTAGTGACTGAGACTCCAGCCTAGAAGTAGAGCTTTGCCCCCAACTGCACGACCCGCCCGTCTCCGTTGGTTGTGATCTGCCGCATCTGGAAGATCTGCCCAAAACCAGGTTCGGAAACATCTTCGCTCTGGAAACTCGGGGTGGCTGGGTTGGCGAAGTTCGCGTGGTTGAAGGTGTCAAAGGTCTCCAATCGCAACTCCAGGTACCTGGTCTCGTCAATGTGAATGCTCTTGTGCAAGGCCAAATCCATGTAGTTTATGCCTGGGCCATACACAGGGTTACGGTTCGCGTTGCCAATGCCGGCACCTAAGGCTGGAACGGCGAACGCCGCAGGATTGAAGTACTGGTTGGTCGCGTTGCGCGGATTGGTAATATTCAGCGGCGCGCCCGTGCGGTCGGCCCTGTCCGGGCACGCGAAGAACCCGACGAAATTGTCGCAGATCAGCGCTGTGGAGAAGAAGTCAAACACCGGAATCGGGAATCCATGCTGCAGGGTGTAGATCCCCGCTAGTTGCCAGTCGTCCGTCACCCTTCTCCAATGGTGTCCCAACTTGTAGAACGGGAGCGTGTAGTTGAAATTCACGACCAGACGCTGGGGAGCATCATTGGCCGACGGCCCGTACAAGGCCGCAGGGTTGTAAGGGTTGATTCCAGGAAAGTTGAACGAGCTGTTTTCAAGATTCGAAGTCTGGTCGAAATTCCGTGACCAGGTGTACGCCGCCTGCACCTGCAGCCCTTGGCTGAGATGACGGTTAAACTCCACCTGCAGCGCGTTGTAGTTCGAGTTGTAACTCGAGGTCTCCTGTCCTGGATGCCCATAGACGCCAATGTTGAACGGCGTCGAGCCCGGTGTCTGCGGTCCATTGGTCCAGGTCAGGTTCGGGTTCTCGGTAATTGGGGTTTGCAGCGGACACAGAGCTGCCGCATGCAGACGCAGCCCGGTCGGACATCCCGAGGCCGCTGCGAGCAGATTCACGCCCGGCGCCGAGCCCGCCAGGTTCGTGTCGTAAGCGCCTTCCTCATGCCGTCCAAGGGCGCCAACATAGCTCACGGTCACTATCGTCGACTTCGAAAGCTGCCGCTCGATGTTGAGATTGAAGTTCGTGATCCTCGCCGTCGTGAAATGGGCATCGTACGACGTCCAGTTAAATCCGATCGGCGCGTACTGCGCGAAATCGATATTAGTGTCTCCCGGCGACGGCGGAGTGAACGGAAATGGATTGGCGACGGCCCTGCATCCCGCGGTTCCCGTCGCATTCGCGCACCCAATCGCCCCCACGGGAGCCGCATTCGCCGTAGCAAACGGATTGGCGAAGCCCGGTGAACTCACCGCCGCACCACCAATCGAGGCGATAGAGAAGGGCGCATTCTGCAGGGTTTGCAGCGTCAATTCCCCTTCGGACCGGTTGTAGTAGAGTCCGATGCCGCCTCGAATGCTCCACTTCCCCGACGTCGTGGGACTCCAGGCAAACCCCAGGCGCGGACCCAGATCCTTCATCGGTATGTTGATGCCGCCGTACTTGTTGATTCCCTTGTCTCCCGGATACACAAATCCCGGAGGCGCTGTCGGAAAGACCGTCGATTGCTGTCCCGGACGCCATGCTCCCTGAATCAATCCGTTGTCGTACAGGTTCCGGAACGGCGTCTCGATATCCCACCCCACGCCCAGCGTGAGAGTCAGACGCTGCCTCACCTGCCATTGATCCTGAGCGTAGGAGTAGTACTCCTGCCCGCGGCTGCGAATAATGGATCCGCTTCCCTGGTTGTATGCGTCAGGCAAGCCCAGCAGGAAATCTGCGTTGGAGATCCCGGTCGAAAACGGCCCGCCTCCGCCGAACGTATATGTGCCCGAAAGGTTGGGATAGAACGGATTGCTGATTTGCAGGCGCTCCATGGTAAAGCCCGCTTTTAAGCTGTGGCGGCCGGCCACCTTGCTGAAGTTGTCGAATACCTGGTAGGTGTTGTCGTAGCGCGGTTGCGGTCCGTTCGAGCTGAATCCAAGCGAGAAAAATCCGTTGACGTTCATCACCGGCAGGGAGGCGACCGGCGGCGACTGCGGATTGATGCCGGTGAATCCATAGCTCGTTGGGTTGACGGGGTGGATCGGATTCACCGCCTGGAAATTGAAGCGGGTGTAGCCAAATCGCGCCTCATTCAACGTGGTGGGCGAAAACGTGTGGGTCCACGCCACTGTGTACTGCTGAATATGTTGTTGTTGGCTTTGTCCAAAACCCGGCAGTGACGCCCCAGAAAACGGCAGCGTATCCGACTGCGGAACGCTCTGCCACAGCCCGTAGAACCATATCGCATCGTTCGCCCTCGCTTTCTCGTCCAAACGATAGAGATATTGGGTGCTTGTTCCCGTTGACGTAGAGTTAAACAGGAAGCGGTTCCCGGCGGCGTTGGGCAGGGGAATGAATTGATTCATCAACTTCACCGCCAGCGGATTTAGATCCTGCGTAGGAATCACGCCGGTGCTGAACAGATTCGCGTACGTCGATGTCGCCTGCCCCGGCTGGCACATCACGCCGCCGCTCACCGGACAAGGCGAGGCGGTGTCTCCAAACATAGGAAACGCGATGGGATTCGAACCGAACTTCCCGGCATCGGCGGCGCTGAAATCGCCGCCCTGCTCGGCCTGGGTGTAGACCACGGGAGTTCCCGGGAGAGTAATGTCGTTTTGCGGAAAAGCTCGCTTCACTCTCTCTAGCGAAAAGAAGAAGAACGCATGGTCCTTCACGATCGGGCCGCCGACCGTGCCTCCGAAATCATTCTGATGGAATGGCGATGCCTTCGTCTCGAACCAGTTCTTGGCGTCGAGAAACGTATCCCGGTAAAACTCATAAGCGCTGCCGTGAAACTGGTTGGTGCCGTTCTTGACGGCTGCATTGATGATGACGCCGGAATTCCGTCCGTACTCCGGATTGATCGTGCTGGTCACAAAACTGACCTCGCCGATTGCGTCTGGGCTGGGCACGACGAGTGGCGTCTGCAATGACACTTCATTGGAGTCGTTGCCGTTGACCAGGAATGAGTTCTGTTGCGTGCCCGATCCGTTGCCCGAGTAGTTGCCCAGCGTTCCAAAGCGGTCCGATGCCGCCACCACTCCCGGCTGCAGTTGTTGCAGCTGCGTCCAGTTGCGCCCGTTCAGCGGCAGGTCGACCAACTGATTGCTGGTAACCGTCGTCCCCAGCTGCATACTGGTGGTCTCCACCTGCGTGGGATTCGCTTCCACCACAATCGTCTCGCTCGTCCCTCCTACTTCCATCGCGACCTTCAGGTTGAAGATCTCGTCGAGTTCGAGGTGAATGTGAGTCGCCGTGAACATCTTGAATCCAGCCTTCTCAGCCACTACTTTGTATTCCCCGATGGGAAGTTGAAGGAAAGAAAACGCTCCGTCCGCCCCGGATGTCGCCGAGTAGCTCAGGCCCGTGCCCAGGTTCGTAGCTGTGAGCTTTGCGTCCGCTACCAGCGCGCCCGTTTGGTCAGCGACCGAACCACGGATGCTCGCGTACAGGTTGTCAGCGAAAGCTGAAACCGGCGCCAATGTCGCCCACAGAACGGCCAACACAATCAGTAGAAACAAATAACTGTAATGGTGAGGATGCCTGAGAGGCGCTTCGCTCGCTCGCATTCCATTTTCTCCTGGTTGGGTAGCGTCCTGGCCTTCAGCGGCCAGACATCCGCCCTGATTCGCAACATCTCGTGACTCATGTCTGCATCCAGGAGTCCCCGCGCGAACTCAGCATGCCGCGGAGGGACAAATGCATGCCTGCTTGACACTGACTGTCTCTTGCGAGACACCCGCCCCAAGATATTGGCAATTGCAGTTGGCAGTTTCTAACTTCACTTCACAAAGACAGCTATGCAAAACAACATGTTCGACGCCGCACGCCTATGGGATTTCGGAGCAAAGGAAGATTCTTTCAGCGCGTTGCTGATCCTTCAGAACCCTGCAGGAAGCGGGAGTCACACTCAGATAGGAGGATGAATTTTGGAGCCCCGGACATCTCTAAGTTGTTTCGTGATGTTTAGGGTTCAGAAACCCAGAAACCCGCACAGAAACCCGCAGAAGAAACCCGCAGAAGAAACCCGGGGAAACCCGGGGTAGAAACCCGGGGACAGACGGGACGTACCCCAGTTTCTTCGAAGCACCTAAGCAACCGAGGTGAGGCTGGCTGGCCTGCAATTGGCAGCGGGTTTCCGGGGCCGCCCTCCCTTTCGCGGAGCCAGTGGACGCGCCGTCAACTCCTCAAGCGCGGCCACAATCCGGACTGCCCAAGGGCCGTCCCGTATGCGTGGATTGCCGCAGTGCGTTTCCCTCGCCCGCCGATTCCGCGTCCGCTAGAAACCCGCTCCACTGCCTTGCGGTCCAGCGTTTCCCCCAGCGCTCCATTTCCAGCATCGGGTCCGGGCTACTGATGCCGCAGTGCGCTGCCGCACTCGACCATTTCCACAGGTCCGCCGTCGCTACCATCCCGGCGCGCACCGGATTCAACTCGACATAGCGCAGCGCTGCCCACAGATGCGGCTCATCCAACGGGCAGGAATAGAAGCGCCCTTGCCATACGTGGCCGCTCGACGACTGCTGGGCATTCCAGTACGCCGCGTAGCGTCCATGCGCCTGTTTGAGAGATTGCGAGAGTGCCTCCGGAGTGTGCGGAACCGCGACCAGGTGCACATGATTCGACATCAGGCAGTAGCCCACCAGCGAGAGAGCGTAAAGTTGCGTATACTCCCGCAGCAGCTCGAGATAAGTGACCCGATCCGCGTCGCTGGAGAGAATGACTTGTCGCGCATTCCCCCGCTGCGTAACATGATGGGGAACGTCGACGACGACCACCCGTGGCAGTCGAGCCATAGCATGAAAATAACAGAGATGACCCAGTGTGCAGACAACCTAGGACTCGGGTTGGCTTTGTGACTCCCAGATCGGGAGGAAATAATTGGGGTACGTCCCGTCTGTCCCCATATTTCGCATTCCTGCAACTAGAGTCCGGAGAACATATGGATAAAGAGGAGAAACGTCAAAGGGCCCTCAACGAAATCCGGGAGCGCATCTCCAAATTTGGGTTCCATATTTACGTAGTTACAGGCAGTGGGGATCCTCATTTCGGTTACACGATAGGGCTTACCGAATCACTCGGCGCGGAGCTTATCTTACCCGGCACGTATTTCTACAAGCTAGATGATGTTTCCAAAGTAATTGAGAGCATCATCGGCAAGTTGTCACCGCCAGTCGCTTGGGATACTGCGTCTGTTGACGCGGATCCATGGGGTATCTTTTCGTTCCGACACGTGCATATGAGTTGGGCGACCGCTCTCATGCTTGGAGCCTTTGACTACTATCGGGGAAGAACCATCGAGGCCTACCAAGTCGTCCCCGATGAAACGCATTGGACCATTGATGTCCCGGACCTTTCACAACCATGGAGTCCGAATCAGGCACCTGGTTGGCGTTGGTTGAAAGAAGAATGGAAGTACCCTGTTCCAAAGGATTCTGTAGCGTTGACTGACCTCAATATCCTTCGTGGAGGCCGGATGACCGACGTGATGCGCTGGGAAGAAGATCAGTGGGAAATCTTCTCTGGCTTCGCCCCAGATATACCGGAATCGGAGAGGAGAGTTGTCCCGCTTGGTGTTCTGCTAGAAGCGGACAAGTCCCTTCTCCCTGCCGTTGATCTTCGAGTTGAAACTGGGTTCTGGCGCGACAAAGAAGAATCGGAATGGCACCCTTGGGGTAGAGCTAAGGAGCTTGGAGGCACATGATAGCGTGCCCAAGTGCCGCTACTTCTCTTGGCTGCGGCTACATTTACGATGCAACAGCTGCATCTATGATGCACTCCGGCGCGTGTTCACTCAGCGGAGCGTTCCCGAACCACTACAAGTTCACCGGCAAAGAACGGGACAGCGAATCCGGCCTGGATAACTTCGGGGCCAGGTACGACGCTTCGAGCCTTGGGCGCTTCATGACTCCCGATCCTCTTGGTGGGAGTCTTGTCGATCCCCAGACGCTGAACAAATACGCTTACGTTCGGAATAACCCGGTCACTCTGACTGACCCGACCGGGCTGTACACGTGCAGGGACGATCCGAAGGATGGATCATCCCATTGTGCTTCGGCGGCAGACCAGAAGTTCGAAAAGACACTAGACGGTTTGCGCAACTCTAGTGATGCGGATGTAGCGCGTGCAGCGGGTGCTTATGGGGCCGCCAATGCGGATAACGGTGTGACCGTCGGTTTCGCTGATCTCAGCACGAAAGGAGAGAACGGCAGTACCGTCTCGACTATCGGGTCCGATTCACAAGGAAACTTGCGTGCCAATTCTGATGTGACGATCAATTCAAAGATCAACGGAGATAGCTATGCTGGCGCAATCGGGCACGAAGGTAGCCATGCTGCTGATGCTCAGGATGTCGTGAGGAGCGGCATTACTGGCGGCCTGCTTGCGGGACAGCCAATCTACGCTGGTATGGACATCACGCACTATCAGTCAGAAGTGAGAGCCTGGGGAGTCACACAGAGTATTTTGAAGTCTGGGAATTTCACTCAGAAATTCGACTGTGGCACTGTGAATTGCTCGCTGGGGGCAAACGTCGCGATTGGAGATACAAAGATGCTCCCGGCTCAACTTGGAGAAGTGTTCGACAAGATTCTTGCCAATCAAAAAATCTACAACCAAGGCGGGAGTCCGATGGGACCGGGCAACCAGGGAGGAAACATTGTTAACGGTGTGTCGCTAACGCCGAAGGTATCGGTACCCCACTGAGCGACGGAGGAACTATGCGTGAGAGACTTTCCATCTTCTGTCTGCTGATCATCGGTCTAATGGCTGGGCCAGTACTGGCCCAGTCTTCCTCCGATTCGCAACTGGTCCCGCTCTGTGAGCTGCAAACGAAGCTTGCGCAGGGGGAGCAAAAGAATGTTCAGGTGGAAGGCGTCTATCTGTCCGGGTCAGAGGGGCAGTACCTTGTGACCTCGGGTTGTTCGGGCAGAAGTACTTCTATCGAGTTCGAGCTAAAGACACATCGACTCTGGAAGGAGCTTGTGCGCCTGTCGAATCGGACTAACACAGAGAAGCATGCTTCCGGGGATGGCGATCCCGTTCTTGTCTTCTTCGAGGGTGAGTTTTATGGGCCGCGTGTTCCTGACCCGAAACTGCCGGAAGCCATCCGCAAGAACTACCATCCGGGATGGGATCACATGAACGCTTCGATGACGAAGATGGTTGTGCACGCCATCGAGAAAGTACAACCTCTGCCCGCCGATCATCCATGCGCTCCTCCAAAATCCGATCCCCGGCAGTGGCCATGCTTTCAGAATCCAGCGCCCGTTTCCCACAACGACTCGAAAACGCTTTTGCATGAAAGCGGCCATGCCCAAGGAGCAACTGAAACCGTGGACCCGAAAACTGGGAATCTGCATCTGACGATCCCGCTGGTGGCGACCACTAAGCCGAAGCAATAGGTAATGCACAAAGCAGTGGAATCCGTTCTGCTGTTTCTGTTCGCGGTTGGCGTCTATGTCGGCCTGCCCGTGCTAATTGCTTGGGGTTGGGTGCGTTGGTTCAGACGAATCCAGCCGCGAACCCTGCCCGTGATCCTGTCCCTGATCGGTTTTACACTCGCCACAGCATCCGGGTTGCTGGCGGTTTCGTCCGTGGTGTATGCGCACGCGATAGGTGGGTTTCCGTTCTATGATCCACGACTGCTGAGAATCTACCGCTGGGGAGGGCTGCTCTCACTTTCTGGCCTTGTGTTCGGGCCGAAAACCGGGGACAGACGGGACGTTCCCCATTTTCTCCGCTACGCAGCGAAGATGAGGGCATCTTGCCTGGAATCTGCTGACGGCTTTTTCGGACGTCCCGGCTTTCGGGGAAGAAGCGGCCGTAAGGTGGCATGTTCCAGAGCCGCGACGAATTCAGCCGACCCGAGCGGCCGGCCGGTGTGAGTGTATTGGCGCAACGCCAGCACCTCAGTCTCCGGTTGCCCGACGCGCAGGTGCTCGCGCCATTGCGCGACTGTCCAGCGTTTTCGCCAGCGCTCCAGTTCCAGCAGCGCGTGGGGGGCGCCGGTTCCACAGTGGGCAGCGGCGCTCGACCATGGCCACAGCTCGGCCGCCGCCACCAGCGCGGCACGCACCGGATTCAGTTCCACATAGCGCAGGGCTCTCCACAGGTGAATTTCATCCAGCGGACAGGAATAGAATCGTCCCTGCCATACGTGGCCGCCGGACGAGTTGCGGGCGTTCCAATACGATGCGTAGCGTCCGTGGGTGTGCTTGAGTGCCTGGGCCAGGGCTTGGTCGGTGCCGGGAACAACGATCAAATGCACGTGATTCGACATGAGGCAGTAGCCCAGCAGCGACAGACGATGCAACTCGGAATATTGCCGCAGCAACTCCAAGTAGGCGACCCGGTCGGCATCGTGGTGCAGAATGACTTGCCGGGCATTTCCGCGCTGGGTAACATGATGGGCAACGTCAACCACGACGACGCGAGCGAATCGGGCCATGGGCAGAAAAATAGCAGAAGAACCGAATGGGCGGGATGGTTTTCGGCGCTCTGAGGCACCGGGAATCGATCCCATTTCCCACATCGGGCGGGAATAATGGGGAACGTCCCGTCTGTCCCCATATTTCTCCCATATTTCTCTTACGAAAACGCAGCAGAGGAAGATCACCTACGTCCAATAAGAACTGGTTTGCAAAGGAATGCTATGGGAGCAATAGCGTTTTCAACAAAGCCGGAGGAAAGCTGGGTTGTCGCGGGGTGGGCGTTTCGCCAGATCCTTGATGACATAGCAGCCCAGCATCCTGACGATTCCGAGATCGCCGGAAAGTTCGAGGAGGCGAAAGCCCTCAGCGAACTCATGGTCTACAGGCTGCACCCGGACCTTGCAGCGAGAGTCACGACTGCGATCAAGGATGTGGCGAAGGGGATTCTGTCTGGGGCCATTCGGTCGGGCATGGTCGACAAACCCTATGGGGACGAAAGAACCGTTGCCGAGTACCGGAAAGGACTACAGCAGCTTCTCGAAGCCATCCCTTCGCAAGGAATACCGGCAGGTGGATGAACGGGCGCTCAGAGAGAGTTTTTCCTTTTAGCTGCGCACTTGGGTTTGGCCGTCAGGTAAATGAACGTGGCGGGGTGGCCCACGCTTGAAGCACCACTGGGGAAACCCGGGGACAGACGGGACGTACCCCGGTTTTTCCCAGTACCTCGGTTTCAGGCCTTGAACCCCCGCGCAGATCCTAGGCGCATTCGGTCATCGAGCAAGACGCCTCTGCAACCGCGACGGGCGCAGGGTGCGCCGTCGTGCGCTCGCCGCGGCGGATCAGCACGATCGCTCCCAGAATCGCCACCGAGGCCAGCACCAGGCGCAGGCTCACCGGCTCGCCTGCCAGCAGCCATCCCAGCAGCACTGCCACCACCGGATTGGCATACGTATGTGTGGCGACCAGCGCGGGCGGGCACTGCTGCAGCAACCACGTGTACGCGGTGAAGGCGATGATCGAACCGAAGACGATCAGGTATACCAGGCCCAGCGCCGACTTGAGCGAAATGCTCGCCAGATGCACGGTGTGAAACTCGCCGGCGGCGCCGGCCGCGATCAAGAGCATGATCGCGCCGCAGATCGAAGGCACGGCCGTGCGCGCCACCGCGTCCTCGGGCAGCTTGACTTTAGGCGAAAACACCACGCCTGCCGACCACGACAACGATCCCGCCAGCACGGCCAGCAGACCGAGCAGGCTCGATCCCTTCATGGTCAGTTCAGCGCCTACCAGCAGCGCGACGCCGACGACGCCCAAGCCCAGGCCCAGCGCGCTGATCCGGCTGATTTTCTGCTGACCCAGCGCCCACGCCAGCACCACGATGAACATGGGTTCGGTCGCAATCAGCAGCGCGGCCAGGCCTGAGCCTACGTGCTGCTCGGCCCAGTGCAGCGATCCGTGGCCGCCCAGAAAGTAGAACCCGCCCACTGCGAGGCCAGCGATCCAGTGCTCGCGTTTCGGCCGATAGCCGCGCGCCCACGCCCAGGCCAGCAGAACGGTTCCGGCAATCGTGTGCCGCACGCCCGCGGCCACCAGCGGAGGAATGGTTTCGACCGCGTAGCGAATGGCCAGGTACGTCGAGCCCCAAATGAGATAGGTGGCGGCAAAGGCCAGCGCCAGCTTGACCGCGTAGGAGCGATGGTGATCAGCGACGGGTTGGCGCGGCTCGGGCACGATTACAGGTCTGCCTCCAATATTCCTCAACTTGCCGCTGCGGACCAGAGCCATTATCTGTGCGGCATGCTCGGTGGTCATAGACTAACCCCCTAATAATCGTTTGTAGGTTATAATGAGAATAGGCATTGCACTCTAACTTGTCAAGTGCGTTTTAATAGTTAGATAATGGCGATGCGCTTCAAAAGACAGCGGATCCGTACTATGCGCCATACACACCACGACCAAAAACCCGCGCGCCGCCGCGCACTGCGGTTCGAACTACTTTCCGGGGATGCGATCTGCCTGGATTTCGTCAACACGCTTGACGATCGCTTCAGCGACGAACCGAAAGAGCTGCTCAAGGATTACGTCGATCTGGCGCGCTTTGCCGAAGACACGGGAGCGCTCAGCGCCGCCTATGTCGATCGGTTGATGGAGAAGAGTCCGATGATGCCCGGCGAGTCGCGGCGTGCGCTGGAGGCTGCGATCCAGATGCGCGAAACGATGTACGCGGTGTTGGCGGCGATCCTCAACAAAAAGCCTGTGCCAGCCGCGGCGCTCTACACGCTGAACGGGTACGTGCAGGCGGCAGCGCAGCATTTGCAGCTGGCGCCGAAAAACAAGAATGTCTCTGGAATATTTGAGTGGCGCTTCGAGGAGACTCCGCTCAATTTCGAGGCGCCGTTGTGGCCGATCGCGCGCTCGGCGGCGGAGCTGCTCGCGTCCGATGAGCTGGCCTATGTGCGCGCGTGCGAGTCACAAACCTGCCAGTGGCTGTTTCTCGATACCAGCAAGAATCATCGCCGCCGCTGGTGTGACATGACCAAGTGCGGCAACCGGGCCAAGGCGCAGCGGTTCTACAAGCGGAAGAGAAGAAGCTAGCCGCGATCTCCCCCGGATAATGGATGCCTGTTGAGGACCTTGCGATCCGCCACAAATGCCGTCGAGCGACGGCACTTCTAGTTCAGCCGTGCGTACTCGGCCTTTGCTTCTTTGAGAATGGGGATGTCGGGATCGGCATTCTTCCATAGCGCGAGGAAGTCCCGGTAGGCAGCTCGAGATTTCGCGCGGGCGGCATTGGCGCCGGCTCCCTGCTGAGTCTGCGCCTGCAAGGCATTCGCCCTCGCGAGTCCAAGATGGGCGAGCGCTCCGGTGTGGCAGTTTGTCACGATGCCGCTGTGGTCGAGGATTTTCTGAAAGTTGGCAGCGGCTGCCTCGCCGTTTCCCGCCCCCAGATTCGCTTGGCCGCGCACGTAGGCCGGATAGAGACATGTGTTGAAGGTAAACGGGACAAAAGCAAGTTCCACAGGCTCGGCAACTCTGAGGCGCTCGATGGCGGCTGCGGGATTCTTCTTGTTCAGCGCGAGCTGTGCTTCAATCGTTGGCAGCCAAAGAGACTGAACCTGGGTGTCGAGCGCAAAGCGCTTACTAAGGTCGTGAGCCAGAGACTCGGCCTGAGCGGCGTCCCCGGCTGTTGCCAGGGCAAGCGCGGCCTGGAGTTCTATACTCTCGGCGCCAGGCGCAAGTTTCAGCGCCTGATTGGCAGCCAGTCGCGCCTGGGTGAAATTGCCAAAAGCTGCTTCGCGCAAGGCGGCAATGTTCAGCCATGTGCCGGCAACTTCGTTGTCAAGGCGCTTGGCGGCGTCGACCGCACGGCTCGTCTGTTCACGCGCCTGATGAAGACGACCCGCATATGCCGCAGTGTCGGCATCCAGCGTGTACGCCTGGTGCTCGTAGTCCGGCACCCTTTTGAACCAGGCCGACTGTTCCGCCATTGCCTGACCATCATGTGCCAGGAATGCAAGGCCGTACAGCAGTTCGTGATTCGAGTCGTTGTCCGGTTTTTGTTGCACAGCCGTTTTGAGCGTTTCCTTCGCCTCGTCAAAGCGCTGCAACCCCAAAAACGCATGGGCAAGATTTGCGTACAAGCGCCCGTCAGAGGGATCTAAAGGGATGGCCTGTCGCGCCATTTCGACGGCTTTCTCGTATCGTCCCAGCTCAGAATACACAAGGTTGAGATTGGTCAACGCACTGAAATCACGAGGATACGTGCTCAGCTCCCGTTCAAAACTCGCCGCTGCTTTGTCCAGTTCCCCGGTGACAAATACGTAATAGCTTTGCTCAATATCATATCTCCCACTGACGGTCGCGTGATCCTGCAACTCGAACGCTCGGCCGAGGTATTCCGTAGCTTTTTCCGCCGGACACGCGCCATTCGCGCAGTCTTGCCCAGCCAACACGTAGGCGAGCGCGAAATTGGGATCAAGCTCGATGGCACGCAGTTCGTGAGGCAGGCTAGCCGCCTCGCCTTTTTCACTGAGGGCCCTTATTCCGATGACATATTCCCGAAAGGCTTCTATTGATGGAGTGGCCGCTTGCTTGAGCGGAACATTCAATTGCCGCACTGACGCCTGCGACTCACCTAGGTCCAGGCGCAAGCGGGCCGCTGTATCGCCGACGGCGTCGAGCACGTTTTCTTTGCCCTTGGCATCAGCCCGCTCTTGCGCGATAACATTGCCGGTCTGGCAGTTCACAACTTTCACGGCGACAGAATAAGCGTCGCCGCGCGAAATGATCGAGCCTGTGATGTAAACCTTGCTGCCGAGACGTCGACAAACTTCGGTGACGACCGCCGGAACCAAGGGGGCGTTTGCCGGTTGGCCCATGAGCCGGAGAGTTGAGTTTATCTTGCCCCCAAAGAGAATGTTGAAGAAAGGCGACTGCCGCAGCGCGATATTGAACCCGCTTCGCACCGTGTAGTCAAATATTGGATCGCCCGTAGAATTGGTGAAGTCAGCCAAAATGATCGTGTCCTGGTCTGTTAGTCGGCTGGTCTGCAGATGACGCAGATAGAGTCGGACCCCGACACCAGTGACAACGAGCAACATCAGAAGACCAGCCGCGATCAAGAACCTGCGGTTCAACCAGCCGGACGCTGCGACCGAAGTGTGAGTCGCGATCACTCTATCGTCGGAAACCGCCGCGGCCCCTCCGGCGACGGCTTTTAGATCCTGAAGCAGGGACCCCGCAGATTGATAGCGCTGGTTCAGGTCCTTTTCGAGCGCGTGGTTGATGATTTGCTCGAGTCTTGCCGGGATCGCGGGATTCACATCCCGTGCTGGCTTTGGCCTGCCGTGAAGAATCGCTTCGTGCAGCTCAGACGCCGTCTCTCCGCTAAACGGGCGCTGGCCGGCAGCCATTTCGTAGAGAACGAGACCAAACGAAAAAAGGTCGGATCGTTGGTCGAGTTTCTCTCCCCGCACCTGCTCAGGTGACATGTAACCGGCGGTGCCCATCGCCACTCCCGCTCGACTCAACTGCAGCGCCGGACCGTGGGATTCGGAAGTGTGAATAACTGGATCGGGTCCGGATGCGCGATCCGTTTGCCGCAATGCTTCACCTGGCATTCCGTCGCCAATCTTTGCCAGTCCAAAATCGAGAATCTTTGCCTGACCGCGCGTCGTAACGAAAATATTGGCGGGTTTGATATCGCGATGAACAATTCCTTCGCCGTGGGCCGCTTCCAGCCCCTGCGCGATTTGAATCGACAGATCAAGGACTCTCCCGATCGGCATTGGCGACGACTGCAGCGCCGGCGCGATGAGCTCGCGTAGAGTTTCGCCTTCCAGCAATTCCATCACGATGAAGGGCTGTGATTCGTGGTCCTCGATCTCATAGATGGTGCAGATGTTCGGATGGCTCAGAGCCGATGCGGCTCGCGCCTCGCGCTCAAAGCGTTGCAACGCGTCAGGATAGCTGGCCAGTTCTTCGGGCAGAAATTTCAGTGCCACCCTTCGCCCCAATCTGAGGTCCTCCGCTTTGTACACAACCCCCATGCCTCCTCCGCCGAGGACTTCAAGGACGCGATAGTGAGAAACCTTCTTACCGATGAGGGTGCTCGCTCCGCCAGCATTTCCTTGGGATGAGCGGATATCCGGCGCGGCCGGAGCTGAAGACTCCACCCATTGCACCGGAGCTCTCCAACGATAACCGCGCCGGGCCAGTGTCTCGATGTAGCGCGGAGTGTCGGGCGAATCCCCGAGGACCTGCCGCAAGCGATTCATGGCAGCACTGATACTGTGTTCGAACTCCACAACAGTGCCATTCGGCCACAGCTTTTCTCGAATCTCGTCGCGAGTAACCACGTCGCCGGGGCGAGCCAGAAGCATGGACAAGATGCGAAAGGGTTGGTCGGATAGTTGGACGGTCTTGGCGTCAGGGCGGCGCAACTCCCCGGCGCGAAGGTCCAACTCAAAATTATCGAAGCGAACCAGGCGGCGGAGTTTGGCTATATCGTCCACAGTTCGCCCCAAGAATGCCGGGATTTTAGCACCAGAAGACCCTTTCTGCTTTCTTTTCGCGAGAAAGGGAAGAGTGCTTCGAGCGCTCTTTCTCCCGGCCGTGGCTGCCGTCTCGAATGGTCTAAGTTGTTTGAAACAGAGGAGATCTTGATATGACCTGCATATGATCTGATTTTGACTTGTTTTGCATTGCCAGACCCGGCCTGGACGATGGAAAGTGTGGGCGACCGATATTTGCAGTCACACAGCAACGCGGATGGGTTGTGGCGGCGCTAATGGGTCACGCGGCAGGGTTGGCACCCCTGCCGGAATCTACACCATCCCCGTGATAGGCACCGCGGCATCCGGCTCTTTGCAGAATTCCACAACCACGACACTCACGGTTAACGGAGGAGCGTTATGTCGCTTGATGGTGCAGGAAACCTTTACGGCACACAGCGAGCGAGGGAGGAAATGCACCATTCCGTTTCGGTGACGGAGTGATGTTCTTTGTTTACGGTATGGGTGCCTATAAGCTCACACGAATCGGCTCCCAACCCTTTACGTTTGTCAGGCCTATTTAGCTCAACCAAGAAAGGAAGTCCACATGGCACGGGACAGAATCGGGTCACTCGTCATCAGTAGCCTGTTTGACGGACGCTTGCAGATTTGGGGTCCAGTATTCCGGAAGGATGGTTCCGGCGCTCTGTATTCGAGATGGAAAATTCGTCAG